>Ga0114999_10000121_pt1 | contig 107024 bp, 65 predicted proteins | sample ArcticOcean_MG_C_3_FD_89820 | JGI IMG/M metagenome (GOLD analysis project Ga0114999, IMG submission 89820) | Marine microbial communities from western Arctic Ocean - ArcticOcean_MG_CB8_126 | ecosystem: Environmental > Aquatic > Marine > Oceanic | place: Arctic Ocean: Canada Basin | collected...
GAGCGCGTGGTATTTCGATCGGATTCCATCGACCATTGTTGCATCCGGCATATAAACAGTTTGCAACAACTCAATGCAGAAGGTCAATGCCAATTAGGTAGTTTATTTACGAACGACGCCTAATCGAGTCGATTCGGCGGTTCGCTGAGTCATTCAGGAACGTCCAGATAATAGTGTCGTCGCGACAGTCAGGCGACGACGTTCGTCGACTACCGTTTATTCCGGTTACTCTTTTGCCTTTCACAGAAACGCAGCAAAGGCAGTTCTTCGATCAATGGTTCGCTGAAAATCCACGTCATGTTCGAACTATAGAGCTTCACCTGCAGGAGAATGGGAAGCTGCGGGAAGCGCTTCAGAACCCGCTGTTAGCCACAGTGCTTTGCACTCTGATGGAGCGAAACAGCAGGCTTCCACAGAACGAAGTGGGGCTGTACGTGGAGCGTTTCCGACTGCTACTGGATTCATACGATGCCCATAAAGGCACGCAGCGTGTCAGATCTTCGTATGTCGAGCTTGTCCGATGTGCAAAGGGAATCGCGTTTAAACTTCATTGCGAGAGCAAACGTGAAGAGAGGCGCGCCGTCTTGTACACCATGGCGATTGATGTGCTGGGCCGTGACCGGGAAGAAAGCGCGAGACTCGCTGTTGATGAGCTTGAAGATCCTTGCAATGTGTTGGTCCCTATGACGGACGATGGAAAGCTAGGGTTCGGTCATTTGCGATATCAAGAATACTTGGCGGCAACGGTTTTGTGCGAAGACCGTTCAGTTCCACTTCATTTGCACATAGGAAATCCAAGATGGTCTGACGTATACATGTTGATGGCGCAGTTGGTCCGGGACTTGGAAGGGTGTATCTCTGTGCTGGCGAAGGAGGGATACGTAGCGCCCGCGAAAGACGTTGTCCTGAAGATGATTGAAGCTCGACCAGAGTTAGAATGGAATCATTTGAGAGACGTACTAGATGATGCAATTGCCGCAGAACGTCAGGATGATCTCATCGCGTTCTCTGATGGAGATCAGTGGGATCTCTTAGCCTCGCCACCCGGAGAAGATGCTGATGACGAGGATGCTGATGACGAGGATGGTGGGACCGGGTGAGTACTCGCTGTATGCCACGGACCGCAAGGCGACAAGCAGTGCCTTGGGCAGCAATCGGTGCTGCTGACATGAATAACTCATTGGACGCACTTCTGGGGTTGACCCAAAGCGAAAGCAGAAGGCCGGCCCTCTGTCTTAGTTCGCTGATTGGGACGTCTCAGTAGGTCGCGGCGAGGGTTTCGAGGAAACCCCTTAGCTGGCGGCTGCGGACGGGGTGTTGAAGTTTTCGGACCGCTTTGGCTTCGATCTGGCGGGTTCTTTCTCGGGTGACTTTGAAGATGCGACCTATTCCTCAAGTGTGTAGGTGTAGCCGTCTCCGAGACCGTATCTCAGTTTGATGATTTGGCGCTCTCGGTACGTCAGCGTTTTCAGGACGTGGTCGATTTTGTCTTTCAGCATCTCTTCCGTCGCTGAACTGACGGGCTGTCGAGACGCTGGTCTTGCAGCCTCAAGAGAAGCACTTTATTCATCTTTCCGCTTGATGAATTCCCGGACACCCTCGGCAAGCAACCAGGACCACCCAGCGTGCCGGTTGGACCAGTGCGAAGGCCGGTGTCTCTGCGATTGGTCTCCTGCAATCGTCTCGCGGTCGCGGCTTCGCGTCGCTCGCAGCGGGCTGCATGCTTCTCCGACTCGCTGAGTTGGTTATGCTGAGTCGTCCTCACTTTGCCGGACACGCTCTCCGGAAGGAACACTCAATGAAACGCTTGATCCTCTTGCTCACTCTGGTTCTGCACGCTTCGCTGGCTCAGGCCTGTTCTGTGCCGGTCTTTCGCTATGCACTGGAACAATGGCGGCCCGATCCATTCCCGGTCGTGGTGTTCCACAAAGGCGAGCTGACGCCCGAACTGAAAGCCCTGATCGCACGCATCGAACCCGTTCTGGATGAAAAGACGAAGAGTCTCCCGAACGCCTGGGTCGAACTCGTGAACCTGGACACCGATGCTGATCCAGAACAGTTGGAACTGTGGGAAAAGCAGAACACCGAGACGCTGCCGTGGATGGCCGTGCTGTCTCCGCAGAAGTTCGGTCCGCCGACTCAGGTTCTGGGGGCAAAGTTCGACGCGGAAAACGTTGATCGACTGCTGGTATCACCCGCCCGCACGGAGATCACCAGACGCCTGATCGCCGGGCATTCGTCCGTCTGGGTGTTGCTCGAAGGCGGTGACAAAGACAAGGACGATGCCGCATTCGAAACGCTGACCGTCGAACTGAATCGACTGCAGTCCGAGTTGAAGTTGCCGGAGATTGAAGAGCAGGACATCGCCGACGGCTTTCTGTCGATCGAGCCGGAAGAACTGAAGTTGAAATTCTCTGTCGTGCGGGTGTCACGGGACGACGAGAAGGAATCGGCACTCGTGCAGATGCTGCTCAACACCGAGCCCGACCTGCGTGATCCGCAGTTTGACGGCCAGCCCATGGCCTTGCCGGTCTTCGGTCGCGGACGCGTGCTGTACGCCTTGATTGACAAGGGCATCAATACCGAGGTCATCACGGACACCTGCACGTTCCTGACGGGCGCGTGCCAGTGCACCGTGAAGGCGCAAAGTCCGGGCGTGGACATGCTGACGTCAGTCGACTGGGACAGCCACATCAGCCCGATGTACGAGAAGGATTCAGCCCTGCCGCCGTTGACCGGACTGGCCGGGTTCGGTGATCCGGTCGAGGGGGAAGAGCCGGAAGACCCGACTGAACCGAGCGATGCCACTGCCAGTACTGACACATCAGCCTCGTCTGACGAATCGACACCTGCCGAGACTGTCCACGTCGCTGCCGCTGCAACGGGAGTGCCTTCCACCCGCAGTGTGTCCGCCTCGAACTTCGGCATGGGCAAGCTGGCAATCTTCTTCGTGGGAGGTCTTGCGGTCGTCGCCGCGGGGCTTTCGCTCGTGTTCGCACCACGCGAGAAATAGACACGGTCAGATTTACAGGCCGGAACAAGCTTGCGCAGTTCCGGCGTCGCTCTGCCGGAACTGCGCTAAGCTTGTTCCGGCCTACTTTTTTGCACCCATCGTGACCGGAGAATTCAGCATGAGCGTCTGGCAACTCGCTTTGCGGGAAATCCGACACCGTCGACTCAATTCGGCAATGACGCTGCTGTCCGTCACGATCGCGGTCGGCTGCCTGGTTGGCTCGCAGGCTCTGCTTCGCAGTGACGAGATTCAGACCACGCGCATCCTTGCCGTGAAGCAGACAGAAGTCGAAGCGGCGATCCAGACGCGCCAGGACGAAGTGCAGAAGGCTGGCAAAGAGCTGCAGGATGCCACGCGCAAGAACATGCTCAAACTGGGCTTCAACATCCTGATTCTGCCCGAAAAACAGGACACGTCGGAGTTGCACCTGAGCGGGGCGCTCAGTGAGACGATGCCGGAATCACACGTCAAAGCACTGGCCGCATCGACGATCATTACTGTCAATCACTTACTTCCCAGCATCACCAAACGCATTACCTGGCCGGAGAAAGAAACCGAGATCATTCTGTATGGGACACGTGGCGAGGTTCCGATCCTGCACCGTGGAGCCATGAAGAAAGAGCTGCTGGAGGCGGTCGCGCCCGGATCAATGGTTGTCGGCTACGACCTGCAACAGAAACTCGGGCTGAAGGTCGACGACGAGGTGGAGCTGCTGGGTAAGACCTTCAAGGTCGCGAAGCTGCACCCCGAACGCGGGTCCTCCGATGACGTGACCGTGTGGCTGAACCTGAAAGAAACTCAGGAACTTCTGGGCATGGAGAATCTCATCAACGCGATTCTCGCCCTGGAGTGCGAATGCGCGGGTGACCGCATCACTGAGATTCGTGCCGAGATCGCCAAACTGCTGCCCGGTACGCAGGTCATGGAGCGGTATTCCACGGCAGTGACACGCGCCGAAGGCCGCGCCCGAGCGAAAGAACTGGCCGATGCCGCTCTGGTCGAGGAAAAGGAGAACGGTCGCAAGATTCTCGAGCGGGAAGAGCGCACGCGAGTCGATATTCAGGACCGCCACTACGGATTGGTCGCCACTCTGGTGCCGGTTGCGCTTGTCGGGTGTTCGCTGTGGATTTCGCTGCTGGCGATCACCAACGTCCGACAGAGGAGTCACGAAATCGGCATCCTCCGAGCGATTGGGCTGAGTTCACGGCAGATTCTGTCTCTGCTGCTGACGAAGTCGCTTCTGACGGGATTGATCGGCGGCGTCATCGGTTGCGCGGCCGGCCTGTTGGTGGGTGTTCAATTCAGTGGCCTGCCAGCTGTCCTGGATGGCTGGCAGCAGTTGTTCGAATCCGAAGCCGTGCTCGCCATTGTCGTCCTTTCTCCCATTCTGGCCCCGGCACTGGCTGCAGCGGCAAGCTGGCCGACCGCACTCCAGGCGGCCCGTCGGGATCCGGCCGTGGTGCTGCAGGGCGAATGATTCCGGAACGCGGACGGGACCTCGAATGCTTGTCGAACTGAAAGACCTCACAAAGACGTACACCGGCCGCGACGGCAACGTCCGCGCAGTGGATGGCATCAGCCTGCAGGTTGACTCGGGCCAGTTTCTGTCGCTGCAGGGGCCCAGCGGATGCGGTAAGTCGACGCTGCTGCTGATGTCCGGCGGATTGCTGGCTCCCGAATCCGGAACGGTCGAAGTCGGCGGCGAGAATCCGTACGCGATGAATCCGGATGCACGCTCCGCGTTCCGGGCTCGCCACATTGGTTTCGTCTTCCAGCAGTTTCATCTCGTGCCGTACCTGACCGTGCTGGAAAACGTCCTGGCACCGTCCATTGCGACGGGCGGGCGCGGGATCGATGGGATGGACCGGGCTCGGGAACTGGTCGCTCAATTTGGTCTGGAACACCGCGGTGGCCACGTGCCCGGCGAGCTGAGCAGCGGCGAACGTCAGCGCACGGCTCTGGCTCGGGCTCTGTTTAACCGGCCGAATCTGCTGCTTGCTGATGAGCCGACTGGAAACCTTGACTACGAGAATTCGCAGATCGTGCTGAAGTATCTCCGCGAGTTCGTGACCGATGGTGGTGCGGTGCTGCTGGTCACGCACGACCCTGTCGCCGCCGAGAAAGCTGACCGCACGATCCAGCTCCACGACGGACGGATCAACGAGTCGTAGGTTGCTTTCGTCCGTGATGTTTCCCACCAACGCCCTGAGGCGGCCCTTGCTCCAGATCACGTCAAGCCGCACAGTGTTTTCCGTGTTTCCATGAAACAATGCCTGTCCTGGTTCTGCTCGGCTGAGCGTCAGACTCAAAGAGAAAAGCGGTCTGGGAACGAGGAAAAGGCGAAAGACTCAAGCATCGACGGATGATGATCCGGCTGTGGCAGCGCCTTCCAGTTGAATGATGCAGACTTCGTGGCCTCTGCTGCCGGCCCATTGACCGCGAGATGAGCCCTTGATGTGTTCAATGGCCACTGGATACCGGGCGACAGGCAGTCTTGTGGCCGCATCCACGATGATCGTCTCCTCACCGTGGACGGTCGCTCGATAGTTGGCCCGATCGCTCAATCCGGCATTGAGGCTCTCGGCAATTTCGTCCGCATCGCCGGAGCCATAACTCACTTCCAGACACTCACCGGTTTCGGCATCCCACACTCGTGTCTCGGGCTCGAAGGTAGCTGGATCGTCAAGATCAACAGTCAGCTCGATGTTACCGGAGTCGCTGACGATGCGGCGGCCGTCCCGCGAGTACGACACACTGGTCACTTCAAGTTCGTGTCCGCGGAGGATGTGCAGTCCCGCGCCGGTTTCAGCGTCCCACACCCGAACGGTTTTGTCGCACGATCCGCTGACGATGTAGCGGCCATCCGGCGAGTGCGACACGCTTATCACATCGTGCTCGTGTCCGCGGAGGACGTGCAGCTCCTCGCCGGTTTCGGCGTCCCACACCCGCACCGTTTTGTCGCACGATCCACTGACGATGTAGCGGCCATCCGGCGAGTAGGACAGGCTTATCACATAGTCCTCGTGTCCGCCAAGGGTGTGCAGCTCCTCGCCGGTTTCGGCGTCCCACACCCGCACGGTTTTGTCACACGATCCGCTGGCGATGTAGGGGCCATTCGGCGAGTAGGACAGGCTCATCACAGAGTCCTCGTGTCCGCGGAGGATGTGCAGCTCCGCGCCGGTTCCGGCGTCCCACACTCGCACGGTTTTGACCGATCCGCTGACGATGTAGCGGCCATCGGACGAGTACGACAGGCTTACCACAGAGTCCCTGTGTCCGTGGATGATGTGCAGCTCCGCGCCGGTTTCGGCGTCCCACACCCGCACGGTTTTGTCGAGCGATCCGCTGACGATATAGCGGCTATCGGGCGAGTAGGAGACGCTTTTCACATTGTCCTTGTGTCCCTGGATGTCGTACCGTTCCTCGTCAACTTCAGCGTCCCACACCCGCACGGTTTTGTCGTACGATCCGCTCACGATGTGGCGACCGTCCGGCGAGTAAGACACGCAGCTCACTTTATGCTCGTGTCCTTGGAAGACATGCCGTGCCTCACCGGTTTCCAAGTCACAGACTGCCACCGTTTTGCCAACTCCCATGACGATGTGGCGGCCGTCTGGCGAGGACCGCGTCAGCGTCACTCCAGGCATCCACCAGTCCTGCAATTTCGTGGCGTACAGTTCCTCCTCGTGATCATTGAGCGTGTACACTTCCTCGCCGGTTTCGGCGTCCCACACCCGTACGGTTTCCTCCTCGTGATCATTCGCCCGTACGGTTTCGTCGTCCCAGGGCCGTGCCATTCCGTCAAGCGTTCCGATGACGATGACGATGTGGCGGCCGTCCGGCGAGTAAGACACGTTGGTCAACAGACCCTCATTTCCGTTTAGGACGCCCACTTCCGCGGCGGTTTCGGCGTCCCAGATCCGTACCGTTCCGTCGGTCGATCCGCTGACGATGTGGCGGCCGTCCGGCGAGTAAGACACGCTGGTCACCGGACCCTCATTTCCGTTTAGGACGCCCACTTCCGCGGCGGTTTCGGCGTCCCAGATCCGCACCGTTCCGGTAAGCGAACCGCTGAAGACATACCGGCCATCGGGCGAGTACCACACGCTTGACACAGCAGTCGAGTCTCCGTGGAGAACATGCAATTCCGCACAGGTTTCGGGGTCCCACACCCGCACTGTTCCGTCGCTCGATCCGCTGACGATGCGGCGGCCGTCCGGCGAGTACGACACGCTGCTCACGGCGTTATTGTGTCCGTGGATGACGGCGCGTTGTGCTGAGCCCAGGTGCAGTGACGGCGGACGCAGCGCACGCACCCACGGAAAGCCGGGCGTCGATTGTTCTTTCTGTTCCCGCCAGCGTTCCAGCAGCGCGTGCAGTTTTTCCTCATCCGATTCCCACGGTGCGGGTACCTGCCGACCGTGCTCCGGCTCAACGTAATGCTCCGCGGCAGCCGCGCAGTCGTACCACCAGCCGGTGTTCCACAGACACTGAAACAGCCCCTGCGGATAGTCGTCCGCGTGACGGGCAATGAATTCAATGTCGCGGAGTAGTGCTTGATACAACAGGTCCAGAATCCGTTGCCGAGGGCGGTCTGATGGCAACACGGTGGCGGCGCGGGTCAGGTCAGCCGCCAGTTCAAACACCAGGCCAGCCTGTGTCTTCGCTTCCAGAAACGGCAGGTCCGTCAGCAGCTCCTCCAGTCCGTCCCAATGTTCGACAGCGGTCAGGTGTCCCGTAAGGTGCCGCAGCGTGTAGTTAGAGAGGCTCTGCGGCTGGCGAGCGTCCCGCGAGCGGCGGAGTTCCTCCTGCCCCATCCGGGCCAGCCGTTCGTGTCCGCGACGGAGCGGAATGTAGTACGGTGTGCCGCGCAGATCGTCGCTGGTCAGCCAGTCGCCAAGTGACTTGTGGAACAGTCGGTAATTCCACTTGCCATCGTCCACTGTCTGCCGAGGTATCCACGCGGCCAGACGGCTGAGCACGGCCGGCAGTTCGTCGTCGATTTCCAGTTCCGTGGCCAACGCCAGTTGTGCCTCGGACAGCGGTGCTTCGGCCGCCGCCAGCACCTGCAGCAACCGCCGCGGCCGGTCAAACCCGCGCGCCGCGGGTTCGCCGTTTTCGTCCTCCACGATGGGGAAATGACGTTCGAAGAACTGCTGGTACAAGCCGTACAGCCCGGGTGGCAGTCGCTCCAGTTCGTCCAGCCGGTATTCGTCACGTTCGATCCCGTCGAGTGCCTGCCGCACGTAGAGGAAATTGCCGGCACTGCGGATCTTGAGTGTGGTGGCGACACGCTCGGCAGATGCCTGGATCTGCGTCAGCCGCTCGGCCAGATTGGGCTCCTGCAGGCGCGCGCGGATGTAACGGTCGATGTCCTCCAGATTGCGGGCATCCTGCGCGTCGAGTTCCTGGGCCCGCAGGCCGCGCAGGCGGTTCAGCACGGCGGATTCTTTGCGTGTCGTGGCGACGATCCGGAGCCAGCCTGGTAACCGGTTCATCCGCGAAGCCAGCAGATGAACGATGGTGAAATGCGATCCGCGACGCGTCAGCGCTTCGTCCAGAGCGTCCACCAGAATGTAAAGCGGCCCGTTCTCCGGTGCGGGCAGCGATTCGAGTGGCGTCAGAATTCCGGCCTCGAACGCGCTGGCGGGATCTTCCTGCACATGGATGTCGGCCAGAGCTTCCTGCACTGCCGGAGATTCCAGCAGCGCTGCATAATCGTCCAGCTTGCTGGCGATCATGGCGGCCAGACTCTGCACAAACCGCGCGGGGTTGAGTGTTTCCTGCGTGTCGGCCTGACAGCAGTGATACGCCAGCACCTGGCCGTCTGGGTTGCGATGGACCAGTTCAGCCACGATGGCTGACTTGCCCGTGCCCGGATCACCAGTGATCAGCAAAGCCCGCTCGCTGCTGCTGGACGTCCGCCAGGCGTCGATTTCGTCAAACAGCCACTGCCGACCGGTAAAGTCCTGACGCTTCTCGTACAGAAACGCAGTGAAGTCCCACGGTTTCAGTCGCGCGTCCCATGTGCGGAATCGCTGCTTCCCCTGCTGAGCCAGTTCCAGACCTTCGAGCAGTCGTGTGAGTCCCGCCTGATAGGAATCCTCGGACTGCTGCCACGCGGTCATCTCCACGTAATCCAGCCGGCAGATGCAGAACGGTGGCTCACACGGGACGGCCATCACCGGCACGATGGGTGTGGGTGGCTGACTGAACCGCGCAAAGCTCAGCTCGTCCAGGCACGCGCTGTCTACGTTGTCCGAACTGCCGGGATCCGTGCTGACTCTCACGGCGTGGGGGCTGAGCAGAGCCACGACCAGTTGCGTGCTGCGCAGTCCATCGACAATCCGGACTTGCCAGTCGCTGCCGCTGCGAATCTCGCGTGTGTCCTGCCAGACCTCGTATCCGGCCGCCGTCAGGTCGACCGACAGACGGTCGGCCAGGTGCTTTGCATCACGTCGACCATAACTGAGGAACAGCCGTGGCCGTTCGGGTGTATCCGAGTCGTCGGAACCCGGCGAATCGTCCGATTGCTCGATGCCTGATCCGTTCCGGTCGCCGTCCGCCACCTGGCACGCTGTTGCAGACGCTGGGCCAGAACCAGTCACGTAAAGAAGCCCCACTCCATCCTTGTCCCGTGCGATGTCTTCGAGAATCAACTCCTCACGAATCTCCTCGAACAACTCGACGTCGCCATCCAGCGCGCGATGCATGGCTATATTCGTGGCCTGACCACGTTCCTGAAGCAGTCGGATCAGTGCGTGTCTGGCATCCTCGTAGTTCATAGCGTGTCAGTTTACGGATTCAAGGTTCTGGCGAAACGGACACGAACGATGGCCATTGTCCGATCCTAGAATCAGATCCGGATACCTCACAGAACGTGTGTGTTGCAGGGCTCGGAAAAACGCAGGGAGTCGGGTCTCTTTTCCAGCTTGGACGCCCGGTCGCGTCCGCCGTGCCGCCAATTCGAATATTCGAAACTGCAATTTCCTCGCACGCGGGCAGCGTCGCATTGCTGACCCGCCTTCGTCCGGCCAGGGCCGACTCCGTTGTCTGTGACGTTCCGCATCAATGTTTGGAAAAAGCTCTCGGGCCGAATGACGTCAAGCGGTGAATCTTGTTTCCCTCTGCCTCTGTAATAATGCCTGTCCGAGTCTATTTGTCCCGAACCCTGTTCAACCGGCCGAAACTGCTGCTCGCTGATGAGCCGACCGGAAACCTTGACTACGAGAATTCGCAGACCGTGCTGAAGTATCTCCGCGAGTTCGTGACCAATGGCGGTGCCGTGCTGCTGGTCACGCACGATCCTGTTGCTGCCGAACGGGCGGACCGCACGATTCAGATTCGCGACGGACGGATCGAAGGTTCGTAGTAGCCGGACTTGTCCGGCTGTTATCCAGTCGACCAACGCCAGTGTCCGGCGCGGATGCCGGCTTTCTCTGCCGTAGCAGTGCGTCGAAGACGCCGAATGAATCCGGCTACTACGAACAGACGAGCTGCAGAATCCCGATCGTTGTCCGGCACTCGGCCCGTCGGTAGACTCCCTCGCTCGTTTCCCGGGTGAAACTCCCGGGTTTTTGTCGTCATCGGCGTTTTTTCGGCGGCTCTTATGAAACACGTTCTCTCCGCACTGGTCGTCAACCAGCCGGGAGTGCTCGCGCAGATATCGGGAATGCTCGCATCGCGTGCATTCAATATCGAAAGCCTTGCTGTTGGAGAAACTGAAAACGCGGAATTCTCGCGGGTCACATTCGTTGTCAGTGGCGACAACCGCGTTCTCGACCAGGTCCGCAAACAGCTTGAAAAGCTGGTCACCGTGGTGCGAGTGATCGATTTCGCGGGTCGTGAGTTTGTTGAGCGCGACCTGATGCTGATGAAAGTCAACGCATCCGGTAGCACGCGGAGCGAGATCAGAGAACTGGTCGACGTGTTCCGTGGACGGATCGTGGATGTGAGTGCCGGTCACGTGATGATCGAAATCTCCGGTCAGGAGAAGAAGCTGGAAGCATTCATCGATCTGGTGCGACCGATGGGAATTCTGGAGATGGTCCGCACCGGACGAGTTGCCTTACTGCGGTCGAATGAGGAGACGGTCGACATTGCCGAGCGTGCCGCTCACGAGGATCCGACGGTCGGCTAGCATTCATTCCAACGCTCTGCGTTGGAATGCCCCCAGGACGCTCCGCGTCCCGTCCGGGAACCGACGCCGGGGCGAACGAATATCGGGTGGTGGCGGGAATAATCAGGAATGACGGGACGCAAAGCGTCCAAGTGTGCGTTCCAACGCTGAGCGTTGGAACGAGAGGCAATTCAAAACACGGTCACGTGTCAGAACGAACTGAAAGTCCATTATGCCAGTCACGATTTACTACGAAGACGACGCCGATCTTTCACTCCTCAAAGACAAAACGATTGCGATTCTCGGCTACGGCAGCCAGGGACACGCGCAGGCCCAGAACCTGCGGGACAGCGGCTGCAACGTCGTCGTCGGTCAGCGTAAAGGCAGTGCCAATTACGATCTGGCCGTCAGTCACGGCTTCGATCCGATGCCAGCCGACGACGCGACCAAAGCGGGCGACCTGGTCAACATCCTGCTGCCCGACGAAGTTCAGGGTGACGTTTACCGCGAGTCCATCCAGCCGAATCTGGAACCAGGCAATGTGTTGATGTGCTCGCACGGGTTCAACATCCACTTCGGACAGGTCACACCCCCCGAGGGTGTGGATGCCGCACTGGTTGCTCCCAAGGGCCCCGGTCACCTGGTCCGGTCCGAATACGAAAAAGGCGGCGGAGTTCCCTCGCTGATCGCCATGTATCCGGGTTCGTCGGACAGCTCGAAGCAACTGGCGCTGGCGTACGCGAAGGGCATTGGCGGAACTCGGGGCGGCGTGATCGAAACGACATTCGCCGAAGAGACCGAAACCGACTTGTTCGGCGAACAGGTTGTGTTGTGCGGTGGCGTGAGTGCCCTCGTCAAAGCCGCCTTCGAAACACTGTGCGAAGCCGGTTATCAACCGGAGATGGCGTACTTCGAGTGCATGCACGAACTGAAGCTGATCGTCGACCTGTTCTATCAGGGTGGCCTGAACTACATGCGATACAGCGTGTCGAACACGGCCGAGTACGGCGACTACACCCGCGGCCCGCGGATTGTCTCGGACGATACCAAGGCCGAGATGAAGAAGATTCTGACCGAGATCCAGAACGGCGAATTCGCCCGCGACTGGCTGCTCGAGAACAAGGCCAACCAACCGGCCTTCAAAGCCATGCGTCGTCGCGACCACGACCACCCGCTTGAGCAGGTGGGCAAAGAACTCCGCAGCATGATGACCTGGATCGACTCGAAAGAAGTCTGACTCAGATTCGCGACATCGGTACGCCCGGCAGTTCACGCTGTCGGGCGTACTGTTGTCGCGCCTCGTGATTCTTACTCCCGCTGCCGCGCAGCGGCCCTGGCTTCTGAACTTGTCTCAGAAGCCGCGTAGTCTCTTATCAATGAAATCCTGCGCAAGATGTTCAGGATTTCTGACGTAGCGAAAGTCGCCAGGACTTTCGGCGGCGAACTCGGCCGAAACTCCTGGCGAGTTCCGCTACTGATTGGTTCTGGCTCCGCCGTGTGGGGCAGAATCGCGACTCGATGAGTCCAGTTCTTACATGGGGTTAAGCTCGCCAAACTGCTGCGCGGCTGCTCGAACGGCGTGTTGGACGAATCGCTGACACCCATCTGGTGTGAGGTGGCAGATGTCGCTGAAGTTTGCTGAGCCTCGCTGCATCAGTTCCGCCTGGTCGACAAGCACGATACTGCCTCCTGTCGAATGCTCGGTCACCACACGGCGAATCTGCTCGTTCTGTGCTCGCAGCACACCGGGTATCTGAGACGGCTCACCCCAGTCTTCTGCCAGCATGGAAAAAGTACCCTCGCCATAATCAAGCTGTCCGCTGGCGAACGCTGCTGCGGTGTAGTCAGCCGGCAGGTGCCACGCGAACGTCATCAGCACAACTTTCGCATTTGCGCTCGTTGCCTGGGTGGCGATTGCCGCAAGGTTCTCACCGAACGGGACCGGTGTCCGAAGCGTACGTCCCAGGGGATAAAGGTCGGGCGACGGACCATCCCGCGTCATCAGAGCCGTGACGACGCTGTCGGTTACGTCAATGACCTTCAAACGTCCCAGCTTGCGACACCTTTCAAATCCGTGGTACCAGTCGCAATGCGTGTAGTCGTCGCGAAAGTCCGCGTCTGTTGTGTAGTTCATGCGCACGTCGTTGATGCCGTGATACACAACAACCCAGTCGAATTTCCGACTTGCCAGTCGCGAGTACTTGATTCTCGAATCGCGCGAGGTATGTGCTGATACGGCGACGTTGAAAACGCGAGCTTTCCGTCCCGTCTGTCGAGTGACCTCTGCTTCCCACAGGTCTCCGGTCTGTTCCAGAACTGATCCACCCAGCAACAGGATGTCAATGATCTGATCCTGCGGAGACGACTCGGCGTGGACGGCGCCTGACCTCCACAACTCGCGGTAGTAGTTCTTCCAGACGGCATCTGCTTCGTTCACTTTGTCCCACGAGACCGAATCAAACTTCAGCCACCAGAACAGTTCGATTCCCGCAATCGCCAGAACTAACAGATACGTGGAGTAGACGAACCACCGCATTCCTCGCGGAATCCGAGCCAGCCTCGACTGGTCTGACCTGGCCGCTCTTACGGACGTCGGAGATTGCGGATGTCTTTTCATAAGCTGGTATCGAACGCGTCATGTTGGTGAGTCGCGTCCCGCAAGGCCCTGGTTGCGGGGCTGCGCCTCAGAGCCGTCGCGTGGGGATCGCCACTGCGATCCATGGATCAGCGTTCAGGGTTAGGCGAAGCGCGGCCGCGAAATCTGGTGCATCACCCTCGATGACCTGTCTGAGGATTGTGCCTGATTCATCATCGATGCAGTTGGTTAAGTGGGTCAATCGCGACCGCATCGCGGTTACGAATGCGGCGAGCCCATCCACGGCCAGATCGTGCCGAATCAGTGTGGTCTCATCTGCCGTTCGCTCGCGATGCAGACGCGCCAGCGTGTCTCCCTGAGTTCGGTACAGGAAATCACCCACGTAGGCTCGCCGCAGTTGCCCGGCCGGATTGAACTGGTAGACCGGATCCTGACCAAAATACACCGACAGGCTGCCATCACGTTTGAACCCCGTGACGACCGGTTCTGGCTCGCCAGGTACGTCCCACTCGACACGCTGCTTCAGCGCGGTCGCTTCCCGAATCAGGTCTTCCCGATCGGATTCCGTACGTGCCATGTATGGCTCCGGCAATGGCTGAGATATCTATCGAAAAACAACAGGAGCAAGACGGACCGGGATGCGTGCCGTTTTACGTCTTCACTCAGCGGACAGGCAGTTGCGGTTCCAGTTTTGAACTGGTAGCTTCGGTGCTTGATTCTCCCGCCTTGGCTCCCCGCCACAAACAATCGATCAGGGGCCAATCTTCCCTGATACGCAACGTCGTCCAGCCTTACCGTGCTTTACTGACGTTCCCTCGGATCCATCCGCACGGAAGCCCCGCAGTTCGGGCCTCCCAGACGCTACAGGGTAACGAAATGAATGTTGCATTCTCTCGTACGCTGCTGACTGGTCTCCTGCTGACTCTGACTGGACCTGTTCTGGCCCAGGACTCACTCGAGGCCGACTCGGACAAGGTCAGCTTCTACCGACAGGTGCGTCCGATTTTTCAGGCCCACTGTCAGGGATGTCACCAGCCCGCGAAGACCAGCGGCTCATATCAGATGACGTCGTTCGAACTGCTCATGAAGCCCGGTGAAAGCGAAGAGCCAGCGGTCGTGCCTGGGAAGCCGGACGACAGTTATCTCGTGCAGATGATCACTCCTGAAGACGGCAAGGCCGAGATGCCCAAGGGCAAACCGCCACTGCATGCCAGTGAGATCGAGCTGGTCCGAAAATGGATCGAGCAGGGAGCCGCGAACGACACGCCTGAGAATGCGGAAGTGCGATACGACAAAGACAACCCGCCGAAGTATGTGCTGCCCCCGGCTATCACGTCGGTCGACGTTTCGCCCGATGGTGCTTTGATCGCCGTCGCAGGGTATCACGAAGTCCTGTTGCACAAGGCGGACGGATCGGAACTGGTTGGCCGGCTGATTGGTCTGTCCGACCGCATCGAATCCGTTCGCTTTTCACCCGATGGAACGAAGCTGGCCACGGCTGGTGGCAATCCGGGTCGCATGGGCGAGATTCAGGTCTGGGACGTCGCGAAGCAGGAATTGCTGCTGTCGCACACCAACACGTTCGACACGCTTTACGGAGCGAGCTGGTCACCGGATGGAACTCGCATTGCCTATGGATGTTCCGACAACACTCTGCGCGCCATCAAAGCCGATTCCGGCGAGCAGGTGCTGTTTAGTGGTGCTGCCAACGGCTGGATTCTGGACACGGTCTGGAACCCGTCAGGCGACCACGTGATCTCCGTGGGCCGCGATCGCACCGCGAAGCTGACCGAAGTCGCCACACAGCGGTTTATCGACAACGTCACGTCGATCACGCCCGGAGCACTCAAGGGCGGCGTTGCGACGGTCGACACACATCCGACCCGCGACGAAATCATTATCGGCGGCGCGGATGGCGTGCCGAAGCTGTTTCGCATCTTTCGCATCACCAAGCGCGTCATCGGAGACAACGCGAATCTGATTCGTGAGCTGGCTCCGCTTCGGGGTCGTGTCTTCGGAGTCGACTACAGCGCGGACGGACGTCGCGCGGTCGCTGGCAGCAGTCTGGATGGCACGGGTGACATCATTATCTATGACACCGACGTCGACACCAACGCGCCGGCCGACATCAAGGCAATCCTGCAGAAGCGCGTCATGTCTCAGACGGATCCGGAAAAGAAAAAGCTGGCCGCATACCAGAAGAAGCCCCTGCCGGTTGTCGCAAAGATTGAAGTCAACGAATCGGGAATCTACGCCGTTCGATTTTCGCCCGACGGAAAAAACGTAGTGGCCGCTGGTTCCGACGGAAAAGTTCGTGTGTATGAGACAGAGACCGGTAAGCCGACGACTGAATTCGTGTCTGTCCCGTTACAGAAAGTGACGCGGGAGATCGCCGAGGTGGACTACATCCGCGATGTGATGCCCGTGCTCTCAAAGTTGGGCTGTAATGCAGGTACGTGTCACGGAGCCAAAGACGGTAAAGGTGGCTTCAAGCTCTCGCTTCGCGGATACGATCCGCTGTACGACACGCGCGCGTTTACCGACGAACTGAAGTCCCGTCGTGCAAACATCGCCAGCCCGGACAGTAGCTTGATGCTCATGAAGGCAACCGGAGCGATTCCGCACATCGGCGGGCAGGTCACTCCGCACGGGTCTGACTACTACAACATCATTGCGGGTTGGATCGGCGGTGGTGCCAAACTCAATCTGGATGCGGCACGGGTCGTGTCCATCGAATTGAAACCGAAGAACCCCGTCGTCCAGAAACTCGGCGACACTCAGCAGATGCAGGTGCTGGCAACGTACGGCGATGGAGTTGTCGTCGATGTTACCGCCGAGGCATTCATTGACAGTGGTAATACGGACGTCGCAAATACGGACGGAAACGGTCTCGTGACAACGGAACGTCGTGGTGAATCGCCTGTTCTTGCACGTTTCGAAGGTCGTTACGACGCCACAACCGTCACCGTGATGGGAGACCGCAGCGGCTTCAAATGGCAGGCCCCCGAAGAGTGGAACTTCATCGACGGGCACGTGTCGCGGAAGCTGGAGCGGATGAAGATTCTTCCGTCTGGCCTGTGCAACGATTCGGAATTCATCCGCCGCGTCTACCTGGACCTCACCGGCCTGCCGCCGTCGTCGGAAGCCGTGCAGGCATTCGTGGCGGACAAAACCGATACGCAGGAGAAACGATACGCGCTGGTCGACAAGCTGATCGGCACCGACGACTTCATCGATCACTGGTCCAACAAGTGGGCCGACCTGCTGCAGGTCAATCGGAAGTACCTGGCGCCGCAGGGATCGATGGCATTCCGTGACTGGATCCGCAACGAGGTGGCATCCAACACGCCGTATGACGAATTCGCACGTAAGGTGCTGACAGCCAGCGGTTCCAACAAAGACAATCCACCAGCGGCCTACTACAAGATCACGCGAAAACCCGCCGAGACGATGGAGAACACGACCCATCTGTGGCTGGGTGTACGCTTCAACTGCAACAAGTGCCACGACCACCCGTTCGAGCGTTGGACTCAGGATCAGTACTACGAGACCGCCGCGTTCTTTGCTCAATTCGGCCTGAAAGCGGACCCTGCGTCGGGCAAGACACGTATCGGCGGAACGGCGGTCGAAGGTGCCAAGCCACTGTATGAAGTTGTGTTCGACAAGAAGGATGGCGACATCACACACGATCGCACGGGTGCAATCACGCCGCCGCAATTCCCGTTTGAGTGCGACTTTGAAGCCCCAGAGAACGCTTCGCGTCGCCAGCAACTGGCTGCCTGGATCACTTCTCCGAACAACCAGTATTTTGCGAAGAGTTACGTGAATCGCGTTTGGGGTTATCTGCTGGGCGTCGGTCTGATCGAGCCTCTCGACGACATCCGCGCTGGCAACCCGCCGACGAATCCCGAGCTGCTGGACGCGATGACGCAGAAGTTTGTCGAAGGTGGCTTCAACGTGCGTGAGCTGATGCGAACCATTTGCCGCTCACGCACATATCAGGTGACGATGGCGACCAACGAATGGAACGCGGACGACAAGACAAACTACTCGCACGCGATTCCCAAACGTCTGACTGCTGAAGTCCTGTTCGATGCCATTCACACGGTGACCGGTTCGCAACCGAAGATCCCCGGAGTACCACCGGGTACTCGTGCGGCTCAGATTCCGGATGCGGGAGTCAAGCTTCCGGATGGTTTTCTCGCCAACTTCGGACGCCCGGCGCGAGAGAGTTCCTGTGAATGCGAGCGTTCGGCTGGAATGGCGCTCGGTCCCGTGATGGCGCTGGTCAGCGGACCGACACTCGGTAATGCGATTTCCGATCCGAACAACGCGCTCACAAAGCTGGTCGCGGCCGAGGCTGACGACCGCAAGCTGATGAATGCGATCTTCCTGCGTGTTCTGAATCGACAAGCGAGTGACGAGGAAATCGACCTTGTTCTGGCGGCCATGGCGGCTATTCAAGGTGATCACGAAGAGCTTGTCGCACAAAGCGGCAACCGCGAAACGTGGTGGACCGAAGAGAAGCCGAAGCTGGAACAGCAGCGTCAGGACACCATTAAGACGGCAACTGCCGATCTCGAGGCACATCAGAAACAGATCGAACCTAAGCTCGCAGAACTGGCGAAACAGCGGGAGCAGAAGATTGCCGCGGCAGACGCGAGCCTGAAGAAATACCAGGAAGCGCTTGTCGTCAAGTCGGCCGAATTCCTGAAGAAGCAGGGCAACGTCGAATGGCACGTGCTGGAACCAGCCACTCTGGCCGCGACTGGGAACATCAAGCTGGAAAAACAGGATGACGGGTCCATCCAGGCGACAGGCAAGGCCAACCAGGGAGCGTACACAATCACGGTGGAAACCACTCTGACAGGCATCACTGGGTTCCGCGTCGAAGCGATTCCCTACAAGAAGGAGAAGGGAATCGGCCCGGGCATTCCGGAGAACGGCAACTTCGTCGTCACGGAATTTGAGGTGCAGGCCGCCTCGTTACTGGAGTCCAAAGACCTGAAGAAGATCGCTCTGCAAAACGCAAAGGCCGATTTCCTGCAGGCCGGATTCAATGTCGCCCTGGCGATTGACGGCAACGCGGGAAACCAGAATTCGTGGGCCATTGCCACCGCTGGCGGCGTGATTCACTGGGCGACGTTCGAGACGAAGACGCCTCTTGGTACGGATGAAGGCACGGTGCTCAAGTTCGTCATCCATCAGAATCATTCGGCGAAAGAACATCTGCTGGGTCGCTTCCGCATTTCGGCCACGACGAAGAAGGCTCCGGGCTTGAGCCTGCCAGAAAGTCTGCAGTCAATCGCAGCGACTCCTGAGGAGGAACGGACTGACGAGCAGAAGGAAACGGTGCGGGCCTGGTTCCAGAAGTCGGACGCTGGGCTGGTCAACCAGCAGAAAGCCGTCGCCACGGCAAAGGCACCTGTCCCCGAGGATTCGGGTGTGACGCAGCGGAAGAAGTCACTGGCGTTTGTCACTCGGCCGGTGCCGGATGATCCGCGGCTGCTGCAGCTCCGCAAGGATGTCGGATTCAGCGACAAGCAGCTTGTCAGTCTGCGGCTGACAACAGCACAGGACCTGACATGGGCCTTGATCAATACGCCCGAGTTCCTGTTCAACCATTGAGCTGTAGCAATTCGAGTTTCAGCCTCAATACAAGCTCGAAGCGCAAGCGAGTGAATTCCGTGCGACAGGTTCACTCGCTTGCGCTTCGAGCTGGTATGAAGGCCGATGTTGAACCGCACTGGAATTGACTTCGCCGCACGCTTGCGGCCTCTCCCGCTGAAAGAAAAAGCCCGGCTGGACGCGATGTCCAGCCGGGCTTCGTTCTTATTTGACGCCAGCGAGTCGGCTTACCACCAGCGACGCAGGGCGTACACCTCGGGATCATCGATGATCCACGGTGTTGACCATGAACGGCCATTGTCCATCGTCACGACGTTCATGAAGAACGTGACCATCTTCTGGGTCTTCGCACCGTACGGTCGCTGCGAGGTGATGTAGTCAGCTTTGGTCAGCCGATCGACACCGGGGCTCGCGTAATAGTGCACCTTGTTGTCCGGTGTGAAGGACATGCCGAATGTCCACCAGCCCGGCTCGAAGATGTACGGGCCGAACAGATCACGACCCTGCTCGTCACAGCGGACAAGCACCAGAGCCGAATCACGATCAAACCGCGGGTCCTTCTTCGAGTTGTACTGAATGAAGAAACCGGGCCAGTAGGCGTCGACCTTTTGCTTGGCGGGAAGTTTGATGCCGAACAGCCCACGGCGTTCTTTCCCGTCTTTCATCAGACCTTCACAATCAGCACGGATGCCGAAGGTTGCTCCGGTTCGCTGCTCCCACTGATCAAACGGCGGAAGATAAACACGGACAACGAAGCTGGGTGAGTACTGCACCGGGATCGCTCCCACGATGCCGTTGACGTTGGCCAGGAAGTCATCCTGCTGCTGCTTGCGAGTGATCATCTCCGGAATTCCGGCGAATCGCGTCCGCAACAACAAAGAACCCTTACTGCCCCGCAGTCCGCCGGCCGGCGTTGGAACGCGACGGATGATGTCCGGCTGACCGCGGTAGCCGCTCTCATACCAGCGGTTGTTTTTCGAGACGCCCAGATTTGGACGGGTGTTTCCGTCCAGATTCTGGCTGGCCTTGGGCCAGTTGGGGATGTAGACCCAATCGGGGTCCTCGAAGTCGTCACCGACATCATTGATCTTGATGCCCGTTCCCGGCACCACCTGGGCCTGCGTCGTGTTCCACGCGAACACGGTGAGCAGTGTCATCAAAGCCATCCGCTGAAAGTGCATGTTCAAAATCCTTTGTGCTGGCGTCGCTCGATCCGTGCCGCGGCGATCCATGCGGTGATTCCACGTGTCCGCCCGTCGATGTGCTGCGTCGAGTTCCAGGCGATATCGAGCCGTGTAATCGATACCGGCGGAACAACCGGCCTGAGAAACCGGCTTCGGATGTATCGGACCGACCGTACAACCATCGTCAACGTGATATCCGACGTATGCGGCTTAGCTCGAAGAGTCGGCGTTGGCGGGGTTACCGCTTCTCTGGCCGGAATCCGCGGATTGAACGTGCAGCTTTGCGCCGCAGGATTCTGTTGCGCAGCGTCAGTGCTCTGCTCAACCGGAAAAATCCCCGCTGATGACCCATTGTGGCACACGTCCCGATTGACCCCCTACGCTGACCGGAGAGCCCTTGTTGATCTGAGAAGGAAACATGCGTATCGTAGTCCGATTAACGATGAATCGTGGAGCCGTGCGAATCGGAGATCGACACATTGGGGGCCGCGGACGCAACACTGACTCAGGCCATCGAGCGCGTGACCGCCCATTTTGGCGCTCAGGTCCAGTTCATTCTGGATGGCCAGTTCGCATTCTGGATCGGCTCGGGAATCTCACGTGAACGATTCCCGGATCTCAAAGAGCTGCTGTTGCGATTGCTGCATGAGCTGCACACGCGTTCGAACTTTTCTGACGACACTTGCCCGTGGCGGCTGTGCCTGCATCGTGTGCTGGAACTGGTCCACGTGTCGCCGGACACCACACGCCAGCGGGATATTCCCGCCGACTGGCCCGATATTGACCAGTTGCTGGACCTGCTTGTCGACAACTACTCGGACGTGCTCGACAACCCCGTCTACGTGGGGACGACCCCGCAATCATTAAGTCTCGATGTCCTCGGCCTCGACAGAGTTTACGGGGACGACACTATCGACCCCGACGCGGAACACAGGTTGCTGGCACTGCTGATCGAGGAAGGGATTGTTGCCGAGATTGTTTCCGCGAACTGGGACCCCCTGATTGAACGAGCGCACGAAGAGGCGCGTGACGGTCAGCCATCGGAGCTTCAGGTGGTCGTACGTGCGGCCGACATTGATGGAACAGTCAGAACACGGCTCACGAAAATTCATGGCTGCGCGCGTCGACTGCGGTGCGACCCTGTCACCTGGCGTGACCACATGATCGCAACCACAACGGAGATTCAGAATTGGGTCAGCAGTCCGGATCGCGCGCCCGTCCGTGAATTGATCCGGACGACGTTGAGACAGAAGCCAACATTGTTTCTTGGCTTGTCGGTTCAGGACTGGAATCTCCAGCTCGAGTTGCTCAAGGCATTCAGTGATCTGGAACCGCCTCTGCCCATCGACCCGCCTCGAGCCCTGTTTGCGGAGTCAGAGTTGCGACAGCCCCAGCGGACAGTGCTCCGACACATCCACGGCGAGGAATACGCACGGCAGCCAATCGATGTCGAAGAGAACGCAACGCTCGATTTGTACGGTAAACCGTTGCTTGGTTCGCTCTTCATCCTGACTTTGCTCACGAAGGTTCGAGTCATCGCGGCCAGTGAAGACGAGGCGCCGATCGTTGATTGGATGCCGTTTCTACTCGACGCAATCGACGAGTGGGGACAATACGTGTGCGAACGTTTCGACGCGCTGGCCGACCCGGGTGATTGCTACGGTGTGTGGAGGAATCTCGTCGATGAGGTCGCTTTCGCGGTGGCCCGGTTCATGCGTGTGTATCTGGAGTACATCGTTCCGGTAACGGACCTCGGGTACTACGCAATATCCGACAACCCGGTGAATGCGTTCGCGGAACGGGTCCGTCGCGATCCGCGGTTGAGAGCCGGCTCAGTTCTTCTTCTCCTCGGTGCCCTTCTCCGAGGACAGCGGAACGGTCAGTGGGAATTGAAGCGGGCTACCGGTTCGGACGGTCGTCACGGGCAGTTCTCAGTGCTGCTGGCCGGTCGGCGTATCAGCCTGTTCATTTTATCGGACTATGGCTGCGGCAGTGAGAAGCTGCACAGAAACGGATATACCGATCCGTCGCACAACGTTCCCGCCGTCATTGCGTATGCGACCGGAAACGACGGCGGGCACGGACGCCATTCGCCTGCCCGTCCGATGCATTCGCGTTCTTCATCCGGGCCGAAACAAATCTGGCTACAGGACCTGGCGGCGACCCTCAACGATCCGGATGCCCTTGTCGACACTCTGCGGAACGCGCTGATGGAGGCATTGCCATGAATCCTGTCTCGAAGCAGGTTATCGCCCTGCTGAGCGAGCACGACTGGTACGAGCAGCAGCCGCAGCTCGTCATGGTCGATGACATCGACTTCCAGTTCGACGCGGTGCTGAAAGGTCCACTGGGCGGCGAGGGACTGGTCGTCGTCGCCACTTCCGACCGGCACCACATTGGCACGGTTGTCAGCCGACTGCGGGCACTCTCGACCGTCATGCTGCGCAGCGGATCGACACGCCCTCTGGCCGCTGTTGTCATTGCCGACGACCTGGTTCCCGCGCAGGTCGAAGAACTGTCGACCGTCTGTCGGGTCATCCTGGTGTCGGATTGCAAACCTGACTCGGTCAAGCGTTTTCTGCGTCCGCTGCTGCCGATCGAGTTTCCCACTCCACAATCAACGACTGCCCGACCGATCGAACTCCTGCGTGAGGCCCTCGGTCAACAAGGCGAGAGTTCGCTGATGAAGTCTTTGCTGACGGCCGCGGGCGAAAATGCGGGCATGGTTCAGGAACAGATGCAGCGCGAGATCGAAGCGACGATCGCGGCACACGAGGACGACGGCCTCGACGGAGACAACGCATGATCGACCGCCTGCTGCAGCTTCGCGTCCGGGACTTTCGCTCCTTTCGCGAACCCAAGCCGATCGACCTGGATGCGGACGTCGTTCTGATACACGGACAGAACGCGGTGGGGAAAAGCAGCCTGCTGCAGGCCCTGGAACTCGGCCTGACCGGTTCCGTCGCCGATCTGTCCCGCTTCGACGAGAGTTACCCGGCCTGCCTGACGCGGTACCGCAGCGTGCGTGGCGCGGGTGTCGATGTGGCGTTTCTGGACCACGATGGGAAGCGGCATGAGCAGTCCGCATCCTTGCCGTCTCCGCAGCGATCCGGCCGGATCCTGCGCGAAGGACCGCTGAAGAAACAGCATGTCGATGCATTCCGGGAACGCTGTTACCTATCGCAATATCGCCTGTCCCGACTGCTCGAGTTGTACCAGACGACGCAGCCCAGACATCGTGAACCACCGCTCATCTCATTCATTCGCGAGCTGCTCGACCTGGATGTTCTCGAGCATCTGGAATCCGGACTCGATTTCGTCAAAGACATCCGGTCGGCGGGCAAAGCGGTGCCGGAACTGGGCCGGATTCTCGCGGCACTGAAGCATCACGAGGCACAGGCCGTCAGTCTCAGAGATCGGATCGTGGAACAGAGACAGGCTTGTTCGACTGCCGTGAAGGCATGTCAGCGGTTTCTGGAAGAGCACCCGGAGGTCGGCGCCGGGCCGGAAGCGGCGTGGACAGAAGATGGACTGCGGCGGCGAATGGAATCAGTCGAGTCTGAGGCGATTGCAGGCAAGGCCGCACAATGTGCGACGCTGCAGGCCGCACTGACTCAGATGCGCACGCTGTACACGGACATCACCCAGGCGGATCTTCCCCCACAGACCGAGATGGATCAGTTTCGTGGTCAGCTTGCCGCGCTGGAAGCCGAACGCGCGACGATGATCCCGGCACTCCTCGCGCAGGTCGAATCCGCGGCCGAGGCGCTGCAATCCGCTGGTGACGACTACACCGCCGATCTCACACTGGCTGCCATTGAGCACGAATGGGAACGCTGTGCTGTCGCAGTGAAACAGCGACTCGCGCAGTCGCGTGTGGACATCGCAACTCATGAACACGCGGAAGCCGAGCGGCAGACGACCGAAAACGAACTCAACCAACTGAATCACGAATGGGACTTGCTGGCGAGCCGCGTTTCTCGGGAGCAGTCCGCCACGCGGTCGTTGCTGGAAGCACTGCAGATCATGCTCAATCACACAGCGGGAGAGATTTGCCCGGTGTGTGATCGCGATTTTTCCGAAACAGGCCAACAATCTCTGCACGACCATATTGATGGCAAGCTGACCGAACTGAACGATGAGAGTTCGCTGTTGCAATCAATGGTCGATCTGCAGACGAAACGTGAGAACGTTCTCGGCCGACTTGAACAGCGGAAACAGTCAGTCGACCAGGCGGCCGAGCCCCGTGGGAAAGCCGAGCAGAGGGTTGCCGTGCTGGATGGTGCGGCCCGGCAATTTGCAGCTCTCGACGACACGTGGAAGAGGTTTCGTGACGTCGTGACTCGGGAACGCGAATGCCGCGCTGAACTGCCGGCGACGGAATCCAGCCGAGAGCAACTCGATGCCTTTCGGAGTCGAGTCAGCGCGATTGAGACGCTGGCGGGGATCGAGCCGTCGGAAGAGCCAATGTCGCTGATTGATCGCGTCAACCACAGTGGAAAGCAGATCGCCGACGAAGCACAGATCGCGGATGAGCAGCACGCGACGCTCAAGCAATACGCGGAACTGATGCAGTCGGCGTGCTCGACCGCAAAGCACTTGACCGCATTGCATCAGCAGCTTGAAACGTGTGCGACGCAATGCGACCGGCTGACGGTCGCGGTGAACGACGCGAAGCAAATGCTCGCAGCCGGTAGAGAAGTAAAAAAACAGGCCGCCAGCACGAAGGCCGAAGTCGTCAACCGAGTCTTCAGCGGCACACTGAACCGTCTCTGGCGTGATCTGTTCGAGCGGCTGGTTCTCAGCGAATCATTTCATCCGCAGCTCACACCGCCGAAGGTTGCCTACGGAAAACTGTCAACGCAGATGAGTGCTGCTGTCGCCGGCAAGATCGAGTTTCCTGATCTGGCGGCCGTCCTGAGTACGGGCAACCTCAACACCGCTGCGCTCAGTCTGTTCCTGGCACTGAATGTGATCGAGAGCCCTGTCCACCGGCTGATGATTCTCGACGATCCTGTGCAGAACATGGACGACGTGCATGTCATGCAGCTGGCCGCTGTGCTGAAGGCGATTGCGCGGGACGCTCCGCCGCGGGGGCGTCAATTGTTCGTTGCCGTTCACGATCGGTCGCTGTTCGAATACCTGCGCATCGAACTTGGCCCGACTCGCTCTGACGAAAGTCTGATCACAATCGAACTCGATCGACCGGAGGGCTCGTTCGAATCGTCGATTGCCTCGAAGCGATTCGAATGGACCGGCGACTGCATCACGTTTCGGCGGGCAGAGGCATGAGAACAATCAAGCAAGCAAACAGAACAGTTGGCTTTGCCGGGACCGCTTGATCCAACGGGAATTCCTGAAACAATTGTTTCTGTGCCCGAGTAATCTCGCTGCCGGCTGGAATGCTCTCTGGCTCTGGAGCTCCCCATGCGAATTCGAGTCGTTCCCGCAATCATCGTGGCTGCCGTCGTGGCCCTGTGCTTCTGGGCCATCCAGCCACCAGGTGACGTCTCGGCGAATCCGGCCGCAAACGTATACGTCGAGAACGATCTCGCGGCCGTCGTCACACAGGTGGACGAGTTCTTTCAGCCGCGCTGGGTCGAGCTGGAACTGCAGCCAGCCGCTCGAGCTGACGACATGCTGATGCTGCGGCGGCTGTCGTTGTCGCTGATGGGCACGATTCCGTCGCTCGAAGAGATTCGGCAGTTCGAGCACGACGACGGGCCCGATCGAATGAAGCGCTGGACGATTCGCTATCTCGAAGATCCTCGTTACGCCGACTACTTCGCCGAGCGACTGGCTCGTTGTTACGTGGGTGTCGAGAACGGTCCGTTCATCATTTTTCGACGAGACCGTTTCGTGAAGTGGCTCAGCGAACAACTTGCCACGAACGAACCGTACGACAGCACTGTTCGAAAAATGGTCACCGCCGAAGGGCTGTGGACAGGCGACCCTGCCTCGAATTTCATCACGGCGACTCAAGCCAACGGCGAGCTTGACCTGAACGTGCTGGCGGCGCGTTCGGCCCGGTCGTTTCTGGGACAGAGTCTGGATTGTGCGCAGTGTCACGACCATTTCTTCGCTGAGTGGACGCAATCACAGTTCGAGGGGCTGGCAGCTCAGTTTGGTGAGGTCGAAGTCGGACTTGGTGTGCACGACAAGCCGGGCCGCAGGTACACGTTGCAGGACAGCGAAACTCTGGAAGATCGAGAAGTTGATCCGTCGGTACCGTTCCAACCCGACCTGCTGCCGAACGAAGGATCACCTCGCGAGAAGTTCGCTGTCTGGCTGACGCACGAACAGAACCGTCGATTTGACCGAGCCATCGCCAATCGCGTCTGGGGTTTGATGTTCGGACGCCCGTACATTGCTCCGGTCGACGACATGGGCGACCCGCCGGAAGCCGATCAGCGCGACGTGCTGGACATTCTCGCTGACGATTTCCGACAGCACGATTGCGACCTCCGCAGGTTGATTCAGGTGATAGCGGCGTCCAGGCCATATGGTCTGGGCAGCGATTATCCGTCGGAGGATGAAGACGAACTGGCATTGCTCGACGAGACGTGGGCACTGTTTCCCATGACGCGGTTACGGCCCGAGCAGGTCATTGGTTCGATGATGCAGGCGCAGTTTGTGCAGACGATCGATCAGAACTCTCACTTGTTCGTGCGAGCGAGACGATTCTTCAGTGAGCAGAATTTCGTCAAGGCCTATGGCGACCTGGGCGATCAGGAACTCGTGGAACGTTCGGGCACGATTCCGCAGGCTCTGCTTCGCATGAACGGCGAGATGACGCGCGAGTCGATCAAGTCCGACTGGTTCTCCGCGGGCGGACGTGTCTCTGGCATGTGCGAGACGAGTAAAGACGTCGTCGAGACGGCCTATCTGATCTGCGTCTCTCGGCGACCGACTGCGGCTGAGAATGCACACTTTCTGGAAATGCTCGGTGATCGAACAGGCGATGCGCGTGACACGATCGTCGAGGACATCTTCTGGGCGTTACTGAACTCACCGGAATTCAGTTGGAATCATTAGAGCCGCGAGCCCAGTGTAATGTCGCAAGAAGACGAGCCCGAAGCGCAAGCGAGTGAACCGCCATGTCACAATCGGCTCACTCGCTTGCGCTTTTTGAAGTTGCACAGTTTTGCTGCCCCGGCAGGGGCAAAGGCGAGTAGCCCGGGGTTTCAACCCCGGGAAACAAGCGGTGAGAGCTTCAATGAGCCCCGGCAGGGGCGACGGCAGAGTCCGACACGAAATTGCCGTCGCCCCTGCCGGGGCTGTGGTTCAGAAATGGCTGATTTTCCCGGGGTTGAAACCCCGGGCTATTCGCCTACGTCCCTTCGGGACTGAAGTGTGCAACTCCAGAACTTACGCTTCGGGCTTGTCGCTGAAACATGCTCACTGATTTAGACAGCAGTCTTTCGGAGCAACTCATGTCCATCGAAATCACACGTCGTTCGATCCTGCAGTCCGCCGCCGGAATGGGTCTGTCGTTTCTGATGCCGGCCATGAACCTCCGCGCGGCGGAAGATCGTGGTCCGAAACGCGAAAAGTCACTGCTGGTCCTGTGGATGTCCGGAGGGCCCAGTCAGCTTGAAACGTGGGATCCGCATCCAAATTCGACCACCAGTCACATGGAAGCGTCGGCCATCGACACAGTCATTCCCGGCCTGCAGATCGACAGTCGGCTGGAGCAGATGGCCGAGATGATGGGTGACTTGAATGTCATCCGCACGTTGACATCGAAAGAGGGTGACCACGAACGCGGTTCGTATTTCGTTAAAACGGGATACAGACCGATTCCGAAACTCGTGCATCCGTCGATCACGTCTATTGTGACGGAGCGGAAACCAGCGACAGCAAAGTTGAAGATTCCGGCCCATGTCTCACTCAGCAACGGACCGTTCCCGGCACGTGGTGGCTTTCTGGGCGACACGCTTGATGCGTTTCGTGTTTACAACCCGGGCGGCAATCTCAACAACCTGCGTGCCCCGGTGAATGACAAGCGGCAGAAGCGGCGTCTGACGAGTCTTGATGTCGTGACTCGTGCCTTCGCCCGTGGACGCAAACTGGTCACTGATCGCACACTGCATCAACTGACGGTCGAACAAGCGCTGCAGATGATGAACACCGAGCAGCTCAAGGCATTCGAACTCGACGACGTTCCAGATGCAGAGAAGAAAGCCTATGGAGACTCGAAATTTGGTCGCGGTTGCCTGGTCGCTCGGCGCCTGATCGAAACAGGAGTGCGCGCGATCGAGGTCATTTTGAACGGCTGGGACACACACGCGTCGAATTTCGAAGGCTGTACGACGCAGATCACTCAGCTTGATCCGGCTTTCGCCGCATTAATGAGCGATCTGAAGAAACGCGATTTGCTGGACTCGACTGTGGTGCTGTGCATCGGTGAATTCGGACGTACCCCGAATATCAACCCACTGGGTGGACGGGACCACTGGCCGAAGTGGTTCCCCTGCGTGGTCGGCGGCGGCGGCTTCACACGGGGTCAGGTCATCGGTGAAACCGACCCGACTGGCAAGAACGACTCGGTTGATGAGATTCGAGTTCAGGACCTATACGCGACCGTGTTCAAGGCTCTGGGCATCGATCACACGCACGAGTTCCAGACCGACATCGGTCGACCGATTTCGGTGACGGACCAGGGCGATCCCCCGGCCGAGCCAATCGATCGACTGCTGGTGTGACGCACGCAGGCGAAGCGCAAGTCAGGTAGCTGGATTCGCAAGAATTCAGCTTCCAGCAACTCGACTGAATTCTTGCGAATTCAGCTACACGTGGATTGAGCCCGCTGATGTCAGCTCAGTAGCTCTTTCACCGGTGCGAAGTCGTCATGCGCGATCGGCAATGGCTGCGTTCCATTCATGAACTCAGCGTGCTTCGAGTCGATGCCGAGGGCGTGGTACCACGTGTGGAACATGTGCCCGATGTCGTACGGCTCGGTCTTAACGTCCGTCCCGTCCGCGAGTGTCTCGCCAACGACAACGCCTTCCTTGATCCCGGCGCCGCTCATGGCCACTGACCAGGCATTCGGCCAGTGATCGCGACCGACCGAACCGTTAATCCGCGGCGTGCGACCGAATTCGGCCATCACGACGACCAGTACGTTGTCCGTCAAACCACGATCGGACATGTCTTCCAGAAGAGCCGACACCGCCTGATCGACTTTGGGCACTCGACTGGCATGTGCGTTGAAGTTGTCACCGTGCGTGTCCCAGCCGATCGACGAGACCTGGACGAATCGCACGCCTGCTTCGATCAGCCGCCTGGCCAGCAGCGTGTGCCTGCCGAGGTCATGATCGCCATAACGTTCCTTGTCTTTGACCGGCAGGTTGGACTCGTCGAACAGGTCCACGTGATTCATCAGAATGCGAGCCACATCGTAGACGGAGCTGTTGGCTTCGTTGGAAGCCTTGCGGTGCTGAGCCGCGTAGCGTCGGTTGAACAGTTCGCGCAACTCCTGCCGGGCCAGGTCGTCTTCCAGGCTGAGCGTTGTTGGCCGCTCCAGATTGGTCGGTGGTTTGCCATCGCCCAGAGCCAGTGCTCCGTACTTTGCTCCCAGGAAACCGGCGTACTTCGAGATGAATCCGCCATCGCCGGGTTTCACCCAGACATACGGAGGCATTCCACTGTCTGTCGATCCCATCAACTTCGAGACGGCCGAACCCCAGAACGGATAGGCGACGCCGCGATTCTTCGGATGCCCGCGCATGATCTTCGGGACGCCGGATGAGTGGTTTGCGTCCTCAGTTTTCATACTCCGCACGAGCGCGAGCTTGTCCATCTGCTGAGCAATGCGGGGAAACAGCTCACTGACATGCACGCCTGGAATCGCCGTGGGTATGGAACGGTAAGGACCGCCAAACTGCGTGTTCGGTTTTGGATCCCAGCTCTCAAGCTGGCTCATGCCTCCATCCAGCCAGACGAGCAGAACCTGCCTGTCGTTCTTTTTCAGCTCCTCGCCGATGGCGGGCTGGACAATTCCACCCAGCGCTCCAAGGCCCATGCCGGCGGCGGATCCGGCCATCGTACCGAGGATTCGTCGGCGCGAAATCAGGTGATCTGCTGGCTGGCAGGGGAATGGATGCATCATGTGTCTCTCAGTGGTTCACGCAGAACTCAGTCGATGCCAGCATCGCCCAGGCGAGTTGGCTGATTGCGTCGGTACGTTGATCGGTGCGCATCTGAAGAAAGTCGATGACTGTTTTTCTATCTTCGTCTGACGGTGTCCGGCCGAGGATGGCCGTGAACAATTCGTCGGCGATTGCCGACGGATCATCAATCCCGGACAGGCGATCCACCAGGTTGCCACTGCGTCGCTGCAATAACGTCAGTACCTTTTCCTCGTGCATCAGGAACAGGGCGGCCTTAACGGATGGGTTGAATTCGATCTCGGGTTCCTTCGCTGCATTCGCGTACGCAGCCAGGAACAGTTCACGCAGTTCAGTCAGCTCCTGGGAGCCGGCCTGGACCTGTTCGATGTCCGTCAACTTCAGTGGTTCGCGCGGCGGCTCTTCGGGCTCTTCAGCCTTTGCTTCTGTCTCTTCAGTTGTTGCTGGTGCCGGAGGTTCCGCCGGCTTTGACGCCTGATACGCCAGTTCGTCAGTAGCGACCAGCATGCTCCAGAAGAGCTGTTCGGCATTGAGCCGCTTTTCCAGACCGACAGCGTATGACTCCACTTGCGGAGCTGTCTGGTCTGGCTTGACATGACTGGTGCGCTGGTAGGTTTCAGTCAGTGCCAGCTCGCGCAGGAACCAGCGGATGTTGAAGTCGTGTGCCGCAAACTCGTGAGCCAATAGATCAAGCAGTTTCGGGTGTGTCGGTGGGTTTGCGGAATGCTGCAGGTCGAGTGGTTCGACGAGTCCGCGGCCCATCATCACGAACCACAGACGGTTGGCGATGTTCCTGCAGAACAGCTCGTTGTCGGCAGTCGCCAGTCCCGACGCGAGTTCTCCCAGCGGGCTGAACTTCGGGATGCCCGGCGTACGGGTTTTGGTATCGGGCGGACGCGCAAACTCTTCGCCCTTCTCGAAGACCGCGATTTCGACTTCCGACCCACCCGGAATGGTCAGGGCCGTCTGCATCGGGATCTGGTCGAAGACTGACAGGTATTCCTTCTTCTGCGTCATCAACTTCTCAGACAAAGCTGGAAACTTGACGTCTCGGCGAGTCTGCATGTTCTCAAAGATCATGTGCAGGCCCTGGAAATGCTGCTGTTCGTAATCGCTGATCGTCAGATGGTTGTGGCATTGAGCACACTGGAGATCGACTCCGGCCAGCAGGCGACCCACGTCCCGCGTCAGTCCGGGAATATCGACAGGAGCCATCGCCCCTTCGCTGACCAGCCGCGCCGTAAGAAAGAACGCGGCACCTCGCAGGTCGGCATCTTCGGCGTCCGCCCGGATCAATGCCTGTGCCATTTGATCCCACGGAAGATTGCGTTCGAACGCCGTGCGCAGAAATCGCGTCCATTCCTCGTTGACGTTGCGACGTTCCATCAGCACGGCGTGAAACAGCTCGCCCATACGTCGCGCGTACTCGGGGCTTTCGAGGCGTTCATCGATCAGCCGCTGCCGCTTCCCGGTCGACGCATCACTCAGAAATGCCCGCGTCTCGGCAGCCGTCGGAATCCGACCCGCCAGATCGAGCCAGATACGACGATGGAATTCCGCGTCATTCGATCGACCGGCGAGCGCGACGTCGTTCGCCTGCTGCGTGATGAGCTGATCAATCCGAGCGTGCAGCGGTTCGTCAGCATGCGCGAGATTCAGGCAACCGAAAATCAACAGGGCAGTGACACTGATTCGGATCATTGCAGTCCTCAGTTGGATCGCTACTCGGTGAGATCCTCAAGCGGTGTATCGAAGACTTCAGTCTCCGTTTTCCCTTGGATCTCCGCAACCTCTGCTATGGCTGCAGCCACTTCGTCTTTGCCCCAGTGAATCGCGAAATCCAGCGAGAACGTGCGCGACGCTCCTGCCGCCAGTTTCGGCAATCGTCCGGACTTACGCTCGACACTGCGGTTGTAGGGGAACCCCGTTGCGGGCTCGATGCCCGTGACGTAGCCGTCTGCCTCTGCCGTGGTGTTCTTCCAGATCGTCAAGAACGGCAGCTGACTCGTCGACCACCGGATCGATGCGGCGGTCTTCGCGTCGGCAGTCGCCAGCACTGCCTGTGTCTTTCCGTCCGCGTCGGACAGCGGATGAATCAGATAGACCTGTTCGATGTAGCCGGGCGTCGGTGCGTCATAGACCGGCCAGTTGTCGATCGACTTTGCCGCATTGTCGTTCATGGGATGCACCGATTTCGCGGCGACGTGAATCTTCGAGCCCTTCCCCAGCAATGGGCGGCCATAGTTGCCGTGGTAGATCAACTGCATCTCCTGATCGCCGGCGCCGTGGTTCGTGACGCGATCGCTGATCGTAAACGTGTTCGATCCGGCTTCCGTCCACAGTTCGGCTTCGAGCCGCAGCTTCGGTCCAAAAAACAGACGCTCATCCACGACGCCGCGAATTCCGATGCGGTTTCCGTCGAGCAGTATCTGGACATCGTTCGCCGGGATGTTTCCGATCTTGCCGTGCAGGGTCAGCATCATCTCGGCAGCGTCGCCGGTGTTTGTTGTGAAGCGATCGAGGCCTGGGTGTCCGGCGAATTCGAGTCCGCAGCGGACCATCCATTCGTTGAAACCGTCGAGCCAGCCGAGCCCCCCGCGGCCTTCCAGATTGACGAATGACGGATGCACGGGATCTTTGACCGGTGAATCCCATCCGAGGCGCACGTCGCCCGAGACCACTTCCAGCACACTCATCCCGCGCGTGGGAATGACGGTGATGCTCAGTCGGCCGTTGTTAATCGTGACGAGTTCAACGCCTTCCTGTTTGCCTCCGTGCAGCGTCGTCTGCCGGACAGTGACACCATCCGGGACTTTGGATCGAACGTTCGGCCGCAGCCGGGCCAGCAGGTCGATTGTCTCGCTGTCACGCGTGACGGGAATGGCCACGGGATCGGCGGCCTGTGTCGACGCGATCGTGGACAGGAGCAGCAGGATGGTGAGTGTGAGAACAATGCGCGTCATGGTGTCTTCCCAGGTGGAGGGCTTCTGAATCTAGTGCGTCTTCAAGTCTTGATTGTGGGGTAGCGAAAGTCGCCACGAGTTTCGGCTCCCCGCGAATTGCCGAAAGTCTTGGCGACTTTCGCTACCCCGGTCATCCCCGATTCTTAGCCTTGAAGACGCACTAGTTCCGTCGAGGCGTGAGACGTTCACTCGGTGCGCCATAGCCATTCGAGTGACTCCGGCAGGATGGCCCCGCCGTGGATCCCGTTATGACCGCCTTCGCCGCCAACGAAACGGTAATCGTATCGGGCGAACTTCAGTGCAGCGTCCATCTCCAGATTGGCCAGCCACCAGCTGCCGTGTGCGTTGTCCAGGTCGTTGGAACCGTCCTGCAGAAAAACGCGGATCGGTTTTCGTTCTGTCTTGCGGATCAACGCGGGGTAGACGTGTCCACCGCGGATGTTTGTGAAACTGCCGACATGGCTCAGGACATTGCGGAAGACGTCCGGTCGATGCCATGCGACCGTGAAGGCGCAGATGCCTCCGGATGAAATGCCGCAGATCGTCCGATCCTCGGCACGGTCCGACAGGCGATGCTTCTTTCCAACCTCAGGCAGCATTTCGTCGATCACGAAGCGGGCATACTGATCGGTCAATGAGTCGTACTCGAAGCTGCGGTTTGATGATCGCCACGGGTTCTCGGGAAGTTCGTCGGCGATGTGTCCCGGGTCAATGAAGATGCCGATGGTGACTGGCATCCGACCCGCGTGGATCAGATTGTCAAAGACGACTGGCACGCGAAACTGACCCTCTTCCCCGACGTAGGCATGTCCATCCTGAAACACCATCACAGCCGCCGGTTTTGATTCGTCGTGCTGCTGCGGCACGTAGACGTGATACTCCCGAATCGTGTCGGCGAAGATGGTGCTCTTGAATGTGTGCTGAGTGATTGTCCCGCGCGGCACATCGGTCTTGCGCATCGAGTCTGGACCGAGCTTATAGGGCTCCTCGGCAGACACTGTTGTGACCGTGACGCCGAGGACAACGATCAGCGCAGACAGATACCGCATCGGATTCTCCGTGCCATGGGTGAACGCGCCCGAACAAGGCAAGTCCGGCGCTAACGCATTGGAGTCTTGCACTCCAGAACAGTGCAACCTCCAGGACCCGGGTGTCTGGCCAGTGGGCCGAAGCCGATCGTGATCAGCTGACGGGTTCGCCGTTTCGTATCCGACGCTTTGTCATGCGAATCTCGTTGGCATGGCCACCAAACGAGACTTCGTCCATGAACGTGCGGATCAGCAGCAGACCGCGACCGCTGACTCGTTGGAGATTCGCCGGATCGGTCGGATCGGGAAGCGTTTTCGGGTCGAAACCTTCGCCCTCATCCCGGATCGTCCAAGTCGCCTGATCGCGGTCGAAAACGGCAGTGACATGGACCTTGCGATCCTTGTACGGGTCCAGCCCACGCCGTTCCGCGCCCAGTCTCGAATACGTGTTGTCTTTCAGCTCGCGCAGTGCCGAGTCCAGCTCGAGATTCCCATGCTCAATTGCATTAACGAGCGCTTCCTGCAACGCGGTCGAAATGCGGATAACATCGGATTCCTCACACAGATGAAGCTGCCGCATTTGCGACTGCATGTAGGCAATCAGCGGACGCAGAGCAGCCAGGTCGTTGCCGAGTTCGAATGTCAGATCGACCCGACTCAGGCTGTCGAACACCAGTTGTTCCGCCTGCTCCATCTGGGCGACCGACAGCACGGCGAGCACGGTTTCTTCGAGATCCCGCGCCAGATTCTTCTTCGGGACGTAGTTGGCGGCACCGGCCTTCAAGGCGGTGACCGCGATTTCCTCGTTGCCATGAGCGGTCATCAGAATGACCGGCAGGCTGCGATACGACTTCTTGATCTGGCTGACGAGTTCCAGCCCGTCGACTTCCGGCATGACCAGATCGGTCAGCACGATGTCCGGCAAATGCTGCTCAATCAGCACCAGAGCTTCGGCCCCGTTTTCGGCATATTCGACGTCAAACCCGCGGGCCCGCAGGCAGCCTCCCGCCAGTTTGCGGTCAACCGCTGAGTCGTCGACAACCAGAACAGTCGCCATAAGTGTGCACCCCTTGCACTTTGTCACTCCGGCAGAAACGCCGGCCTCGCCGCAATTGGACGAATGTCCGTGGGCGACTACTGAAGTGGAATCGGGGTCATCCCTGACCGTTCTCCGCCAGAGACAGCACGAATGGCCGATCTGACGGATGAGGCGAGGCAGCTCAACGCCTCGCAAGCGGAACATTGTTGGGGCGTTTTTCCACGAAAACAAGCGGTCGGACTGATTGTCTCACGCTCCGATGCCTTCTCGCAGCATTGGCCCCAATTCTTCTACGAAGTCGTTAACGTCTTTGAACTCACGATAGACCGATGCAAACCTGACAAACGCGACCTGATCAATCTCGCGCAACATGTTGAAGACCATCTCGCCGATGTACTTCGACGGGACTTCTTTCTCGAAGTTGTCGTAGATTTCGGCTTCGACACCGTTAATGAGGTCGTCCATCTGTTCCTGGCTGACCGGTCGCTTCCAGCAGGCTTTCTCCAGACCAGCTCGAATCCTGACCGGATCGAACGGCACGCGTGTGCCATCTTTCTTGATCACTCGGATCGCTGTCTGCTCGACCTTTTCGTAGGTCGTGAATCGACGTCCGCAATCCAGGCACTCGCGACGCCGACGCACGGCCGAGTCTTCGCTGGCGCGCGAGTCGACAACTTTGGTCTCGCCTTCGCGGCAGAATGGACAGATCATCGTAGGTGCTCACTGCGTGATGCGCGCGGTATGCTTGGACTTTCAGCAGAATCGCAGGCTAAGCCATGGCGCAGGTTAGAAACCCAATGGACAGTTGCCTAGAGCATCGATTAGCCGGCCGTACCTGGAACCGCCGACGGTATGCTATCAGTCGCGTCATCGCTTGCAGCCTGGCCGTGGCAACGTTTCTGATTCCGGCAGTCGACCCGCTGTACGGCTCCGAACCGAAAGCATCGGAATCCGAGCCGGTTCCACAACCTGAACCCGCACCACCGAACCTGACGATGAAAACTCTTGGCGGACGACAGTTCTGGGGCGACGTCGCTTTTATTCGCGGCTGGACGATTCAGCGCAATGTTTTCACGGGGCACCATCGTCTGCTGGACCCGCGGGACTTCCGGCATGCCTGGGGAACTCTCGAGCATTGCCAGGCGAAGCTGGACGAGATCCGCCTTGAGCAGAAGCTGGAACCCATGTCCGGCGAAGCGGTGATTCTGCTGCACGGAATTGTGCGTTCGTCGAAAGCCATGAACCGTATTCAGACACGCCTGGAAGACGATGGTTATCTGGTCGTCCCATTCGACTACCCCAGCACGCGCGTCGATCTCAAGCAGTGTTCGAGCTTTCTGGACGACGTCATCAAGTCGCTGGACGGTGTTGAGAAGATCAGCTTCGTGGCACATAGCATGGGTGGTCTGGTTGTTCGTTCGTGGCTGAAAGAAAACTCCGACGAACGCGTGCGCACACTGGTCATGATGGGCACACCGAACCACGGCGCCGAACTGGCGAACATGCTGCGCAACAATCATCTGTTTCGACTGATCCTGGGACCATCGGGTCAGCAACTTGTTTCTGATCCGCGAGGAGCGATTGCGACACTGCCGGTCCCCGAGTTCCCTTACGCCGTTATCGCCGGAGGGAAAGGCACGCCCAACGGTTACAACCCATTGATTCCCGGAGACGATGACAGCATCGTTACCGTTAGCAGCGCCTTCCTGCCCGGCGCCGTCGATTCGTTGCAGGTCCCGGTCCTGCATTCGTTTCTGCCGTTCAATGAAACGGTTGTCGATGCGGTCGCACTCTTCCTGAAAAATGGAGCCTTCCGCCAGTCGGGTAAGACTCAGCCGGTCCCCGTCCAGGACGCGAACGGCGAGTGAGACGGGTTTCACACGCAACTCAGGAGTGCGGCGTTCATGCGGTGGTTTTCGGATCGAACAATTCCTGCCCTGGTGGTGATGTTCTGTCTGGGTGCGGCCGTCGTTTTGTGGCAGCAGCAGCTGCTGCACAAGCGTTTGATTCGCTCTGCCGCGCAGGCAGAGGCTCAAAGATTCGCCGCGGCACTGGAAGCATTTCGCACGCTGTATACCAGCGAAGTTGTGGCGACCGCGAAGAATCACGGCATTGAAGTCACGCATGACTACGACAGCCCGTCGAAGCGGGGTAAGGCGATCCCGCTGCCCGCGACGCTGAGTATGAAACTCGGTAACGAGCTGGGGGCCCGACTGCATGGTGGCAGCACCCGGCTGTACAGCAAGTTCCCGTTTCCCTATCCGAACCGGAACGGTCTTAGCGATCAATTTGCACGTGATGCCTGGGATGCGCTTAACCAGAATCCGAACGAAGCATTTCAGCAGTTCGACGACACCGAAAACGGCCTGCTGCTGCGGTACGCCATCGCCGATCGCATGCGTGCCAGTTGCGTGGATTGTCACAACAAACACGTAGACAGCCCGAAACGTGACTGGCGAGAAGGCGATGTCCGCGGCGTGCTCGAGGTCATGCTGCCGCTGGACATGGCGACCGAACAGATGTCTGCGAATCAGCGGGAATCGCTGCTGCTGTTGAGCGGCATCGGGGGAATCGGATTGCTGGGGCTGGTCGTTGTCATCGGGCGACTGCGACGCGCGTCGCAGGAACTCGAACAGCGAGTGATCGACCGCACAACCGAACTGCAACTTACAGCGCAGTCGCTGGAACGCGAGGAAGCGCAGTCCCGAACGGTCATTGAGTCATCGCCATCCGCACTGATTGTGGCAAATCGAGCCGGCAACATCGTGTTGCTCAACAGGCAGGCGGAACTGCTATTCGGGTATTCGCGAGACGAACTGATTGGTCGTTCGATTGAGACACTTGTTCCTGGGAGTGTCCGCGCTGGCCATGTCACGCTGCGCGAGCAGTTCTTTGAGAATCCTGGGACCCGCGCAATGGGCGAAGGGCGTTTGTTGTACGGCGTGCGAAAGGATTCGACGGAAATACCGGTGGAGATTGGGCTCACGCCGATTGAAACCGATGACGGTCCAGCCGTGCTTGCCGCGATCATAGATCAGCGGGAACGGAAACGTACCGAAGCACGACTGGCGCAGCAGTCGGAAGAACTTCGTGTCGCGAAGGACACGGCCGTCGAGGCGAGTCAAGCGAAGAGTGCGTTTCTCGCCAACATGAGCCACGAGATTCGCACTCCCATGAATGGCATCATTGGCATGTCCGACCTGCTGTCCGGCACCGAGCTGCAGCCGGAACAACACGAATGCCTGGGCATGGTGCGTCAGTCAGCAGATGCGCTGCTCACACTGATCAACGACATTCTGGACTTCTCGAAAATCGAAGCTGGCCGACTGGAACTGGAAGAGATCGCTTTCAGCCTGCGCAACTGCATCGGCTTCGCGGGACGCACTCTGTCGACTCAGGCAGCGGAAAAGCAGTTGGAACTTGTCTGTCGCATCGCGCCAGAGATTCCAGACAGATTGCACGGTGATCCCGGCCGGCTGGGGCAGATTCTGGTTAACCTGGCCGGAAACGCGATCAAGTTTACTGATGCTGGAGAAGTTCTGATCGACGTCGAAGCCGAAACGCTCAGCGAGGATCGGCTTGTTCTGAACGTCTCCGTCTGCGACACAGGAATCGGTATACCGAAAGAAATGCAGCAGACGATCTTCGAAGCATTCAGCCAGGCGGACACATCGACGACTCGGAGATACGGTGGCACCGGTCTGGGCCTGGCGATCACCTCTCAACTTGTCGAACTGATGCACGGAGAGATTCGCATCGAGAGCGAAGTGGGCAAGGGCACGACCTTCCGATTCACGGCCGAGTTTGGCATTGAGGCCGACCAGCAGCGAAGTCGCGTTAGCGGTCTGTCGTCGATGGAGGGGGCGCCGGTGCTGGTCGTCGATGACAACGCCACCAACCGGCGCATCCTGCAGGAGATCCTGCTCAACTGGAAACTCAGCCCGATTCTGGCGGCAAGTGGCCCAGATGGCTTGAGAATGATGCAGGAGTCACACGACGCGGGTCGGCCCGTTCGGCTGGTGCTGCTCGACTGCATGATGCCCGATATGGACGGCTTCGAGGTCGCGCGGCGCATCCGATCAGAGCTTGGTGTGACGGACTGCACGATGATCATGATCTCGTCGGGTATCCGTTCCGGTGATGCGGATCGCTGTCAGCAACTCGGCATCGCGCGGTGCATGTCTAAGCCAATCATTCAGTCCGAACTGCTCGACGTGATTTTCGCTGAGCTTGATTTCGGCAGTGCCAGTGATCCCGACGCCGCAACACAACCACAATTACTGGCCACTGCCGTGCCTCGACGAATTCTGATCGCCGAGGATAGCGTTGTGAATCAGCGAGTGGCTCGCGGCTTCCTGGAGCAGCGAGGACATCAGGTCGAAGTGGTCGGTGACGGTCAGCAGGCGTTGGACATTCTGCGAACAGAAGAGTTCGATCTGGTACTGATGGACGTGCAGATGCCCGTGCTGGACGGATTCTCGGCGACGGCGGCGATTCGAGATGGCGAGCAGGGCACCAGCCGACATTTGCCCATCATCGCTATGACGGCTAACGCGATGAAGGGCGACCGGGAAAGGTGTCTTGAAGCTGGCATGGACGACTATGTTTCAAAACCCATTGAGTACCTTGAGCTGTATCGCGCGGTGGAGTCTGTACCGGCGACCGTGTTGTCCGGCACTCAGCTCGACGGCCATGTGACCGAGGTGACGGACGGCGATAACGACTCGGGCCGGTCCAGTGCCAACACAGTCACAGTGACCACCTCCGATCCGCAAACGCCAGGAATGACTGACGAAACGTCCGTCATTGATTGGCCAGTCGCCCGCGCCAACATGCCCGGCGGAGACGATTTCCTGAAAGAGATGGTCGAAATCCTGCTCGCCGAGGCGCCCAACCTGTACGAGCAGATGAGCGTGGGAATCAGTGAACAGGACCTGAGTGCCGTGCGTCGGGCGGCCCATAAACTGAAGAGTTGCGTCGGAACCATGGCAGCGACCTCTCTCCAACAGCTCGCTCAGCAGATCGAGACCTGTGCGGGCGACGGCCAGCTCGACGAAATCGAGCCAATGTTCCACCAAATGGGGTCGCTGATGGACGGTCTGATCGCAGAACTCAGGAGCTTCCTTGCGGATCAACAGGGCGAGGATGAAAATCAGGCGTAGTTGAGGCGTGCATTTCCGCGTGTTCTGAATTTCACAATCAAGGACTCTTGGTCTCGCACACGGAACTCCGAGGGCTGAATGCCATGACGACCGTGCTTGTTGTCGATGACAATCCCATGGACCGCCGAATGGCCGGCGGCTGTGTGGAAGAAGAACAGATGTCTGTCCGCTATGCCGAGGACGGTCGGCAGGCCCTTGAGATGATCGCGAGTGATCCGCCCGACATCGTTCTCACGGACCTTGACATGCCCGTATGCGACGGGCTGGAACTCGTGCGGGAGGTTAAGCGACTCGACCCGACAGTCCCTGTCATTCTGATGACTGCGAAGGGCAGCGAAGCGATTGCCGTTGACGCTTTGAAAGCCGGTGCCGCCAGTTATGTCACGAAGCGAGAACTGCGACAGGAATTGATGCCCGCGTTGCGAATTGTGGCTGAGGCAGCGGAGTCACGACTGCGACGGCAGCACGTCCACGCATTCATGACTCGCACCGCATCTCAGTTTGTCATCGAGAACGATCGGTCTGCCGTGTCCGCGCTCGTCAGCTACCTCCAGGACACGCTACGTGTCGGCGACATTTGCGTTGAAGGTGACCTGGTTCGAGTTGGCACAGCGCTGACGGAAGCCATGGTGAACGCCATGGATCACGGAAACCTCGAACTTAATTCGGAACTCCGAGACCAGGACGGCAACGCCTACTACGAGGAATCCGAAAGACGCAGAAAGATGTCCCCCTATCAGGAGCGCTGCGTCTTCGTTACATCGAACGTCACTAGAACGGAAGCCGTCTTCACGATCCGTGACGAAGGCCCCGGGTTCGATCCATCGACGCTGCCCGATCCCACGGATCCTGAGAACCTCGCACGTCCTCACGGCCGAGGGCTGACGCTGATCCGCACCTTTATGGACAACGTCAGCTTCAACGAGACGGGCAACGAACTCACGATGTACAAGTACGCTCGAATCGAATCGTGAAGTACGCCGTTATCGCGCGGGCGGCTCAGCCGATTCGCCGCTGAGTTTCTGCAGAGTCCGCTGATAGGCCGGGTGGTGAGGCACCAGATCAACCGCTGCCTGGGCGTGCCGCAGTCCGTCATCCACTCGCCAGCCGAGTTGCGCCGATAATCGAGCCAGACGGAAATGGTGTCGGTGGCTGTTCGGATACTGACTCAGAACATGAAGATTCCTGGCGGTGATCTGTTCCAGCAGCCGATCGGCTTCCGCGATATAGCCCCATTCCTGCAGCACCGGGACGAACTCGAGGGCCACCAGTTCGCTGCCAGGAATCGTTCGGTGGGCTGTTTCGATGGCGGTCAGTAATTCGGACATACGCCCTCGATTCGTCAGGTCGCGAGCTTTGACGCGCTGCAGTGTTTCCTGCGAAACGAGAATCTGCTCGTACTCAGACACGTACGTGCCCGGTGCCGTCAGACCAAGCTGCAGTCGTTCCCACATCTGAACAGCCAGACGCGGCTGAGTCTGGCTCACAGTGTTTCCCAGCGTGCCGGCCGCGTTCATTGTGTAGACGCTGCCATACGCATCCGTCCGCAGCGTCAATTGCGCCAATCGATGCCGGGCGCCGTTCCATCCCCGGTCGGTCACGTGAGTATCGATCGCCCGAAACCGATCTTCCGTCTTGCCCAGGAACCACAAACACGCTCGGTTCATCAGGTCTTCGCCGGTCGCATCGCCAGCTTCATGACGGCACCAGCCTTCCGCGAATTCCAGAAACGTGAACTTTGGCGATTTTTCAGCAGCGCGGTGATACCAGTCGGCGGCCTCGCTCCACTTCTTTTGTGCGGCCAGCGAGTCGGCGATGCGAGTGACCGGCGCAGCGTCCTCTGTCAGGCCGGCAGCGGCCTTAAGTAGTTCGCGAGCCCGATCCGGTTCATTCAGACGCAACAACGCATAGGCCACGGCCTGCAGACGAAAGGGCAGTTTCTCACCACCTTTTCGGCGGGACAGTTCTCCGAGCTGTTGCGCCGCCTGAAGTCGGTCCTCCTGAGTCCACTCCTGCTCGACCGGCAGACCAATCAGATGTCGCAGGCGAGCCAACTGCCAGTCGGTGGGGTCTTCGGGATAACACTCCGGCATCAGCTCCCACAGCCGCTGAATCGCGATCACATTCTTCGCCGGCTTAAGCCAGCCGATGGGAGAGGGCTTCCGTCCATAGTGTGCCGACGCCGTATACACAGCCTGCAGCTCCGTACGTTTCTGGCTGTCTGTGATCGACGCTTTCAGTCGACGCGCGACATGCCGGAGTCCTTCGCTGACTTCGCCGATTGAAATCAGTGTTTTGATCAGTGTGCGCGTTGAGTTCGAACTGTCGTTTCCAGCCTGCTCGATCATCGGCGTCAGCAGAGCGACCGCGCGATCCTGCTCGCCCAGTCCGGCCAGTTGTTTCGCAAATGCCGACTTCATGACGGCCTTCTGTCGGGCATCGGGAACTTTTAGTTCTGCCAGCTCGAAAGCTGTTGCATACCGATCCTGAAGACAGAGCAGATTAAAGGCGAGCGATCTCTGCAGGTGCGATTTTCGGGCATGATCGGTCAGGACGTCGATTGCAGCGGCAGGTCGGTGATTGACCAGCAGAATGGTGGCCAGGTCACGAACATCAGGTGGTCGGTTATCGAATGGGTCGTTCTGAGTCCCTGGAATGATCTGAGCGAGCATCCGATCGGAGTCCGCTCGCATTCCCGCCAGTCGCAGACAGGCCGCATAAAAACCCTTGTCGCGTACAGTGCGTAAGGCAAGACTTGGACGCACACGTTGAACAGCGTCAGTGGGCCACGTCGCTTCGCTGAGGACCAGTTCGGACCAGCGGCCGGCCTCGATCTGCAGTCCATCGAGCCACACTCGCTGGCCGATCTGGCCGATCTGTAGAGCCTCATCAGGTCTCACGGCCGCCCGCAGGCACAGCATCAGCAGTTCTCCCAGAGCGTCGTCTCTGGTCGAAGCCCAGTCATTCCGGATCTGTTCGATCTCCTGTTCGATCCGGCCCGTCAACAAAAAGAATGCGGCGTAATGTCGCATGGTCTTGCGGTCGGTTCTCGCTCGCCGAAGTATGGACTCAGCCGCCTGGTCGTCACCGGACTCCAGGGCCGACCAGATCTGAGGACGGATGGCTTCATAGATTGCGTCTTCCAACTGGTCCCGCAGACGCGAGTCGTCTGTGCTTCGACCTAGTGCTCGCAGAATCGGCAGAGCCGCTTCGCCCTGCTTCGCCAGCTCTTTGATGATGGCTTCACGCTTCCGGATTGACATGTGCCACGAGCGAACAAGCGCGACCAGCGGTTGCGGAGTCTGTGGTGTCACTCCGGATGCAATTCGCTCGATCAGCCACCGAGCGCGGCGACCGACTTCCAGCACACGGGATTTTCTGGCCTCTTCAAGCGCCGGCAGTGCTGGATTCCCCATCTGCCACAACCGCTGCGTCGCCAGTTCGCGAGTCTTGAATTCTGCAGAGCCGAGGTTCTCGACCGCAGCGCGAATCTCCGCATTCGACGGCGCATCCCCAGCCTCCAGATTGGTGGCGATCAGGCACACGCTGACCACAAACGGCAGCAATGTGAATCGGAACAGTTGCTCGATTCCGTTTGTTCTGTTCGGTTTCCGTACAGGTTCGAGCCAGCGCGTTATCACACGCTCCCTAAAGCGGCGTAGCCGCAACCAAAAGTAGGATGGGCACTCCTGCCCGTCCCGGAATGACGGACGGGCAGGAGTGCCCATCCTACGATGCGCGCACGGCGCGCATGTCCGACGACGGGAGAACCTAAGCCCGAATCGCTGACGGGAAGACAGGCCAGTCATGCTGTAAGGCGAACGGTCGATGATTACACCAGCCCCGGAAGGGTCCCTGTTGAGTCACGAAACGCTTCCGTTTCTACTCCCATACGCTGGATCAGAGTCAGCAGTACGTTAGACAGTGGCGGGTGTTTGTCTTTGTCGAACGCCAGGTGCTGGCCGTGTTTCACACCCAGCCTTGCACCGCCGGCCGTCAACAGAGGCAGGTTCTTTGGTGAATGCTCTCCGCCTTTGCCCGAATTCATGCCCGAGCCAAACATGACCAGCGTGTGGTCCAGCATGTGACCCTCGCCGTCTTCTGTCGCCTTCAGGAAATCCATGAAGCGAGACAACTTCGAGAGATGAAATCGATCGATGACCCCCAGTTGCTTCAGCATGCCGGCGTCTCCGCCATGATGCGACAGTTCGTGGTGATTCTCTCCACCGCCGCCATAACCACCCGCTTCGCGTGACCATTCGAAAGTGATCACTCTGGTCGTGTCCGTCACAAATGCCAGGTACGACAGCTCCATCATCACATCAACGAACATGGGTCGGTCGTGAGCATTGCCGGGTTGCATCGTGAGCTGCAGCCCTTGCGGATCGACTTCCGGCTTCGGCACATCGATCCACGATTCCAGTCGACCAACACGCTGTTCGGTCTGCCGCACGGACGACAGATACTGGTCGAGCTTCTGCTGGTCTTTCTTTCCCAACCGACGATGCAGCGCGCTGGCATCGGCGAGGACGCTGTCGAGGATCGATTTCTTTTCCGCGTAACGACGAAGTGTCGCCGCGCGATCGTTGGCGTTTTCCGGAACAAACAGCCGCTCGAACAGTCGTTGGGGCGAGTTTTCCGCCGGAATCGGAGTTCCACTGCGGTCGAACGACAGTGTGTGCGAATGCCCGGCTGCACCCGTTCCCGAACCATCCGACAGTTGCAGTGACGGGAATCGGGTTTCTTTGCCGTGTACTTCGGCCACGATCTGATCGGCCGAAACGGTGTTCGAGTAATCGCTGCCGGGCATTGCGCTCAGGTCGGCGCCGGTCAGCCAGGTATCGGCTCCCGAATGTCCGCCTTTCGACGCCGGGTGACCGACGCCCGAGATGACAGTGAAGTCGTTGCGGTGCGCCTGCAGTGTTTCGAGCGTCGTCGACAGCCTGTAGTTCGACCCGGAGTCGGCCGGCACCCATTCCTGAATGTTGACTCCGTTGGGGACATAGCAGCAAATCATCCGTGGATGCACACCAAGCGACTTTGGCAGAGGCCGATACGTCGAAGGCCGAGCCTCAACACGCGATCGCATCGCGTCGAGTAATGGCAAGCTGAGACACGCGCCGAGCCCCCGCAGCACATGACGCCGCGACAGCCGTTGTGTCCGGTGGATATTCATGATCTACCTCCTCTTAATCTTAATCCTACTCTTACTCCCCTTGGCCTACCGGCCCCGTGACACTGCGGGGATTAAGATTAAGATTAAGAGTAGGATTAAGATTAAGACTTACGGTGTCTTCACCCTGATTCACTTCGTCAAGAACGGTTCTGATGCCACCACAAACGTGATCAGTGACTTCAACGTGTCCTGCCTCCGTCGGCGCATGTGCTGAACGGCGGCTTTGACGTGCAGTTGATCCGCGATACCGAGTTCACGTCCCAGAGCATACGTCATCAGCTTGTTTGCGAGGCATCCCAGAAACAACTCGTCCTGATCCATCAGTGCATCCTGCAGGCCGCTGACTCCGACAATCTTTGTGCCATCCAGCAGGCTCGATGAGGCATCAATCAGCGGGTCGTTCGGCCCGATGCGGCCTTTGTAACCATGCCCTTCACGCTCGCGCCAGTTACCCGAGGCGTCGAAGTTCTCGAGTGCGAACCCGAGCGGATCGATCTTGTTGTGACAGCGGGCACATTGCGGCAGCGAACGGTGAATCTCCAGTCGCTGCCGAACGGTCGCCTTGTCGAGGCCCGGCACTTTGGGAGCGATCTCCCCGGCGTTCGCTACGGGTAATCCCGGGTCGATGCCGAGAACATTTTTCATCACCCACGTGCCGCGTTTCACGGGCGACGTACGAGTGCCGTTGGATGTTGTCGAAAGGATCGACGCCTGAGTGAGTACTCCACCGCGCTGCACGTCGCGCGGAACGTCAACTCGACGGAAGTGATCACCGCGCACGCCGGGGATGCCATAGAAGCGACCCAGCCGCTCGTTGATCACGACGAAGTCCGACTGTACGAAATTCATCACGCTCAGATCGTTTCGCAGGATCTCGTTGAAGAAGGCCAATGACTCTTTCACGATCGAGATTTCCAGATGCCGGTCGTATCGCCGGTAAAGGTCCTTTGCCGGAGGATTGGAACCCACCTCGCGCAGTCCCAGCCACTGGCCGGCGAAGTTGGTGACGAATGCATCCGACCGGGGATCATCGAGTAACCGTTGGACCTGCGAAGTCAGTGCCGTTGGATCGGTCAATTCTCCGGAGTCTGCCAGGCCCGCCAGTTCATCATCCGGCATGCTGCTCCACAGGAAATACGACAATCGACTGGCCAGTTCGTGGCCGGTCAGCCGACGCAGCGACGGCGTCGATGTGCCCGCCGATTGGGTCGTCGTTGAAGTGGCGTCTTTTGGAACTGGGGCACGTTGCTCGGCCGGAGCAGGGTTCGGCTGCGGAACGGTTGTGGAGATCGCGGCCGGTTCAGGACGCGTCGCGTTGCGAATCCATGTGCGGTCTCTGGCAATGAATTCTGTCAGGGGCACTACAAAAGTCTGGCCGCCAACGCGCTCAAGGCGGACCTTCAGACCGGACAAAGACAGAACTCGACCGCGAATCTTCCGGCCGCGTTTGTCGGTGAACAGCCGGAACGGCAGCGGCTGATGTTCGTCTGGCTTCGGCGTCTGCGGTGCCGGATCAACTGTCTCGGGAATCACGCCGCCCTTGATAGCGGGCGAGGACGGCGGCGGGCCGGTGTTCGTGCCAGACGACGCAACCTGTTGCGAGACTGCCGGACCTTCGTCCGCTGGTTCAGTCAGGTAAAGGAACGGCGGCGAAATCAAGACACCGATCAGCGGTGTCTTTATCGCTTCGACGAATGACGGCGCGTTTTCACGTACCAGATCGTACAGCTCCATCTTCTGGTCGATTTCGGCGTCTGTTACCGGGCGCCGCCAGGCGCGTCGCATGAAACGGGCAATGACGTCGCGAGCGTAGTCACGCTCGTCGCTGTTCCGGACCGGTGATTCGAACAGGATCAGACGATGACTCGGCGGCGGCCACGACTCCACAATCGGGCCCTCGATTTCGAACCAGTCCACTCGCAGTTCCGGGCGAGCGAAGTCGTCACCGGTCTGGAACCAGAAGTTCTCGAGTTCCTTTGGAATGTCGTACGCGTACTCAATCGTCAGGCCAGCACCGGCTGTCGTGAAGCGCGACGTCACCTCGTACACCTTCGGCTGCGTCAGCTTCGCGTCGATGTCGAGTTCCGCAATCACGCTTGGTTGGCCGGCCAGCTTTCGAAGCAGTTTCAACCGTGGTGGTCCATAGTCGTACATTCGGTCGGATTGAAAATGCGCCAATGTTTCATCGAATTCACGCCGAGCATACTCCTCGCGAGCCGGGTCTTTCTGGATTCGGTCCTGCAGACGCTTTTCAAGAAATGTGCGTGCGGTTGCGACGGCCTGGTCTCGTGTGGGCACGATGCCGGCTGCGCGGATGCGGATCACATAGTCGCCGGTATGTGGCAGTCTGAATGTGCGGGCATTCAGGTGACGGTCCCAGTTGTCATGGTGCATGACTTTGAAGCCGTTCTCGACGGGGTTGTTTCCGCCGTTGACGATCAGACGTTGTCCGTCGTATTCGACGCGATTGGAATCGTTGTCTCCGCTTTCCGGTTCGAACCGCCACTTGATTGTTGAAGGCCGCGGACCTTCGACCAGAGCTCGGTCGAGAATCTCCCGGGCCGCGTCGTAATAAAGTTCCAGATGCAGCGGCGAGAGCGTCAAGGCCCCGCCATTGTTATCAAACCCGCCGGCCGGAGAATCCTGCGGGAACCGAGACGTGTCGTAGTCGATGCCGACCAGATCGCGGATCGTGTTGCGATACTCAGCACGATTGAGCCGCCGCAGAACGATGACGGTATCGCGGCGGAACAGCTCAGCCCGAGCCATCTGCGCGGTGATCCAGTCGACCACGCGCGAAACCTCACGCCCGGTTGGCTGAGTTTCGTCTTCCGGCGGCATTTCGTGACTGTTCAGCACATTGACGACCTCGCCCCATTTCCCTTTCGCGGCGAGATTCAGGAAGTCATTGGGCAGTTCCTGATCGACACGGAATTCCCCCTGCGAATCATCGGGACCGTGACAGCCGATGCAGTATTTCTTCAGAAATGGCTGCATAGTCCGGGAGTAGCCCGACGCATCCGGCTCGAATTGAGACGTGCCCTGCCCGTACGTCACTGATACCGCAGCAGCGATTGGCAGAATGAAGAGATATCGGTGCACTCTGACGTTCCCGTGTGGTTCACGGCCTGCTACCCGCACTGCGGTACAGCAGTCGAAACGGACTGATGAGAAGTGCATCAGGTTACCCGCCCGCAACGGCGAAATCAGCCCTGTGTCATTTGGAACGTTACGTGACTGGAGTCAGGGGCTTTCCGTCGCCTGGGCGCTGGCGAAGGAATGGTAACAACGCGATGCAGATCAGACCGAAGAATCCGTCGATGTAGAGCGTCTGAGCGAACCCGTAATTCTCAATGGTGTAACCCTGCCACACTGCCGTGTACGAGGTGACGAGGTTCATCATCGACATGTAGGCCGTGAACTGCGTCGCCGCGACGTCGGGATTCGCGATTCGCATGAAGACCGCCGTCCGCGTTCCATACATGAGCCCCTGCAACACCATGTAGGCCATCACCGCCCACCAGAAGTAGCCTGCCATGGCCGGTGTGTCATCACGCTCGAAGATGCCCGGCGGCTTTGGCTTCTGGTGCTCTGCAGTGTCAGTGACGTCTGCCGTTTTATTGTCGGCCGCGTCCACAGTCGGAGGATTGCTGTCGGCTTCCTTCTCCTCGTCCGTTTCTCGTTTGTCCACTCCAGTGCTCACACTATCGGGAGCCGCCGTCTCGGCAGCGACTGGCCTTTTCGGGACGTTCATCCCGGCCTCGTCCATCTTCCAGGCGCACCAGAACGTCGGGATGGAAATCATGAAAAAGAAAACGGCCAGACATTTCAATCGCCCGATCCTGTCAGAAACGAGTCCGCCCACGACGCATGAAACAGCCCAGACGATGCTGGAAACCAGATCGATCCGACCCACGTCTCCGTCGGTGAATCCGATCTCCATGGCAACCTGCTTCTGCAGCGCGAGATCAAGAGCCATGGCTCCCGGCGGCAACAGCGCCAACAGCAGCGCGCAAAACGCCACGCGACTTCCAAATACCGACCGACCGGCCGTGTGAACATATTCGGCCAGCCGCAGTCGAACCTGAGAAATCCGTGAGCCCAGATCACGCGGGAGCATCTCTCGCACAATGGCGGAACCACCGCGGGCTCCGAACGAAATCACGGCCCGTATCAGCGGCGTGTGCCGTTCGTCGGCACGGTAAGCCGAGCGTGCCGTCAGTTCCCCATAGAATGACTTGAGGTGTTCCACATTGATCGGCGCGCGTTCCTTCCGCTCCTCGCGCATGGGCCAGGCAACGAAAAACGTCACCATAAGTATGCAGCCGACGACATAGGGATAGGTCCACTCGAACGGGAGTCCTTTCTGGAGCAGCTCGGGGAGCCAGGGGATGTCGAATCCCTCAGTCAGAAAAAGCACGCACGCGCCGCCCATCGCGAAGCCGATCTTCTGGCCTGCGAACATCAGCCCGTTTCCGAGCCCCTGCTCGTCGTCGCGCAATACAGTGCAGGCCAACGCGTCGATCGCAACGTCCTGGGTCGCGCAGAACATGTTGTGAATCATGATGACGGCAGTCAGCAGACGCAGATTCTCTGACGTCACTTCGATGGGCATGCAGAGCAACAGCGTCGACACCATGCAGAACTGCATGCCGAGTATCCAGCCGCGACGGGCCCCGAGTCGATTCGAATAGATCAGGTCGACGACGGGTCCGACGACCCACTTCCAGGCCCAGGGAAAATACAGCGAGCCCACAAACACGCCGATCTGGAACGGACGAACCCCCGCATTCTGGAGCTGCACGACCATCGCTGTCGCCGTGAAGCCGAGCGGGATTCCTTCTGTCACGTAGAGGAAGAAGAACGCCATCAGCCGACCCCAGCGAGACGCCAGCGGGTTGGGCAGTTGCATTGAGCACTCCAGTATTCGCATTGCCGACGTCACCAGACGTTGGACAAATGAGGTCACTTTTCCGAAGTCTGGCGACGTCGGCTACCGCGGGTCTGTCGTGAGTTGAAGTCTCGTAGTGGCGTACGCCACTTATTTCCCGAACCATTCTTAACCAAGCTCCCGGTTCTGGCGGCGATACTCGGCGGCCAGCAGCTCTTCCAGAAAACGTTGACGGTCGTGGAGACCGGGCGGCTCCATGTCGAGCCGCGTCGTCAGTGCCGGAATGATCGTGTCGAGCAGTTGATCGCGCTGCTGCAACGAGACTTCAGGCCAGCGCTCCAGAATACGCTCCACCGACTCGAAATCACTCGGCTGCAGCTTCTTCAGTAAGCCGGCGTCGAATCGGAACAGCGCGTCAGCAGCCTTGCGGGCGCTGAGTCGTTCGCGGACTCCGGCCAGTTCTTCGACCTGATCCTGAACCACCAGCGTCCCCGAGACCATGTCCCCAAACCGCTGACCGCGCGCTGACAGCAGAGGCACGATCCACATGACCGGTATCTGGTCGACAACGCGGAAGATGTTCCGGACCAGAATGCCCACTCCATCGAGCGCGAACCCATCGGCCTTGACGACACGAATCTTTGACATCCGCTTGCCGATCGTTTGGCCACGGAGCAGCAGTTCGGACATTCCGAAGTAGAAGAAGCTGCCCAGGCCCATCAGCAGAATGAACATGCCGAGCGCCCAGGAAAACACAGCCGGGCCAGCTTCGTCGTCGGCACCACCGCCACCACCAGCCATGTCTTCCAATGGCTGCAGCAAATCCTGGACAGTCTGCTCAGCGATCAGGCCGCCGCAGATGAGCAGCAGAAACACGCCCACGCCCATCAGAAACAGGAGGAGCATATCCGTGAACCACGCCAGGAAACGTGTGCCGAGCCCCGCCTGCTGGTACGCGATCTGGATATTTTCAGGCGTCTCGAACTGGATCGAATCCGTCATGGTCGCGTTCGTTGCTCGCGTGTCGGCCTGGCAGAGTCGTCGAATGCACTGCGGCGGCTTATGATCGAAATCCCGCAGGACGAGCACTCACCGGGCGATTTCGAGTATGGGCGATTTCATTGGCCGCAACAAGCAGGACTGGGATGAGCTGGAATCGCTCATTAACCGCGCCCGAAAGTCCGTGAAGAAGCTCCCGCCGGAAGCTCTGGCCCGTCTGGATGTGCTGTATCGTCGCACCACCGTGCACCTGTCCCAGGTGCAGACGCGGACGACTGACGTCCGGCTGGCCCGGTACCTCAACACGCTGACCGCGGCAGCTCACAGTCTGATTTATCTGCCGCCGAAACAGCCGGCCTTACAAGGCATGTTGCAGTTCCTGGTAGAAGGCTTTGGCCGGACCATCGCCCGGAATTGGATATTCCATGCGGTGTCAGGGTTGCTGATGATCGCCGGAGGATTGCTGGCTTACTTCGCCGGTTCGGTCGATCCCGTTGCTTTGTACGCGCTACTGCCTCCGGGCGATCCACGAGTTCCCGGCGCACCACGCGAGTTCCTGCTGGAAGTGCTGCGGTCCGGTCGTGAACAGGGTAGCGGGCTTAAGTTTGTCTTCGCTTCGTTCCTGTTCCAGCACAATCTGAAGGTGGGCCTGATGGCCATGTCACTGGGCATGCTGGCCGCCGTGCCGACGATCTTTCTGATGCTCTACAACGGAATGATTCTGGGTGCCTTCATCGGAGTGCATCATCAGGCGGGCATTTACGCCGAAGTCTGGGCCTGGCTGCTGCCGCATGGTGTGACCGAACTGGGAGCCATCGTGCTGTGTGGTGGCATGGGCCTGCAACTGGGCTGGGCCGTGATCCGACCCGGGGTACTGACGCGAGGCGACTCGATTAAAGCCGTCGCTCCCGAGGTTGGCCGAACGGCGATCGGTGTGGCCATCATGCTGGTCTTCGCCGCCATCATCGAGAGCTACCTGCGTCAAAGCCATCTATCGACGAACGCCCGCTTTACGTTCGCCGGATGTTCCGCCGTCTTCTGGATCGTCTACATCGCGTACGGGCAGATTCGAGAGCGAACGTCTGATCGGGAGCGCCTGGATCACGTGTCATGAGGCGAGTCACCGGACGAGATTCGGTGAGCCGCCAATCGCGAGGTACACGATAGTCGGGAATTGCTCCGCCTGGTGCTTTGTCATGGTGGAAACTCAGGGTTGGGTGGCTGGGGTCGAGCGAAGCGAGCCCCCAGCGTTGTCGGACTGGGGGCTCACTTCGTTCGACCCCAGCCACCCTGACTTTTGACTCTGACAAAGCACTAGACTGATTCTGTAGACAATCTGCTGACCGGTATGGATCAACCAGCAATCTGAGCCGACTTCACGGAGCTGCCACTTGACGACACTCACGGAACGCTTTCAGTCAGCGCTGTCCGCCCGCCTTAACGGCGAACCCAATGCGGTTGACGTTGTCGACGCGGTGCTGGAGGCAGCACAGGACGCCGGGGCCAGCGACGTGCACCTGACTCCGCTTGAGTCGGGACTCGACATGTCCTGGCGGATCGACGGCGTGCTCCATTCGGTTGCACAGATCGATGCGAACATTGCCCCGAACGTAATCGCGCGACTCAAAGTCCTGGCCGAACTACTGACCTACCGCACGGAAGTCCCTCAGGAAGGACGCATTCGCAACGAAGTCGATTCGGTGGAAATGCGACTGAGCACATTTCCGACACTCTACGGCGAGAAGGCTGTCATCCGGTTGTTCGTCGGATCCGGACGCTATCGGTTGCTCGACGACCTTGGTCTGGGCGAAATCCGACACTGGCTGGGTCAACTGCTGCTGGAAGGCGGCGGCGTGGTGCTCGTGTGCGGACCAGCCGGAAGCGGGAAGACCACAACAATTTATGCGTGTCTGCGAGAACTTGTAGACAAAACGGCGGGCCAGCGGAGTCTGGTCAGTCTGGAAGACCCGATTGAGGCGGCGATTCCCGGAGTGTCTCAGTCTCAGATCAACCCGACCGCCGGGTTCGATTACGAGACTGGGCTGAAGTCGCTGATGCGGCAGGATCCGGAAGTCATCCTCGTCGGAGAAATTCGGGATCGGGTCACAGCCGAAACCGTGTTTCAAGCGGCTCTGACAGGGCATTTGGTCCTGACAACCTTCCATGCGGGCAGTGCGGCCGAAGCGATATGTCGACTCTCCGACATGGGCATCGAACCGTATCTGTTGCGGTCCGGACTGCTGGGAATTCTTGCCCAGCGGCTGGCACGCGGGCTATGTGACTGTTCCGCCGAGTCACAGGATGATGTGGAACGACTGGGCCTGGATGTCGAGTCGTTTCGCGTTCCCGTTGGCTGCGATCGCTGTCGGGGAACGGGATACATCGGACGAGTGCTGCTGGCGGAGTTCCTGCGGACGGAACCGACCGAACTGGGTCGAGCGATTCTTTCCCGCAGCGATGCGAGTGAACTGGAGTCGCTGGCCATCGAAAGCGGAATGGTGACACACTGGCAGCGGGCACTGGATGCCGCACGTGCCGGAAAAATCAGTCCTGCGGAAGTCCGTCGTGTTTTCGGACTGACGCGATAGAAAAAACGAAACCAACCCGAAGCGTCAGCGAGGAACCGAATCTTCGCTGACGCCTCGAGTTAGTGGCTCGAATTGGCTCGCCATGTCCAACGGTTCCAAAAGTCCCATCGGACTTGATCAGTTGCTGGCTCTCAATGAAGAGATCGCCGCGCTGGTGCGTGCTGGTGTGCCATTGGAACTTGGGCTGCGACAGATCAGCGAATCCACCACTGGGGGCTTGTCGCGACTGTCCAGTCGGTTATCGGAGCGCATGTCCGCGGGAGCCAGCGTACGTGAAGCACTCGACGAAGAGGGCGATCACCTGCCGGGTGTTTACCGGGCCGTGGTCGAGGCCGGTCTGCGATCCGGCCGTCTCCCCGAGGCTCTGGAGGCACTGACCGACATGGCGCGATCACTGCACGAGTTGCAGCGACGTGTCACGGTCGCCCTGATTTATCCGCTGCTTGTGGTCATCCTGACGTGGGGACTGTTGATCGGATTCGTGCGCGGAATTGTTCCCAGATTCCAGGACCTGTGGGCTGATCTCAGACTCAGGCCCGGCATGGCATTGGACTTTCTGAACCTGCTGGCTGACTCGTTTGAGTACATCATCATTGTGCCGCCCTGTCTGTTGCTGGGATTCTGGCTGTGCCTGCTGTTCTATTCGTCGACCCGCGGCGCACCGTGGACCGGTCGACTGATGTCCGGTCGATTGCACCGGTACGCGTGGTATCCGGGGATTGTCAACAACTTTGACCGCGCCATATTCCTGAAGACGTTGACCCTGCTCATCCGCAATCAAACGTCGTTGCATGAGTCCCTGTTGCTTGCCGGCTTTGCATCGGGCAATCGCTCCATCGTGGCGGGAGCCACTCGCGTGGCCGAGCAGTTGGAGGCCGGCGAGTCGCTTCAGACATCGATACAGCAAGCGGACGAATTGCCGCAGTTTCTTCGCTGGATGCTGACGAGCGGAGAGAAACACGGCCGTCTGGAAGAAACCCTCACACTCGCTGGTGACGTCTATTTTTCGCGAGCGAATCGACAGGCAGACATACTCAGCACGGTCCTGCCGTCGGTCCTGACGATCTTCATCGCCGGCGGAGTTACCCTCTTATACGCCCTGGCACTATTCGCTCCTGTGTTCGCGTTGTACAGCGAACTCGGCCAACCGATTGTGTGAACGAGTCCATTTGATTCATTAGCTCTTAGCCTTCATTCCGTTAGCCCTTCATGAAATTCCGCTACTCAGCCGCTGGACCTGACGGTGACGTCCTTGTCGGTTTCGTCGAAGCCGACGACGAGGCAGCGGCGCGCCATCAGCTCCAGGCTCGCGGCATTCAACCGGAGTTGATCGAGCCCGCGGCTGACGACTCCGCTGCAGTTGTACCTGAGAAACAGACATCGGCGCGGTTGACTCGATCGGAACAGACCGAAGCTATCGGCCAGATCGGGGACATCATCAGCGTCGGGATTCCGCTCAGTGCCGGCCTGTGGACGCTTGCGGAAGAGATGCCGTCCAAACGTTCGCGAGCGGTCTTTCGCAGTATGAGTTTGCAACTCGACGAGGGGCATTCACTGGATGACGTTCTGTCGGGCCATGCGGATTCGTTACCGCGATGGCTCTCCGCCGTCCTGAAGTCCGGCGCGGAAACAGGCCGAGTTGCCGAGAGCGTTCGGCACTATGTGCAGTTTACGCGTCTGCGATCGGCCCAGCTTGGTCGGCTCGCTGTCTGCCTGCTGTATCCAGCGATTCTCGTGCTGGCAGCGCTCGTGATGACCGGATTTCTACTCATGGGGCTCCTCCCGATGTTCCGTAAGATCTTTGAAGACTTTGGAACACAATTGCCCGGGGCCACTGAAGCAATGTTTAATATTTCCGACATAGTCGTGCCGCTCATTGAGGACTGGTACATCACCGTGCCAGTCATGATCGTCGTGTTTACGGTCACGCGTTCTCTGTTACGCACCTTCATCGGACCGAGCGGGCTGCGTCGGCTGTTGTACGAAGTGCCCATCATTGGACAAATGATGAAATTCACCGCGTTGTCCGAATTCTGCCACCTGCTGGCTCTGCTCGTTGAGAATCAGACACCGCTGCCCAGGGCGTTCGATCTTGTGTCCCAGGGCGTTCGCGATCCCAACCTGTCGTTGGGGGCTGCGGAAGCCGCCGCTCAGCTCACACGAGGAATTCCAGCAACTCGCCTGCGAGCATTTGTTCCAGAGTTACCTGACGAACTCCTGCGGATTCCCGGCTGGGAATCCGGTGAGCGGGACCTGGCCGACTCTCTGCGAGCTGCCAGCGATGTGTTCTGTATTCAGTCCGAGGTCACCGCTCGCTCGATCGCGGGTTTCGTTGCACCAGTGGCGGTGCTGGCAGTCGCGATTGGCGTCGGTTTTTTTGTCCTCGCGATGTTCATGCCTTTGGTCAGTTTGCTTAACGACCTGTCCTGATGGGGCGACCCATGTCTGATGTGTTTGTTGGCGTACTGTTCAGCGTGCTGCCGATTCTACTGGTTGTGTTCTGCAACTGGCGAATTGTGCGGAATGTTGCGCGACGCTCTCCCAGTACAGCATTGCGGTCGGCGCGTCGCATTTCCATTGCCGCATCGATTGCGATCGTGGTCCCTGGCGCGGCGGTTGTCGTTGGACTTGGTGGCGTCATCCTGATGATTGTCAACTCCGGGTTCAGTGACCCTGGAATCTTCGGATTTGTGGCACTCGGCATGGCCGGTCTGTTGTGTGGACTGTGCCAGATACCAACATTCCAGCTCGCAACTCACTTGAGAAACCTCGTTGATGAAAACCAGGACAATCTTGAACTCACCATCGACCGCTGCGCCGGCTGGGTCGAACGCTGGAGCTGGTTGAATCTGATCGTGGTGGGACTGGCTCTTAGCCTGTTCGTACCACCGCTGTTTATCGTCGCCGTGCTGTTTTTACTTTTCGGAGTCCCGGCGCTGGTCTGGCAGCGACGGCGAGCCCGCGAAAGTCAGCTCCTGTGGGTGCTGGCATTGGCCGCACGTCATAACCGCGACTTTGCACGCGAGGTCATGCATCACGCTCGCGGCTGGACCGGGTTTCACGCCTGCCGACTTCGTGAGCTGGTGGTTTACCTGCAGTCCGGTCGCAAGCTCGGTTTCGCGCTGCAGATGGTTCCGGAGCTGCTGCCAAAGTGGATCGTCGCCGAGATTCAGTCAGCCGAAGAAACCGGCGCGCTGACGGAAGCACTGGCCGCATCCGCCACCGGTCATGTCACCATGATGAAAGACCGTTTTCGAGCTGGTTCGCCGGGCGGCCTGGTCGTGTACGGCGTCGCGTATCTCACGATTGCCAGTCAAATTGTCGCATTCCTGTGCATCTGGATCGTGCCCAAGCTGAAAGCCATTTTTAATGGTTTCGGGACGGAACTTCCCTGGGGAACTGAGTTGTTCATCGAAGTGTCCGAGCTGGTCGCCAACTACTTCTACATCTTTATGTTGTTCCCGATCTTTCTCCTGTGGGTGGTACACGTCGACCACAGAGGTTGGCGCACATTAAGACTGCGTGTCCTCAGGAGGCTGTATCCGTTGTTTGATGCATCGAGCGTCCTGAGGCAACTGGCGCGCACGGTTGAGAGGCAGCAACCGCTCTCTCAGGGTCTGCTGTCGCTGGCGAATTGCCACTATCGACCCAGCACACAGGAGGCAATGGCCAGCATCTATGTGGACGTCGAAAGTGGAGACGACGTCTGGTCGCTGCTACATCATGGCGGATTTATTAATCGTCGCGATCTGGCTGTCATACATACCGCCGAACGAGTCGGGAACCTTCCCTGGGCAATCCGTGCCGTGGCGAATCTGCGCGACCGCAGACTGCAGCATCGACTGGACATTCTCATGCAGTTTCTCCGTCCCGCGCTTGTGCTGTTTCTTGGCGCCGCGGTTGGGTTCGTCTGTATCGCCATGTTCTCACCGCTGTCAAAGTTGTTGGATGATCTGTCATGAAGACCCTTTGGAACAATCAGATGCGAACGACTTCGCGCCGACATCATCTGTCGTCCAGGAGTATGTCCGTCAGACGACGGGGAACATCGCTTCTTGAGTTGGTGGTCGGAGCAGCATTGCTTGGCGTTTTTCTGTCGGGCCTGGTTCCGATGCTCCGTTCGGTGCATCTCGCCAGTCGATTCAACGAGCAACACCAGTCGGCCAACCAGGAACTTGCCAACCAGATGGAACACCTCGCGGCTCTGCCTGCTGGGAGCATCGATGCCGAACACCTGGCGTCACTGGAACCCTCGCTGGTCGCACAATCACAATTGCCCGACGTTCAACTGACAGCGACCGCAAGCCCAGCCGATGCCGGCACGCAGAAGATCACATGCGAACTGACCTGGAGCACTGACACGACAAATCAGACTGCACCCGTTCGCCTGACAGCGTGGTTTCCAGCGGGACCAGCGGACACAGACTCTGTAGCAGCAATCCCGTGACCAGCCCCAACTGCGGACACAATCCATCAACCTTCGTGAACGACGGCCATGAGGCGTAAAATAAACAACCAGTCATCAGCACTCGACCGCCGCCGCAGATGGCGGCGCGGTTCGGCGTTGATTCAAATGGCTGTGACGATGACCGTCATGAGCGTCCTGCTCACTGTTGCGGCAACTGCGCTGTTTCGTACGTACCGACAGCACGGCCGGCAACTGGAACGCGTTGCTCTAACGGCTGCCTGGCAGCGTCTGGCGCGCGACTTCCGGGACGACGTGCATGCGGCGCGAACGGTCAACATCGACGAAGACAACACGACACGGCTTATTCTCGACAAACCCGATGGGACTGTCGTGTGGCTCGTGCACGACGATGAGATTCGGCGAATTCAGCAGGCAGGTGGTGCCACCGATGTCGACGTATCAGCGGACCAGGCCGGTGAGCGTTATGTGTTTCCCGAGGCCTCGGTGACGTTCTCACTCCTCACGGAAACAGCTCAGGCAGATATAGCAGTCGTCGAGATTACTCCACCTGCACCGCCAGGTTCCGTTCCGCCTCCGGCCGCAGCACTTCACGCTCGTGTATCACTCGATTTCCGCCATTCACCTCCAGATGTTGCTACTTCAGAGAACCCGACCAACTAAGGATCGTTCGATAGTTACCTGGCTGGAGTCCCCTCTCCCCCTGGGGAGAGGGTTAGGGAGAGGGGCACCGAGCGGTCAGTTATTAGTTTTGCGAAGTTAACCCGCACTATTGCTACAGACGAATCATGCAACGAAACCAGTCATACTTATCGGATACAGCAAGCACACAGCGCAGGGGGACCATCCTCATCCTGTTCGTGCTCAGCCTCCTTCTGTTGTCGTTGACAGTTGGAGTACTGATCCGATCAACCGTGACTCAGCGGAGCCTGGTACGCAGTGACGTGCAGCGTGTGCAGGCCGACTGGCTCGTTCATTCGGCAGCGGCCAGAGCCGCATCTCAACTGCGGATCAGCACTGATTACACCGGTGAGCAGTGGTCCATTCCGGCGGAGGCGTTGAATCAACACGATGCTGCACTGGCCAACATTCAGGTCGCGACCGATCCCGAATCTGAGACTCGGCGACTTGTGACGATCACTGTGAATTATCCACCCGAAGGTCCACATCGTGTTCGGGCGACACGAGTTCTACCAGTCACGGTCTCGGCGACCGAAGCAAATTAGTGAGCCATCTGCTCATCACAAAACGAACCCGCAAATCGCAGGAGTCATCAGAATGAAACGATATACAACTGGTTCAGCATTGGACAGTACGTTGCAACGCAAAGGCTTCACGCTGATCGAACTGCTGGTAGTGATCGCGATCATCGCCATCCTGATTGCGTTACTACTTCCAGCTGTGCAGCAGGCCCGTGAGGCGGCTCGACGCTCGCAGTGCAAAAACAATCTGGCCCAACTGGCGCTGGCCATGCTCAACTACGAGATGGCCCATGGCGTGCTGCCACCGGGTTGTGTTAACACCACCGGCCCGATCGAGACGGCGGCCGAGGGATACCATATTTCGTGGACGGTGAATCTGCTGCCGTATCTCGATCAAGGTCCGCTGTTCCGCGATTTTGATTTTGACAAAGGTGCGTATGAGCAAACCAAACGGATCAATGAAGCGCGGATGAGTGTCCTGCTGTGTCCGAGTGATCCAGGTGACCACACGGACGTCGCGCAATCCAGCTATGCCGGCTGCCACAACGGCGTCGAAGCACAGATTGACGTCGACAATGACGGAGTCCTTTTCCTGAACAGTTCGGTTCGTTATCGGGACATCGGCGACGGCAGCTCTAACACCATTTTCCTGGGCGAGAAGCAGCTCACGCTGGGTGATCTGAACTGGCTGTCCGGTACAAGGTCGACGCTCCGTAACACGGGGACAGTACCCAACTCACTGATGCTTCGAGGCAATCGAATCAATATTCGCACGCAGAAACCGGCCGAGTTTGAAGACGCCACCGTTGTCGGTGGATTCGGCAGCTGGCACACGGGCGGTGGCCAGTTCGCGCTGGGTGACGGCTCGGTCAGGTTTCTCAATGAGAGAATCGATATCGAGACATTCCACCACTTGGGCAGCCGCAACGATGACAACTTCGTCGGCGAATTTTGAGTCGAGATGAGGATGGAAGTCGACCATTGTTGAACCACAGGCCGTTGACGGGCACGTTTGCTAGACTCCAGAACGTGTTTGCGACTCACGTGCATGCCGCACGTGTGCTGTTCAACTATGCCTGAGTTTCGATGGAGTCCTCAGTGAATATTCGCCGAGTCTGTCTCGCCATTGCGATGGCCGCATCCAGTCTTGCCGCATCTGCCGCAGAGCCCCCGCGATTCGAATTCACGCGCATGGTGGCTCACTGGGCTACGTATTCCGATGCAGAATATCTGCCCTTTCTGAAGGAGGCGCAGCCGGAAGTCGTACAGCTCGGCTTTTACGGAGGCCACTTCTGGAGCCTCGCTCACACGCCGCAGTACAAGGGTTACCCGGCGCACTTTCCGCATCAGGGTCTGAAGGAAACCGGCGGGTGGTTCGAAGAGAAGAACGCTGCGATTCACGGGATCGGAGCGAAGGTCGTCGGGCACTTCAATGTCGAGTTCCTGGTCGGTGAACCAGACGGAGAAAAGGGGCCGCGCGGTTTCTTTCACTTCTACAGGAACCTCTGGAACGAAGACGAGCTCGGCCCGAAGCCTGTCGCCGATCCGCTTGAGATGATGGAGAAGAACGCCGACGGTACGCCGATCACCAATAGCAGCTACTCGATCGGCGGCATGCGGGAATACTGGGCATGCCTTCGCAACCCGAACTGGCAGAAGGTCCTGAAAGCCTGGGTGAAGCGCGGTATCGACCGAGGCCTGGACGGCTACATCGCCAACTACTTCTATCGCCACAACTGCCTGTGCGAGCATTGTCAGTCAGGATTCCGTGGCTACATGGGCGAGCGCTTCGGCGCTGACGAACTGCAGAAGCAGTTCGGAATCTCAGACGTCACGAAGCACAAATTCAAAGAGATCGGTTTCTGGCACAACCCCGACGAATCCACACCGCTGAAGCGTGAAATGCTCCGCTGGTCGCAAATCTCGAACAAACAGGTCTTCGACGAGGTCTTCCACAAATACGGTCGCTCACTCAAGCCCGATCTGATCACAGCTCAGTGGAATCATCTGGGCAACTTCTCGCAAATTCGCGGAGACGAGCGTTGCATGCTGGCTGGCGATGTGTGGGGCAAAGACGAAACTTACCTGTGGTACAGCACTGGCAGCGCGGCTTTCTTCACAGACATCGAAAAGCGATATCTGGGCGAGGGAACTCTGCAGGCGCGATTCATTCGCGGTGCGTTCGACGACAAGCCGTTCACGCTGGGGAAGTACGAAGGCACTCGCATCCGAGCGGCCATCTCGGAACTCGCGGCGAACGGCGGGGCACCAATGGGCTTTTATACCCGCTTCACCGATCCAGCGGCCCGCGAAGTTATCACGCGGTATTACCAGTTCCTGAAGCGCTACGACTCAATCTACCGTGCCAGTCGATCCCACGCGGAAGCCGTGCTGCTGTTCCCGCGCAAAGCGGTTCACAAGGGCGACGTGAAAGTTGTCGAGACGTTTCGGTCGCTGGGAGCAAAACTGCTCGACGAGCACGTCCTGTTCGACATCGTTCCCGACGACCTGGCCGACGAGGACCGATTGCAGAAGTACTCATCCGTCGTGACGACTGAATCGGGCAACGTCGATACGGTCATTGGCAATGCCGGACGGAGCCGATTCGATCTCCCCTGGACGGTTCGAGTTTCAGCCAGTCGCCCGCCTGTCGGCGACGAGTTGACACTGCATTTCGTGAACTACAACCGCGTCGAGCCGCCGAAGGACGGTAAGGGCAAGCCGAGCGCAGGCCGCGGGATCGTCGATGAGAAGCCGATCGCCAGTGACGGCGGCCCATGCAGTGTCGTTCTGCCCACAGGGCTGCAGCCGAAAACTGTTTCGGTCATCACACCGGAAGCGTCGGCTCCCAAGCCGCTTGAGTTCGCGCTCAAGGACGGCCGCATCATTTTTCGGTTGCCGGGATTTCTGGTGTATTCCGCAGTCCTGGTTCGATAGCGAGGCCGGCTTACTTACGCTGGACGACCAGCCTCGGCAATCCGAGTGCGACACCATTCAAGCTCGTCAGATGGAACAGAGCCCGGCGGATCAGCGTCGTATCCAAGCAGTGCAGGATACGGCCCGGCGGTCCAGCAGCGTTCGAACGCGGCCTGCAGATCAAGACGCACATCCGTGTCGTCGCTTGCCAGCGGTATCGAGACTCGCGGCAGGCGGTCCTGCAGTCTGACCTCGTACACTTCGTACTGAGCGGGCGAGCGCCGCGTGACGAGCACTACGTACGGGCTGCTGATTCGGTCTGCGACGGAACCGCTTTCCGGAAACCGTCGTTGACCCGCGCGGAGCAGGTCGATCTCAACGAGACTTGCTCCGGCAGCAAGCAGTTCGGAACGCTTGCGCTGATACGAGTCCAGCCCCGATCCCCCCGACTTGTTGTCCGGGCTGAGGATCTCGATCGATGTCACGACGCGATTGCCGGCCGCCGGCTCGATGATGTGGATGACCGGTTCGCGGAACTCTTCCAGTTCGATCACCAGCGGCTGGTCGACAACGGGGGGAGCCAGTACCGCTGTTCCGCCATCGGAATTTGCTGTCCCCGTCTCGATGACGGATACGTCCGGATACACGGGACGCTCGTGCTCGACCAGCACCAGTCGGTCCTGAGTGAGAGCCGCATATCGCGGCCGCAAGACGGGCTGGAGTTGCTCGGCGATGTGTGTGATTAACCGATCGTGAAAGTCAGGCCAAAGGGCCGAACGTTCAAGGTACGGGTCCATGCCGGGGAACGGGCAATTCATAATCTCACTCCAGACTTCCAGACAGTGGTCGATGAATCAGTTTACGCCAGACTCATCGTCGGAACCAGAACGCTCTTTCGCGTGGCTCAATGTCTGCCATGTCCGATGCTTTGTCTCAAGTCAGAAATGCGTGCCCACTGCGCAGTCAGCGCGTATTTGTGAAACGACTGGCGTCGGCCGACAAGGAATGGCTGACCACGTATCGGACAGCCGTGCTTTCAGATCGTGCATGCCGACTGAATGGTCGGCCGTTGGCGAGAAGGGTCGTCTTGTCGTAACTCCTTTAGTAGAGGATGGATGCACCGGTTGATCAGATTATGCATCGAACCTGCACGCTAAACTGGCACGGTCGTTGCAACACAAGGCAATAGATCGAAATCCGGCAGCCTCAAATCGCGCTTGACGAGGCTGCTGACGTTCAGAGGTGGAGAAGGGAAACTCAACAAACTCTGGGCAGCCGCGAAGGCCACAGAATTCGCGGACGACCCGGCTGAGCTGCGATGACGACTTCCGATCGCGTCGCTCGCTCCGCCATCCGCTGACACATCGATCGGCTTCTGCGCTCGGAAGTCACCGTCGTCCTCCACGACGACGTCAGTCGCTCAACCACACAGGGATTGTTGCGCGCCCGCACCGCGAGGTCGCGCCTGTTGCCGACGAACTGAATCAGGCACGGATACCGAAATGGACAACTTGAACAAAGCAACCCGCATCGACCTCTTCACCGTCCGCACTCCTCAGATGCGCGCGTTCCACATGACGTGGTTCGCATTCTTCCTGTGCTTCTTCGCATGGTTTGGCATGGCGCCGCTGATGATCCTCGTGCGCGAAGAAATGGGTCTCACAAAAGAACAGATCGGCTGGTGCGGCATCGGATCAGTATCCATCACCGTGCTTGCCCGACTGCTGATTGGCTGGCTGTGTGACCGGATCGGACCACGACTCGCCTACAGTGGGCTGTTGATAATCGGGTCGTTGCCAGTCATGGGAATCGGGTTGGCTCAAACCTTCGAGACGTTTCTACTGTTCCGCGTCCTGATTGGAGCGATTGGAGCATCGTTCGTCATCACGCAGTACCACACGTCGATGATGTTTGCTCCCAACTGTGTCGGCACGGCGAATGCCACGACCGCTGGATGGGGCAATCTGGGTGCCGGCGTGACGCAGTGGGCCATGCCGCTGCTGTGTGCGTTACTCGTGACCATCTTCGGATTCTCCCAGGAAGCCGGGTGGCGGGTCGCGATGTTCGTTGCCGGTGCGATTTGTGCTGTCACTGGAGTCGCTTATTTCTTCCTGACACAGGACACACCGGACGGCAACTTCCGCGAACTGAGGGCTTCCGGTCGACTGGGCTCGAACAAAACGGTCGAAGGCTCATTCCTGGCGGCCTGCCGCGATGGCCGCGTCTGGGTGCTGTTCGCGATTTACGGAGTGTGCTTTGGTGTCGAGCTGACGTTTGCCAGTTTTGGAGCGCTCTACTTCGCTGACTACTTCGATTACTTCCAGCAAATGAACAAAGTGGATGCCGCGCGGCTGGCGGGTTTTGTGGCGGCCGGTTACGGGATGATGAATCTCTTCGCCCGCACCTGTGGTGGCATGATCAGCGACCGTTGCGGACGTGAGTGGGGCTTGAGCGGTCGTGTCAAGTTCCTGTTCATCGCTCTGTTCTGCGAAGGCCTGCTGCTGATGCTGTTCTCGCAGCTCGACACGCTGCTGCTGGCGATTCCAACATTGATGCTCTTCGCCGTCTGCGTGCAGATGTCCAACGGCGCGACGTTTTCCGTTGTTCCCTTCGTGAATCGAAAAGCACTCGGCTCAGTTGCGGGTATCGTCGGAGCGGGTGGAAACGCCGGAGCAGTTGCGTGGGGATTCCTCTTCAAGACCGACGCATTCACCTGGCCGACCGCCTTCTTCATTCTCGGTGCCATCGTCACGGCGTGCTCGTTCCTGAGCTTCGCCATTCAATTCAGCCGCGAAGCAGAGTACGAAGCCCGAACCGCAACAGAAGCGGCTCAGACGCAACGTGACAACCAGTTGGCCGCGGCGACATCGTGAGACAGGCACCACGCATCGCCCCAATCGTGAAACAGCGAATTTGCTCTCACAGGACACTCGCATGATCACTCCAGCCGAATATTCCGACACTACGGAAGACGTCGACATCATGACACCCGAGGAAGATCGCAAGACCGTCGTTGTAATTGGTAACGGCATGGTCGGGTTGCGTTTCTGCGAGAAGCTGGTCGCATTCGACGAACTGAGGAAGTATCGAATCGTCACGTTCTGCGAAGAACCCCGAGCTGCCTATGACCGCGTCGGACTGACCAGTTTCTTCGCCCACCGCGACGCCGAGCAGCTCATGCTGGCTCGCCTTGAGTGGTACAAAGAAGCGGGCGTCGAACTGCACCTCGGCGATCGTGCGGACGAGATTGATCGCGAGAAACAAATGGTCCGATCTCAGAAGGGAGTCGAGATCGCCTACGACGAAGTCATTCTTGCGACCGGCTCATTTCCGTTTGTTCCGCCGATTCCCGGTGTTGATAAGAAAGGCGTGTTCGTTTACCGCACCATCGAGGATCTGCAGCACATCATCGAGTACTCGAAGAAGGCGAAACGCTGTGCCGTCATTGGTGGTGGACTGCTGGGTCTCGAAGCCGCCAAGGCCGCATACGACCTTGGCCTTGAAACGCACGTCGTCGAGTTTGCACCCCGGCTGATGCCCCGTCAAATCGACGAGGCTGGTTCCCGGGTCCTGGTCAAGGAGATTGAAAACCTCGGTGTCAGCGTCCATCTGAACAAGGCCACGAAGGAACTTCATGGCAACGGCCACGTCGAACGCATGGAATTCAACGATGGTGAATCGCTCGACGTCGACATGATCATTGTCTCGGCTGGCATCCGCCCGCGCGATGACGTGGCACGCGACTGTGGAATCGAAGTCGGAGAGCGCGGCGGAATTCTGGTCAACGATCACCTGCAGACCTCCGACGCCAACATCTACGCCATCGGTGAATGTGCATTGCACAGCGGAATGATCTACGGACTGGTCGCGCCCGGCTACGAAATGGCCGAGACCGTGGCTGCCAACCTCTGCGGAGAAGACCGCAGATTCGAAGGCACTGATCTTTCGACAAAACTCAAACTGATGGGCGTCGATGTCGCGAGCTTCGGCGACTACGAATCCGGTCCGGACGTCGCCACCCCGCTCACATTCGAAGACCCCTTCAAGGGCGTCTACAAGAAACTGTTCTTCTCAACCGACGGCAAGCGGTTGCTCGGTGGGATACTCGTCGGAGACGCGTCTGAATACGGCACGTATCTGATGATGAGCAAGTCAGATCAGGATCTGCCCTGTGAACCGCACGAACTGGTTGTCGGCAGTTCCAGTACGGTCGCTCTTGGTGGCGTTGATTCGATGCCGGATGACGCCCAGGTCTGCTCTTGCAACAACGTGACGAAAGGTGCCATCTGCAGCTTCATCCGTGACGAAGATCCGGATTCTGTTGGAGTGGTCAAGAGCTGTACGAAAGCCGGCACCGGATGCGGTGGCTGCCTGCCGCTTGTGACCGATCTTTTCAATGCCGAGATGAAGGCTGCCGGCAAGATCGTCAATAACCACTTCTGCGAACACTTCCCGTATTCACGCACAGAACTGTTTGCCATTGTGAAGGCGAAGAAGCTGAGATCGTTCGCCGAGGTGCTCGGTGAGTGTGGCAGCGGCAACGGTTGCGAAGTCTGCAAGCCTGCAATCACGTCAATCCTCGCTGGACTATGGAACGAGAACATTCAGGAGTCCGGCAGCCAGACGCTTCAGGACACGAATGATCGATTCCTCGCGAACATGCAGCGTGGTGGTTCGTACTCAGTCATCCCTCGTGTTCCGGGTGGAGAAATTACCCCAGACAAGCTGATCACTCTCGGTGCTGTTGCGAAGGAGTATGGTCTTTACACCAAAATCACCGGTGGACAGCGTGTGGATCTGTTCGGTGCTCAAGTGCAAGACCTTCCTGATATCTGGGAACAACTTGTCGAAGCCGGTTTCGAAAGCGGACACGCTTATGGGAAAGCCCTGCGAACGGTGAAGAGCTGTGTCGGCTCGACATGGTGCCGCTATGGCGTGCAGGATTCGGTGGGTTTCGCGATCCGTGTCGAGAACCGCTACAAGGGCATCCGTGCTCCACACAAAGTAAAAATGGCAGTGTCCGGTTGTGTGCGTGAATGTGCGGAGGCTCAGTGCAAAGACGTCGGACTGGTCGCCACCGAACACGGCTACAACCTGTATGTGTGCGGAAACGGTGGTGCCACGCCGCGGCATGCTGAGCTACTCGTCGCGGACATCGATGAGGAGACGGCGACTCGATACATCGATCGCTTCTTCATGTATTACATCACGACGGCCGACAAGCTCACGCGTACGAGCGTCTGGTGTGAGAAACTGGAAGGCGGTATCGACCACATAAGAGAAGTGGTGGTGGAAGACAGACTTGGAATCTGCGCCGAGCTTGAAGAGATGATGCAGCGCCTGGTCGACACGTATCAGTGTGAGTGGGCGCGAGTCGTCAACGATCCGGCACAGCGGGCTCGTTTCACGCAGTTCGTCAACACAGAAGAAGAAGAGCCCGTCATTGAGTTTGTTTCAGAACGCGGCCAGTCTCGTCCCGGGGATTGGAATGACGAACTGGTCTCGCTTGAGCAGTTCAACGAATTGAAAGACCGTGAACAGAGCATCCTCGGCAACGGCGGCGGCGGCGAACTGATCAAGCAGACAAAGTGGGTTCAAGTTGGAACGGTCGCCAGTTTTCCGCAGGATGGCGGAGCGACGATCAAGTACGGGAAAGTGCAGATCGCGGTCTTCAACTTCACTTCCCGCGGTGAGTGGTACGCTTCGCAGAACATGTGCCCGCACAAGAAAGCGTTCGTCCTGTCCCGGGGAATCGTCGGCGATCAGGACGGCACCCCGAAAGTCGCCTGCCCGCTGCACAAGAAAACGTTCTCGCTGGAATCCGGTGAATCTCTGCAGGGCGAGGACTACAACATCCGCACGTTCCCGGTAAGAGTCGAAGGCGAGATCGTCTTTCTGGAACTCCCACCCACAGAATTCCTCGACCAACTGCTGGCGACAGAAATCGGCTGCAGTCTGGCGACGTCATGTGCAACGAAGTGTGAACCAATCGAAGTCTGATACCAGTTGATGTTGAGATGAGAACAAGGGAGCCAGCGGCGAGTCATTATGAGCACCGACCTGATTACAGAGGATCAGCCAGACGTCGAATTGCCTGCCGGTGATATCGCTGCACAGTCCGATTCAACAGCCGCGCCTTCGACAACTGGTTCCGTTTTGCTTGATCGGCTGCTGATCGAACAGCAGGAGCTCACCGCGGTCGAGAGATTTGCTCAGGAACATGACCACGGGAGTCTGCCTGCGCAGGCGCAGTACTACTCACATCTGATTCCCGCGACGGCACCCGGACCGGGACAGCAGTACGCGTTCGATGTCGACCTCGACCGGTGCTCAGGCTGCAAGGCGTGTGTTACCGCCTGCCATTCGCTGAACGGGCTCGACGACAACGAGGCGTGGCGTGACGTCGGCCTGTTGGTTGGCGGGACGAGTCAGAACCCTGTGATGCAGCATGTCACGACGGCCTGCCATCACTGCCTTGATCCGGCCTGCATGACGGCGTGTCCCGTCGATGCGTACGAGAAGAATCCCGTTACGGGGATTGTCAAGCACCTCGACGATCAGTGTTTTGGTTGCCAGTACTGCACTCTGGCCTGCCCATACGATGTTCCGAAATATCACAGTAAGAAAGGGATTGTCCGTAAGTGCGACATGTGCTCGGACCGCCTGTCGGCGAGTGAGGCTCCGGCGTGTGTGCAGGCCTGCCCGCATGAGGCGATTGCCATTTCTATTGTCGAGACGCAGCAGGTGATCGAGGACTCGGAATCCGATGTGTTTCTACCCGGGACTCCAGAGCCAGGTATCACGCTTCCCACGACCACTTATCGAACAAAGCGTGTCTTTCCGCGAAACCTGCTGCCTGTGGACTACTACTCGGTTGCCGTGCAACATTCACACTGGCCACTGATCGTCATGCTCGTGCTGACTCAGCTTTCGGTCGGCGCGTTTCTGGCGGGCATGGCTCTGGAAGCCGTGATCAGCGAAACCCTGTTCGCTGCGATTCGACCTCTGCACACGCTGACTGCGCTGGTGTTTGGTCTGACGGCTCTTGGCGCCAGCACTTTGCACCTGGGTCGACCGCAGTATGCCTTTCGCGCAGTGATCGGGCTGAGGCACTCCTGGCTCAGCCGTGAGATCGTTGCCTTCGGTGCGTTTGCCGGAGTGGCTGTGCTGTACGCGGCGGGAAACTGGATGGGACCGGAAGCTCTGGTCTCCAGCCCATACTGGCAGTCCTGGCTCGGTTGGGGTGTGGCCACGTTTGGCCTGACCGGAGTGTTCTGCTCCGTGATGATTTATGCATTTACTCAGCGGACATTCTGGAGCTTCTCAATTACTGCAACAAAGTTCTTTTTGACGACTGGTCTGCTCGGCATTGCCGCGGTCTGGCTCACTCTGCTGGTCCTGTCCGCCGGTGGTGACCCGGCCGCCGCGACGCTAATCGCAGACAAAGGTGAGTTGATTTGCCGCTCGTTAATGGTGTGTGCGGGTGTGAAACTGCTGTATGAAGCGACCGTCTTCCGACACCTCATGAAAAAACAGAGCACGCCGTTGAATCGATCGGCTCAATTGATGATCGGCCGGCTTGCGAGTTTCACAATGGCGCGTTTCGCGGCCGGGTTTCTGGGGGGCATCGTTATGCCCACGTTCCTGTTGAGCTCTATCGGGGGCAACAGTGAACCGGAACCGGTCGTATTGATTGTCGTCGTATCAATGCTGTTTCTGGCTTGCCTGGCAGGTGAACTGCTGGAACGCGTTCTGTTCTTTGCTGCGGTCTCATCCGCACGCATGCCGGGAAGTCTGAGATCATGAACGGATCGATCTTCAACGCCGATAGACGTCACGTCGTACACGAACTCAGCCCAGTCCAGGATTGGCGGCATCGCTCTCGAAGTCTACGCCGCGATCGCCGGCTGCCACGACTGCCTGTTGCTTCCGCAGTCTCTCACGGACTTCGTCCTGAAGATTCAGGCCCTCGTCCGGATTCCCTAGTAGATCGAGGAGTTTCTGTTCGACAACCGTCTCGATTAACTGACAGAATTCAGATTTCGTCATTTCTCCGACGGAATCACTCATCGCGTTCTCCTCACGGGCGTGACCGCGTTCCCCGTGACCAATCATAAGTAATGACCGGCCATGTCTATTCAGACCGAACGTGAATCTACCTTAACTTCGCTTGTGTATCGGCGTGAAGGCCCACTGACACGCGAGCTGTTGCGTGAACCGGGTGGTTTCGGACTCGGGCAGGTTCCGACGTTCGTGAAACCCGATTCGACGACGAAGATGATCTGCGGCTACTGCTCCACCGGATGCAGTCTCAATATTCATTTGAAGGACGGCGAAGCCGTCAGCCTGACTCCGTCGACCGACTATCCCGTCAACATGGGGATGGCCTGTCCGAAGGGTTGGGAAGCGCTCACCGTGCTGGATGCTCCGGATCGAGCGACGGAACCCCTGTTAAAGGATGAGCGATCCGGTCGGCATAGACCTGTCGATTGGGACACGGCTCTGAAGACGTTCACCGAGAGATTCAAAGCCATTCAGGAGAAGCACGGCAAGGATTCTGTTGCCTTCATCAGCACAGGGCAGATACCGACCGAAGAGATGGCGTTCCTCGGAGCACTCGCCAAATTTGGAATGGGTATCAAACACGGCGACGGGAACACACGGCAGTGCATGGCCACAAGCGTCGTGGCTTACAAGCAGGCGTTCGGGTTCGATGCTCCGCCCTACACGTATCAGGACTTTGAAGAGTCCGACGTGATCGTATTGATCGGCAGCAATCTGTGTCTCGCGCATCCCATCATGTGGGAACGTGTGATGCGCAACCCGAACAGTCCGGAGATCATCACCATTGATCCTCGGACGACCGAGACGTCGATGAATGCCACGCAGCATCTGCCACTGGCTCCCAAGTCCGACCAGACGCTCCTGTATGGTGTCGCCCGCATCCTGATTGAAAAGGGGTGGGTTAATGAGGACTACATCGCAGCGTCCACAAGCGGCTACGACGAATTCGCTGAGTTTGTCCAGGCTTTCAATCTTGATCGCGTTGTCCAGGAAACTGGCCTGGAAGCCGACCAGATCGAGAGATTCGCCGAGACAATCCACAAAGGCAAAGCGGTGTCGTTCTGGTGGACAATGGGCGTTAACCAAAGCTACCAGGGAGTGCGCACGGCTCAAGCCATCATCAACCTGGCTCTAATGACGGGGAGCATGGGTCGACCGGGCACTGGTGCGAACTCAATCACCGGTCAGTGCAACGCGATGGGTTCTCGGCTGTTTTCTAATACGACCAACCTGTTGGGCGGTCACGAGTTTGGAAACGCCGAGCACAGGCAGAAGGTCGCTGGCATTCTGGGCATTGAAGAATCACTGATCCCGCATGAGCCGAGTTGGGCCTATAACGAGATTATCGAAGGCATCCTGCGAGGTAAGATCAAAGGCCTGTGGGTCATCTGCACGAACACCGCCCATTCATGGGTCAACCAGAACCAGTGCCTCGATATCCTTGACCGGCTGGACTTTCTGGTCGTGCAGGACATGTATCATTCGACGGAGACCGCTCAGATCGCAGACTTGGTTCTGCCGGCTGCCGGGTGGGGCGAGAAGGAAGGGACATTCATCAATTCCGAGCGCCGCATCGGAGTGATCAAAAAAGTCAGGAAGGCACCTGGGCAGGCTCTTTCGGACTTCTCGATCTTTCGACTGATCGCCGACTCGTGGGGCTGCGGAGATATGTTTGCAAAGTGGGACTCGCCGGAGGCGGTGTTCCAGATCCTCAAAGAGTGCAGTCGTGGGATGCCGTGTGACTTCACGGGCGTCGCCGACTATGAGGATGTGGATAGAGCCGGAGGGATTCAGTGGCCATTTCCAGAGTGCGGAGTGGGGAGTGCGGAATGCGGAATGCGGAATACCGTCCACTCCGCACTCCCCACTCCGCACTCGAATCACTCGAATCAGCGTCGTCTCTTCGAAGATGGCCGCTACTACCACTCCGATGGTCGGGCGAAGTTTCTTTTCGAAGAGCCCAGGCCGATGCCGGAACCGGTTAGTGATCGGTTTCCGTTCATTCTGCTGACCGGTCGCGGGACGGCGTCGCAGTGGCATACTCAGACACGGACAAAGAAGTCGGCAGTGCTGCGGAAGCTGTACCCGCCGAGCATCTATGTGGAGATCAGCCCGGTGGACGCTCGGAAGCTGGGGGTCAGCCATCACGATCGGCTGGTCGTTGAATCACAGCGAGGACGCGTCCATTGTTTTGCGTTCATCTCGCACACGATGCAGCCAGGGCAGGTCTTCATTCCAATGCATTACGAGGCAACGAACAGGTTGACCGATGCCGTGTTCGACCCGTATTCCAAACAGCCGTCTTACAAGGCCTGTGCGGTCAACGTGGAACGGGACAGGTTGTGAGGATCCGCGAAACGATCCCGTCCGCGTGAATTCACATCTGACTGCTCTGGCGCAGTTCCACGAACTGGTTGATCAACGGAATCGTCAACTGAGATGGCGGCAGATCCAGAACAGTGACACTCGACCGCCGCACGCTGTGCAATGCCTGAGCACGTTCACGCAGCAGTCGGAATGACACGGCTGTGCGGGCTCCGTCGATCTGAGTTTCCACTGGCGACGTTGCGATGTGTTGCACGGTTGGTGTTTGTAGAGCGGCAAACAGAACCACGTGACGTCGCGCCAGTCCGGACAGAGACGCGCGATACCGAATTGTCGTTTCCGCATCGACCAGGTCGGACAGAATGACAATCAGTGAGCGTTTGCGCTGTCGCTGTTGCAACATCGTAAACATGCGGGTGAAATCGGATTCGCGCCATCGCGTGCGGACGTTGTAGACGCAGTCGGCGATGGCGTTCATGGACGACACGCCGCTTAACGGGGGCAGGTAACCGACGACCTGATCGTCGAACAGGGCCATCCCGCAGCGGTCACCACCCTGCAAGGCCGCTCGAGCCAGCAGCAGCGCGGAATCAACGGCGCAATCGAGCTTGCTGCCTTTGTCGGCGTCGCCGCCCATCAGCCGGCCGCAGTCGACAACCACCATAACGTCGCGGTGACGCTCGATCTGATAACGCCGCACGATTGGGCGTCGCATCCGAGCTGTCGCGCGCCAGTCGATGCGCCTTGGATCGTCACCCTCACGATACTCGTGCAGGGATTCAAATTCCGTACCCGTTCCGTGCTGTCGCGTCTGCGTCGCTTTGTCGAGCAGCAGGAATTCCGCGCCCTGGTCCTTCCTCAGGTCGTCCGGCGAATGGTACGTCTCTGGCAGTACGCGAATCTCTGACTGCCCCTGAATGCAGCGCTGCATTTCCAGCAGACCGAAACGACCCACAACGCGGATCCAGAACGGCCCAATCGCGTGCTGTCCGCGGACGGGAATGCGGAACTCGTGAGTAAACGTCTTCGAGCGTTCGCCATCGGCGAATGTAAACGGCTGACCGAACAATTCCGGAACGGCATCGGCTGGCAGACATTCCCGCCATGCACCTAACAGAACTGGGCCATCGGTCCGTTCGAGAGTCCACGCGATGGAGAATGGTTGATCACGTCCGCCGATACCGGGCATGTCGCGTCTCAGCGAGATACCTCGAATGCTCGTTTTAAGGTCGCGATACTCGAAGACTGCCAGCAGGAAGACCGGCAACGGGACGGCAACCAGCCAGATCATCCAGGGAAACACGAAGACCAGTGGCGAGATCACGAGCAGCCCTACGAACAGCCGGACCAGACGGCGGCCGGGCCGCACGCGCAGCCTGTCGATCAACGCCTGGTCGCGCGCCGTCATCGCGGCACCTCGATCGCTTCCAGAATTCCGGACATCACTTCGTCGGCGGGGATGCCCTCCAGTTCGGTCGACGGACTCAGCACCACACGATGTCGCATCACGGGCAGAAAGGCCCGCTGAATGTCATCGGGAATGACGAAGTCACGGTCGGCGAACCGAGCGAAGCTCTTGGCTCCCATCAGCAGCATCAGGCCGGCTCGCGGGCTGGCTCCCACAGACAATGACTCATCGTTGCGCGTGGCCGCCAACAGGCGTGACACGTAAGCAATCACCTCGTCGCGAACATGCGTGTCTCGTATGGTCGTTCGCGATTCGATGATGTCTTCTGGAGTGACAACCGCCTGGACATCCATCGCGGTTGGATCGGACTTCCCGCCGCTGGCATGATGTTCGCGCAACACCCGTTGTTCGGCGGTGGGGTCTGGATAGGGGACCTCAATCTTGAACATGAAACGATCGAGCTGCGCCAGTGGCAGCGGATATGTGCCTTCCTGCTCGATGGGATTCTGCGTGGCGAATGTGATGAACGGATCGGGCAGTGGATGCGTCACGCCGTCGTGTGTCACACCTACTTCCTGCATGGCTTCCAGCAGTGACGACTGCGTGCGAGCGGACGCGCGATTGATTTCATCCGCCAGCAGAAAGCTCGTGAAGACTGGTCCCTGACGAAACTCGAATGTGCCCGACTGTTCGCGATAGATCGACGAACCTGTGATATCGCCGGGCAGAAGATCGGGCGTCATCTGCACACGGCGGAAGTCGAGATTCAGTGCCGCGGCGATCGTGCGGACCAGCAGAGTCTTGGCGGTTCCTGGTGGTCCTTCCAGCAGCACGTGACCGCTGCTGAACAGTGCCGCCAAAGCGAACTCGACCGCCTCGTCCTGTCCGTAGATTACTTTGTCGACTTCTTCTCGAATCGTGCGGTAGCATTCCTGGAGAGACAAGCGGTCATCCTCTGCAGAAGTTGAATCACGGCGATGCGGCCCGGTGGGTCGCTATTGTGAATTACGGAGTCGACGTCGTTCAATGAACCACGTAGCGCATCAGCACGCTGTGTGTCGCGGCGGGACATGATAACCAGCAGCTCCTCGACATTGTGTTGTTCCGGAGGCAATCCGTATTCCTGTCGAAGGTTCCACAGGACGCCATCACGGACTTCGCCCAGAATCCACTGGTCACGATGCCGGCCCTCACACATGAATCGAGCCATTGCGTCGATGTATTCGCGGATCGAACGCCGGGAGGTCGACACGGCGGACAACGGTGGTCCGAGAAACACGGCGCTTCGCCAGACGACAACGCCGGTCAGTGCCAGCACTGCCAGCATCACCGTGCCGTACGTGCGCTGCGAGAACAGCCACATCGGATTCCCGCGAACGGCCAGCCCGTGATAGAACTCATCGAACACGATCGTGTGGTCGTCTTCGAACAGCAGCATGGCCGCCAGCAGAACATTGTCTGCCTGGCCGATGCCCGCGTTGCTCAGAATCCACGGTGTGCTGACAACCGTAATCATGCCTGATCCCATCGGGACTCGAGCGGCGATGCAGTGATCCGTTCCGCCCGCATCGACGGCATACATCGCCGACTCGACTGGCTGGTCGCCCATATCGATGACGTTCAGTTTTCCGGTCGGAAGCTCGATTGACTCGATGGTTTCTGTCGACGATTCGAATGCGCCAGTGCCTCGGACCGTGTAATTCAATCGCGGGACCTTCGCGCGTGCGCCCGTGAGAGACCCGGCGATCAACTCGGCGATCTCGGTCTCGCTGGTGGGCAGACCGGGCGCATCGTCGTCCTGTGTCACAGTCACTTGATCGAGTCCCAGCAACTCAAGAGCCGACCGGTCCGGGTTCGCGATCGTCGCCGACTCCGCCATTTTCGCGGCAATCTCATCCGGAAACAGTGATGAGCCGTCGTGGCCGACAACGACATGCCCGCCCGCCCGCACACCGCTTGCAATGTCCTCCAGCCACGACGGTTCCGACGCAATCAGTTGAGCGTGAGGGTTCCAGAACACGAGCACTGAGTTTTCGAGATCACGCGGCACGGGCGGCCGCAGTCGGCGATCCGTTTGAATGCCGAGTTCATTGAATGTCTCGTAGGTCGCTCGATACCCGTGAGACCGAGTCCCGTAAGAGTCCCCGCGCATGCCGCCGCTGTCCGGAGGCTGCAGCAGACTGAACACCTCCCAGGTGATGGAGAACACCGCCAACGCGATCACAAGTGCGATGACATTACGAGGCGTGACCATGCAGGCCTCCCTTCATGGCCGTCTGCAGCGACCGATGCGCCTGGCAGCACATATCGTAATCGGACTGCTGACAGACCTCATCGCCGTACCATTTTCGTTCGATGGTTCGGACGAGAACCTCGAGCGCATCGAAGAAGTGCGTCCCGCGATATCGGATCAGATGCTGACTGTTTGTCGTCCCTCGACGAAACGGCCGCCTCTCGCTCTGTTCCAGTCGCAACAGGCTGGCTCGAAACAGCAGCCGCACCGCTTCAATCAGCTCACCGCGTGCTGCCGCCTGTTCGGCCATGTGCTCCAGTTCTATTGGCTGGAGCTGCGGCTGTTCATCGGGGACAAGTCGCCGGTCGCGCCGCCTGACATCCGCACCCGTAATGGCGCGATGTAGCGACCACGCGATGTGTCCCAGCAGCAGGAGCACCACGACGATCAGCGCGCCCACAATCGTCCACCGCAGAAACTCGGGCAGCCCATGAGTCAGCCCGAAGAACCACCGCAGTGCGGATAGAATCCATCCGATCAGTTTGGCGATCAGCGCGGCCAGTTCGCTGGAAGGTTCCGCGGCAGCGTCCATATAGTCCGGCCGCGACAGGACCTCACGAATCCTCTCGTGCAATTGATCTGCCGGTACTGGCAATCGGGACTCAGGTGGCACGCGCTAACGCTCCGTTGAAAGACTCGAACCGTAGGTCGGGGCAAGCCTGGGTTGGCCTACGGCCACAACCAATCTCGTTCCAACGCTCCGCGTTGGAACGGCGTTTTGGACGCTCTGCGTCCCCAGCCTTGTATGCACGGGACGCAGAGCGTCCTGCGATGCGTCCCAACGCGGAGCGTTGGGACGAGACGAAAACCGTAGGCCGGACCAAGCGCAGCGCAGTTCCGGCGATTCAGAATTCTCCGGGAATTGACCTGCCGGAACTGCGTCGCTATCGCTCCTTGTTGCCGGCCTACAGGTTTTTCAACAGGCAGCTGACCTCACCCCTCTGGCGTAAACAACTCGTCAGAAGCCTCGGCCTCGTCAGCAGCCAATTCGCTGCCAACGTTGCTGGCCAGCAACTGCAGATCGAATTGTTCGTTCTTACAGCGAGCGGAAAAGTAAAACACGACACCAGCGGCCGACGAGAAGATGACCAGCACCATGTTCAGAGTGACGTTTAGGATTGCCTGAACATATCGCTCAGAAATAAACGAGCTGCCGCCCAAAATCGCGAAACCGATCAGGCCGAGCACCAACCCCATCACGAACAGCGTCCCGATATTTCCGCGCATGATCTGGCGGCTGCGTCCGAGTGCTTTGAATCCACTCACTCCTTCAACAACGACAACTTGGGTCGCCAGTGAGAACCAGAATGCCGCCAGGATGCCCGGGACGATCAGAAGTATGAACCCGCCCATGATCGCGACACCGACCAGGATCAACGTCCACAGAAGCGGAAAGAACAGGCCGAACGCTTTCCCGATCGATCCCCCCACGGTTATTCGTTTCCCGAGATAAGCGTTTGCAATCGCGTAGACGATCGCCGCATTGGAGATCAGTGCTACGAGCAGGTTCAGCACGTAGAGTCCTATAAACAAGCTCGCGTATTCAGCAGATGCCCTCATAATGGCATCCGGATCTTCGAGCGTTGCCAAGTCCGCCAGCAGTGTTTCGGTGGCGATCACATTCGCGAGCTGCACTGGCAACCAAGTGATGGCCATGATCGCCACGAAGGAACCAAAGTGGTTCTTCATCAGTGTGATCGCCTGGTCGAGAATGCCTCCCAGTGTTAGTTCGCGAATGTCGTATTGGATGGCGGTCCTCACACGTCTGATGAGATTCTGATTTGTCAGAGACTGACCAGCTAACTGATTCTCAGCCGTCGAGTCAACTGACTGAGGATTACTCCAGGTCTCGATCGCCTGGACGGTAAAAAACCGCGACCGCGGCGATCAGGATTGCCAGGACGGAGAACACTGTGGCCGACGGCAGACTGACCAGTTCGGCATTGCGAAGACTGCCGCGGAGCCACTCGAACAGGCCATACGATACGGCCGACAGCAGGATGCCAATCCAGTTGACGAGGTTCATCGTGCCGATCATGCGACCCTTCTGTTCCTGCGGTGGGACAGTCTGCAGCGTGACCTGCAGCGGCACGATGTAGATTCCTGCACTCAGTCCCAGCTCGATCAATGCGAGACGTGCCAGCCATTCCGCTCGATCGGCTGTCACCAGCAGGCTGCTGAAGGAGTCGACTCCGACATCGCGGTGTGACACCGGCAGGTACACCAGCGCCGTGAGCGAGATGAGCCCCAGCACGATTCCCCAGGCGCCAGCGCGGACCAGACCAAATCGAATGCGTTTCTTCGAGAGTCGTCCGGACAGCAGGCAGCCGAACGCAATGCCGATGCTGACGCACGCCTGCAGCAGACTGGTGCGCGCGTCACTGAGCCCCAGATCGAAGCGTCCGAGACCGTTGACCGCCGGCTGCACGATCGCGCCGGTGAACCAGAACAGGGCTGACGCCAGCAGCACGCCAAGTAGAAATCGATCCTGCCCGATCAGGCGCCAGTTCTGGGCATCGACACCCACTGTCGACCAGCCAAACTTCAGAGCGGGTTGAGCTGCGGCGGTCGGTCGGATCAACAGAGCTGCGCCGGCACCGATGATGGCGATGACGATCGACACGACGCTGACAATCGCCAGTCCCTGTTGCCCCGGCAGCAGTCCCTTGAGGATCCCGGCCGATGAGAACCCAATGATGATCGCGACAAAAGTCGTCATCTGAAAGATGCCGTTGATCCGCGGCAGATCACGCTCGGCAAACAGCTCCGGCAGGATTCCGTACTTCGACGGTCCGAAGAACGCACTTTGAGTGCTCATGAAAAACAGAGTCAGCAGTAGCGGCCACAATTCTCCAGACAGGAATGCGAACAGTCCGCATCCCATGACGACGACTTCCAGCGACTTGAACAGAACGATGCCGCGCTGCTTGCTGGTTCGGTCCGACAAAAACCCAGCCGTTCCCGAGAACAGAATCCACGGCAAGGCAAACATGATCAATGCGATCGGCTGATACCGATCGGTCGTTGCGTTCGCGCTCGGTCCGGCCGCCTGCATCGCATGATCCAGGCACAGCAGCAGGACAAGCTGCTTAAACAGGTTGTCGTTGAACGAGCCGAGTAACTGGCTGACCGTCAGACCCCAGAAGGATCGATTTCGAAAGATGGGTTCAGACCGGGCGCCGTCATCTCGGTTCGCGGTCTTCACTGGATGACACCCGCGCTGGTTCGCGGCAGGAACACACGCTGCAACTCCGTCCGAAACTGGGCAACCCGATCGACATCAATCGTTGCCGTGCGATCAGAACCTCGACAGGCCGCCGAGCGAATCGCAACGACATCAGGCTGCAGTTCGCGAATTGGCTCCAGAAGACCTGCATTGAGTCGACCGGCGAGGGCCAGGAACCGGCCGGATTCCCGCGTGCGATGCGCGATGTTGCGGAGTTCGGGGATCGACAGCGCGTCCAGCAGCGTTCCGGACGATTTGGAGTATGTGTCAACGAGAACTCCCGCGAATCGATTACCAAACGCATTGGACTGGTCGAGGGCGGCATCGAGCACTTGATCTGGGTTCGGGGCGTGAGTCGGTTGCCCGTCCTCAAAACGTGCTCGTTGCCAATCCGCATAGATGACTGCGACCCAACGGGCGTCACGACATCCGACACGCAATACAGAATCTTCGACTCGCTGGACTGCGGATTCCCAGGACTCAGCCCAATTCGGCAATGCGCCCAGGCAAGCGAGTCCAAGTTTCAGAAAGTCTGGCCGGATATCGGGGGCTGCATCCGCGTGGAATTCCTCAGCCACACAATCCGCGAGCCAGTGCGCTGCTTCGCCCAGGGCCACGCTGCACGGGACCGCTTGTTTCGTCGCCTCGCGGTTGATCGATTCAATGTCCGACAACGAGGCCAGACCCAGCGAGCCGTGATTCGGCTCCTTGACGTCCAGAATGTCGCAGCCGCCAGCAATCGCTGCTCGCGCCTCGTCGGCATTTCGAACGCTGACCAACAGACGCGGGACGCGACTGGCCGCGTCACACGCGATTCCATCTCGAACCTCCGGCAGAAGTCCGAACGGTGAAGTGGCAGCAGATTGGTCGGTCATCCGTGCATCATTCCGGTGTCGGTTCTTCCAGAATCCATTTGGGAGACGGGATGATTGGCAATCTTGAGATCAGCAGCAGGAATCCGGCTGAGATGACCAGAATTGGCACCTCGATGTTGAGCGTGAGATGTCCGGTCTGCCGCAGGACTGACAACAAGGCTGCGATCAGAAAGAACGGCCCGACGGTCGCGGTCACTTTGTCGAATCCTATCAACGCCACCGTCGCCAGGCCGGTCACTCCCAGACCCAGAGTCCACAACCAGTTAATCTGTGGCAGGAATCCCAATGCGGACAGCAGCCAGCCGGTTCCGGTTGTGAGCAGAAGCACGGCCAGTAACAGAGTTGATTTCGAACTACTCATTGGATTACGTCTCTCAGTTGCGAGGTTGTTGCGAAGGTCATTGAAACTGAACCAGCAGGCGAACGCGGCGCGGCGATATCACGGCATCTTTCAGCCCCGCAGTCCAGATTCCTGCATCAGCCGGTCCGTTGCCTCATAGGCCTCGGCGACCCATTCCTCGATCCGATCGGGCTCGGGCGAGTATTCGAGTTCGATTGAGACGCTCCCGTCGATTCCCAGATCTTTAATCTCCCTCAGGTAGGGCTCGAAGTTCATGACTCCGCGGCCGGGCGGCAGATCACCATGCACTTTGCCGTCGCAGTCCGAGATATGCACATGGATCGCTTTGCCCTTCAACCGCCGCAATTCCTCGGGAGCGACATCCGCCAGCAGCAGATGCGACACATCGATATTGGCCTGCAGAGCCGGGTGATTCACGTCGTCAACAAATCGCACCATGTTCTCGACATTATTCAGCAGCGACAGCGGAAACGGTTCCAGTTCCAGCGCGATCTGCACTCCCAGCGAGTCAGCATACTCAGCCAGCCGGCGGCAGTTTTCGACAGCCGTCTTCCACTGCTCTTCCGGTGGGATGACCTCTTGCGCCCAGATGTACTCGCCCAGTACGAGTAGCAGGTTCCGCGCCTCGTATTCGTAGACCAGGTCGAGGTATGCCTTGCAGCGATCCAAGCTGAATCGCTGCACGCTCGGATTGAAGTCAATCAGGCCGACAGCAACGCAGCAGATCGAGACGATGGGCAGATCATTGCGATCACATTCGGTTTTGATCAGCCGCCGTTCGCGCACGTCAATGTCGAGGGGATCGGCGAAGATGTCGATCGTATCGAAGCCCAGCTCTTTGGTTTTCTGGATGCCCCAGGCCGTGTCACGACCGGCCTGCGCCCACGCCGAATTGATCAGTCCAAGTTTCATTATCCGACTCCGCTATGACCCGGTCAGGAACGGGCCGAACTGTGGCAGAACCGGAAACGGCGTTCAATCAACGCTGTCTCAAAAAGAAAGCCGGAGCCAAAGCCCTGCGGCGATGACCCCGGCGATTGAGCACCAGGACAGTTGAGATCCGTAAGACGAATCTCAGGAGTTCGGAATGACCTGACCGTCGGCCATCGTGGAGAGGCGTTCGAAGACGGTTGGGTCGATGTTCTCCGAAACGAAGCGCACCGAACCGTCGGCAAGGCCGATGTTGCATCCGCCTCGATATGGTCCGCCGATGCCGTCCGGGCCGTTGATATAAGGCTTCTTCGTCAGGGACCGTATGGTCGCGTTGCCTCCAGAGATCCACGGGCCGTATTCGCCTGTCGCTTCGCTAATCATCATCGTGTTGGACGTTCCATCCGTGATGTCCCGAAAGCGCGTCTTTCGATTGAACCCGAAGATTCCGGCTCGCTTGCTCGTGACGGGAAGCGTCGGAGCGTCTTTGCCGAGTCCCGCGATACCGACATAGTGCGTTTCGCCATGACTGGCCGGCGAGGCCACGCTTCCCGGGTTCAGGAATGTCGGAATGCGGATTTCCGCCGCGCGTTCGTTAGCCTCGTCGTCCCAGGACTCTTCAAAGTCGATTATCTTGAACAGGGCTGACTGTTCGATGAAGGGCAGGATCGTGGCCAGCCAACTGAGTCGTTCTTCGGGCTTCAGTTTCTCGTTGGGATGCGTTCCCGCCGGGAAACTCCTGTACGTGTCCGCATAGTTGTGCAGAGCCAGTGCGATCTGTTTCAGATTATTCTTCGATTGAGATCGACGCGCCGCCTGACGAGCTGATTGTACCGCAGGCAGAAGCAGCGCCGTTCCAATGGCCGCCGTCACAATACCGTTGCCTTCGCCGATCCCGCCGATGATCGGAATCCCCTGGAGCGATTTGCGTGACGTGATCCGGATTCCGTTTTCGTCCGACGTCGTGACAGAGATATTCGGAAACAACGGACGGACAACCACTTCGGCCGGCGGCAGGTCGGCCACCGTGATGGGCAGCCTCGCGTCACGCGGGATGATGCGCTCTTCCTTCAGCGCGGCCAGGCCACCCGACATAATCACTGGCGCCAGTTTGATCAGAGCATGCCAGCTCACGCGGGGGTCGCCGATGGTGATCGAAGTGAACGACTTGGGCAGTTCTTCCAGACCTTGAGTCTGTGCTCGTGTCGGTTGCCACTGATCGAGCTGGCCGTCGATCCTCAACAGAGCTGCTTCGACCGATTGCGGCATCAGGCCGGCAATCAGCCATCCGTCATCAATCGTCAATGCTCCGACCTGGACCTGATCAGCAAATTCGAAGAGCACGAGTTCTCGGCCATGCTTGTCGGATCGGTGCACCTTGAACTGGCCACGCGATGCCTGCTCACCCATCTGCAGCAGTTTTTCGATGGTCGCCTCGAGTTTTTCCGCGTCTTTGACGCTGACCATGACGCCCATGCCCGTACCAAGAAACCCCTGATCCGGGTCGGCGAAGATGCACGCCACATCGCCGAGCGCATCGAGCAGATCGGCTTTGGGATCGAAGCCGATCATCTGCGGAAGGTTGGCCAGCACGCCTTCAACCTGGCCAGCGGCTTGCGGCGGTCCAAACGCGACAGCCTCGCGAGCCAGTTGGGTCAGTGTGTCCCACATGGCCGACGAGTCGATTCGCATGGCGTTGAATCCGTTCGTACCGGCGGGTAGCGGCGGCAGGTCGTCCAACGTCATTGGCTTCTGATCAGTCAGTGCCAGCAGCCCGGTGCGTGGGCCATCGACTTCGATCACTGCTTCCGACCAAAGCGACCGGCCCTTGTAACCGTACTGATAAGCCACGGTGTCCAGATTGTGCAGTCCTACCGTTTTAAGCACGTCATCGACGCTTTTGCCCGGCACCGGAAGCGGCATCTCGCCGAACTTCGCGCGAAGCGCCGCAAAGTCGAGCCACGCGACGGATGTCGTTTCGAAGCCTTCCGTGTCGTAGTTGTATTTCTTCCAGAGTTCGTTCGTCGTGAGGTTCGGTGACTCGCCGGTGGCGACGGAAATTCCCGTGCTGACTGCGTTCATGCCACCCACGACGATCAGGTGCTCGCCTTCCGCCCAGATGCCGACTTCGATGCCTGGCGTGTTGGGAATCACGGCGCTGGTCACGGCGCGATCGTTGACGTCCTGTTGTTCGAATTGAGCGGCAATGAAGAACCCAAAGTTGCGAGCCAGTCCGCTAAGCATCGGCTCGTACTTTGCAGCTTTATGCAGCACGATCGTGATCTGTGGAATCGGCGGTCCCTGTGCATCCGGCAGTGAAACGGCGAGTGTTGCGCCGTGCGCCTCCAGGTGCTTCATTGCCTCTTCGAATTCCGGATTCCCCTGCTGCCCGGCTTGTTGTCCGGCAAACTCGAACAGTTTCTCCAGGACACCGACCATGCCGGATTCATACATCGCTTCGTGCGCCGCGGTTTTCTCCCATGCGGCCTGATGCTTCTCGGCCCCGTCATGACCGAGGAACACGACTGTGCCGGCGGGAATCAGTTCTTCGATCGGTTGTGGTTTGTCGTTCTGAGCGTCGGCGATGGTCATTGTCAGACCGATGCCGAGCACTCCGGCCAGCAGCCCCCATGAAATTGGTGCCTGTCGCGGTGACATCCTGATGTACTCCTTTGATTGCGGAAAAGCACTTGGACCTGATCCGAAATGCAGTCATCGAAACGTGCTTATCGACGCCCCTCTCCCCCCAGGGGAGAGGGGACAATCGGGTTAATTGAGCGAGAGTTATTTAACAAACTCTGCCTCCGCGGCATCGACGATGCCGTCGGAGTTCTGATCCAGTTTCTGAAACTTGGCGCGACTTCCGGGGAACTCACGTCGGGCAAGTTCGCCGTCGCCGTTGCGGTCCAGTCTCGTGAACCACTTTGGTGCGACCGGATTTGTCGCGTTGTCGTCGCCACGCATTCGTGCGGTCTGCCCCGGAAGTTGTACCCCTCGAAACTAAGGCTGCCCGGGTCCGAACGAAATCTGATAGAGCTGCGGCACCTCAGATTCAGAAATCACACCGTCTTCGTCGGTGTCCCATAGTTCAACTCGTTTGACGGCCTGCGCCAGCTCGCGTCGTCCCAGGCTGCGGTTGCGGTCCACGTCGAGGATCTCGAACAGGTCGCGTCCGCGGTTACGCACATTCATTCGCGCGCGGCTGCGTGCGGCCATCCACGACAGCCGTCAGTTCTTCTTTAAACAGCTTGCCGTCGCCGTCCACATCGAACTGATCGAACGATAACCGGAACGCGTTGTTCCGGCTGGATTCGTCTTCCTCGAGATAGCCGTTCCTGTCGCGATCGGCTCCCGAAAACTGCCGGAGCAGATATTGCTTCGCCACGTCCGGACCGCTTACGACTTCAGCAATCTCGATCTGCACATCATTGATCACGATACTGGTTAGCCCGTCCGTCGAACGGCGCACTGATATGCCCTGCTGCTCACTCGCTGAGTGAGTGGAGCCGACCACATTCCACAATGTGCTCGCCTTGTTCGCGTGCTCCAAGTCGGACGAGGGGAGTGTCTCGCCCGATTCGTTGACCGTGTTGCATACGTCGACGTCGATCACGACTCCGCTTTCATCAGTCACACACGTCGGCGTGAAGTTGGGAGCGAAGCCGCCTTCCTTGTTGGGCATCCCGCGCGAGTCGGCATCTGTCATTGGAAGCTGGGCCGTCTGTGGATCCAGCCCGTTTGCGGCACGAGACGATTCGATCTGCTCGAGTTCCCCGAGTGCCGCCTGCCGCCTGCAGCTTGTCGCGTCGATGCTGGACGTCCGCCAGAGGACCACTGACCACACCGCCCGTGGACGGCTCGAACAGGTCCTGTTGATCAACCGCCCGCGACTCGGCCAGCAGCTCGCTATAAAGCCCGTCGAGTTCTGCCAGCTTCTTCTTGATCCACTCACGTCCGCGAGTTCCATACCGACTGTTGGACGCCTTGACCCGCGTCCAGTCGAAGCCGACTTCACCCAGCCGAATCAGGCCCAGTGTCATTGCGATGGTGCAGACTTTCCGGAACAGTCCCCGGAGCTCAACCTCGTGTGCGTTGCGGAAGTGACACAGCGTGCTGTGGTCAGGCTGGTGTCCTTCGGCGAGCCACAGAAAGTCAATATTCCGCAGGCACATGTATTCCAGAACGCGACTGGAACGCAGCCACGGGCTGTTCATTTCTGGGGCGTCGAAAGTGCGATCGGCGCCGAAGACCAACCCGTGTCCACCATCACCACGCCACGCGTGCGCACGCGTCGCATGAGTCCACAGAGCACAATCCCGGCCATGACGCGGGGATGGATCGGTGGTCTCCCGCGCGTGGCGCAATAATGCTGCTCCCATTTGGACCAGTCGAGGGACCTGGGTATCTCAGCAAGCACACGCACTTCATCGTTGTGTGCGACGACATCATCCAGTGTCGGAGCGAGCAACGTCCGCTGCTCGCGAGCAATAGGCGCCTTGGCCCATCGTCCATGAATTCCCATCGGAGCCTCCTGACTGAAACCACCGGGAAGATAGCGCGATGGTCGACAAACAGTCGGGGACAATCGCCCCGCATTAAATCGACAGCCCCCTAAAGCCGATGGCAAATCAAGAATGCCGGCTGATGCCATGTCCACACCACAAACCGTGACGGTCAGACAAAAAAGGGCACGGCCTCCCCAGACCGTGCCCTCCCCCTTCACTGTTCTACTACCTGGCCGAATCAGAAACCGTTCAGCTCAGCCAGCGCTGCCAGCACCGACACTTCAATCGTCAGGTTCTGATCATCCGTCTCGCCGACGCCAAGGTCTTTCGGCGTCTGCCCGCCTTCGCCGCTGTTGAATTTGTCGATCGAGCCGTTGCCTCGCAGGATGTCGGCACCGTCACCACCGAAGATGCGATCGACGCCACCACCACCGAGCAGTGTGTCGTTCCCGTCACCACCGATCAGTGTGTCCCTTCCGGACATGCCGTTGACCGAGTCATTACCATCGCCGCCGTCGATGATATCGTTGCCTGTGCCGGCATCGATCGTGTCTTCGCCGTCACCACCATCAATCGTGTCCCTACCTGAGTTGCCTTCAATACGGTCGTTACCGTCGCCGCCTTTGAGCTGGTCGTTTCCAGACTGGCCAGTCACTGTGTCGTCGCCCGTACCGCCGTCCAGCGAGTCATCGCCGGAACCGCCCAGCACGCGATCGTCGTCCTGATTCCCGTCGGCCAGATCGTTTCCAGCAGCACCATTCAGCGTGTCATTACCGAACCCACCGCGGAGCGTGTCGTTACCCACGCCGCCCATCAGGACATCATTCCCGAAACTGCCCTGCAGGCTGTCGTTTCCGTCATTGCCGTTCAGCGTGTCGTTACCCGAGCCGCCGTCCAGCGAATCGTCACCCACGTCGCCGTTCAACACATCATTGCCTTCGCCGCCATCCAGGACGTCACTGCTTTCACCTCCCGAAAGCGAGTCGTCGCCCGCGTTACCCGAAATCGTTTCCCGGTCGCGACTGCCCGTGACCGTGTCGTCACCGTCCCCGCCACGCAGGTCCAGCAGCACGCCACCCAGGCGGGCGTTCATCGCCGTGATTGTGTCGTTGTTACCCTGGCCGTCGATGATCAGGCTGACCTGGCGAACGTCATCGATCGAGCTGACAGTAATGGAGTCATCACCATTACCGCCCAGAATCGTGACTTCATTTGTCGAATTACTGGCCGTGATCGAAGCCGCACCTTCGGTCACACGCAGGAGTCCCGAGTTACTGTCGACTGTGAACGAGTCGGCCCCGCCGTCGCCCATGACCATCAGCTCTTGAGCACCCGGAGATTCCTGAATCGTGTCGACACCATCGCCGGAACCATTCCAGATCACCAGGTCCTGTCCAAGTCCCGTCTGAATCACGTCATCTCCGCCCTGGCCATCAATCGTGTCGTTGCCATTACCACCATCGATGAAGTCGTTGTCGGCCCCGCCCAGAATCGAATCGTTTCCAAGTCCGCCGCCAAGCAGGTCGTTCCCGTCACCGCCATTGATGAAGTCATTTCCATTTCCGCCGAACAGCGAGTCATTACCACCGTCACCAAACAGTGTGTCGTTGCCATCTGGAAGTGACGGTGGCAGCGGTGGTGGAGGCGGTGCCAGTGTCCCCAGCACGGCCTGAGTTATCGCGGTGGCGATGTTGGCAGACGACGCAGTGTCGATCGTCAGATAAAGTGGCTCACCGGGATCAATGTCGTCGCCTGGAATCCCACTGATGATGGGAGAACTCGTCCGATTGATGGCGCCGGTCAGAATCGATAGTGCCTCCAATGGGCGTCTGGGCGCGGTGGCCGGATCGTTGGGATCGAAAGCGCCCAGCGTCGTGATTCCGCCGAGTCCAATCACTTGCACGTCCTGGGCAATGAGCGCATCGACAGTCTGTTGGATTCCCGCAGCACCGGCCGGGACAGCAGACGAGCCACTGATTTGTATATCCGCGGCCGGGACGGTAACTCCATTGACTCCGACATACGGGTCGATTCCGTCTACGCTGAATTTCAGCGGAGCATCGGTCGCGACCAAAACCAAACGCCGCGAATCGTCGCGGAATCCGACTCCGCCGTTGTTACCGGACGGAGCAAGAACAGGGCCGAGTGGTGCAACCGTTGCGTCGGGCAGAAACGACGCAAATGCCGGAACATCGCCGCCGGCCGTCGGCATCGTCTGCGTGGAAATCAATCCGGCGAGACCACTATCGAGAGTGTCACCATCGCCGTTTCCGTCGAAACCAAGACCCGTCGCAACCTGAAACAGAGCTTCGATCAACGTTTCTGGAATATCACCGTTTCCACCGCCGCCAGTTGGCCGGTTGATCGCGGCATCCGTGGCTGCAGTGAACTGAGGCGTTGTCGATTCAACGATAGGCTGATTCAGAATGAACGGACGACTCGAATTCGCCCCACCAGAGAATTCCTGAAACCGGCCGATACCGTAGGCAAAGCTGGCAGTCGGCAGGTTCGACTGCAGATCGGACACAATCATCGGGAAGGCCGCCGCCAGTGACGGAAACGCGGCGTTGAAACTGGTCGTGGAATCGAACACCAGGAAAATATCGATCAACTGACGATCATCGTTTTCAATAATCCCGACTCCCTGCGCATCCACAATTCGAGCGTTGGAAGTCGCGTTGGAAAGATTCACCAGAAAGAACTCGTCACCTTCCTCAATACCGTCTGACGACACCGGGACAGTGATGGTCTTTTGCGTCTCGCCCGGAGCAAACGTCAATTGGCCGCTATTGGCTGTGTAGTCTTCTCCGACGATCGCAGACCCATCGACGGTATCAAAGTCCACACTGACCGTGCTCGAATTCGCGCCTCCAAGGCTGACTGTGAATACGGCTTCGACATTCGGGTTCAGACCATTGAGTGCGACTTCCACATTGTCGATCGCCCAGGACTCGTTAGTTCCTCCCTGGAATCCTGCTCCGTCCGCGAACCATTCAACCGTCAGCGACGAATCCGTGTGCGGAATCGCCTGCAGCTGCGGTTCCAAACCCATGTTGTATGCACTCTCAGTAAACAGTAATGAGCCGTTAAATCCCAAATCGACGAATGGGCGTGGCGTCAATTGAACGCCCGAAGGTGGCTGATAGCCTTGCGTGGCCTGTGCATTCGCAAACCCTTCTCGAAAGACCGACGTGCCATCGACGGTTACGTTGAAAAAGTCAGGACCTTGACTCAGCGGTGCGCCGGCGTTGTCCCACGAGTCGATAATCGCAAGCAGGAAGTCCAAATCGACGCTCGTGTGAACCGGTAAACCGGTCAACGTCAGTACGGTTGGCGTTTGTGGGATTGACCCAGGGTTAAGGTCGGTTCCGCCGGTGTTGTTGCGTAGGAAACTGCCGCTAAACAGATTCGAGCCATCCCCAATCCCTGCATAACCCTGCACAGGTTCGATGCCAGTAAAGCCGGTGAACTGAGCCGGCACGCCAGACTCGAAGTCCGTCGAGAAAAACACCGCACTCGCACTACCCTCGATGACTGTGACGTCATCAATCGCGATCGTGGAAGGAGTTCCGATCAGGTCGTTGCCTGCTCCACCACGCAGCAGGTCCGATCCTGCACCGCCTTCCAGTGTGTCGTCGCCGCCGTTGCCGTTGATCGTGTCATTGCCACCGTCGCCGTTCAGACTGTCTCGACCGCCGCCGCCGAAGATCGTATCCGGGTCATCGCCACCACTGATCGTGTCGTTGCCACCCATGCCGTTGATGGTGTCATTTCCTGCCCCACCTGTGACCGAATCACCGCCCTGGCCGCCGATCAGCAAGTCCGCGCCGTCGGCCCCATCGACGATATCGGCCCCTCCCTGACCGTCCAGCTTGTCGTCTCCATCACCTCCGCTGATGGAATCATCCTGCGAGCCTCCAAGGACGGAGTCGTTACCCAGGCCGCCGATAATCGTGTCGTTTCCAGACATTCCGTTGATCGTGTCGTTGTCGTCACCGCCATCAACAAAATCGGCTCCCTGTCCGGCATCAATGTTGTCCGTGCCCGCGTCGCCCGTAATGGAGTCAGCTCCGTCTCCTCCCTGGATGACGTCGCCCTCCGACCCCCCAACGATTGTGTCAGCGCCGTCGTCGCCGTCGATGGAATCTGCTCCGACGCCACCAGTTAACATGTCGTTGCCATTGCCGCCGTCAATCGTGTCGTTGCCATCACCGCCATCAATCGTGTCGTTGCCGTCCTGACCGAGGATCGATTCGCCGAAGTCAGCGCTGCCCGTGATACTGTCGTTGCCGTCACCGCCCTCGATACGGATCGATCCGGACGCAGCCAGTGCGGTAAAGTCAGTAGCCAGGACGGAGCTGACATCAATGTCGTTGTCGTCGTTCCCGGCAATGACGTTCAGACCCGTCAGCGAGTTCGCCGCTGCACTCGGGACACCGGTCGCAGTGGCTCCGTTCGCCAGAACGACAATGCGGCCAGTCGTGGCGTCGGTTTGCACGATGATGTCGTCGCCATCATCTACGAATACAGACAACTCGGTGCCGACAAGGACACCCGTGGTTGTCAGTAACGTTCTCTGTTCCAGTTTCTGGATATTGAGTCGGCGTGACAGTGGCGCGCCACGCAGCCGGCGGTTGTGGTTGAGACGGTTCCGCAAGCCGTTGATCCACGGAGAAAGAAACATGGCAGACTCCAACAGTGATAGGGAGATTGGTCTGCATGAATAAAACGCACATGGAGCGGTGGTTCGCAACTACCGGCAGAAAGACATGCGCCTCGTTAATACAGACCAGGGGGATGCCGAATGGAAACGCTGTCCCCTGGGGAGAGGGTTGCTGTGCGACAACTGTTTCCAGAGTTAACCTGGCTCAGATTTCGTGACACGCTGGAATTGCCTGCCATCTGAGACTGTCGTGGCAGACATTTCTGAGCTGACACAAGAGCCTCGTGTCACTCGTGACAGGCCCGAGCGACCGGAACGGCGTGACAGGTCGCCTTGTCATGACATGCGTCTGACAAGGTGGCAATCGGGTCAAAGCAGCCATTACGCCTCAGGCTGCGACCAGTCCTCACAGGCCAGTCCATCGATTGCACGAAAATCAATCTGGTTGCGACTGATCAGCACACCGTGGTTCTCCAGCACTGTTGCCGCAATTTTCAGGTCGTTTGTACCGGCCCTGCGATGCTGTTTGCGGAGGTCTCAAAAGCGATGTAAGGCGGCAGAATCGAACGAGAGAATGTGCATGTGTCCAAACACTTCGATCGAGTCCTGCAGCCACCGATAGGGACGCACCTGCTTCACGTCATCTCGAGCCCGTCGAATCTGCGTATACCAGCCAGTCAGAACTTCCTCGACGGTGATTATCGATACAGCAAGTCGGTCATCCTCTGTCGATGCAATTCTCGATGAAACAAGGTCATGACCGCTGAGCCACAGGGTCAACGTGTCGGTATCCAGAACCAACTGCGTCACGGCTGAACCTCGTCGACCTCGCGTCGAGACTCATCGATATGTTCGCGGAATTCTTCGAGGTCGGGGTTGTCCTTCCAGATCCCCGAGAATCGGCTCAGTCGATTCGGCGCCGTATCTCCGGATGCCTTTGATCCACTCACTGTGGACTCCGGTGACGACTGGTGCTTACCAGATTCAGGCTGTTTCTTCGTCTCAGACATGAATTGACCTGGTGACTGACGTGCAGGGAGCGACGAGCCATCGAACTCCGCTCAACGACAGTCTACAGCGTTCACGTGCGACCCGGAATATCGGTGTCCCTTGACTCGGCTGCAACCGACTTTTCGCCGCACGTTGTCGACATCCATAGGAAAACTCATCGGCGCTCATCTCCGCTGATGTGCTCGACTGTCGTCATGAGCGTCGATTAGTGCTGATTAGGCTCTGTTTGAAAACCCGTAGGATGGGCACTCTTGCCCGTCCCCACATCGCGATTCATCGAGAAATGGACGGGCAAGAGTGCCCATCCTACGAGCGGATTCGAGTTTTCAAACAGAGCCTGGTGTTCCAGAATTCCGACGTCGACGCCCGGATGAATACAAAAAAGGGCACGGCCTCCCCAGGCCGTGCCCTTTCCCTTTTCCACACTTTCACGCTTCACTCGTCGACGGTTATCCGAACCGTCGTTCAGAATCCATTCAGTTCGGCCAGTGCGAGCTGGACCGATACCGGAATCAGCAGATTCTGATCGTCGATCTCTCCAGCTCCCACATTCAGGTCCGCCGGAGTCCGACCACCTTCGCCACTGTTGAACCGGTCGGTGCCCGAGTTACCTCGCAGGACATCCGTGCCGTCGCCACCGAAGATCATGTCAACACTGCCACCACCGATCAGCGAGTCGTCGCCGTCTCCACCAATCAAGGTGTCCAGTCCGGACATGCCATTCACCGAATCGTTTCCGTCTCCGGCATCGACGATGTCGCGTCCGTTTCCGCCGTCGATCGTGTCCGCTCCGTCTCCGCCGTCGATCGTGTCGTTGCCACCATTGCCTTCGATCCGGTCGTTGCCGTCGCCACCTTTAATCTGGTCTGCTCCAGACTGACCTTTGACCGTGTCGTTGCCCGTGCCGCCATCCAGCGAATCCGCTCCGGAACCACCGAGCAGCGTGTCGTTGTCCTGATCTCCATCGAGAAGATCGTTGCCCGTGGACCCGTTCAGGTTGTCGTTGCCAAAGCCGCCACGCAGTCGGTCGTCGCCGGCATCACCCATCAGGACATCGTTGCCGAAACTGCCTGACAGTGTGTCGTTGCCGTCTCCACCGTTCAGCGTGTCGTTATCCGCACTGCCGTTCAGCACGTCGTCGCCGGCGTCACCGTTGATGATATCATCACCGGTTCCACCATCGATCACATCGTTGCCGTTTCCACCAGACAGGGAATCGTTTCCGGCGTCGCCATTGATGTTGTCGACATCGTTGCTGCCCGTAATCGTGTCGGCACCATCGCCACCACGGAGGTTCAGCATAATGCGGCCGATGTTCACGTTCGACGCATCGATCGTGTCGTCGCCCGACTGGCCGTCGACCGTCAGATTCATGGGCCGAATATCCGACAGCGAGCTGATTGTGATTGTGTCGTCACCGTTACCACCCAGCACGCTGACCTCATTCACGGAATTCCCCACCGTGATCGAAGCCATGCCTTCGGCAACCTGCAGCGAACCACTGACGCTGCTGATGGCGAACGTGTTGGCAGTATTGTTGCCCTGCACGATCAACTGCTGAGAGCCATCCGTCGTGACAGCCGTATCGACTCCATCGCCGGCACCGTCCCAGCGAAGGACATCACGACCGGTTCCGGAATCCAGACTGTCGTCGCCACCCTGCCCGTCGAGCGTGTCATCACCGACACCACCCTCGATGGTATCCCGACCAGCGCCACCCAGCAGCGAGTCGTCGCCTTCACCACCCTGGATCAGATCGTTTCCACCTTCACCCGAGATGAAGTCATTACCCGAACTGCCTCGCAATGTGTCGTTGCCGCCACCACCGAAGATCGTGTCCGGGTCATTCACAACAAGAATGTTGCCCGGCAGCAGGCTCTGAGGTGCGCCTGATCCAAAGAATGTCCGGGTCACATACGTTGTCATAGCGTTGGGATCGAGCGTGAATGCGGTACTCAGTGCGAGACCTGGCTGCAGTTCCATGCCCGCATCCACAAACTCATCTGGATCGGGGCCATCGTCGGTGACCATCCCGTTTAACACACTCCCCAGGATGATGTTGCCGGGAAGGTTTGTCGAAGGGCTGAGTTCGAAACCAGTCGTACCCGTACCGCCGAGTTCACTGGCAGTGATCGCTACGTAGTTGGTTACGTCGGTCGGTGTGCCGGCGGTGGCCGTTTCGAACAGAAACTCGCCTACGCCAGCGGTTGCAATGTGACCGCCGCCATCACCAAGGGTTCCGTCGAACCCAGAGAGATCACCTTGAAAATACCGAACCAGATCAAAGTCAACCGGTTGGAGCCCGGGATTCGTAACCGTGTATGTTTGAGTGAGCACTGAACCGATCATCATCCCGCCGCCATCAAACAACGGATCGCTAACCTGCTCCAGATTAAATCTGAGACCGCTTGACATGGATGTGAACGTACTCGTGCCACGAGTGGAACTTCCCGTCACAGTGACATTGGGCATTGGCGGGGAGTTACCAATCGTACCGGAACTCAAGAATTCCGATGACCCGCCGGCGACGCGCAGCGCCACGCCGGAAAGCACTGTGGTGCCAGTGGAACCAGTCGCTCCTGTCGGGTCAAAATTAGCATCGGTGGCGGTGACTCCAATTCCGCGTCCGAAGGAGCCAAAACCGTCGACACCGACTGTCACTGACGTGTTGCCGGTGCCCGTGGTTAGCGTGAACGGTGCGGAACTCTGAGGAGGCGTGATTGCGTCTCCGATACCATCGGCACCGAGATCACTAATACTGATTCCGTTCAGTGGCACTCTCCCAAGACCTGGGCCGGTGGCAGTTCCGTCAATCGCGAAGAAGTCGAGATTCCCCTGATTGTCGCCCACGACAATTCGTGGCGTTCCGAGGAGATCGGGTTGAACACCCACAGTGCGTGCTGATCCCTGAGACGGTCGATCAACATTGAAGAGGTCAGCCAATGAGGGAGTGCCAGTGAGATCAAAGAGTGCTACTTGGTCACCACCGAAAACCCCGTCGGTTAAGAGCACCAACTGATCACCGCTCGCTGGCTGAGGAAGGACCGCGAGGGCCGGTTGAAGCGTGTCTCGAAAACCGCCACGTGTGTCAAGAAATGGGATCGTGATAGGCCGAAGGACAGGCATCGGCGTCATATTGCCCCCAACAATAACAACATTGTCGGGATCGAGTTCAAGGATTTGGCGGGCTTGAGTATCCATTACGTAGAAAAGGCGGTTCATACCAATCCTGCGAACGGCCAGTCCCCCGAACGGCCCTGTACCTTGCGGGATCGTAAAGGATCCATCGACCGTAAATCCACTTCCATTGATTGCGGCGCCGCTGATTGAGTCGATCCGGTAAATGGTCCGGTTACCACTGTTCAGCAGATACAGGTCAGTACCATCAAACGCCAGTCCGTCATTTCCCCCGCCAGTGAGTGGCGGCCCCGGTGCGGGTATTCTCATCCGAGGTGCTTCTGTACCAAAACCCGTGTCGACAAGTGCAATCGTACTCGTGCCATCATTTGGAATGACCCACATTCCCGGACCGGTCGTGTCGTCATCGTCGATAATCGTACCGCGACCTTGATTGTCCACCACGATCTCGGATCCCGTTGCCGCGATCGTGACTGTGAAGTCTTCAGTCTCAATGTCTCCATTGTCACCAATGACATCAATACTGATTTGACCGGTCAGGAACGAAAGCCCCGTCGCCGGATCAATCGGTATTGTCAGTGTTTGATTTGTGGCGGCCACGTAATCCATGTTCGCAACTGTAGCCGAGCCATCCTGTGTCGAGAAATTCAAAGTGACCGGGACGGGTGAAGATGCCGACAACGACACCGTGAACAGGGCGGGCGTGTTCCCCATGTTCCCTTCAACGACGGTCGCGTCGCCAATTGAGACACGGACGACCGTATCGCCGTCGTCCTGTATTGTCGCCGTTCCGCGAGCATTCGAGATGGTCGCGTTGACCGAATTCGAAAGGATGAGGCTGAACGTCTCATCGGGTTCGGCCAGAGTGTCGCCGTTGATCGTGACAGCAATCGTCGCGGTCGTCTGCCCGGCGGGAATTGTTGCCGTACCCATCGTGATTGGACCATAGTCCGCATCGTTGAATCGTGCGGTTCCGTCCTCAGTCCGGAAACTGAACATCACGTTCTGCTGGCTGATCGCGGACAGCGTGGCGGTGAACACAGCGGTCTGCGTCCCGGCATTGCCTTCGACAACGCTCACATTGGAGATCAGAATCGACGGCGGATTGCCGAGGATCAGGTCCGAGCCGCCGCCGCCTTCCAGTCGGTCCCGGCCGATTCCACCGATCAACGTGTCGTCGCCGCCGTTACCACGCAGCACGTCGTTCCCGTTGCCACCATCCATCGAGTCCTTACCGCCGCCACCCAGTAGCGTGTCGTTGCCCGTGGCGGTGTTCAGCGTGTCGTCGCCGAAAAGCACATCATTTCCGCCCTGGCCATTGATGAAGTCGTTGCCTGCACCGCCAACGAGCGTGTCGCGCTGGGTGCCGCCACGCAGCGTGTCGTCGCCAGCATCGCCGTTGACCGTGTCATTGCCGCCCTGGCCATCGAGCGTGTCGTTTCCGTCGTTGCCTTGAATATCATCGTTGCCGCCGCCGCCCAGAATGCTGTCCATTCCGGTGCCGCCGATCAGCGAATCATTCCCGCTGCCGCCGTTGATTCCGCCGGCAATGCTATTCACCGTGTCCGGGCTGTCGTCACCCGCCTGCCCGTCGATGGTGTCGTTACCGGATCCGCCATTGATCAGATCACGATCATCGCCACCCAAAAGATTGTCAGCTCCGTCGCCGCCTTCAATTGTGTCGTTGCCCGCACCGCCGTCGATGACGTCATTCCCGTCGTCACCGTCGACCGAGTCCGCACCGGCACCCGCGTCCAGGCTGTCGGCACCGTTGCCACCGTCGATGACGTCGTCGCCGTTGTTACCTGTGATTGTGTCGTTGCCATCCTGGCCCAGCAGCACTTCACCAAAATCGTCGCTGCCAGTAATCTGATCGTCGCCGTCACCACCTTCGATGCGAATCGCACCCGTTCCTGACAGTGCCCCGAAATCTGCAACCGTCACGGCACTCACATCGATGACGTTGTTGTCATTGCTCGCGAAGATCGACAGAGCGGTCAACGTACCCGAAGCCGTTGTGGGGATTGTTGTGACCGGGACGTTGTTCGCCAGGACCTGGACTGTGGCTGTCGCGGCATCGTTCCGCACGGTGACGTCGTCACCCTGATCAACAAAGATGGACAGTTCGGTGCCCACCAGCACACCGTTGACGGACAGTAACGAGCGGTCTTCCAGTTGTTGGATACATTGATGGCGGGGGAGAGGACGCCGGCGCATGCGGCGCTGTGTAGCAAGACGGTTTCGAAACAAGTTGACCCAGCTTGAAAGAAACATTCCGTGACTCCTCGTGTGAAAGTGAAAAGGAGAAGGCGGAAACAGTGTTGTTAACACGCGTCACACGGCACTATGGGGGATTGCCGCAAGACCACTGTTTCCAGAAGTAACCTGGCCTGGATTTCGTGACACGCCGGAACTGAGTGCCAAGCCAGTCTCTTAAGTCACATGTTTCTGAGCTGTCAGCCACGGCTCGTGACACTCATCCCAAAACTGCAAAACCGGACCGTCGTGACAACCTGGTGTCTCGTGACAGGGTCTGATGGGCAGTGACTGCGGAATCTGTTCAGTCGCGCAGGAGAAAGCGCCAGATTGCATGCTGGCGGTGCATAAGGCGCGCGACAGATGAGTTCTTACCTGTAGGACGGGCACTCTTGCCCGTCTCTGGGGCGACGGGCAGGAGTGCCCGTCCTACAGGTAATTTGTTATCCACCGCACACATAACGGTGCCCAGTGAGTCGTGACATGTCGTCCTCGCCTGCCATTTCAGGGCGGGATGTCAGACGCGGGTGACCTGACAGGCACAGTTCACGACACTCGTGATAATTCGATGCAACTGGAACGCCGTGACAAACCGGCGCTACGCGATGCGCTGGCGCTCAGCCGTACGGCGAAGCCAGGCGCCACCCGGGCCGCCACGGAAATATCGCGGCGCCCAAACAGGTAGGTTCCCGATCTGGAATCCGCGAGGCCTCTGAGCCGTAGGCGCTAGCCTCGGGCCCGGGCTACGGCTGACGCCTGCCGAGGCTGTTTACTAGTCCGGAGCGGAGCCGTAGGCGGATTTCTCCGAAATCCGCTGCCTTGGACCTGGCAAGACTGAGCGGCGGTCGATGTGCCGACAGGCTGCGATGTCGGCTGGTCCCGATTTCGGAGAAATCGGGCTACGGCTGACAATTCCAGGAAGCTATTTCGGGACTATCCCTGAGCGCATAAAGAAAGGGCACGACCGGCTGGTCGTGCCCTTTCCTATGTGTTCACTCGTCTGGAGTCACAAAATCAAAATCCATTCAGTTCCGCTAGAGCCTGCAGCACTGACGTGGGAATCACCAGACGTGCGTCGTCGATCTCTCCAGCAGTGACATTCAGGTCCTTCGGGGCCTGGCCTCCTTCGCCGCTGTTGAACCGATCGGTGCCGGCGTTGCCTCGCAGCACATCCGTGCCGTTGCCGCCGAAAATCATGTCGTTACTGCCGCCGCCGAACAGCGAGTCGTCACCGTCGCTACCAATAATCGTGTCCTGGCCGGACATGCCACTCACCGAATCGTTGCCGTCGCCGCCGTCGACGATGTCACGTCCATTTCCGGCGTCGACCGTGTCCGCCCCGTCTCCGCCGTCAATGGTGTCGTTGCCGCCATTGCCTTCGATTCGGTCGTTACCATCGCCCCCTTTGATCTGGTCTGCTCCAGACTGACCCTTGACGGTGTCGTCGCCTGTGCCGCCGTCCAGTGAATCTTCACCGGAACCGCCAGCGAGCGTGTCGTTGTCCTGACCACCTTTCAGCAGATCGTTGCCGACGCTGCCATTGAGGTTGTCGTTTCCGAATCCGCCGCGCAGTGTGTCATCGCCGTTATTACCCATCAGGACATCGTTGCCGAAGCTGCCTGTCAGGCTGTCGTTGTCGTCACCACCATTCAGTGTGTCGTTGCCCAGACCGCCCAGCAGCGTGTCGCTGCCGGCGTCGCCGTTGATGATGTCGCTCCCGTCACCACCATCGACCATGTCTCCGCCGTCACCGCCATTAACAACGTCGTCACCGTCGCCGCCAGTGATACTGTCGCGGTCAACTCCGCCCGTGATGCTGTCGTTGCCAGCACCACCGTTCAGAAAGACCCGCGTATTACCAAACTGTGCGTTTGCAGCGCTGATCACGTCGTCTCCATTGTCACCGTTGATCGTCACGACCAGCGGTAGCAGGTCGTTCACGTCGGTCACAATGATCGAGTCGTCACCGCCGTCTGCGTTGATCACGACGTCGGCAACGAGAACGACCGTCAGCATGGCCGAACCTTCGGTGACCGTCACGCGACCGTCGATGCTCTGGCCGAGTACAAACGCATTGGCGGTCGAGTTTCCGTTGACCTGCACGCTGTCACCGCCGTCGTCTCCGGAAACAGCATCATCTCCGTCACCCACGCCGTTCCAGATCAGTGTGTCCTCACCGGACCCACCGTTGAGCACATCGTCACCGCCCTGGCCCTCCAGCACATCGTCTCCGGTGCCGCCCGTCAGCGTGTCGTCTCCGCCACCACCCAGGATCGTGTCGTTTCCGCCGCCGCCATCGATTGAGTCGTTGCTCGAACTGCCAATCAGAAGATCATCGAACGATCCGGCAAAGATGGTGTCACGCCCCGATCCGCCGGTGGCGGTATCGGCCTGATCTCCGACCTGCGTCGGTGGTGCCGGCGGCGGTGGCGGAGGTGGAGGCATCATCATGCCACCGGTCTGTCCCAGAACACCGGCAATGATGGCGTCGGTCAATTGCTGTCCCAGATTGGGGTTCGCCGCATCGACCTGGAAGTACAGCGGTTCGCCCGGTTGAATGTCGTCACCCATCACTCCACTGTTAATCACCGTCGTCCCGTTATTCAGAGCACCGGTCAACAGCGAGATCCCCTCATAGGGCGCCCGAAGTCCGCCGCCGAAGAATCCGGCTTCTTCCAGCGTAATGACCCGGATCTCTTCGGCCAGGAGAGCATCGATCGTGGCCTGAATCTGAGCACCGCCCGCCGGATTACTGGTTGTCCCGGAAAGCTGGAGGTCGGCTGCCGGGACGGTGGCGCCGGCGAATCCCGTGTAGGGATCGATACCGTCCGGCGCAAAGTCAAAGCCAAACGCGTCGGAAGCCAGAATCACGATGTGATCGGCTCCGGTACGGAAGCCCACACCACCGATCGTTCCGGAAGACGTCAGGACCGGTCCGGTTGGGTCCGGCATGAATGTCGAGAACGCCGGTACGTCGCCGCTGCCCCCCAGAGCGATCTGTGACGAAACCAGTCCCGCTGGTCCGTTGTCTGTCGTGTTTGCATTAGCGTTGCCGTCGTAACCAACACCGGTCGCGATCTGGAACAGAGCTTCATAGGCGGTTTCGTCGTTAGCGCCGCCGCCGTCCGGATTGCTCCGCCCCAGTGCATTCGTGAGTGCCGTCATGAAATTCGGGACAACGGTTTCGATGACCGGCTGATTTAAGATGAACGGAGCCCGGTCCTGTGCCGCAACTGTATATTCCTCGAATCGACCAACACCGAAGCCAAAGCTCGCCGCTGGAAACATTGTCTGCAGATCGGTGACGATCTGCCCGAACGCGGTCTGCAGAGCCGCCTGAACTGAGCTGAAGCTGGATGTGTCATCCAGCAGGAAGAAGATGTCCGTCGGGTTTACTACCGCACCGGCTATGTCGTCATCGACGATCCGTCCTTCACCAAGACCGTCGAAGATGACAGCATTCGTCGCATTGCTGAGCAGCACGAAGAATGTTTCTTCATCCGATTCGTCGAGGGTGTCTCCGAGCACATCGACACTGATTGTCCGGGTCGTCTGACCAGGCAGAAATGTCAGAGTCGTTGTTGGAACTGACGTAAAATCCGCACCGGGCGTGGCCGTTCCACCCGTTTGCGTGCCGTCGGCAGAGGTCATGACATCAACCGTAACGGGCAGGCTGGAAATCCCGTCCAACGTCACAGTAAACGTCGCCGCTGTCGCGCCGCTGTCGCCTTCGATTTCGATCCGCACGTCGTCGATCGACAGGGAGATGACCCGCAGGTCGATCAAGTCGTCACCCGATCCACCCGTTATGGAATCGGCTCCACTGGAAGCGCGAATCGTGTCATCGCCCCCGTTGCCGTTGATCGTGTCCGTGGTATCGCTGAGCGTTCCGTTCGTCTGGTCGTCGTCGAACATCAAGTCCGCGCCGCCTCCACCGAACAGCAGGTCGTTGCCAATTCCGCCGGCAATGATGTCGCGTCCGCCGTTGCCGTTCACCGTGTCATTGCCGTCCCCGCCCAGAAGCGAATCGGCTCCCTGATCTCCGCGGATATTGTCGTTACCGTCTTCGCCAAGAATTGTGTCGTTGCCTCCCTGGCCACTGAGCACATCATTTTCCGTTCCGCCCGAGATCGCATCGTCACCACTACCGCCAAGGATACTGTCCATGCCGGCGCCGCCAGTCAGCGAATCATCGCCACTGCCGCCGTTGATGCCGCCAGCGGCACCCAGAAGCGTATCCGGACGGTCGTCACCAGCCTGCCCGTCAATGGTGTCATTGCCGGCGCCGCCGTTGATCAGGTCCCGGCCATCACCACCCAGAATTGTGTCGGCGCCGTCACCTCCGTCGATCGAGTCGTCACCAGTTCCACCATCAACTGAGTCCATGCCATCGCCGGCGTTGACCGAGTCATTGCCGTCGCCGCCAGTCAACACATCGTTGCCGTCACCACCCACGATGGTGTCGTCCCCACTGTCTCCGACGATCGTGTCGTTGCCGTCCTGCCCGAGAATCGATTCACCAAAACCTGTGCTGCCGGTGATGAGGTCGTTGCCGTCGCCGGCCTCAATCACAATTGATCCATTCAGCGCCAGCGACGTGAACTCCACTGCCGTGATGCCACTCACGTCGATCGTGTTGTCGTCATTCGAAGCAAAGATGCTTAAGGACGTCAGCATGCTCGACTGGACGGACGGAATCGATGTCGCGGGCGCGTTATTGACCAGGACCTGCACTTCGCCGGTTGCCATGTCGTTCTGGACGGTGACATCGTCGCCCTGGTCAACGAACAGCGAGAGGTCCGTCCCCCGGAGCACTCCTGAAACAGTTAGAAGCGTTCGATCTTCCAGCCGCTCGGTGCGACGAGCGCGACCTGAGCGAGAGACACGACTGAGACGATTTCGAAAGCGGTGAATCCAGGGCGGCATAAACATGGTGCAGACTCCTGAGAAAACAGCTTGATAGGGATGTATTGACATTTGGCGTCAGTTTGTACAGATAACCTGGCTCACATTTCGTGACTCGCCGCTCTCACCTGTCAGGCCCGTCTATTAAGCCAACTCTTTCCCGCATGACATTCGCAGTTCGTGCACAATCGTTCGAACCGGGATTTCATGACCAACCGGAAATTCGAGACGACAGGCAGTCCGAACAACAATGGAAAGTCAAGGACGGGCTCTGACATAGCCTGGTTAAACTCGCGCACAAAAAAGGGCACGGCCGGTTGGCCATACCCTTTCCGCTCTTCCGCTTGCCCTGTCTTGAGTACGTAGTCACCCGACTTGTCGAGTTCGGCGGTTCAATGCGGCTTCGAAGTGGTTACGTGCTGGTTGGTCAGTCGTTGCCAGCACCTGACCGCATAAATGCGGTTACTACAAACGACGATCAAAACCCGCTCAACGCGTTCAAGGCGGATTGAACCGACGCCGAGATCAACAGGTTCTGATCGTCCATTTCTCCCGGTGCCAGGTCCTTGGGAGTCTGGCCGCCCTGGCCGCTGTTGAATCGGTCGAGCCCCGAGTTCCCTCGAAGCGTGTCCGTTCCATCACCGCCGTAGATGAAGTCAACACTTCCGCCGCCAAGCAAGGTGTCGTTGCCGTCTCCGCCAATGATCGTGTCACGTCCGAGCATGCCATTGACGGAATCGTTGCCGTCGCCGCCATCGATGATGTCGCGGCCATTTCCACCGAACACCGTGTCGTTGCCGTCACCGGCGTCGATGGTGTCGGCTCCGGAGTTGCCTTCAATGCGGTCGTTGCCGTCGCCACCCTTAATCTGGTCGTTGCCGGACTGACCCTTGATCGTGTCGTTGCCGGTGCCACCGTCGAGTGAATCCGCACCGGAACCACCAGCGAGTGTGTCGTTGTCCTGATCGCCTTCCAGCAGGTCGTCACCAGTAGCGCCGTTGATGTTGTCGTTGCCGAACCCGCCGCGAACCGTGTCGTTGCCAGCGTTGCCCATCAGGACATCGTTGCCAAAACTGCCGGTCAGGCTGTCGTTGCCGTCGCCACCATTGACCGTATCATTGCCAATGTTGCCCAGCAGCGTGTCACTGCCGTCATCACCGTTGATGACGTCGTTGCCATCACCGCCGTCGATGAGATCACCATCCGCGTTGCCGGACAGCAGGTCGTCGCCGTCGCCACCGTTGATGATGTCACTGTCGCCGCCGCCGGTGATCGTGTCGTTGCCGGCACCTCCGTTGAGGCTGACCAGCGAGTTGCCAAACAATGCATTCATCGCAGAAATGGTGTCGTCACCGACCTGCCCGTCGATGACCAGAATCAACGCCCGGACATCGGCAATTGAATTCAGCGTGATCATGTCATTGCCGTTACCACCCAGCACGTTGACCGAAGTGGTTGAATTGCTGGCTGTAATCGACGCCAGACCCTCGGTCACTCGCAGCAGTCCGCCGTTACTGTCGATCACAAAGGTGTCGACGGTCGAGTCGCCCATGACGATCACATTCTGGGCACCTGGCGATTCCTCAATCCTGTCATCACCGTCGCCGTCACCATTCCAGATGATCGTGTCGCTGCCGAATCCGGTGCGGAGGATGTCATTACCACCCTGGCCATCGAGCGTATCGTCACCATCACCGCCGATCAGTGTGTCGTCGTCACTCCCGCCGAGGATGGAATCATTTCCGGTACCTCCATTGTGCACGTCGTTTCCGTTGCCCCCATTCAGGACGTCATCGCCGTTACCCGAATTGAGCGTGTCGTTTCCAGTGCCACCAATCAGGGTGTCCGCGGCCAGGTCCGCATCGTCATTCGTAACGGTCGCAACAGCCAGCGGATTCGCGAGAATCGTACCCACCGTTGGGTTGGAGAGCCGCAGGAAAAACGTCTCGTCCGCCTCGACATTTGCATCAGGAGTGATAGTCACCGTCACCGTCTGAGTGGTCACTCCCGCAGCAAATGTCAGCGTCCCGCTGGCCGCTGTATAGTCCAGACCCGCCACCGCCGTACCATCGGCCGTGGCGAAGCCAACCGAAACCGGCGCTGACTGGGAAAGTGACAGTGTTACTGTAAACACGGCACTTGTTGTTCCTCCGGTGCCTTCGACGACGGTCACATCTGACACATCAAACGCAGGCGGTGCTGGAGACGCCTGAAACAGCAACCCGCTCAATAGGCCCACGCCAGTCGTACCCAGCAACGTTGCAGCACCGGTGCTGGCATTTAGCTCAAACAAGTCCGACGAAGCGCCAGCGGTGTTGGACAGGAGAAAGACGTCGGCGCTGCTGTCGTAAGCCAGTCCCGATACGCCCTGGCTCAGATCAATACCTATCGGGCCAACACTCGTCACCTCACGAGTTGTTAAGTCAATTCGCAGAAGAGCATCATTCAGTGACGCGTCGGCCCCAGTCAGACCGCCGGGAATAAATGCGTGCAGTTCACCGTTGCGAAATGTCAGGCCATTGACGTCGGCCACACCGGTCAGTGCTGTGCCTCCTGTCAGGAGTGGCCCCAGGTTAGTGGTTGCCGCGGTCGCAGGATCGATCTGGTAGAGATTGGGAGTAGACACTGTGGCAAACGATGCATAGATGATGTCGGTCGTCAGGTCATAGGCGAGGTCGCCCTCAATGAACTCCGTGGGAGCCGGAATCAGCGGCCCGATGAGCGTCGATACGAATGTCACTGGATCAACCGAATGCAGGGTAAGCATTGCCCCGATCTGACTGATTACGAAGATTTCGCTTCCGGGGCCACGGGTCATCCCGTGTACGAGCGGTAATCCAGTGCTTCCCAGGAGAGTCGATGCGGCCGTCATCCGGTCCACATCGAAGATGTCGCCGGTCAAGAACTCGACTCCCAGTAACCGAAATGCATCGTCATCGTTAATGGCCACCGTACCAAATGGATCCTGCAGCGTGGCGTTTGTCGGCATGCTCAGTTCGACGAAAAAACTCTCGCCCGTTTCAGCCCGCATGTCACCGTTCACCATCACGGTCACAATCTGGGACGTTTCTCCAGGTGCGAAGTTCAGCGTTGTCGAAAGCGGCACAAAGTCTGAGTCAGCCGCCGTCGCCGATCCGTCTACAGTATTTACAGACACCGATACCGGACTCACACTGGCCGCCGAAAGCGTCACGGTCAGGGTCACGCTGACGGTACCCGTGTTGCCTTCCGTGACTGCCGGAGCGTCTGAAATCGAGAGTGACGGAAGGACCACGGTGACGTCGGCTTCAGACAGCAGATCACTGCCCGTGCCACCGTCAAGTCGATCGGACCCCGTACCGCCATCCAGGCTGTCGTCGCCACCATTGCCGAACAGCGTGTCGTCGCCAGTACCACCGTTCATGGAATCTCTACCACCACCACCTCGCAGGGTATCGGCGCCCGCGTCACCCGTGACGGTGTCCCTGCCTCCCTGTGCGTTCAGAAGATCATCACCACTGCCGCCCGTCAGACTGTCATTTCCCTGACCTCCGGAGATTGCATCATCACCGGCATCTCCACTGAGCGTGTCATGTCCACCCTGGCCATCGATGACATCGACGCCATCATTGCCGCTGATCAAATCGTCGTCGGCACCGCCTAGAATAGAATCGTCACCCGTTCCGCCGATCAGCGTATCGTCACCGGACATGCCGTTAATCACGTCATCGCCATCGCCACCATCGACGATGTCAGAACCCTGGCCGGCATCAATGTTGTCCGCACCGAGACCACCAGTGACCGAGTCGTTGCCATTGCCGGCCACGACGATGTCATCACCATCACCCGCGTCGATTGTGTCGTTGCCGTCGCCGCCATTGAGCGAATCGAGACCCGTTCCACCCGTGATCTGATCATTACCATCACCGCCGCCAAGCGTATCGTCGCCCGCCTGGCCGTCGATCGTATCGTTGCCGTCACCCCCCAGAATGCTATCGCCGAAGTCAGCACTTCCCAGGATGGAA
>Ga0114999_10000123_pt1 | contig 105679 bp, 87 predicted proteins | sample ArcticOcean_MG_C_3_FD_89820 | JGI IMG/M metagenome (GOLD analysis project Ga0114999, IMG submission 89820) | Marine microbial communities from western Arctic Ocean - ArcticOcean_MG_CB8_126 | ecosystem: Environmental > Aquatic > Marine > Oceanic | place: Arctic Ocean: Canada Basin | collected...
ACCAAGTCCAGCCTTCCGCCTGCCTGGCCATCCCCCCAACTCGCGTCCGCTGGTAGAAGAAACAGGCTAAGCCTGCTTGCGTCCTCTGCTAGATGAAACAGCCTGTGGCTGAGGCTGTGCCTGAGCCTGGGTGAGCGTACCATTCTCAGTCGGTGTCGCCTTGATGGCGGCGTATTCCCAGTTCAGGAGTCGAGTGGCGCAGCCGGAGACTACAGAGGAGCGATATGGCGGCGGTCCGCCGGTGGACGGGGCACCGGCGGAACTCGAAGCCGGGCTGCGTGCGGTCTCACGCCGGGTTCTGGGACTGTCGTGGCCGGTTTTTGTCGAGAACCTGTTGCAAACGGGAGTCGGCGCCGTCGATACGTTGATGGTGTCCGTGCTGGGCACGGCGGCCCTCGCCGGCGTCGGCACCTCGGTGGTCCTTCTCTTCATCGTCCAGTCCGCGATCATGGCGGTGGCGATGGGGGGAAGCGTGCTGGTGGCGCATGCGGTGGGCGCCCGCGACGGCGGCCTGCTCCGCCGATCGGCCGGGCAAACCCTGGTCCTCGGCCTGATCTTGAGCGTCGGGCTGACGGTTGTCGGAACGGTGTTCGCCGAGCAGTTCGTGGCCCTGCTGGGGCCGGAAGATGAAGTGCTGCGAATCGGAACCGAATACATGCGGGTCACCATGGCCACTTCGGTCGGGCTGGTGATGATGTTCGTGATGGGTGGGATCCTGCGGGGCGCCGGCGAGACCCGGGCGCCGATGTACGCCGGGGTGGCGATGAATGTGATCAACGTTCCGCTGTCATTCGTGTTGATATTTGGCTCCCTGGGTTTCCCCGAACTCGGTCCGGTCGGATCGGCATGGGGAGCGGCGGTAGCCCGCTTCGTGGGTGCCGGGTGGTTGTTTTACGTGCTCTGGCGGGGCAATCGGGGAGTTTCCGTCGCCGGTCGAGGGCACTGGAGATTGGAGTCCGGGATCGTACGCCGGATTCTGCGGATTGGCGTCCCGTCGATGCTGGAACAGTTGATGATGTCGCTCTCGATGCTGGTGTTCACGGCGATGGTGATCTCGCTCGGTACGGCGGTGTACGCGGCGCAGCGCATAACTTTTCAGATCCTATCGTTCGGCTGGATGCCCGGATTCGCTTTCGCGGTGGCCGCTACCACTCTGACCGGACAGGCGCTAGGGGCGGGACAGCCGGCGGCGGCGGCCCGCGCGACCTGGGTGGCGACGGCCTACGCGACCCTTTTCATGACCCTTTTCGCGGTGGTGGTGTTCATTTTCAGCGAGCCGATCGCCGGCATTTACACCGCCGATCCCGGGATCAGGGCGCTGGCCGGCGAGGCCATGCGGATTCTGGCCCTGGCCCTGCCCGGATTTGCGCTTACATTCGTTCTCCAGGGGGGATTGCGGGGCGCGGGTGACACCCGCTTTCCCATGTGGGTGTCCGGCGTGTCTTCGTGGCTGGTGCGGCTGCCCGCGGCCTGGTACCTCGGCATTCACCTGGGATTCGGCCTCGCCGGAATGTACTGGATTTTCCTTGCGGAAACGACCCTGCGGCTCTCAGTCACGTTCTGGCGATACCAGGTCGGGAAATGGAAGGAGATGGACGTGTGAGCCGGTCCGCCCGGGGCGTCGCGAGTGCAGTAGTCTTGGTCGGCGACCGGGCCGATGCAAGCGCGGTTATGCAAACGAAACCGAACTACAGGGCTGGAGTGAACGATGGTTCCGCTTGAAGATGAATTCGGCGATCTGATCGGCAAATCCAGACGCGGCCACGGACTTACGGTCGAAGAGCTGGCGGGGAAAGCGGGCATCGACGCCGATGTCATTTCGGCGTTTGAGGGCTACCGACGCGACCCGACTCGTGAGCAGTCGGATGTGCTGGCCGGCCTTCTGGCGCTGGACGCGGAGAAGTTGTGGGGTATCGCGGCCGACACCTGGGCGCCGGCACCGGTCGAGACGGCGCTTGAGGGTGGCTTAAAAGTCGGTCAGCTCTGGTACGGGCCCGACCGGGTCTGGGCATATGTAGTGGGCGATGATTCTCAGTGCGTGCTGATAGACGCAGGCGCCCCGGCGGCTGAAATCGGTGAGGCAATTGGAGCGCGCGCGCTCGTAGCCGTGCTGCTGACGCACACTGACGGTGATCATGTGAGCGCGCTGGCGGAGGTCACGAAAGGCGTTGACGTCCCCGTTTACGCCCCCGTACAAGAGCTGGACGCAGTCACCGGCATGGCGGTCGATGTCCGGCCATTTTCCGATGGAGATTCCATAGAGGTCGGGCCTTTTAAATTCAAGGCGCTGCACACGCCGGGCCACACGGCCGGAGAGACCTGTCTGGCGATCGCCGACGCCGTGTTCGCCGGGGACGCCCTATTCGCGGGCTCTATCGGCAGCAGCAATCTGGGTCCGGACGGGTTCCCGGTGCACAAGCAGACAGTGCGGGACAAGGTATTGACGCTGCCGGGCGCGACGAAATTATTTCCCGGTCACGGCCCCCAGACGACAGTTGCCGAGGAGCTGGCCCACAACCCGTTCTTCTAGGGGATCTCCGGCTAGTGGCCGGGGACGTAGTTCGGGTCGAGGTACTTGTCAGGGTCGTCCTGGAAGTCCAGCCGACATCCCTTCGAGCAGAAATAATAGTTTTTCCGTTGTGCTCGGCGGCTTCAGTGGCGGTCCCCTCTTCGACGTCCATTCCGCAGACCGGATCGATTGCCACTGTCGTCATTCTCCCTGGATGGCTCGCTGGCTTATTTAAGTGAGGTTAGACCGACGCTGGCATAGTAAACAAATGCCCTAGAGAATTTCTCCGGCTCGAATCGTGTGCTCGGCGGACAGCACATGATGGCCGGTCCAGGACGTGCCCATCGAATCGGTAAACGTGATGTCGCGCTCGGTGTGGCGGAGGACTGCGACGTCGGCCTCACGCCCTAACTGAAGGGTGCCGATCACATCCTGCATCCCGATCATGCGGGCCGGTTCCCAGGTGGATCTTAGGATCACGTCGTCCATTGACATACCCAGATCGAGCATCTTGGCCATGGTGGTTGGCATGTCGTGGACGGGGCCGTCGATGTTCTGCACATGCAGATCGGTACTGATCGAGTCGGCGATGAAGTCGGAAGCTACTGCGTTGCGTGCGCGCTCGTACTGAAAGCTCCCGGCGCCATGACCGATATCGAACAGGATGCCCCGCTCCCGGGCGGCGAGCATGTCGTCGGTGGGCTGGTCGAATTCGTCGAATAGATTGTTGGCCCCGGACCGGTAGCAATGGGTGACGATATCGCCCGGACGCAGCATGCTCAGCAGTTCGGCCATGGGAATTGGGGCATTGCCGATGTGGACCATGAGGAACGTTCCCGCCTCCTCGGCCATCTGGATGGCGAGTTGAGCATGGCGCCTGCCCTGCTGGCCCCATCCGACCAGCTGGCCGCTGAGCCGTATCTTGCAGCCGATGAACGTGTCCGGCATGTCGCGGATCGCGGCCACGCCTCCGGAAAGATCGGCGAACGCCGGGTCATTGAGTTCGCCTTTGAATGACACCAAGCCAATTTCGCTCAAGTTCATAAGGCCAAGGACGCGGACGAGGGCGGGATCGACTATCCATTCCTTAAAACCCCGGTAGTTTTGCGAGCCGGTGCTCCCGGCGTCGAGAACGGTAGTGACGCCCCCCTTTTTGCCTATTTCATCAGCGTCAACGCCCCAAAAGGTAGCGCCCCGATAAACGTGAACGTGGATGTCGATCAATCCGGGAGCTACCAGCAATCCGGTTGCGTCGATCTTTCGTACGGCCGCGCCGGCGAGTTGCGGTTCGATGGCAACGATGCGCCCGGCGCTAATTGCGACATCGCTAATCGCGTCGAGGCCGGTTGCCGGGTCGATGACGCGACCCCCGGTGATGACAAGATCGAAAGATTGTTGCTGGGTGCTCAAGCCGGGTCGGTCCTTCCGGGGAAATGAAGACGTAACGGGTACCGGTTGGAGTTCGTTTTTCCTGAGTGAGAGGCTCCTGGATCGGGCGGTTTTACCGTTTCAAGTGGTTCCGATGCAGGGGCCTCTCCCCCCCATCTGCAGTGTCATTTCCAGAGCGATATAGGATCCCGTTTGGGATCGGTCATCGCGGCCATCCGCTCACTTTCTCTTTTGCGCACGACGTGGGCGGCCTCAAGCAAGTCCGCCATCCGGTCTGCAGGGAACACACCCACCCCGTTTTCGTCGGCGTGGATAAGGTCTCCGAGCCGCACCCGGGTGCCCCCCACGTCGACGGACAGCCCGGCTTCGACGATCTCGTAATTACCATGCGAGGGAGTGGCGCCGGAGGCGAAGTAGTGGAATCCCAGCTCTTTGACTGTGGACAGATCCCGAACCCCGCCGTCGGTCACTAGGCCGACAGCGCCCAGCCTCTTGCAGATGGTCGCCATCATGTCGCCGAAATGACAGGAGCGCCGGCGGTCGGGCCCGACATCCTTGAACACAAGAACGGACGGGGTCGGCGATTTTTCCAGCGCCGCGAAAAGGCTGGCGAAGCCTGCTCTGGACCCGGGCGGTCCCGGCACTGCACTTCGCGCCGTGGCGGTCACGGAGAATCCAACCATGGGACCCAACTCGGGGGAAAGGCAGCGAATGTCGAAGCCCATGAAGCCGTCGGTGCGATCGCGAATTTCTAATCGCTCAATCGCGTTGCAAAGGGTGGCCGTGTCGAACTTAGCTAGCTGCTCGATAAGGTACTGGGGTTCTTCGGTCACCGATCGCTCCGATTCTTTGATGGAAGGTATTCGTACAGCACCCGGGATTCGCCGGACGCGTTGGTCGTATTAAGCACCGGACTGATCTTGCCGGATTCGGACAACCGCTCCAAGGACGTTCGCTGCTCCTCGGTGGTGCGGTCGGGATCTGAATACAGGAATCGAATCTGCAATTGGTCCAGCTGCTCCTCCAGCAGCGATTGCTGAGCCCAACCGTAGCTAGGTGAGTACTCGGCCGCGCGCGAGAGATGATGATAGCCGTAGGGAATGAACTGGCCAGTGGCGGCGGACAGACGGGCGGTGATCTGATCGGTGCGAGGATCGTAGAGATCGTAGGCGGTGCGCGATCCCCATAGGACCAGCAAACGGTCGGAGACGTCGGTCTTATCGATTAGATAGTTGATTGCGGGCTGGTCGATGCTGGTGCCGCCAGCCTCGCCCCGGGCGATCATGCTCGGCCAGGCAATGGCGCTGATGAGGAACGCACCCAGGGAGATGCCGCCGACGCCAGCGAGAACGAGTGGTCTTAGACGCTGGAGACCTGTCGCGCTGCCGATCGCCGGGGCGCCCCATACACCCAGGGCGACAAAGCCGATCGCAGCGCCGAAATGGGCGAACCGGTATATGTCCGCCGGCGACGATTCGAGATGGATCACGGTTCCGGCGAGCACGCCGGCGACGCCGGCCAGGGCGAAAGGTGCGGCCGGGCGACGCGGACTGGCAGTGCAGTAGATGGCGATGCCGATGAGGAAGAAGGAGATGAGGCCGCCGTCGATGAGATATTCCCAACTCAGAAAACTAACCTCGTGCTGGCTGGCGTTGGGCCAGAAAAAGAGAGGACCATCGGCGTTGTAGCCCCAGCTGGTGAGATTCCCGAAGCCGGACGAGTTCAAGTAGGCGCCAAGCTGAAGGACGCCGCGATCGCCGCGGATCAGGGAGGCGAGAACGCTGGAGGTGGTAAGGGCGAGCAAAGCAGATGCAGCGAGGGCGGCCAGCGGGGCGGCCATCAGCCACGATCTGGTTCGCTGACCGCGCCAAACCATTAGCAAAGAGTGGGCGACGATCCCGGCGGCCACGGCGGCAAAGTAGTACTCGCTGGCGGCGGCAAGCAGCGTTAGCGAAACCACCAGCATGAGAAGCAGCCAGCGGCGATGCACGGGCGGCTTCGCAGGGCCTGCAATCTCGTGTGCCAGCCAGAGTGATCCCAGGGCGGGGAAGAGTCCAAATATGTTGGTCAGGTTGTGAGTAGGCATGGTGAAGGTTGGACCCAGGAAGACGCCCGACCAGGTCACCGCGGCGGGATTCTGAGTGACGAGCGCCAGCGTCTCTCCTACTCCTTCGCGGGCGGCGAAGTCAGGTAGGCCCAGCCAGTACAGAGGTCCCCAGGCCCAGATCAGTAGGCCGGTGAAGATGCCAGCGCCGAGGCTGCGGGTGACGCGGGCAACAATTCCCATGGTCCCGAGGAAGAGGCTGACGGCGAGCGCGCCCACGAAATGGGGCAAGACGGCGGGGACGTTGGCGTTTAGAAGCTGTTGGGCCGCGGCGGCGAGAGTATGTGCGGAGAAGCGATATGCCATCAGATATTCGGGCTCGAAAGGGTTCACCACCGGAAAATTGCCGCGACTGATGGTGGCGACCAATCCGCTGTGGAGATACAGAGTGGCCACATCGCCGCCGCTGTAGGTGCCTTCGATCCAGAACGCCATCGAGGATATGTATATCCAGATCGAGACGCCGACCAGGATCGCGATTGTTAGTGGGCCTGCGCGAGGGGTGCGGTCTGGCCGGTCTGGTTTGAGTACTTTCCGGCGCCTCAGACGCAATCCAATGGCGATGGCGAGAAGTGCCACTGCCGTTAACAGACTAGACCAGCCAACCGGTAGGAATCGGGGCAGCCAGAGCAGGGCGAATGCCTGGAAAATCATGGCGGTAAGGACGGCGAGGCCGAGGGTGATGATCCGGCTGCGTTCGTTGAAGAGAATAGAAACGAAAACGGCGCTGGCCCAGAGGGTGACTCCCACGACGGCAACGAGCACCAGTGGTGCAACCAGGGTCATTATTGGGAGGCCGGGGCCGGGCTGCGAATGGCGGTGATAGAGGAGTTAGACGGTGTTGCTACCACCACGTCTCCGGGGGTCTTTCGGGGCCGTGTGTAAGGAGAGAGATAGCTGGGGATGGTCGGAGCGGTGCTATGATTCTCGGCCCCTTTGGCGGCTATGTGGATTTCGATGACGAGCAGGGAAAGCATAGATTGCAGCTCAGAAACCAAACGTGCAGAAATGGGCTTTCACCGCTGCCGGGCAGCGTCCGAAGAGCGCCGCTACGGAATCATGCAGCTTCTGACGGCAGCTTGGGCCGGATAGGCGCGGGCGCATGACGGAGGATAGCGCGCCGGGGGACTCGGCCGGCACGACTGACGAGTTACTGGCCCAGCCAACAGCCAGGTTGTGCTGATGGCGGCGCTGGCGGATTGACCACTGTGGATGATGCGACTCAGTACGGTGGCGAGGAGTTCGCGGTAATTCTCGTGGGCTGTCCGCCAGATGCGCTTACGGCGCTCGCCGAAAAAACCAGGGAAGCCGTGGCGTCTGCGGACATGCCTCACATGAGCGAGGATGGCCGGGGTATGACGATAAGTATTGGGGCAGTGGCGTACGAGGATATGACGATGGACGCGGAGGCCTTTGTTAACTGTGCGGATCAAGCGTTGTTGTTGGCGAAATCGTCTGGGAGGGATCGGGTCGTCGTCGGCGACTCAATGGCCGTTTAGCGAAGCAGCGCACGGAGGCTCTCGGACGGGCACGGGTTAGTCACGGTAGGACCGGGGACAAGCGGCAAGGGCCAGAGAAGCCACTACACTCTGGGCGGCGATTTGCTGGCAATGCTTCGGAAAGTCGCTCCACCTCATGTTTGAGTTCTTTGCTGATATGCGGGACGCGCTGATGGCCTTCCTGGAGCTCCACCAGTACAAGGCCGTTGCATTGCTAATTGGGATCGAAGAAGCTGGTGTACCTGTACCGCTGCCGGGTGATCTGGCGATCGTGGTCATGGGTGTGCAGGTGTCGATCGGGAAGGCATCCCCGATTCCGGTAGTGATGGTGACGGCCGCCTCGGCGACGGGCGGGGCCAGCATCCTCTACTGGATCTCCAGATACTTTGGAACCCGAATCGTGGAAAAGTACGGGCGCATCTTGCATCTGACTCCGGAGAGACAGCAGTGGGTCGAGCGCATGTTCGCGCGACACGGCGCGGCGGTGATTATCGTTGGTCGTTTGATACCGGGGCTTCGGATAGCGGTGGCCGTAGCGGCGGGAGTCGCGAAAGTCCGGTTCTTGAGATTCGTCACTTTCACGGCTATTTCAGCGACGATCTGGGCAACCATATACATGTCGATCGGGTGGGCTATCGGGGATCGCTGGGATGAGGACAGAGAGTCAATCGAGGCCCTATTTAGCAACCCGCTGATAGTGCTGGCGGTAGGGGTGGCACTGGGCACGTTGGTAACGCTGTGGGTTTACCGAAGGAAGGCCTGGCGGTTCGGGCGGCGAAATTAGACCGCCGCCGACTTAGTAACTCCGAAGCGACCGGAGATGGAGGATGCGGATGGGAAGGGGCGCGATCAAGGCTGAGGCACCACTTGCTCAGGAATTGTAAGGCGGAGCCCTTCAAAGAGCTTGTTCTGGTCGACGATATTGTTGGTTTCCATCAGGGCCTCGATGGAGACGCCGAACTCCTGGGAAAGCCCGAAGAGGGTATCGCCTTCCTGAATGATATAGGTCTGCGCGTCGATCTGACCGGTTTGGCGATCGGGTAAGTCCTCCCCCGGGACGGGGAGTAGCAATCGCTGACCGACCAGAATCTTATTTGGATCGGAAATATCGTTTTTGGCGGCGATATCGTCGGGAGCGACCCCGTAAATCGCGCCGATGGTGGTGAGGGTCTCACTTTCTTCCACAACGTGAAAATCGGGGATCGGCGTGTTTGTCGGCGTTGGGGCGGCGATTGGCGATGGTGAAGGGAGGGTTTCACTGTCAACGCCCGACGGTAGGGTGATGCGGGTGGGCAACTGATCGGCAGCATCCGCGACTTGGGTCGGTTGCGAGGCCGCCTCGCTACCCTGGGACGGATCGGCCTGGTTGAACATCACCCACACCGCGACCGCCAGGATAGTTATTCCGGCAAGCCCGAAGACGACTTCCCTTGTGTTGGATCCCACCGTGAGCACTCCTTGAAGTGGTGATCCTGGCCCGGGCAGCCTCTACCCGTTCGGGGGGATTATATGGAATCGGGCGTTTATTGCTTGTACGGGAGCCGGGGGTAGACGGTGCCGGCGGATGTCGGTGCTAGTATCTGGCCGCCTTTTTGGAGGCTTGGACACTCGTTTTCCAGAGGTAAAAGATTTGCGAAGCCTGGTCCTGGCGGGGGGATACGGTACGCGTCTGGGCGCGCTGGCGCTCAATCGCTCGAAGGTCCTGCTTCCGGTGGCGGGCCGGCCGGTGGTGGATTACTTGTTGGATCGCGTGTGCGAACTCCCGGACCTGGATGAGATCGTGGTGGTTACCAATCAGCGTTTCCACGACGACTTTGTCGAATGGGTGTCCGCGAGTTCGCGGGTCGTACCGATTCGCGTATTAAACGATGGGACCAGCAGCGCCGAGGACCGACTCGGGGCCGTTGGCGATGTCCTGTACGGCATTGAGAACGCCGGAATTGATGACGATCTTCTGGTGGTCGCCGGGGACAATCTTTGCGACTTTGATCTCCGACAAATGGCGACCGTGCTTCAGAACAAGGGCTCGGCGGTGGCGGTTTACGACGTAGGCGACGTGCAGGCGGCCACAAAATTCAACAATCTGCGGTTGGACGATGACGGGCGAATCCGGTCGTTTGAGGAGAAGCCGGCGAACCCGACGAGCAGCCTGGTGGCGGTGGCGATATATCTCTTTCGCAAAGCAGATCTCGGTTTGTTCGCAAGGTATAGGGACGAGGGGCACAATTTGGACGTAATCGGTGGATTCGTACAGTGGGCGCACAGGGAAACGCCCATGTATGCTTGCGTCTATGACGGGCATTGGTGGGACATCGGCGATCCGGAGATCTACGCCGAGGTGAACGCGCATTTTGGCGGTTCCGTCGATTCGGACTGAGGGCAGGCGCATGTCCGGAGGAGAAAATCCCGGCTGGGCTGCGGAGCTGGTAGCTCATCATGTGGCCGATAGCCCATCGACGCAATGGGTTCGGGCGCCGGGTCGGGTGAATCTCATCGGCGAACATACCGATTACACCGAGGGGTATGTTTTGCCGGTGGCGATCGATTTGGAAATTCGGGGACTTGTCTCGGCGCGGTCGGACAGGAAAGTAAATGTGGTGTCGTTGGCGGTTGGGAAGCAGGAATCGTATCGGCTCGGAGAGGAAGGCAAGCCGAGCCAGGGAAGTTGGGGCAACTATTTGCGAGGGGTCACGGTGGCGCTACGTGAAGCGGGCTTCGATCTCCAAAATGGCTTCGACCTCACGCTTAGCTCGACGTTGCCGGTGGCTGCCGGGCTGTCGAGTTCCGCAGCGCTCGAGGCCGTGGTGGCATTGGCGGCGCTGGCGGTAAACGGAATCCGAGCCACCCCGGAGCGACTGGCGCCGATATGTCGTCGGGCGGAAAACGAGTACGTCGGCGTGGGATGTGGCGTGATGGATCAGATGATCGTTTTCGGTGGTCGGGTGGGGCACGCGATGATGCTGGACTGTCGGTCGTTGAGAGCCAGCTTTGTTTCGATTCCGAATCAACTTGCGATTGTTGTGTGCGAGACGGGCGCGGAACGCGCCCTGGCGATGTCCGCTTACAATCAGCGCCTCGCCGAATGCGCCCGGTCGCTGACAGTGTTGGGTCGCGGCCCGAATGGGGTCCGAAGTTTGCGAGACGCGTCCGCGACTCTTGTGGAGAGCGGCCGGGAAGAGTTGGGGCCGGTTCTGTACCGCCGCTGCCGGCACATTGTGATTGAGAATGAACGGGTGCTCGCGCTGATGGATGCGCTTAATGCAGATGATCGGGTGGCGATCGGCGATCTGATGGCCCGGTCCCATGCGAGCCTGCGTGATGACTACGAGGTCAGTTCGCCGGAACTCGACGCAATGGTGGAGGCCGCGGCCCAATGCCCGGGGTTTGTGGGAGGGCGTCTGACGGGGGCCGGATTCGGGGGATGCACAGTGAACTTCGTGGAGCGATCAAAAGTGGAAGAGTTCGCCGCCGAAGTTGCGATCCGCTACCGAAACGCAATGGGGATGGACGCAAAAGTGTATGTATGTGAGGGTGCCGATGGCGCCAAGTCAGGAGATATGGATTGAGCATTCTCATCGCCAATTTGGGATCGCGGGTCTGATGGCGCTGTTTGCGGTCGCGTTCAGCGCCGGGCTGAATCCCTTTGCCGCGATCGGGATGCTGGGCGTGGCGGTCGGTGCGGGGCTGGTTATCGGTGCGCCGCCGGAGCTGGAGTTCGCGACGCAGTGGCCATTCTTGATTCCCGTTCTCATGTTTCTCGGGATCGACATCGTGCTGGACAAGCTGCCGGCCACGGCCGCGGCCTGGGGAAAGTTGACGCTAGGGCTTCGTATTGCTGGTGGTGGCCTGGCCGGCGGAATGCTCGGAGCGGAATCGGCGGGGATGGTTGCGGCGATTGTTCTCGGCGCTTTCGCGGCCCTGCTCGCCACCGCCCTCCGGGAGCTGATCGTGCGGAGATTGGGTAGCCGGATGTGCGGGCTGGAGCGGTTCGCCGTAAGCGCCAGCAGCGACGCCATAGCCGTGCTGACAACGGTTGCCACTGTCTTAGCGGCGATGGTGGGACTTGCCCTGGCGATTGTCGTGGCGGTCACCGGACTTTACGTACTTGTGAGGCTAGCTGCTCAACCTAAGTCTGGTTGATCGGGTCCAACCGGAACGCCTGCGGGACCCACCAGCAGGTTGTAGTGGGGTTTGTGAACCAGGCGCCAGCCGGGCGACGGCGCGGGCGTCTGACCGGTTGGATAGCCCAAAATCTGACGGTCGTCCAGAAGGGGTTTACCCCGGTGGTCCCACTCGTCGAGAAGGCTAAGTGCCGCGTTGTAGGCGCCATCGCCGCCAAAGGATTGAATGCGGATGCCGGTGCCGTCGGCGATGCCCCGAAGAAGGCAGACACTGCCGGAGTCGCGGTCGTAAACGCCGAGCGGCTGGACTCCACAATCTCCTCGATCCGTCATGGTGAACGTGGCGTCGTGCCCGAGGGCGACATAACCGAGAGCGGAATAGTTGGCGTTCGCATCCGGGTGGGTCCGGGGGGTGGCCGCGAGCGCTGAACGAAGAGCCTCACCGGGGAATTCGCCCGGCGATTCCCAGGTGAACTTCTTTTGATCGAGTCCTGGCACCCGAAACAAGGTTTCGACTGGACCGGAAGGGCCGCGCATCGCCATGAAGGCGCACCCTGAATCAGACTCGGCCTGCAACCGATCCGGGTGCTTCCGAAATGCCGGAGTGAAATAGCGAATCCCCTTGAGCCGCAAAGGGAGCAGGATCAGGCCTCCCGGGCGAAGGCTGCGCACCCAACCTGGCGCGATAAAGGGCGCCTCAACGCTGAGTTCGATGCGGTGGAACTGGGTATCGGATTCGAAGCCGAATCCATCGGCGTGGACCACGGTCACTCCGCCGTAGCCGGCGACTTCGAGGGATTTTCTGGCGCGGTCGACCATGCCCGGGTCGATTTCCACCCCGGTGACCAGGGTCGGGTCGCCGGTCAGCTCGGCGAGCAAAGCCGTGTTGTAGCCGGTGCCGGCGCCGATTTCGAGCACCCGCATGCCCGGCTCCACTTTCAGGTCTTGCAGCATGCGTACCACCGCCGAGGGTTGCGACAGGGTGCTCAGCACCTGACCATCGCGCTCTCTCGTGAGCACTACCCGGTCGTCGTACGCAGCCCAAATCGAGACCTCGGGGACGAAAATGTGTCGGGGCACTTTTTCCATGGCGGCCGTCAACCGCTTGGACGTGATCGTGCCGCAAGCGACGAGCCGTCCAACGAGGCGCTCACGTAGCTTCCTGGCGACTAAATTCATGGGTGAAGGCATTCGCATCCGGCCGGACCTCCCCGGAATTGGTCTCCGCTACCCGGGTCAAGTCTCGCATCAGTTATTCGAATGGTCCCGTAAAATTGCGTACACGTCGTGAGGCATCCGCCCAATTGGATGTGAGAGACTTTGACCCCTTTGGAATCCAGTCCGCTAAAAGCGGGCAAGTTACCGGCCGATCTGTTGGCAGCGCTGCTGCAAGGGATGACGACGGGACCGGAGGTGCTGCTGGGTGGTGCGGTTGGCTTCGATGCCGCGGTAGTCGATTCCACGCCCGGATCGGCCAAGTACCTGGTTGCCAAGACCGATCCGATCACCTTCACCACGGATCGCGCTGGGCACTATGCGGTTCATGTGAACGCCAACGATATTGCCTGCATGGGCGGCGTGCCGAAGTGGTTTCTGGCGACTGCGCTGCTGCCGGACGGTACCGAAGAAGGTACGGTTCGGGAGATATTCGACCAGCTCAAAGGTGCCTGCGCATCTATTGGCGTGAGCCTGGTCGGTGGGCACACCGAGATCACGCCGGCGGTAAACCGACCAATAGTGATCGGCTGCATGCTCGGCGAGGTCGCCGCGTCCGAGCTCTTGTCGCCGCAGAACGCGTGCGATGGCGACGTTCTCATCCTCACCCAGGGGGCCGCAATTGAGGGGACGGCGGTGTTGGCGCGAGAGGCCGTCGGCCGACTCGTTGACGCGGGAGTGACCGACGCGCAGATCGCGGTGGCGGCTGACCTGCTGGATCGGCCCGGCATCAGCGTACTTTCGGCTGCCAGCGCGCTGCGGGGTCAGGAGGGGGTTCACACCTTTCACGACCCGACCGAAGGAGGGGTTGCGACCGCCATTCAGGAACTGGCCATCGCAACCGGACTGCGGATCGAGGTCGAAGTGGACGACGTAGTGGTGCTGCCGGAAACGTCCACCGTTTGCGAGGCGCTGGGATTGGACCCTCTAGGGCTGCTAGCCTCCGGGGCGTTACTGGTGGTGGTGTCCCCGGGACAATCTGACGAAGCGTTATCGAGGCTGGGCAAGGAGGGCATTCCGGCCACGGTTATAGGCCGGCTGGTTGAGGGGGCCGGGACCTTCCAGGGCCGCTCTGCGCTCCCAGTCTTTGAACGGGATGAACTAGCGCGGTATCTTGATGCTGAGAATAAGCGGAAGAGGTACATGAATAAGTGATGAGATCGGTGGCCTGAGGATCAATCCTTGAGCAAGTTAATCGACATGCGCAGCGACACGGTGACGCTGCCGACGGAATCGATGCGCGCGGCGATGGCCCGGGCGGAAGTGGGCGATGACGTGCATGCAGAAGATCCGACGGTAAATGAGCTGGAGGAGTATGCGGCCGATCTTTTTGGCAAAGAGGCTGCGTTATTTGTAACCAGCGGCACGCAGGGTAACGCCGTCGCGATAATGGCCCACACAAGCCCCGGAGACCTGGTTTATTGTGAGACGCGGGCGCACGTGGGGCACTACGAGGGGGGCGGGCCTGCGGCGCTGGCGGGCGTAACGCTCGAGAAGATCTGGTGCGAGCGGGGCATCCTCACTGGACCGGCGGTGGAGGCGGCGATGGAGCCGGAGGATGTCCACCTGGCCGTTCCCAGCCTGATCTGGACGGAGAACACTCACAACAGCGCCGGCGGTACGTGCACGACGGTGGAGGAGATGGCCGGTCTGCGCGAGGTGGCTGATCGGCACGGGCTGCAGATCCATGTGGATGGAGCGCGAATATTCAATGCGGCCACGCGACTGGGACTGAGCGTACGGGAGCTAACAGCGGCGGCGGACACGGTGCAATTTTGTCTTTCCAAGGGCCTGGGCGCGCCGGTCGGGTCGATGGTGGTGAGTTCGAAGGAGTTCAGAAAGGCCGCACATCGCAAGCGCAAAATGCTCGGAGGCGGCATGCGGCAGGCCGGGGTAATCGCGGCGGCGGGATTGGTGGCGTTGAAGGAAACCCCGCCGCTGATCGAGCAGGATCATGTTAACGCTCGGGTATTGGCGGAAGGAATGGCCGAAATACCGGGACTGGTGATCGAGCCGGAGTCAGTGGAGACGAATCTGGTGTTTTTTGGGTACCAAGAAGGCGGTATCGGTCCGGCTAAGTTCGTTGGTGAGCTGGCCGAGCGGGGCATCTTGATCGGTGGAGATCGCCAGGGTGTATCGCGGGCTTGCACGCATCATCAGATTTCGGCCGAGGACGTGAAAACAGTGCTGTCCGCCATGCGAGAGGTCGCGGCGGCGGTCCCGGCCTGAGGCGGAATTAGTAGACACGTGACGACTCTAGTAACCGGCGCAACCGGCATTGTGGGAGCGCCTCTCGTGCGCGCGCTGCTTGAACGGGGTGACGAACTCCGTATCCTCGTTCGTCCCGACAGCGATATGGAAGTCCTGCCTGATATGGATATGGACATCCTTGAAGGTGATGTCACCGATAGAGAGGATGTGGCGGAAGCGGTGAAGGGGTGCGAGCGCGTGTTTCACCTAGCCGGGTTGTTTAAGGACACGGCCGAGCGGGACAGTGCGTTCTTCGACGTAAATGTCGGCGGCACCGTCAACATTATGCAGGCGGCGCTGGACCACGGCGTAAAGAAGGTCGTCGTAGTCAGTAGCGCGAGCGCAATTGGCGAGGGCCGGGGCGAAATCGGAACTGAAGAGACCGAGCATCGTGGCTATTTCCTGTCGCCGTACGAACGCTCCAAATGGGAGGCCGAGCAGTTCGTGGCCGAATTCGTGGAAAAAGGGGTGCCGGCAGTGATCGTGAACCCGAGCCTCGTGTACGGCCCCGGCGACAGCGAGCACAATGGCGGGCGCCTGACGGGCCTCTTGAACGGCGTGATAACGGCCAGCGTGGATGCCCCGGCGGCCTACGTCTTCGTGGATGACCTGATCAGGGGAATTCTTGCCGCAGACGAGATTGGCCGGCCGGGGGAGCGCTATCTGCTGAGTGGCACGAACACGACCCGAATCGAGTTCTTGCGGACGGCAGCGGCCATTGCAGGGGTCGATCCAGCGTTGCGCGTCGCGGCTCCCTGGCAGCTCAAGTTCTTCCTCTGGATCGAGGCGTTCCGCGGGCGGTTTAGCAAGCGATCGCCGCTCCTGACGCGCAGTGCGGTAGAGAGCGCTCTGCACGGCGCCAGCTATGATTCCGCCAAGGCCGAGAACGAATTTGGGCTGAAATTCATAGCGCTGGAGGAGGGCCTCGATCAGACGATCGAATGGCTCTACCAGGAGGGCAAAATTGATCTGCCCGATGACGTTCTGCCAGATGGTGATCGTGAGGATGGCGATGGCGATATCGCGGCGGTGGATGATGACGGGTGGGAAGTGGTCGAGGTGAAGGGCGATGAACCCCTCCCGGATGACAACGACGAGTGGGAATGGGAACAGGAAGAGGAAGAGGACGAGGACGACGACGAGGACGAGGACGAGACGGAGGGCGAAGAAATTGTTGCCGAGGCGGATGAAGACGGTTGGGAATGGGTCGAGGCCGGCGATGATAAGCCGCTACCCAAGGACGACGATGAGTGGGAGTGGGAGGAAGTGGATGACGATGAAGCGGATTCTTCTCCAGAATCGGACGACGCCGACCGAAATGGAAGTCGAAGCCCCTGAGCGTCGTTGTTGGCCCCTGATTGTGTGGAGCTCGGGTAGGCGGCTACCGGACGCTACACTTGCGCTCCTGGCCGAGGCGGCTTGCGCAGGTAAAATCGTTTATCGAAACTACGAGTGGGAACTAACCAATGCCGGGAAGCGCTGACAGATTGCCGATAGGGGTGGGCCTGTTGGGATTGGGCACGATAGGTTCCGGGGTGATGACGACGTTGGCGGAACAGTCGGCGCGGCTGGAGAAGCGGCTGGGACGCAAGATCGTCGTAAGGCAGGTGCTGGTACGGGATTTGGATAAGCAACGATCGGTGGCTGTCGGCGCCGGCGCCCTAACTACTAACGCGGCCGACGTGCTGGAGGCCGAGGACATTGATGTGGTCGTTGAGCTGATGGGGGGCATCGAGCCGGCTCGTGAATATATGGAGTCGGCGCTACGTAACGGCAAGCACCTGGTGACGGCCAATAAGGACGTGATGGCCAATCACGGAGTCGAGCTACTCGGCCTGGCGGGCGAGATGAATCTGGATCTGTTTTTCGAGGCTAGCGTGGGCGGTGGGATACCGCTTATCGGACCGTTTCGACAGGACCTGGCGGCTAACGAAATCACCGAGATCCACGCGATCATCAACGGGACCACCAACTACATCCTCACCCGGATGGATCAGGACGGAACCCCCTACGAAACCGCGTTGCGGGAGGCGCAGGACTTCGGCTATGCCGAGCCAGATCCAGCCAACGACGTGGAGGGACACGATGCCGCCTACAAGCTCGGAATCCTCGCCGGCCTGGCTTTTGGCGTGCAGGTCCATCCTGACGACATTTACCGGGAAGGAATTGGCGAGCTTGAGGCTGTTGATTTCGTGCATGCGAGCAATCTGGGATACGCCATCAAGCTACTGGCGATTGGCAAGGCCGGGCCGGACGGGGTAGAGGTGCGGGTTCACCCGACGTTGGTTACCCGCGATTTCCTTCTCAGCCAGGTGAGTGGCGTCGAGAATGCGGTACGGATTCGAGGGGACCTGCTCGGCCATGCGGTGTTCGCCGGGCGGGGAGCGGGTCCTAAGCCCACGGCGAGTGCGATCGTGGCCGATCTCATCGACCTGGCCCACAATCTGAACGCCGGGGTTCACGCGCGGGTGCCAATCCGATTCGACAGTGATCTTCAGGTTATGCCGATGGGCGATATCCGGAGCCGTTACTACTTGAGAATCTGGGTCGCCGACCAGCCCGGAGTGCTGGCGCAGATCGGTCGCATATTCGGCGATAGCGGGATCAGCATCGCCGGTCTGGATCAGAAGGAAGTCGACGCCAGTCAGGGAGCGGCAGAACTCGTCATCCTGACCCATGAGGCTGTTGAAGCGGACATGCAGGGCGCCCTTCGCCAGATGAAAGCGATGGATGTTGTGAACCGTATCGACGCCTTCCTGCGAGTTGAAGATCTCGAGGAGGAGGAGTGACGGCCGACGCTACCCACTCACCGGCCCGGGTAGGCGTGTTGCGTCGCTATACGGACCATCTGCCGGTAACCGCGGATACACCGCTCATTTCGCTCGGCGAAGGCGATACTCCGTTGGTGCGTTCACCGTCGCTTGAAAAACGGACGGGCGCAGGCGAAGTGTGGCTTAAATATGAGGGCGCCAACCCTACCGGCTCGTTCAAAGACCGGGGAATGGTTATGGCGGTGGCCAAGGCACTTGAGGAAGGGGCCCACACCACAATTTGTGCGTCGACGGGCAACACCTCGGCCGCGGCGGCGGCGTACTCGGCCCGGGGAGGTATACGTTGCGTCGTGCTTGTGTCGGAGGAGATCGCGGCCGGGAAGATGGCCCAGGCCCAGATGTATGGGGCGGTTGTGGTAGTGCTGGAAGCCAATTTCGACCAGCGGCTACAGCTCGCTAAAGACCTGGCCGGCATGTCGTCGGGAGTGGTGCACGTCAACTCGGTGAACCCTTATCGACTCGAAGGCCAGAAAACGGCGGCGTTCGAAATCTGTGACGTTCTTGGGGACGCGCCGGATGAGCTGTACATACCGGTTGGCAACGGCGGAAATATTTTTGCTTACTGGAACGGCTTCAAAGTCTTCGTGGACATCGGGCGGGCAAAGAGCAAGCCGGTAATGCGAGGCTTTCAGGCCGAGGGCGCCGCGGCCATCGTGCAGGGGCACGCGATCGCTGACCCGAGAACGGTGGCGTCGGCGCTGGTAATCGGAAATCCGGAAAACTGGACGAAGGCCACGGGGGCCCGCGACGAGTCCGGGGGCAGCATAGAATCTGTGTCTGACGAGCAAATACTGGAGGCTTACCGAGAGCTGGCGCTTGAAGGAATCTTCTGCGAACCGGCTTCTGGGGCGGGTGTGGCGGGACTGCTGGATCGGGCGCGGCGAGGGCTGTTGAAGAGTGGAAGTTCGGTCGTTTGCGTATTGACGGGTTCAGGCTTGAAAGATCCAGACCGAGCGCTGACCCAATCGAAACCCAGGATCGAGGTTGAGGCGGAGGTGGACTCCATCGCCGGTGTGCTGGGATGGTAGGCGAGACTAGTCTTCGAGCGCCCTGAACGCCGCTTCGATATCAGCCTGTAGGCGACGGTTGTTCGCGTAGACGGCGCGACCTACCGCCTCCGTCACAGCGTCGATCTGTGGACCGTCGAATCCTTCCCGAGCCTTTAGTACGGCGCGAACATTGGCCTCAATTTCGTCCCGGCTGAGCCCGATCTCGATCGGGTCACCTTCGTCCGGCGAAGCCTTACGCAGCTCGTCGAATTCGATATGCATGCAAACGCTGCAAGGCCTGACGATCTCGCCCCCCGGCACGATGTGCAGATGTGCACATCGGGAGCAGCGCAGCTCGGTGTCCTGCTCGAACCGCTGGCCGATTGTTGGCATCTTGAAACCCTCCGCCGCCAATGTAACACCGAGCCGTCCCCGATCGGTCGGAATTAACCGGTGCTGTTCGCTGGTTCGTAATTGTCGCGCCAGTGGTGCTTCGGTTCCCACCCGAGTAAGCGCCTTGTTTTTGAGTTGTCGAAGGGAGAGAAGTATGGATCATCGCCCTCGTAGCGGTCCCTCGCATCGGGGTAGTACGTTGCCATCAGCTCTCTGGTGGGAATCTCCATATAGGTCTGGGATGAGGTGATAAACAGGGCCTCGCAGGCCAGACCGTCCTGGTCGGCGGCCATGCGGCAGGCACGGGCGACATCGCGGACGTCAATGCCGGTCCACATCTGGCTCCGTGCGCTTTCCGGATCGCGGTGTGCCGTTCCTACAACGTCGTTGTAGGCGTCCGGACGGAGCACGCGGCAAATATCCTCTCCAACGGCCTTGCTGAGACAGTACGGATCCTGAGGACGAAGGGGATGCTCCTCATCGATCGGAAAATAATCGGGCTGGAAGAAGTTATAGGCAAAGGAGAAGCCCAACGTGGAATCGCTGGAGGCTGTCACCACCTTGTCGATCCCGTTTAGGCGGGCGGCTTCGAGCACGTTGTAGAGGCAGGAGAGGTTGTGCAAGAACACCTTGGGCCGACTGTCCCAATAGGGATGGGGGATCGCCGCGAGATGAATAACCGCCTCGCAGCCTTCGACGGCGCTGATCGCCTGTCCGAGGTCAGTCATGTCGGCCCGCCGGATGTTGAGGCGGTGGCGAGGAGCGACCTGGCTAATGTGAGGGAAGGCGGCGTCGATTATTACGGGCACGTGGCCGTGGTCCGCCAGTTCGTCCACTACGAATCCACCGACGTTTCCCGCTCCACCGGTTATGGCAATACGCATGGATCAACCTTTCGTGGACTGGTGCCGGAACCACAGTACCCGAGCCAGCTACAGAATCCTGAGCCGGTTGCCGAACACATCCCAAATCGCCGACAATATGCGCAGGAGCAAAGAGATTAGCGAACAGCGGGGATACACGAATGGGCAAGGAGATAGGCTAGGCGGGCAGCCGAAAAGAGTTGCAAGCAGCCGTCCGGGGGCTTGAAGCCCGCGGTTTCGACCTGAAAGCGATTTCTGCGCTCGTGTATCAGCGCGCCCTCTGGCGGCGGCGTCTCGAAAAGGAATGCGAGGGCGAGGAAACTCGCCCGGCCAGTAAGGCGTAAATCCTGGGAATTAGTTTCTCCGTGATTCGGGGTTTCCCCGGCTGCGCTTGCTCTTGCGACTCGGGCGACAGCCTGCCGGCATAACACGCCCAACATGGCTGTTCCTCGAATAGGCGCCCGCCATCTAGACCATCCTGAAGTCCATTAGCGCTCGCCGTCGGCGTCGGGTTGAGCCGAATCGGTCCACCAGCCAGTAAGACAAAGCCTTTAACGCGTGGTTGTCCCGGTCAATCGGCTCCTCAGGGATGGGTCGGCCTTCCAGTCCCCCCCGATACTGGTATTTGCCGAACTCGCGGATGGTCATTATGCATTTCGGGTCGAAAATAATCCGGGGCTCTCCGGTCGCCGGATCCTCCAGGTAAGTTCGCAGCCGTGCAATGCCGTCCAGCAGCCCCCCCCCGGTTGAATTTCAGATGAATTCCCGCCTCCGCCTGCCAAATTTCGACTTGCGATGGCATGGCGTGATGTTGCCGGCCGGCGATGTCGATCACGCCGCCGGTCACACGATCCCACCACTTTCGGCTTCGACACTCGCGAATAACGGTAGCGGCTACCTGCTGGGTGACGTAGAGCTCGTCGACCACCCGGACCAATCCCGGTTCCCATTGCAGGGCCAGTACGGCGTACGCTCCGGCATAGCCGGGATCGATCGCCAGCTCGACTCGGGCCGACCAATCCACGGGGCACTCCTCGACATGAATCTTCGAATTGAACTCCCGGAATACGAGTCCCGAAGGCGGCGTCGGTTCGCCCCCAAATCGCTCTAGGAACAGGTCTTTGGATAGGTGATTCGTAATGCCTGTATCTCGGGATCGTCGTATCCACCGGGATAGGGGATGCTGTTCTCCCAGGGCGGCATCGAGAACGACTTTCCGCCTTCCGGGTTCTGACTGGACCACTGGTTAAAGTTTTCCGCAGACCAATTTTGGGAGCCTTCAAACGTTCCTGACAATGAGAGCCAGCGTCGTTTTTCCGCCACCCGGCCCCGCAGACGCAGATAGACTTCGTAATTGCACTGGGCCGCCTCACACAGCAAAATCCCATCTGGCGCTTCACCGGCCAAGCGCTCCGGGGAGCGGGCGGATTTGGTCACAATCCGTGAGCCTGTCTTCGTAACCACCACACACGGTCCCCGCGCCGGTCCCGACATGGTTTTGATATCGTCGACTGCATAGAGCGAGTCGATCACGTATTGAAGCTCCGGCCGGCGCTGCTCGTAGTCCGGCCCGACAATCCAGAATAGGCGGGCTGCTCGGAGTTGCCAGACCAGCTCCATCGCCGAGCTCCGGGATTGCCACGCGCGCTCTCCTCCGGCGACCAGCGTCAGCCGGGATTGGGAGTCGTGGGCCGTGCGCTGCCGATCTGAAGGCCCGTAACCAAGTGGACGCCATGCCGCCGCTCGCCCTCGTTTCATGCTGTCCCGACTGGTCATAATAAATCCTCGATTTCTTGCGGTAAGGGAGGGGCGGTCCCATCCCTTGAACTGAGCTTGGTACCAGCTCTCCACCAGACCCTGGAAATTTCGATTCCGAAGCCGGCACTTGGTTGGAGATCCTGCGGAAGTGCCCCCGGTGCCCTGCCGCTGAGGGCATTCCCGCACTATCCGGTACACGGGCCGGAATTTAGTCGGTGGAGAATCTACCTGTTGCGCCCAAAAGTGCTGCACGGGTTCTAGAAGCCCCAAGGGACGAACGACAGCTCTTGTATTCAGCTGTACCGTTCGGATCGAAACGGCTACCAGGCGCTCCGCAGCGCGAATTGCTCGATTATGTTCGTGGTGAAAAATAGCCTTGGGCGCATCCGGGCGGCGTCCTCGCCAGGTCGAACCGCCAGAGAGGTTCCCCGGTCTGGCAGCGGGGACATTGAATCATCAGATCGATTCCACCCCAAACGCTGTCAAATTAGTCCCCAAATTCAGATATCACGTAGAAGTCCCCTCCTTGGGATCCAGAATACGAGATGACTATGCAAACTAATAGTGTATCGTGCTTACTGTGCGTAAGCTCAAGCAAATTGGCAAGTCTGCGGGAGTTGAGTCGGGCCGATCACCCCGTCGGAAAATCCCGCTCAGGTCGTACCTACGGGGTGAGTAGCGAGCGAGACTTAGCCTGGCTCCTAAAGTGACGGTGAGGATGAGCAGGGAAATTCATATAACAACGTAGGAATAAGTAGGAAATACACAATAATGCCGTACCTAGTGTAAACAGGGGTTGACGGGGCATAGGAAGGCGGTGATGATTGAGGGAGATAGATAGACAGAGCAATATCCGTTAGAACGGGAATTCCCTTACCTGCCGTGGCGCAAGAAACGGGCGCCGCAGGCGGGTTTTGCTGTCTTGAAAAGGAGAAGCGTGAGTTCAATCAGCACAAGGCTCAGGTGGCGGCACCTCGGCCTGCCGGCCGCATGTTCCTGGCGGAACCGTAAGGAAGGTGGACTACCCAGGACTGTAGACGTACAGCGGCTCGTCGGACGGGCACGCAAACGAAGTCCAAGTTCGGCACCCGGCTTCCCAGTAGATTTCCCTCGGTATTTGATAGATAGCTCGCAAGATCTGCAGCCCGTAGTCGGTCAGATACCAGCGCTGATTTCCTTGCGGGTCGTAACTATCGACAAACCCAAGCAACGGGGAGTCCGTACGGCCATTGATGAACCAGATTCCCGAAGAGGCTCCCGGCGGAGGCTGAGTGATTTCGCTGCGGCTGGCTGGACCATTGAGAACCACAAACCAGAGTTTCGGACCGGGGATTAGCGCAGAAAGTTGGAGATTGCTTCAGCAGGTTTCCGCCGCTCCCTGACCAGCCCCGGCAATTTCGGGTGGCAGGAGGCGGGGTATTCCGAATCGATGTCACTTCGTCTAGACGGAATTTAGCCTGTGCGGGCTGTCGGGAATGTTCGCCTAGTCTGCAATTCAGTCGGATGGACGAGTGATCCAGCCCACCCAGGGTCTTGAATCTTGAGTCCGAGAAGGGGCTACTGAACTGAGGAGAGAGTCAGCGCAACTATGATAAGTAGAGCGGCAAAAGCCAGCCAGACCGTCGGCGAAATGCCAAGAACCGCCCCTCCGGAGAGCTTGGGTAGACTCGGCATCGCCGGTCGGTCCGGCGCACGCCTCGGCCTTGAGGATCTGGCGGGCGATTCGCTCGCCGTCCGCTCGCGCAACCGCCGAAGATTTTCACTTATGGTGGGTTCGAATCGACTCGGCTCTTCGATACTCTCTATTTCCTCAGCCGCTTCCCGCTCTGCCTCCTCGGCGCGCGGCAATTTGGCTCCACAATTTATGCAGAGCCAGGCACCTTCAGTATTTTCGTGATCGCACTCTGGGCAGTTCATCGTGACCTACTCATATCGAGGCGGGCGAACGATCGCCACATTCACCCTATAACTTAACAGGAATTGTCGGGACTCCGACGTCGCTACCGACCAGCTCCTCGACCAAAAAATTGGATCCAGGAAACCGTCACACTACTTACCAGCAGTGGGATCTAAATGCGCGGTCACGTCGTCTCCCAAGAGCTTATGCGCATAGGTGTAGGTATCTACCTTGCACAAATCCTCGAAAAACGCCCGAACCCGCCTACCCATATCTGTTTGTAGCCACTCGCGCGACAATACGCCATTGCGGACCATTCGGCGATACAGGCTGGCGCTGCTTCGAATTCCAGTGGTGCGGTAAAGCGACGCCAGTCGCTCGTAGAACTTGTCGAGCGGCAGTGTCGTCTTGGTTGAAGCGTGTAGGAAATCCAGCAGTTGTGACTTCAAATTCTCGGGAATCAGCTGACCAGATTCGATCAACCCGTCCGTAAGCGGCGTGCCCGGAAGCGGAGTTAGCACCGTGTATTGGGGGAAGGCGATCTCGTGATCGCGCACGAACCCTTCAAGCTCGATGAAGTCTTCCTCTACCCACTCGGGATTGACTATGAAACAACCCCAAGCCTCGATGCCATGTTCCTTCATGGTGCCAAGGGCAGTAATGGCCTGCTCAATATTGCTTCGCTTGTTGTGAAGATCTTTCAGTTCGGAATTTTTGATGGATTCAATGCCGAGCAGAAGGACTTTCATCCCAACTTCTGCCCATTTCTCAACAAGTTCGGGCCGCCGGGCTATGTCACCGGTGCGGACTTGTGCCCAATATCGCCAGTTTTTGCCCCGCCAATCGTCGGGCTGCTGACGCAGTAGGTCGGCAAGCTCCAGCGAACGCGGCGCGTCCACCCAGAACTCATCATCCACAAAGGCAGCAACTTCGACCCCCTCAGGAAGCCGGTCCAACTCCTCCAGAATTCTTTCCGGACTTTTCTTTCGGTACCCGCGATTGTTAAACACCCAGACTGAGCAAAAGCTGCAATCAAACGGGCAGCCGCGAGTTGACTCGACCGTGGCGACCATACCCATCACATTCAGGTAGTACTCGTGCTGATACTCGGATACCAGGTTCCAGTCAGGAAATGGAAGCGCATCCAGGTCCATAATCGGCAACGGCGCTTCCGTAAACACCAGCTGCTCACCCGAGCGATACGCGATGCCTTGAACACTTTCAAATCCGTGGCCAGCCTGCATGGCGTCAAGCAGCGGCGACAGAATCGCCTCTGCCTCACCCATCACCAGGAAATCCACCGTCGGCTCATCCATCGCGTCTTCCGGGGCCATCGCAGCGTGATAACCACCCTGGATAATCGGGACGTCAGGTCGAAGAGCGCGTACCTGCTGACAGATCTCCTTGGTCGACTCCGCCTCCGCTGAGTAGGCGGTGACCCCGACGACATGGGGCTCGAATTCGTCTAGCCGCGCCTCCAGGACGCCGTCTTCCTCCAGGCGATTATCGAGGATTAGCATTTCGTGGCCGTCTGCCGACGCAGCCACCATTAGAAGATCGAGTGGAGGGACCCGCGCCAGACTGGTGAACCCTACGCTCAGCTCTCCCACATCGGGCTTGATCAACAGGATTTTCAGTTTGCCCGAGTGGACGGGTGGGCGCTGCACGGGCGGAAAATCAGCAGCATTCTTCCGCTCGGATTTCGGCGTGATCAGCATCTAGAAGCTCACATATCTAGGTTGAGTTGGCTCGAACGGCACCACCCCTGGGAGTGACGCTAAATTGGCGGGCTCCTGGTGGGAGCCTCGAATTTTTGGGCAATTGTTGTTGGTCGCCGCTATTCGCGGCCCCGAACCATTCACGAGAACCGCTCACCGTTACATGTTGTACTGAGTACGGGAGGGGCGACCTAGTGAATCCTGCCACAAGGTCTCCGAATGCACCAGCGCTAGTTTTAATCGGCTGCAACAACTAATAACTGGTCCTGGGCCGGACACCGAGTGCCTTGAGTTCAAGAACCCTGATCCGGACTTTGATGGAAGGGGGCAGAGCTGGAACATCAGGTGCGACGCTCGCTCGAATCATGCGCGGCAATCGTCTGATGTCCGGGCGACATCGCTCCCCGCGAATTCCCGCCCAAAACCAGCGGATCAAAGGGAAGCGGCAGGCGGGCCGATCGGCCCCTTGTTTCAAGAACTTTCGCCCAGGTTCTGGACACGCCGGTCTCGGCCGGTGGAATCGCCCGACCAGATATTCCATAGTCTGCCGTCGTCGCCGGCAAAGTACCCGGTAGGGACTCAACCCCCCGATCCAAACGTGATCCGGTGACAGTCAATTTGACGGTTTCCGGTGCCTTCAACTATTTTTAATCGTCCAGCACTGGTTTGGGAAGACGGGATCACCCATTCTCGATCTAACTTTGATCGATTTCACAAGTCTGAGCAGATTCCCCCGCCGTGTGTGGGGAATTGAAGCAAGACGGAGCCGCGAGCTTGGCCTCGCGCCCGCGACCGGACCGGCACCATCTGTTGTGGGGGCAGTTTGTCGTGCCGCGCAGCCTGGCTGCATCGTTTTTTCTCCCCCATGGATACGTCCTTAGATCGGGAGCGAATGCTCCCCATGGAAAGAGAGGTGAGGCGCTCATGAAAAAGTTGGAGGCCATTATCCGGCACGAGTTGCTGGAAAAGGTGCGAGACGCATTAGACAAGGCGGGATATCACGGTTTGACCATCAGCGAAGTCCGTGGAGCCGGGTCGCAGCGCGGCTACACGGAGAGCTATCGCGGCGCGAAGGCGACAATCGTTTTTCGGCCCAAGGTCAAGATAGAGATCGCTGTCGAATCCGAACAGGTGGACGAGGTCATCGAGATCATCGTCGAATCCGGGCGCACGGGAACCGTCGGCGACGGCAAGATTTTCGTTATCCCGATCGAAGATACGGTCCGCATCCGCACAGGCGAGAGAGGGCGAGACGCACTTTGAACCGCACAATCTCGATGATGTCTAGTTTCCCGAGCGGAATCTCCGATTTCGCCAGACGAGCGTTTAGACCCGGTCGCATGGCTGCTGTTTCGGTCGGTGTCCTGGCAGGAGTATTCGCAATTCCGGCGGTGGCCCTTGCCCAGGAGCACGGGTCGCTTAAAGATCTTCAGGAAGCGATCGACATGGTCTGGGTTGTCGTCGCGGGGGCACTCGTGTTCTTGATGCACACTGGTTTCACCCTCGTCGAAGTCGGCTTCACCCGGATGAAGAACGCCGCCAACATCGCCGCCAAGAACCTCATGAATATCTCGATCGGGCTTCTGGCGTATTGGCTAGTGGGCTTCCCACTGATGTTCGGTCACGGTGGTGACGTGAACGGCTTCATCGGACTCGGCGGTTGGGCATTTTCGGTGATCGACTCCTCCGCCGATGAGAGCTTCAGCTCGCTGGACTGGACCGGCGTATCGATTTCGACAAAGTGGTTCTTCCAGGCGGTCTTCGCCGCGACGGCGGCGACCATCGTTTCGGGAGCGATGGCGGAGCGAACGCGCTTCCGCGGCTACCTCGTATACGCGCTGTTTCTAACTGCCGTCATTTATCCGGTGGTGGGCCACTGGGTATGGGGCGGTGGGTGGCTGGCCGATCTTGGTTTCCTTGACTTCGCCGGCTCCACCGTTGTGCATACGGTCGGAGGCGTTGCAGCCCTGGTCGGAGCCTTTGTGGTTGGAGCACGACTTGGGAAGTACAACGGCGGGATTAACGTAATCCCGGGACACAGCATTCCCCTGGCGGTTGCCGGAGTGTTTATTCTTTGGTTCGGCTGGTTCGGGTTCAATGCAGGTAGCACGATGGCGGCCGTGGGCGTCGACTTCGCAACCATCATCGTTACCACGAACCTGGCTGCTGCCGCTGGTGCCGTCGGGGCCCTGGCTCTATCTTGGTGGATTCAGGGCAAACCTGATGTTGGCATGGTAGGTAATGGGGCGCTTGCCGGCCTGGTCGCCATTACTGCCCCGTGTGCATTTGTGGACTCGTGGGCAGCCGTTGTCATTGGAGTCGTGGCTGGAGGAATCGTAGTACTCTCCGTTATGGGCATTGACCGTATACGAGTGGATGATCCAGTTGGGGCTATTTCAGTTCACGGTGTCTGCGGTATATGGGGGACGTTAGCAGTTGGTCTATTTGCTGTTCCTGACCTCGCAGGTGGTACAACCGGCCTATTCCTAGGCGGTGGTTTCGAGCAACTTGGTATCCAGGCTCTGGGTTCGCTCGCCGTCGTTACCTGGACTGGCCTGACTTGCTTGGTTCTCTTCTACGGCATCAAGTTCACAATTGGGCTACGAGCGGACGTGGCCGAGGAGCTTGACGGTCTCGACATCTCCGAACACGGGATGTGGGGTTATCCGGAATCCGTCGGGCAGTCCTCCGCGTTTTCCGGCCCGCTGGCTGGAATGACTACTGATTCGGAGGACTAACGACTCAGATCTAAGCGCTTGATGCTTAGGGGCTGCGGGGCCTACGCCCCGCAGCCCCTATTGCTTTCATTCGGCCATGAATCCGGGCGCATTTCTACTACGAGACCCGGAACACGAGTATCAGCACGACGACCGCCACCCCCAATAGCACGTTCAACCTCGCGAGCCAGATGGACAGCCGTCGAGCCCGGAGGTATTCCTTCGTTGTCGTCCGTCCGGCGGACGCCAAACGCTCAAGGTTCGGACCCAATCGAAAGTCGTGCACCGCGCTGAGCGTGAGGATGAAAGCAAAAAGAACCAGTTTCACCAGCAGGATCACTCCCCGAGAGGTGGCAAAGTCTTCGGGGCGAAATCCCATCGACCACATGTTCACCCAGCCGGTGGCGGCCAGCACCCCCATCAGCATCCAGGTGATTCGGCTGAACCTCCGGCCGACCTGAGCGATAAGCCGCACCCTCCTGTCCGGATCAAGCGATCTTCGCAACGCCGGCAGGAGCGCGACGGCCAGGAATATTGATCCGCCCAGCCAGAACGCCACTGCCATGATGTGAATCACCCGCGACAGGGTCCAAATGAAGAGATTTGGCACCATTCCGGCAGGCTACAGGATGCTGCCCCCCGCCTTCAAACAATCTCTCGCACCCTAGTGCGATGTGCCGCGGAGATACTCACACTCGCTTACCCTGACCTCCGAGGCAGCGTCTTCGAGGAGTTAGCCGAATCGAACCGTACCTCTGGTCAGCCTCCATCCTCATCCATGATCGACTGACTCGCGCTGTTTCCTGATCCATAACGTCATTTCCGATTCACCCCGGTTCCCCCAGGCGAAAAACGGTATCGCAGTCAGCGATACTTGCTTTCGTCGCTGCTGCGGCGCATCCATTTTCCGGTACAAATCACTCTGTGGATCGGCAGGGACGCTTCCCTCACCGGTTATTGCCACGGCGTCCTCCGCGAATCCGGAGTGGGGGACCTCCCGCAGAAAATCCCCGCTTGCGCCGACTTGTAGCTCGACATCCCTGAGGGCCAGCCCCCTGTTGTCCACACCTTCGAGGCAGTAAACAAGTGGACCTCGTTGTAGCGCCACCGAGTCTCTCGCCTCAACCACCCGGGGATCGGCTACAAGCACCTCCGGTCGGATCGGCAGATCGAGCACTATCGAATCGCCTCGAGACCAGCGCCGGCGCAGTTCCAGATAGCCTTTGTGCGGGGCGACGGTTACCGCCTGCCCGTTAATCGAAGCCGTCGCCTGCTGGCACCACCCGGGAATTCGGAGGAAAAGCGAGAATGCCCGATCGTGCTCCGGCTCAACCTCCATTTCCACCGTCCCATCCCACGGATATCGGGTGGAGACCCTCATCCGGACCGGCATGCCGTCATCGAGCTGCCAGTCAAGTTCGTTCGCGGCATACATATGGACCCAAAGGCCCTCCTCGTTCGTTCCGTAGAAGTAACCCGGAAGCTGGGCAAGAAATCGGGCCAGATTTGAGGGACAGCAAGACACCCGCTCGAAGAACCACGGTTGCCGCGCCCTGGGGCCAGGGGTGGTGTGCCGGTCCTGTTCCGACCACGGGCCAGCGGCGTTTTCGCCAAAACATGCATGCGGCACATCATAGAAAAAGCTGTCACCGCTCAGCCCGACACCGGCGAGCACGCTGTTGTAGATACACAGCTCCATCAGATTGGCGAACCGGCCGTCGCCCTCGAGGCCCAGCATCCGCCAATTCCACATCACCGACCCGATCGCCGCGCAAGTCTCCGCGTAGGCGTTCTCATGAGGCAGCTCGAACTCGCGCCCAAAGGATTCCGTTCGCACGCGTCCGCCCACCGCACCCGTGATGTACATCTTGCTGCCGACCATATTTTTCCAGAGTCGCTCAAGCGCCTCTCGATAGGGAGCCTCTCCGGTTTCAGCGTACAGGTCCGCCATCCCGGCCGCGAAGAAAGTCGCCTTCACCGCGTGCCCGCTGATCGCGGTCATCTCGGCGCCCCCGGCTGCATCCACGAAGAACCGAGCGGTATCCAGGTAGCGTTGCTCGCCGGTTTCCCGATACATTTCCACGAGCGCCATCTCGATCTCCGGATGACCGGGCCGGCCCTCGTTTTGGCCGGGGCCAAACTCCGCCGCCACGTGATCGGCCAGGCGTCGCGCCACCTCAAACAGCCGCTCGCTGCCGGTCGCCCGGCGGTGCGCTATCGCTGCCTGAAACAGATGTCCGGCCGCAAACAACTCGTGTTTGAAATCCGGGTCTTGCCATCGTTCTTCAGGATGATCGGGAGGTATCGTCAGTCCGATATACCCATTCTCAAATTGGGCCCGTTCGATCACGTCGATCGCGCTCTCAACCATCGCGGCGATTTCGGGCGGCTGCTCCCTCACCATCGTCGTCCCGGCGGCTTCGAGCCACTTATACAGCCGCGCCTCACCCGCGAAGCGGACCTCCCCCGCAAATGCGGCCGGATCGTGCGCCTTCTTGAAACGGTTGAACATGCCTTCTATTTCAAGTTGCTCGAACACGTGCTCTACTGTCACCCGCGCGTTCACGGATATGCGGTCGTGCCAGAAGCCGGGCAGCAGCTTTACCGCGCCTACCGCCACCGGTCGCAGCCGGGCGTGCGGACTATTTCGCGTATCCACCACGATGCCGCGAGGGGAGGTTCCTATCTCGGTCGGCACGGCGAGAACTCCTATCTCAAAGTTGCGTCGTCGCCAAGCGTAGACGCCCACCGCCCCGACATCTAGAAAGCCTGTCCCGCGGGGCCCGTTCCCGGTCGGACGCAGAACTGACCCAGATTTGCCACAATGCGGTGAAATCTCCAGTCGCCAGGAAGGTTGCCATGTCGAACAGCTTCCCGAATGTTGTCTTGATTCACTGCCACGACCTGGGTGATCTGATTGGCTGCTACTCGGGAAATAGCGCCATTACTCCGGTGCTCGACGAACTGGCCAACGAGGGGGTCGTACTGGACGGTCACTTCGCCGCCGCGCCGCAATGCAGCCCCTCCCGCGCCAGCATGATGACCGGCCTCAACCCTCATCGTCACGGGTTGATGGGACTCCAGAATCGCGGCGTCTGGAATATGGACTCCAGCGTCCCCACTCTTGCCAACCTGTTGCGTGATCTTGGTTACCAGACCGCGAGTTTTGGCACGTGGCATATCAGCACCGATCTCAAGTCACACGGCATCGACGATTGGGACGAAGCCGCGATCTGCGAAGACGCGACCGTCGACGCCCTGAGATTCTTGGACGAGCGGGACACCAAAAAACCGTTCTTCCTCCTCGTCGGTTTCTTCGAACCCCACCGCGAGTACACCGCCCGGTGGGAAGACCTGCAAGACCCGGCGACTCTCCAGATCCCACCCTATCTGCCTGACATTTCCGAAACCCGCGAAGAGATGAGCCGATTCTACGGGGACGTAAGCCGGGTCGATCGCAGCGTCGGGCAAATACTGCGCCAACTCGACGCCGACGGCCTCCGCGACGACACCATGCTCATCTTCACAACCGACCACGGAATCGCCATGCCTCTGGCGAAAGGCACTCTTTACGACCCGGGCCTGAAAATCGGAGCCATTCTCCGTTGGCCGGGACGAATCGCCGCCGGGGAACGATTCTCGGGGCTGACCAGCAACGTCGATTTGCTCCCTACGATCATGGAGGCTGTCGGTGCCGGCGCGAGGATCCCGGTCGGTCTGGATGGAATCAGCTTCTGGGACGCTCTCACCGGGGGGAAAGAACTCGACCGTGACGCCATCTTCGTGGAGATGACTTGGCACGACTTTTATGAGCCCATGCGCGCTATCCGCACCACCGGCCACAAGCTGATCCGCAATTTCGAAATCCGCGACGGCCTTCAGGTGGCCGCCGACATACGGCGTTCACCGATAATCCCGCACATGCGCTGGGAGCTCCGTAACTGGAGGCGGCCGGAGTTCGAACTCTACGACCTGGAGGCCGATCCGCACGAGTGCCACAACCTCGCCGGAGATCCATCAGTCGCTGATATCGAGTCGGGGCTAAACCTGCGGCTGATCGAATATCTTCAAGCCACCGACGACCCGATCCTGGCCGGTCCCGTTGACATTTCCGACGCCTATCATGATTTCGTCGTTCGTGCGCCCGCCGGGTTACCGTGATCGCAGCTACGTGTCGGTCCGGAATGGAAAGGTGATTTCATGAGCGCTTTCAAACGCTGCGCCGTCATCGGCGCCGGCCTCATGGGTCCGCAAATCGCCGTCGCCCTGGCCTCCGGTGCCGAACGGGTGCGGCTGTACGACACCGACCCGGCTGCCCTTGAGCGCGCTCTGGCGGACGTTTAAACGTACGTCGCCGAATTGACCAAACATGAACTCCTGGCGCCGTCGGTCGCGGAAGACTTTTCGAACGTCATCGAGACTGTGACCGAGCTCGCCGCCGCGGTGTCCGAGGCCGATATCGTGGTCGAGGCCATCTACGAAAATGTCGACGCCAAACGTGAAATCTTCCGCGAACTCGACGCCGCGTCCGATCCGGCCACCATTTTGGCGAGCAATACTTCCAGCATTCCAATTCGATTGATGGCGGAAGTCTGCCAGCGGCCGGAGAGAGTCGTCGGGACGCATTTCGCCCTCCCTGCCCATATCCTTCCGTTGGTCGAGGTAATCCGCCACCCGCAAATCTCCGACGAGTGCTTCGACCGCACCTTCCAGGCGCTCGTCGAAATCAAGAAATTGCCAATACGGGTTAATTTGGACGTTCCGGGCTTCGTCGCCAATCGGCTCCAACACTCGCTTACCCGGCAGGCGATCGAGCTTGTCGCGCTCGGCGTCGCGAGCCCTGAAGACATCGACAATGCAGTGCGTTACGGCTTCGGACTGCGGTTCACTTCGATGGGGCCGCTGGCTGTCCGCGATATCAGCGGACTTGTAAATCACGCGCGCGTCGCGGAACTCCTGTACGGCGACCTCGACGCCAATGGCGACCTGGCGATCGAGACGCTACGGGAGCATTCGGCTCGCGGTAACGACGGCCTGCGAACCGGCAAGGGCTTCTTTGAATGGGGCGAGGACGCCGAAGCCATCCGTGCCCACCACTACGACTTGATGATCGAGCAGACCCGCCGCGTCGTCGCCGAGGGACCAATGAAGACGGACGTTCAGAAATGACCGTGCCGTCCGCTTCAGCTGCTCGCCGAACAGCGATCTTGATTGCCGCGTGTGTGGTTTCAATAATCTTGTGGACGGCGTGCGCCCCTCAAGGCGGCAATTACGCCACTCGCGAGCCCTTTCGAGCGCCGAGAACGGGCTCACCATCACCTTCGAGGGCCTTGCTCAGGGGCACACGCGGAGTTCGGTCTCAACCTTCCGGCTGCAACTGACAAATCCGACACCGCGCGTCATAGATTCCGCTTATTGCCTGCTGCTTATCGGCGGCGGATTTAGTAATCAGCTGCTATTTGAAAGTCGTTCCCTAGAGCCCGCCTCCTCCATCTCCGTGGAAATCGTGGCATTGATCCCACAGCAGATCGCCCCGGGCGCGTACGAACTCGGGCTTCTTATTCCTGGGCAAATGTATTTGGTCACCACGATCTACGTGGAGAGCGAAACCGGCTCTCCGCTCCCGACGCTGATAACTCAGCCGGCCGAATGCGCTCCTGTTTTACCTGCGAGCGATTCCCCCTGACCAGTCGCTTTCGACGTTCCGCTTTTACCGCCTGTGGCACCACCAAACCACCTTCTCCCGGCCTGCCTCTTGGACCACGCACGGTTCATTCACAACCCTGAAATCATTCATCGCCAGGATCGCTTCGGCCCGACCTCCGCCGGGACCCACGGTTCAATGAGACTGGATTAACGGAAGGCGGGCGTTTGGCCATTCCTATAATCTTCACCAGTCCCCGCGCCGCCGATCTTGAGCCCATCGGGAGGACTCCATGGAGATCCGCCGGATACTCGTTCGCGGCAAGCTTGATGTCATTTTGGAAACGTCTGAGATTCCCGATCGGCCGCAAACCGGCGAGATTCTCATCGAAACGGAAAAGACTTTCATCAGCGCCGGGACCGAGCTGGCGAACTACACGGCTCTCGATCCAACGGTCTCGACCGCGGGTGCCTGGAATTCATATCCCTGGCCGTCTGGATACGCCAACGTCGGACGGGTAGTCGCGATTGGCGAGAAGATTGAGGGACTGGCGACAGGCGACCGCGTCTTCACCTTCGGCAAGCACGCCTCTCATCACTACGCCGATCTGCTCGACCCCAGCGCCATCGCGGCGCAGGTCCAGGAAAGCGGGCGTGGCGCCACCAGCGACATGGTCGTCAAGATCCCCGATGGCGTAAGCAGCGAGGACGCAGCCGCCGCGCGCATGGCGGGCGTCGCCATCACCGCCCTCCGCGTCAGCACCGCTCAGGCCGGGGACTGGGTCGTCGTGTTCGGACTCGGGATGGTCGGCAATCTGGCCGCCCAGTATTTCAGTATTCAGGGGTGCAATGTCATCGGGGTCGATCCGATGCCGGCCAGGCGCGATCTTGCCCAGAAAATAGGCATCGAGCATGTAGTCGGCGGCTCCCCCGAAGAAGCCCGGGCGGCGATTATGGAACTGACCGCCGGTCGCGGAGTGGACGTCGCCATCGACGCCGCCGGCGACTCCCTGGTGGTCGAACAGGCCGGCCAGGTCGCCGCTCATGCCGGGGAGGTCATCATCCTGGGCTCGCCCAGGGAACGGCACGACGGGAACATGACCTCGTTGATCCGGCCGGTACACTGGGATTTCGTAAAATTCAAAGGCGCGCTGGAATGGCAGTTCCCTCGCTATCCCATTCGAGGACAGCGCCACTCCACCTACTCAAATATCCGGACTTACCTTGAGTTGATGGCACGAGGAAAGCTGAAGTTGGGTGAGCTGATATCGCACCGGATGCGGCCCGAGGAAATAGAATCCGCCTACGAAAATCTGTTGAACGACAAAGAGCATTACTGGGGCGTCATTCTCGATTGGACCTAGCCGCCCACCGACGCCGGTGTTGGCAGGGTATTTGGCAAACGCATCGCCTGGAGGAGAGCAATATGGAAGTAAAACGGGTACTCGTACCCACAAAAGATGAAGTGTTCCTGGAGACCATCGAAGTTCCGGACGAGCCCGCGCCCGGCGCGGTGCTGATAAAAACCGCCGCGACTTTCATCAGCGCCGGCACCGAGCTGGCGAACTATACGGCGCTCAGCAGCACCGTCTGGGAGCCCGGCAACTGGAATTCGTATCCGTGGGATTCCGGCTATTCCAATGTAGGTCACATCGTCGCCGTCGGTGAGGGAGTCAAAGGCTTCGAGGTCGGCGATCACGTCTTCTGCTACGGCCGCCACGCTTCCTATCTGCATGTACGTCCTTTCGCCCCTGGCGCCGGTGAGAACGACGTCGATCACCTCTTGGTAAAGGTGCCGGACGGCATCGACTCGGCCACCGCCGCCGCGGCACGGATGGCTGTCGTGGCCATGAACGGCCTGGTACAGAGTTCCGTCCGACTCAACGACTGGGTGACCGTCTTCGGCCTCGGCTGCGTTGGCAATTTCTGCTCCCAGTTCTTCCAGTTGGCTGGAGCCCGGGTGATAGGCGTCGACCCGGTGGCCACCCGGCGCGACCTGGCGCGTCGCGTCGGAATCAAGCATGTGCTCGGGGAAGAGCCGCCGGAGCAGGTGTCGGAGCAAATCATGGAATTGACCGGTGCCGATCCAAGGATAGAAGTCGATTCGGTGGGACTGTCAAAGGTGGTGCGCAGCATCACGCGGGGCCCCGGCGCCCGAATCACGGTGGACGCGGTGGGGCATTCCGGAGTTATCGACCAGGCCGCGCAGGTCACGGCGCCCTGGGGCCAGCTCGTCATCCTTGGCAGTCCGCGCGCGCCCTACGAGGCCAATTTCACTCCGATGACGGAGAGAATTCACGCCATGCACATCGAACTCTGTGGAGCGCTGGAATGGCTGACGCCAACCCTGCCGGTACCCGGCGCCCGCTACTCAATAGTCGAAAACATCCACACAATCCACGACCTCATCAAGCGCGGGCTCCTCAATGTGGACGCCCTCATTTCGCATCGAATGAACCCCGCCGAAATCAAGCAAGCTTACGACGGGCTGTTAAACGACAAGGAAACCTACCATGGCGTCATGCTGGACTGGTCTTAGGTCGATTGCGATGCTTCAAATGGAAATATCCCATTGAACGCCCCGCAGGCGTTCATCCAGGGAATGGCAATTTTTGGAACTTGCCGATGCTTTTGACTCGTTTCCGCCCGACCTCACCCATCCGGGTAAGCCCAAGGAGCACATGTTGAGCGTATTTAAGGTAGCAACCGTAGTGGGCCTCGGCCTGGTTGGTCCGCAGATCGCGGTGGTCCTGGCTCAGGGCAGCGAGCGCTTGCAGGTGTACGACCGCGATCCCGCCGTCGCGCAACGTGCGATCCTCGACATGCGGGACTACGTAGCCGAAATTTTCCGACACGATCTCCTGATCGGGGACCCTCACGAAGTGCTGGCGAGGATTCAGCTCGCGTCCACGCTGGAGGAGGCCGTATCCGGTAGCGAATTCGTGTTGGAGGCAATCTCCGAGAATATCGATGCCAAACAGGAGCTATACCGCGAACTCGATAGGATTACCCCACCCGAGATCACCATCGCCAGTAACACCTCCACCATCCCCATCCGTCACATGGCGGAGGTCTGTGCTCATCCTGGGCGGGTCGTCGGCAGCCACTTCTACCTCCCGGCGCATATTCTGCCCCTGGTGGAAGTCATCAAGCATCCCCACGTCGACGAAGAGCATGTATCGCGTACATATGACGCCTGGGCGGCCATGGGAAAAGTGCCCATCCTGGTCAATACCGATATCGTCGGATTCGTGGCCAATCGATTGCAACACTCTCTCACCCGCCAGGCCATCGAATTGGCGGTCGACGGAGTGGCCAGTGTCGAGGACATCGACAATGCTGTGCGCTTTAGTTTTGGCGCCCGGTTCCTTTCACTCGGCCCTCTCGCCAGTCGCGATCTGGGGGGCATCATGAACCATGCCAAGGTGGCCAGCTACCTTTACCGCGAACTCGACGCCAACGGCGACACCGCGGTCCGCCGGCTGCAAGAGATGTCCGATCGGGGAGACGACGGCCTCCGCACCCTCAAAGGGTTTTATGATTGGGAGGGCGATCCCGAGGAGCTGCGGAGTTACCACTACGAGCGAATGATCGAGCAGACAAAGCGTCTGCGAGACATTGGCGGTATCCGCACGAGTCTTTCGAATTCTGAAGACACCGCCTCGGATGATTAGCGTTGGAAGCCGCCGCAAGATGACAGACCTCGCCAGGAGCTAGATTTCGTGAATCGACGCAAATTCGGAAACTCGGACCTACAGATTTCAACCATCGGTCTTGGCTGCGTCCCGCTTGGAGACATCGAAAAGGTAGCCACCGTTGAGGGCGCCGTGGCCATAATGCGAGCGGCCTTTGAATCGGGCATCAACTTTTTTGATACTGCCCCCCTTTACGGCGATAGCGAATCAGAGCGCCGCGTTGGGACGGCATTGCGAGAGTGCAAAGACGTTATGCCCGCGGATTTCGTATTGAACACCAAAGTCGGATACCGGCCGGAACCGTTCGACTACGGATCAGAAGAACAGACTCTTGCCTGCGTGGAAGAAAGCCTGCGTCTTCTCGGCGTAGATTCTCTTCCCATGATCCACATCCACGACGTACAGCACTCGGATTTGCCCACTGTTATGAAAGGGGCAAGAAAGGCGCTCCACCGGTTGCAGGCGGAAGGGATCGTCGGAATGGTCGGTTTGGCCGCCGGGCCGATTGCCATGATGATCGAGTATGTGGAAACCGGTGAGTTCGACTCCATCCTGACTCACAACCGGTACACATTGCTGGACCAGCCTGCTGATCCTTTGATCGCCCGCGCCACCGAACTCGGACTCGGCATCATCAATGGTGCCCCGTTTTCCTCGGGCCTATTGGCCCGACCGCTCGACAAATCGGCGACCTACATCTACCGGGAGGCGGACCCCGGAGCACTTGCCAGGGCTGCCCGAATTGATGAGATATGCCAGCGACACGAGGTCTCAACGGTCGCGGCCGCTATCCAATTCTCTACCCGCGACGACCGTATTCACACAACGATCATGGGAGCGGCTTCCCCAGAACAAATTCGCGAGTCGGCCACGTCGCTCTCTGAGAATATGCCCGTCGAAATTTGGGACGAGTTTCGACGGGATACGCCGCCGAAGAAAACCGACGATATCCGGGGGCTTCGCGATAAGTAGGCTCCCGGTCTGAGCAGAGGCTCCGCTCGCGTGGGCAATTTGCCCGGAATCCCTAGGTGAGACTGAGCACAGCCACCCCGGCCACCGCCAAAAAGGTTCCGCCCACCGTCAGCCAACCCGGGCGCTCCTTTAAAAATGCGGCTGCCAGCATCATCGCGAATACCGGTGAAACCGCGCCGATCGCTCCGGCCCGCCCGGCGCCAAGCGTTTGGATCGCCGTTAGAAAAAACATGCTTCCAGCACCCAGACCGACTGCCCCGGAGAGCAGCGCTATCGTCCGGTCGCGGTATGTCATCGTCATGGGCACGAGGCGGCCAGCCGACTTCCAGGCTAGTAGCCCGATTGCTATCGCCCCGGCAGGCATCCGAAAACTGTTGGCCACCACAGGTGGAAGATCGCCGATACCTATCTTCAGCATGGTGAAGTCGAGCCCCCACATCATTGCTATTCCGACTGCAATCACCACCGCTCTCCAATAGGCCCGGCCTGACGCTATAGATTTGCCGCCGCCCGACGCCCTTTGCACGATCACCAAAATCCCACCAGCAATAATTATGCCGGTGCCGATTACCGCCAGCAGCGTTATGTCCTCTCCCAACAACACAACCGCATAAACGAGACCGAACATCGGCGCCGTCGCCCCGATCGTGTACGACCGGGTCACCCCAATTAGGCGCATGATCCCGAACAGCAGCGTGTCCCCCAGGCCAATACCAAGTACCACCGATCCCGCCATCGCTGCGAAGTTATGCCATTCAAGCTTCAGGAACTCGCCTTGCAAGCCGAACGCGAACATTCCTACCGGCATCATCACGGCCGGCGCCCAGAGGCGAATGGCATTCAGTTGAAGCGAGGGAAACGACCCCGCGATTCCGCGTAGGCTGACGAATCCGCTCGCCCAGCACAGCGCCGCGGCGAGAGCGGCTAGCTCACCCACCGGATGCCAGCCTTACAGCATGGCGGCTCGGCGCTAGGTGCGTCGAATACCTGGCACCGGATACGACCGTGCCATTTCCTCGACCTCCGACCGAACTCGGGAGAACTCTTCTTCGTTGCCACGACCCGCATCATGCACCCGCCTTATCCACCCGGCTATCCGGCGCATCTCATCCGGCCCCATCCCGCGAGTCGTCAAGGCCGGGGTCCCCAATCGGATTCCGGAAGTGACAGTCGCCTTCCGCGTCTCCCGCGGAACGGTGTTCTTGTTGGCCGTTATTCCGGCCTTTTCCAGGCGGCTCTGCATGGCTCGCCCGCTCGGCCGTCAGATCCGAGATCCATCAACATCAGATGATTCTCAGTCCCGCCACTCACCAGCCGGAGTCCCTCACCTATCAACCCCTCCGCCAGCGCCTTTGCGTTCTCCACCACCCGAGCGGCGTACACGGCAAAGTCGTCCGACAGTGCGTCCTTGAACGCCACCGCTTTGCCCGCGATTACGTGCATGAACGGCCCCCCCTGGATCCCCGGAAACACGAGGCTGTCGATAGCCTTCGCGTACTCTTTGCGGCAAATCGCGAAACCACCCCGAGGGCCCCGCAGCGATTTGTGTGTCGAACTCGTCACAAAGTCCGCGTAGGGTACCGGTGAAGGGTGTGCTTTTCCCGCCACCAGACCCGCGATATGAGCCATATCGCTCATATGCATCGCCCCCACCTCGTCAGCAATCTCTGCAAACCGGGCGAAGTCGATGATCCTTGGATACGCAGTCGACCCCGAGACAATCAATTTTGGCCGAGTCTCGCGCGCGATTCGCCGGATCTCGTCAAAGTCCATGAGTTCACTATCAGGATCAACCCCGTAAGTAACCACGTTGTAAAGCATTCCGGAAAAGCTACGCGGATGCCCGTGGGTCAGATGACCACCATGTTCCAGGCTCATCCCCATGATGGTATCGCCGGGCTCTAGCACCGCCATGTAGACGGTCATATTCGGGGCGGAGCCTGAGTGCGGCTGAACATTTACATGGTCACCACCAAACAGCTCCAACGCCCGAGATTGGGCCAGCCTTTCCACCTCGTCTACATTCACACATCCGCCGTAGTACCTTCTTCCCGGATACCCCTCGGCGTACTTATTTGTGAGTATCGAGCCAACCACCTCCATGACGGCCTGGCTCGTGTAATTCTCAGACGCAATCATCTCTAACCCGTCGACCTGCCGACCTTCCTCGGCCTGGAGAATTGCATAAATCTCCTGATCGACTTCGGCAAGGCTCACGGCGGTAGAGGGTTCGTGGATGGTCATTTACTGGCTCTGCTAAGAATGCTCCCAGAAGGACATGATCGGATCCAAGAATGGATGTTACCCGCTTTGCCAAAACGCCAACACTCCCTCCTCCACATTCCGCCTGTGGAGGCTCGGTCAGACATTGAATCCCGAAGTTGAAAGGTACGGGTGTTGCCGTCCATCGCCGGGCCAGAAAACACTCCGCCAACATTCCGACAGGTATTGCGCAGGCAGTCTCGGCCCATTACCCGCCGATTCCGAGCGTCGTGAAGCGGGCGGTTATCCGCCGGCGCGGTCGGTCAGCAATTCGTCAGCCGCGGCCAATCCCTGCAGCAACTCCGGCAACAGTTCCTCATGCACGTTGATGCCGTGACGCGAGGGCTTCAGATTATTTTCTTTGTCCCGGTAGTAGACCCGAGCGGTCGCATAAGCCTGGCCTTTGAAATCCACGATTCCAATGAGCCACTCTTCCGTGTCGCTGCGTGGCAACCGTCGAACCACATCGACGTCCTCTGGTAAATCCTCGTCCTTAAGTGGGGCTATTTTTGCCATTCGACCTCCGTTTTCGTTATTCGACAACTTAGTGAAACTTTGAAGCTGTTCGCTCTCGTCAGCATCCTGAGTCCCAGCAAGACGTAAATTTAGCGCATCTGTCAATACCTTCCGAAATCCGCCCTCTTCGGTTCGGGGTCCTGACGACGTGCCCCCTTAAAAAAGATCATCGATCGCTAACCCCATAATTGCGACTCCTCACGTGCGCAACTATTGGGGTCGTAATTCCCAAACCTGCACACGTCCGAACGGCGCTAGCAGCGGTTCTATTGGGCGAACCGCCGCCGATGCCAGTTTCGCTCCACGTCCCACCGCGGTGACAATTCGACCTTTCCGACCGGCCCGAAAGATGATCTCGTCTTCCGGTGGGATCGCGAAAAGATGGCTTTTAGTCTCCGGTATCCAGCCACTCTCCCTGAAAAGGCGCAACGCTTGCCGCCGCGTCAGCGGACCAAACGGACCCAGGTGAGGATCAGGGGCCAGTGAATACTCAACCCCCTTGTGTCCGATCATGCCGCGCACTCGATGCAGCGCCGAGTGGTAGGAACGGGAATTTACGAACGCGACAACGAGCCGCCCCTCAGGGGCCATAAGCTCTCTCAACCTCACCAGCAACCGAACTCTCTCCGGCGCGGGCAGTGACTCGAGCCGAAATATGCAAGTGATCAGGTTGTACTTGGCCAGATCCTTTTCGTATAGCGTCGAGTACTCCAGTTCGGTGATCTCCCGGGTTGTCCGCCCCCGGACGAACTCCCTTACCTGCTCGGTCATCTCAACAATGGTCAGGTCTGATTCCGGGTAATCCCGGGCAAAACATTCCGTGTACAAACCCGTGCACGGAAGCACGTCAAGCCACCGCCCGGGGTCCGCGGGTATCGACCTGGCCACTGCCGCCTTAACGAGTTCGAATTCCGAGGGAATCGGTTTGTTGTAATGGGCGCCATTTCTAATCTTGGCCATCTGGAACGCCGCGATTTGCTCCATATTCCAGTCATCGGGATCATCGTTGAACGGCCATGCCGCTTCACCCTCGTACCGATTCCAATGGAGCATAGATTCCACCGGGCGACGTCGTGGCGGTTTGAGATTTACTTCGTAGTAGCCGAACAACGTAAGCGCCACGATTGTCTGCTCGGGGGGAAGTCCCAGCAGTCGCTTGAGATTGTTCACATTCCCCAGCGTATCCACCCAACAACCACCCAAACCGAGCCCATGCGCCATCAGCATCATGTTCTGAATCGCCGCCGCCGCGCTCTGGACCCACGCGAAGTTCTCACGCGTGTACTCGTGCGAGTAAGTCGCAAATATCGCAACCGGCGCCAGATGTATATATCTCGTCTCGGCAGCGATGGCGGCCCGCAATTCCGGATCGTCGACCACCACAAATTCCCACAGCTGCAGGTTGCACGCGCTCGGCGCCCAACGAGCCGCGTCAACAAGCTTCTCCACCAGGTCTCTTGGAACCGGCTTGTCCAGAAAACGGCGCACCGTCCTCCGGCCCGCCAGTGCTTCTTGAAGTTCCATTATTCGATCAGGCTCATCCCTGTTTCCCATTCAATCTCGACTAATATAGTCCGGCCTTGGAGCAGCAGCGGCTATCCCGTCCGGTCGATGTAGACCAAGTCAACCAGTCCAATGGGGTTCTTTATTGACCAGAGCGATCGTGACCGGCGGAGCTGGATTCATCGGATCGCACCTCGTCGACGCCCTTATAGACGATGGTGTAGACGTGCTTGTCTACGACAATCTCACCACCGGCAAGCGCGAAAATCTGAACCGGGCCGCGAAATTTGTAGAGGGCGATGTCGTTGATCAATCCGTGGTCGACGACCAGTTTCATGAGTTTATGCCCGACACGGTCTTCCACCTTGCCGCCCAGGCCGATCCCAAGCGCGCCTACCGCGAGCCTGCATTCGATGCCGCCGTTAACGTCCGGGGGACCATCAACGTAGCCCTGGCCGCGGCCCACGCCGGCGTAAAGAAATTTGTTTTCACTTCTACCGGCGGGGCCATGTACGGAAGCCCCGAGGCTGGCGATTTGCCTGTCTCCGAAGATCGCCCACCCGCGCCGGCATCCCCCTACGGCCTTTCAAAATACTGTGCCGAACTCTACCTGGACATGCTTCGCCGTGACCACGGTCTGAACTTCACAATCCTGAGACCGGCCAACGTCTACGGCCCCCGGCAAGATCCCGCCTCCGAAGTAGGCGTCGTGCTCATATTTCTCGAGCAGATGCTTGCCGGAAAAACCCCACAACTTCGCGGATTCGGCAAAGCCACCCGCGACTATGTTTACGTGAAGGATCTCGTTTCCGCAATTCTTGCTGCCGCCAAACTGGGCGGGCCCCGGCCGTATCACGTCGGCACCGCCGAAGAGGTGGACGTCGAGACAATATTCTATTCTTTACAGGAACATTTGGGATCGTCATTCGAGCCGGAGCGGGTGCCGCTAATTTCCGGCGAAGTAGAGCGAATGGCGCTTGACGCAAACAGGGCGCGCATTGATCTCGACTGGAGCCCTCGCTACTCGATGGATCAGGGCCTTGACGAAACCGTCGGCTGGGCCCGCGCCAGGGAATCCCGCTAACTCATCTCCACTCGTACTTCTGGCTCAGTGAGAAAATTCCGAATTTCGACTTCATCCTCCATGTGAACCAGAGCCACGATCATGTCGCCCGATTGCAGCTCAAGATCGCGCTCAGGAAATAAAGTCTCTCGTCCTCGAATCAGCAAACAGACATTGCAGCCGCGTTTTGCCAGTTCCAACTCACCCAGACTTCTCGACACCGCCCGTGATTGCTTGCCGAGTCTGAACTCCACCAATTCAAGGTTGCTTTCTGCAAGTTTCATCAGGTGAACAACCGCGCCAGTCTCCTCAACGTCCTGCTCGATCATCGAGAGAATGAGGTCGGTCGCGCTGACCGTTTCGTCCACCCCGAGGCGCCGGAACACGCTGGCGTTCTTCGGATTATTCACACGGGCGATCGTGCGCGCTTTCCCCTTAGACAAACTGCTCGCGAGTTGACAGATAATGAGGTTGTCTTCGTCTTCGCCGGTGACCGCCAGCACCAGATCAGCCCGTTTTATCCCGGCCTCCAGCAACCACCGTCCTTCGCACCCGTCATGACCGATAACCAGGCTCCCGAGTTCTGCTTTTAGCTTCCGCGCGTGGACCGCGTCCTTCTCCATCAGCACCACTTCGTGGCCGATGTCCAGCAGTTCCTTAGTCATGTGGTAGCCAACCTTGCCACCGCCAATCAGCACTATGAACATCTACCTCTCACCCTTCAGAACAATGGCGTCATGGAGAAGTTCGGCGCCGACTGTAGTCAGGCAGATGGTGTTGAGACCCAGCAACTCGTACGCGCTGCTCCGCACCGGGTCGTTGCATCTTGCGACGACCCGCTTCACCCCGTACATTTTTTGGGCGATCTGAGCCACCATGATGTTCGTGTTGTCACCGTTTGTAGCGGTCACTACCGCATCCGCGCGCTCGATCCCCGCACTGCGCAAAACGTCCTCGTCCACCCCATTCCCGTGAATCGTCGATCCTGAAAACCCGTCCGCCAACCGGTGGAACGAATCCGCGTCACGATCGACGATCACCACCGCGTGTCCCTCTTCCGACAGCATGGTCGCCAGTTCCGCTCCGACCCGGCCGCAGCCGACCAGGATCACGTAAAGGCTTTCACCGTTTATGTCGCTCACTGCAGACTCCCCGTCACCTGATATTGCCGTCAAGATAACCCGATATCCTTCGACCGCATGGTCCCCGAGTTTTCGCGTGATGCCCGGTACCGCGCATTCGCTTCTCGCCATTCCGTCATGCTATGACGCATCCCGATCTGCGGCCACTCATAGCCAAACGCAAAATCGAACGGCGCTTTGCCCGGCAAGAGTCCTTCCCCCTGCAGTAATTCGATCAATCGATCGAAGTACCCGCGCAAAATCCGCACTCTGCGGACGATGTCCCCAGCCGTATTCGACCGCACTGCCATTCCCTCCTCCAGCGTCGCCTCCAGGTTCCCTACCGGATCGGGATATCGCAGCAACAGCGCCACTCGCTTGTTCGGCCACGTAAGCCAACTCCGGTGATACGCGTATAGCAATTCGACCAGGTAGTTGATTCCCGCGTTTACATGAGCATGCGCCGCGACCGCCCCCGACCGTTCCAGCCAGCTCACCGCCTTGGTCTCATTCAGGTGATAGTCCACGTTGTATACATTCCGCGCCACCCGATCCTGACGCCGCTCATCTGAGAACTTCGCCAGTTGGTCAAGCACCGGCTCAACCTCCCCATCCCGGTCAAAGACCAGCACTCCAATCGACAGCAGATATTGCCAAAATTCTGGACAATTGCCTTTTCGGAACTCCGCGAGATCAACCCGATTCGTGTCGAAGTGGATCATGTCGCCGGTGTCTGGATGATCCTTTTCATGACGCGTCCGAATCCCGGAATCTCCGGGCGACCAGAGAAAATCTCCCGGAATCACATCGAGTCGAAGCGGCTCGAAAAGCACGATCATGTCGATATCCGAACTCGCCCGCGCATCGCCCTGAGCCACGCTTTCCGTAATCACCGCCCCTTTGAACGCTGGCTCCGGCTCAAGCTCCAGACCGATGAACCGCATTGCCTGCTCAACCTTTTGTCGGCTGTGTGGGCTGTCGGGTACCGTCTTATTCAACCCTCACCTTCCAAACCTAGGATTAGGTTGACTCATTACTCCGTAACTTGCACTTGGCTGAGACAGCCGCCATGGTTGCTTGGGCCATCCAGAATCCCTCAACAAAGGGAGCCATCCACAGATGCTGTACGAATTGCGATCCTACTACGTAGTGCCCGGCCGCATGCCAGATATCCTCGCCCGCTTTCGTGACCACACCACCAAAATTTTCGACCGGCTCGGCATCACAAACGTGGGTTACTGGATTGAGGCCGTCGGTCGCAACGACCGGCTCATCTATTTGATCGCCTTCGACGATATGGTGGACCGCGAAGAAAAATGGGAAAAATTCGTCAACGACCCGGAATGGCTTAAAGCCAAGGCCGAAACTGAGGCCGACGGACAGATAGTCAGATACGTGGAGAACCGGTTTCTCACCCCGACCGATTTCTCCGCGATTCAGTGATGGAGGACAGCAACATCGCTTCCGATAGCAATCCCTTCGATCTCAGCGATAAGGTCGCCGTAGTAACCGGCGCCGGCCGCGGCATAGGCCGTGGCATCGCTCTCGGACTCGCGAAGGCTGGAGCCAACCTGGTGCTCGCCGCCCGATCCCAGGATGAGCTGGATAAAGTAGCGGTCGAGGTCGCCCATTTCGGCGCGGAAGCGCTGGTCGCCCCGACGGACGTCGCCGACCTGGAATCATTGGCAAACCTCTTCCACGAAACCAAGTCCAGGTTTGGTGGGGTGGATATTCTCGTAAATAATGCTGGCGTCGGACGCCGCAGCGACTTCTTGGACATAACCCCGGAGATGTGGGACTTCGTTCACGACATCAATGTGCGCTCCGTCTGCTTTGCCATGCAGCACGGCATTCGCAGCATGCTGGAGCGGGGCTACGGCCGGGTAATAAACATCGCCTCGTTGACCACCTATATCGGCATGCCTGGCAACGCTATCTACGGTGCCAGCAAAGGAGGCGTCGGGCAGCTGACCAAGGCTGTAGCGACAGAGTTCGCGCCCACGGGTGTTACCGTCAACGCCATCGCCCCCGGCTTTATTCACACCGACATAAACGATCGCATGTACCAGAAATCCGAATTCAACTCATGGGTACGAAGCCGAATCCCCATGGGCGAATGGGGCTCGCCGCAAGATATCGCCGGGACTGCTGTGTTCCTGGCGTCACCCGCTTCCGCCTACGTGACCGGGCAAATCATCCCCGTTGACGGCGGCTGGCTCAGCGCCTGATCGAGTTCTCCGTCAGCGCCGCCGCCATGCAAAACCCTGAAGGCCCCGGGGACTCAGATGGGCTCCCTCCGTGCCCCGTCTGCGGGGAGACCGCAACCGCTACCACCGGCATCGCCCCCAGGTCCCCTTATCTTCCCGACTCAGAGTTTCAGGTCGTCCGCTGCTTAAAATGCGGGCTCCTGCGAACCGATCCCTGGCCCACTCCGGACCAACTGCACGATCTGTACGAATCCGGCCAGTATTACTCCACGATTGAGGCCTCCGGACCCGTCGAAGCCGATTTACCGCTCATCGAACGGACGCGAAAGTATGTCCGCGCCCTGGTTGTCCGCCACCATTACGCTGCAGGTGGGGCCGGAGTTCCGGGTTTCTTAGCTTCGGCCATCTTTCGCCGGCGATTCGGCTGGGCGCCGAATAGCCTTCATCCGGGAACCCTTATTGACGTGGGCTGCGGAGACGGCGCGTTCCTGCTCGACGCCCAAAAGGCCGGCTGGAATGTCAGCGGTCTTGAGACATCCGAAACGGCCGTCAGCAACGCTAAAGCTCTTGGCCTTACCGTCCTCCACGGGTCCTTGGAGGACCGGCCCTTCGGCGATTCACAGTTCGATATCGTGCGCATGTGGAGCGTGCTCGAACACGTGCCGGATGCGAATGCCGCTCTGCTTGAGGTGGTTCGCCTCTTGAAACCGGGCGGCTGGGCGATAATTCAGGTACCCAACGCTGACTCCCTCGCCCGGCGCCTTACCCGGAGCCGCTGGTCCGGCTGGGATCTTCCCGCCCACCTGACCCACTTCACCCCTGAGACCCTGCGCTGGGCCGTCGCCAGGGTGGGACTTGAGCCGGTTGAACTCGGTCAGGCGTCCGTCGGCACCCTTGCGAACAGCTTTTCTTGGACCGCGGGATCCGTCGGCCGTGCCGCTGTATTCGCTCTGGACCAGATTCTGGACCTTCTCGGCCGGGGCGACTGCATGGTCCTGTTCGCCTGCCGTCCCCGCTCTACCGCGTCGGGCTCCTGAACTAACTGGCACGCTGCCAGCCAGAAGCGCTGAAAGACTCGTATCGGACAACTAGAAGTTCCCGATCGACCGGGCTCCTCCGCCCCTGACTAAATCCCGCCCGGAATACGCCTACCAACCTGCCAGCTGCGTGAAATCACAGTACTTGAACGGCGATAGCCAGGCCATCGCCGTATCGAGATCGAGGTTTCCGGCGTCAAACGTTACCCGGCCTTCCGCAACCTCTTCGCTGAGATTTAGAGTGCCGAAAAGAACCGGGATCAGCCCGCCACCGGCAAATCTCAAATTGGAGTCGCCGGGCCGCGGGTCGGTGAGAGATACGTCGCCCTGGGCGAGCTGGACTGTTACCGTCTCATCCCAGACGGATATTGTCAGCCGGGCCGACTCGAGTCCCAGTGAGTCGCTGCCAGTCCGCAGAAAAGGTGCGAGCTGCCCCAGCAGCCGTCGCAGCGACACGATGTGGAACAGGTTCTCGCCGCTGCGTTTTTCCCACTGGAAGCCGGGCGTCGCCTCGACCAGGTAGCCACGCGGTGCCCCGTGCAGCTGGAAGGTTGTCAGTTCAAGCGCGGTCGCGACGGCGTTCAGGTAGTCCGCCGGATCGGTGTTCGTGTCGTAGAGGAGGGACGCCAGGGTCCAGCGGTCGTCCACGAACCGGACTGCGGCGGCGGCAACCGGTAATTCCGCGTCGCGGACGATGTACCACTCGGTGCCGTTCGACACGTCGGTGTTGCGATCTTCCACGCCGGCCGTCGTGGCCGCGAACTTGCTCCGCAGATCCGAGGTAATACCGGTCTCCGTGGGCCGGACTTTGCGAACGTTCAGACCTTTTCTGGAGCCGCGCGTTTCCGCGATCGAAGCCATCCGTCCCTGTACGATCTCGAACCCGCGGCGCAAGTACATTTCGTAGGCCGGGCCTCCACCGGGATGGGCCACAAGCCAGATGGCGGAGACCCCATTCCTGGCGGCGAATCTCAGGGTGCGCGCATACAACTCCGCTCCGATCCCGCGGCCGCGGTACTCTTCTTTTACGAGGACTTGGCCGACGTTTCCGATCCTCAGCCTGGCATCGCCATGGATCAAGGTGCGAATGGCGGTCAGGCAATGGCCGACGATCTCGTCTCCGGCTTCCGCCACGACGATTGAGTCTTCCAGGAGGCCGGCGTCGTTGAACTTGCCGGCGTAGCGGGACTTACTGAGCCAGCCGACTGAATCGATCATCGGCCAGAGCTGGTCGTCGTCCCCGGGCTGCCAGTAGCGGTACGCGATGTCTGGCCGGTCGGGCTCCGCCCTGGTCTTACTCACCGGTATTTTCGTTTCGATCCAGCCGCGTACTTACCTGCCAACCGGTGGAGGTCATCGCCGTTGGCATCTCGGGGTGCGCCGATAGCACGTAGGCGATTCTCCCGCCATGGCGGGATGTCCATTGCCCCACAGGGTTCCGCGATGCTCAGCGGGTCATTCGTGCATACTGCGGCCAGCCTGCTCTCGATAGTATTCGATGGTCTTCACCAGGCCGTCATCCAGAGAGGTCGTCGCCTTCCAGCCGACGCGATCTTCAATGCGGCTGAGGTCCGGCACCCGGCGCGGAATGTCTTCATAGCTGGCTCCGAAGACCGATTCGTGGCTCACAAATTCGATTTCGGATTCGAATCCGCCCAGGCGTTTGAGGGCATGGGCGATTTCTAGAACCGAGATCTCCAGATCGGTGCCGACGTTCAATATGGTGTTGGCGGCGGCCGGGGACATGGCACTCTGCACCATCCCCTCTACGGCGTCTTCGACGTAACAGAACGTGCGCGTCTGCTTGCCGTCGCCGTGAACCTGGACCGGCAGGCCGTTAAAAAACCGGTTCAGGAAGATCGGTATCACCCGTCCGGCACCGAGGGTATCGAGCCGCGGCCCGTATATGTTGAAAAGGCGGAAGATGACGAAATCCAGAGAGTTCCGCTGTCGATGGGCGAGGATCAGATGTTCGACCGCGGCCTTGGATGTGGCGTAGCACCAACGATTAACTGTGGTTGAGCCGAGCACTCGATCGTCATCTTCATGCCACGGGACCTTCAGGTTTCTGCCGTAAACCTCTGAAGTGGATGTAAATACTATTTTCTTGCCGTAGCGAGATGCGGCTTCGACCACCTTCAGGCCCGCGACCAGATCCATTTCCATCGTTCTCAGCGGGTCCTCGACGTACACGCGGGGATCGGCGATAGCGGCAAGGTGGTAAATCACGTCGCAGGCACGGATTTCGCGATCCATGAGCAATTCATCGGTGATCGACCCCTGGAGAAACCGGAATTCCGGGTTATCCATCAGATGGCCGATTTTGGTGCCATCCGACAGGTCCAGGGCGATCACGGAATCGCCGCGCTTGAGGTGAGACTCGCAGATGAAGGAGCCGACGAAGCCGGCTCCGCCCGTTACCAGGATGTTCAACTTTGCGGTTCCTTTCCCGCGCCAACGTTGAGGAGACAGAAATTACCGGATCGCAGCCTCACCGTGGTCTCGTCGAGACCGAGTTCTTCTAACCGCACATAATTTTCGTTTATCAGCAAATGATCGATATCCCATCGGGCGAATATTTCGGTGATCGGCACCTGTAGAACGGGAAAGAAGTCGTCATAGTGATTCAGGTGGCCGAGCGAACTGTCCGTACTTAGAACCTTAGCCGTTGAAAAGTGCAGGGCCGGGTCGGCGAGTCCGAGCGGAATTGTCATCAGTCTTGCCTGCTGTTCCAGGGAACTCAGCTCCGCCATGATCCGCATCAGCTCCGTGGTTACGGATCGATCGATGTCTCGGACCACGACCCGGTACTGCAGAAACAGCGCCGGGGCAAGCCCGCCCAACAATGCCACAACGATGAAGGCGACCGCGAGGGCAGTCCCCCAGGCCGGATCGGCCGTGGACACCAGGCCCGCGATAACCAGCGCGGTCGGGAACACGCCGTACTCGCCGTAGCGCTCACCCTCGCCGATGAATTCCAACGATTTTATCTGCCGGATGAGGATTCCGGCGCCCAGTAGGCTCAGCGCCAGCACGAGTAAGAACTCGAGTTCGCGTTGCCAGGTGACCGGGCCGGCGACCTCGAAATCGAGGGCTTGATTGACCGCGGCCAAAATCGCGAAAACCACAAACGCATTGGCGCTGAAGACCGCCAGGAACGGAGCCTTGCGCAGGTACTGGTAGATCTTGAAAACCGGATCGGCGCTCTCGTCAGAAGTCTTGGGGAGACCCCTTATCTGATGGGCAAAGCGATTGTGAATGTTTCCCCGCCACCAGTTGAGCATGGCGAGATGTCCCTTGAAGACCCGCCAGTAGAGTCCGCCGGAAGCGACGATCGCAAGCAACCAGCTTCCGAGGAATGCGAGCGCATAGTAAGGCGTGAGGAAGAACAAGCTGAGCGCTATCGTGGCGACGGTCAGGGCTTGCAGGGCCATGCGGTGGGTGAGGAACAACATGGTGCCGGCCACGAGGGAAGCCGGAAACCAGATCCAATTGCCCGAAGCGGTAAATGCAAGCTCGGTGAGGATCAGCGCGGTAAATGTCAGGGAGGCGAGCGGCCTGGTTGTCAGGCTTGAATTTGCCAGCACCACTATTGGGGCCAGGATATAAGCCGCCTGGGCCGCCAGCGACGCCCAAACATTGCCGGTGAACGAGTAGGCGACGGCAAACACGAGAAACGAGTGCATGAAATCGAAAAGCGGGCTCACCAGCCACTGTGAACGTTCCAGTAGTCTTCTTGGAAACAGCGACAGCAGCCAGCGCAGCATCGGCGGGTAGTCAGATGGTTCGGGAATCAGGTAGCGGTCGAATCTCGCAGAGGGATCACGGCGCTTCCGGCGGTAGAAGTCGGCCATCGCCAGATGCCGCCAGGTGTCAACGCCGAAATAGCGATTGCCAAACCGGGGCCAGGTTTGCAGGAAGAAGGAAGCGACCGACAGGAGCAGGCCGACCAGGTAGATCAAGGCCGGCCTCTGCTCCCGTTCGATGTGCTTTGAGCCGACATGGGACTGCCATTTGGAAGAGATTCTGTGTCCATCGCGCGGTAGATGTTAGCCGAGCCTCGGTCCGAAACGTACCGCGACCATCGCCGGCGTAATCCGACCGTGAGCGCAATCAATCGAATGCTGCCAAGGCTGCCGCTGATCGCCGCCCTGGCGGCGATGTTGGTCGTGGGCTCGCTGCTTCTAAGACAGGAGCGGATGTTGCCGGTGACGTTCACCGAGGACGGATATGCGTTTCCCTATGGTCCGCTGGCGGGTGCGGTCGGGCAGAGCTTCGCTGCACCGGCGCCGTACTTGAGCCGGGTGTCGGTAACCATCGATGCGCAGGGGATCTCGGCGAGCGGCTTTCCCCTAAACCTGAGAATCCGCGACGATCAGGGAGAAGTGGTTGCGGAGGCCCGGCTCACGGTGAACCGCCCGGGCATCTCCGTCCAGGCGATCTCGTTTAGCCCGATCGCCGATTCGGAGGGCCGGGTATTCGAGATTGAAATTCAACCGGCGGAGGGGGCTGAAGGCGACATCTACCTGCCAATGCGAGCTGGATCGGGGCTTCCGGGGGAGAGCTTCCGGGACCAGGAGGCCGGACTCGGTGTCGATTGGTCGAGCAATTACCGGCTGCGGCAGACCGTTCGGCCGCTCACGTTCATCCGAGCCACCTTTGCCGCTGATCCGGTCACCGGGATGGGGCTGATCGCCGCGCTAACCCTTCTGGTCGGCGCCCTGGGGGCCGTATCACGCGGCGTTGGCTGGGTCCTGAGGTTCAGGCTGGATCTATCCACCACCGGGGTATTCGGCACGACCCTGGCGCTGGCTCTCTTTTGGGCGGCGTTTGCGATGTACCCGGTGGCTTAGGCGAGACCTTCGATCGGCCGGGGGCGATTCGAAAATCCGTCCTCATGCCCGGGTCAGAATGACCGCGGCGGCTACGACCCGCCGCTCATTCCTACACCATTTCCGGCCAAAAACCGGATGGTTGAGGGGTGACTTATTTGGAGGCGGACTCGACGGTGCGGCCGGAGACGGGCCCTCGGACCAGAAGGAGTGTCTCCACGGTGAGGTAGACGGTGGTTGCGGCGAGCGTGATGGTGAGGATGGTGGCCAGGTCCTGAACGGACTCGTGCCAATTGAACATGGCGATCAGCATCGCGACGGCGGCGACCAACATGAAACTCCACGGGCGCAGATTGCCGGCGCCGATGTTCAGGTGGGCCAGGGCGTAGCTCAGCGACAGCAGGGTGCCGGCCACGATGTAGATCGACAACAGAGTCGTGTTGAGATCGTATTGCTCGGGAAAGGCGATGGCGAAGACGTAGGTCGGGAAAATGAGGACCGTCAGGGCGACCACGGTGACTATGGCCCCGATCAGGCCGACGCTCACAAGCAGGCTGGGCACTATCGAACGGCCGGAGGAGTATCGCCGGATCACATGTGGCAGCAGGACGATGGACACGGGTGAAGTGGCGAAGAATAGTGTCCGACCGATGAGGGCGATGGCCGAGTAGTTGGCGGCCTGGATATCGTTGAAGTATGCCTTCACGAACAGGATGTCAGCGTTCAATACGATGGCCAGCGCGAACGCGATGCCCACCACCCGCAGCTGGTCCCGACCGCCCATCATCGGTTGAGTCTCCACCCGTTTCGGCCCGTTAGTCCGCCGGGTTACCCGGAACAGAATGACGGCTCCGCCGATCACTGCCACGGCGGCTCCGACCGAAGATCCGGCCACGGCTCCCGCCGCCGCCCAACCCAGCAGCACCATCCCGGCGCCGGCTCCCAGGCGCGAAGCGGCTTCGGCGACGCTGATGATGCCCAGGAAAAGGAACGAACTCGTGCCCGCCAGCGACCCTTTGACGACGATGGCGACGAGCGACAGGATGATCGCCGATCCGACGACCAGGATGCTGGCGACCCCGTCGAACTGCAGCAGGTCGCTGATCCAGCCACTCAAAAGGCCCAGTGCGACCGCGATGGCCAATCCAACCACGCCCACGCGGGCTGCGGTCCGCGTGAGCCAGCTCCATAATTGGTGGCCCTGACCCTGTACGAACAGGTCGCCGGAAACTTTGATGACGAGCGAGTTCAGCGCCGCGCCCGGGACGCTGAGCAGGGCCAGGAGGGAGATCGCGGCGATCATCTCCGCCCACGCCCCCGGCGTGAGAAGCCTTGCCATGACGAACTGGAAAGTGAATCCCAGGACGTTGACGACCATGGAGAGCCCGAACAGCACCAGGTTGTCCCGCAGGATCCCGGGGCGAAGCGCGGAGGCGGCCAAAGCCGACAAACGTCCCGTCGGAGTGGACCGGCCGGCGTCGACGCTAGACGCCTTCATAATCGCGGTAGAGCTTCAAGAAATAGGTCAGGGGCACCGGGACTTTCGCGGCCCGCATCAGGTCGCGATCTGACACCTGGCGAATCTTCCGCTGGACCGTACGGCGGGCAGCCCACGTGCCTCGCAAATTGCGCAGATTCCAGAGGATGGCCTCCAGAATCGCGCGAGATTTCCGGAGCCGACCGCGCAGAGCGTAAACGGCGGCGATGCCGAGGCAAATGGCCAGATGGACGGGCAGCACCTTGAACGCCTCGATCGGTCCGTAGTTCTTCAGCATGGCGTTGATTCGGTTCTTAAACGAGTGAAAGCTGATCAGATAAGAATCCGAGTTCCGGGATGTTCCGGCCAGCAGATGGTGTATCCGGGCGTCGGGCACGAAGTAGATCTTGCTGCCCGAAAGCCATACCCGCCAGCAAAGGTCGGTCTCCTCAAAATAAGCGAAGTACCTTTCGTCAAACACGCCGACTTCCCGCAGGACCGAAGCCCGGAACAGCATGCACGCCCCCTTCGCCGAAAATATCGGGAACGGCGAATCAAGATTCTCGTCGGGCGCCAGATAGCCATCGTGATACAACATGCCCGTCCAGGTCAGATAGTCTCCGACGGAATCCAGCCGCGACGGGTCCTTCATCCAGAGGATTTTTGGCTCGCAGCCGCCGGCATCTGGGTGAGCCTCCATGAAATCGACCAGTTCCGACAGAAAGCCAGGTTCAACCGTGGTGTCCGAATTCAGAAACAAAATGTAATCGCCGGACGCCTCTTGATACGCTAACAAGTTGGCTCCCACGAACCCCAAATTCTCGGACTGCTCAAATAGACGAACCTCGGAAAACTCTTCGCCTATCATCGTCGCGGAACCATCGGTCGAGCCGTTATCCACGCAGAGCACTTCGAAGCTCGGGTAGGCGACCTCACGCAGGGATTTCAGGCAATCCCGGATCAATGATCGGGTGTTGTAGTTGACGATCAGAATTGAGACAAGCGGTTGCCCGATGAAGAGCGGCTCCTGGCTGCCGGTGGCAGTGAGTGAGATACCGGCAGATTCTAGCTCCGCCGGGAGCCTGAGTACGAAATGTTGACCCATTCCGTCAATTACGCAGCACGGACGAAAATGAGGCGGGCAGACGTTTGTGCGGAATAGCGGGAATCCTGTCCGGGTCCCGGGGCGGACCTCCCGACCCGGCAATTCTCGAAGCCATGAAGGCGAGACTCGTCCATCGGGGCCCGGATGACGACGGCACGTATCTGGACGAGCAGGTGGCGCTGGGAATCCGCCGTCTCAGCATCATCGACCTTGAGGCCGGTCAACAGCCGGCCACAAACGAAGACGGCTCGATTCAGGTTGTTTTCAATGGCGAGATTTACAACTATCGCGAACTGACCGACCGCCTTGTCGCGCTGGGGCACGACTTTCGCTCCCGTTCGGACACGGAAACCCTCGCGCATGCCTATGAGGAGTGGGGCGACGCGTTTCTGGACAAGCTCAACGGAATGTTCGCCTTTGCCCTGTGGGACGTCCGCCGCCGCCGGTTGCTGCTGGCTCGCGATCGCGCCGGCATCAAGCCCCTGTACTACTCCCAGATCGGCACAACCGTCGTGTTCGGCTCCGAGCTCAAAGCGCTGCTCGAGCACCCGATGGTTGAACGCGATCTCGACGCCGAGTCCCTCGGTCACTACCTGTCGTTCGAATACGTCCCCACTCCCCACTCCATCTTTCGCGGGGTTCGGAAGCTCAGGCCCGGCCACTATCTCATCGCCGAACGTGACTCCATCGAAGAGGTCCGCTATTGGGATTTCGAGATTCAGCGCAGCGAGTCCGTCCGTATCGCCGAGCCGCATGCCCATGCGCAGAAGTTCGCCAGGGTTCTTCAGGAGTCCGTGTCGGCGGAGATGGTCAGCGATGTTCCGGTGGGAGTTTTGCTCAGTGGGGGTCTCGATTCCAGCGCCGTCGCCGCCATGATGGCGAAGGTCGCCGGCGGCCCGATCAAGAGTTTCTCGGTGGGTTTCGCCGAAAGTTCGTTCGACGAGAGCTCCCACGCACGGCGGGTCTCCCGTTACCTGCAAACCGAGCATCACGAGATGATGCTGACGCCGAAAATGCTGATGGATCTGTTGCCCGATCTAGCCGCCCATATCGACGAGCCCTTCGCCGACCCCTCCGTGATGCCCACCTATCTGGTCTCGAAATTCGCCAGGGAACACGTGAAGGTCGCGCTTGGCGGTGATGGCGGCGACGAAATGCTGGCCGGCTATTCCACCTTGCAGGCCCACTGCGTCGCTCCCTTTTACAGGCGCCTCCCCGCCCCGTTTCGACATCGGGTTGTGGAGCCGCTGGTCAGGTCGCTGCCCGTATCCCACACCGACTTCTCTCTCGACTTCAAGGCGAACAGGTTCATTCGCGGCTCCAGCGAAATCCCGTCCGTACAGCATCAGATGTGGCTGGGATCGTTTTTCGGCACTCAGAAGACGCAAATACTGTCTGACGACTTCGTCGAGCGAATCGCTGGTGCGCCGGGCCGCGAGCTCGTCAGGCGGACCGTGCAACCCTGCCTGGCCGGCAACCCGCTCAACCGGATCCTGTACCAGGATATGAAGCTGTATATGGAGGGCGGTATCCTCCCAAAAGTCGATCGTGCCAGCATGGCGGTCTCGCTGGAAACGCGAGTCCCGTTGCTCAACCGGGAGGTCATGGAGTTCCTGGCCGACACTCCCCTCTCCCTGAAATTGCGCGGCTTCACGCGAAAGTGGCTCCTGCGCGAGGCCATGGCCGGGCAACTTCCGGACGACATAATCAATCGGCCAAAAAAGGGATTCGGCATCCCCGTCGCCCGCTGGCTAACCAGTGATCTCCGACAGATGACTCAGGACTACCTGAGCCCCGTTCGGCTCGAACGCCAGGGGATCTTCAACCCGACGGCCGTCTCCAAAATCCTTGCCGAGCATCTGGAGCGCCGTCGAAACAACCACAAGATGCTCTGGACGCTTTTGATGTTTCAGCTCTGGTGGGATAACTGGATGGAGCCGGGCTAGCGCCAGCGCCCCCGCGAAGCCTCGGCGATCAGCCCCTGACCGAAAATTAGCAGTCCGAAGAAGAGCCCGAACAGGCCGGCGATCAGGACACTGCCGGACCCGGTAATCGCCCAGGTCACGATCAGCGCGAAGGCCAGCAGCCAGGCGAGCCCCGCCAACAGCGAAAAGATCTTGATCGGATTGTGGCGGACCGCCGCCTGAACGATCACCTGCATCATGCGCAGCCCGTCACGCAGCGGGCTGATCTTTGACTGACCGGATCGAGACCGGTACTCGCTGCGAATGAAGTGCACCCCCAGGCCATCTCCCATCATCGCCAGCGTCAACCCGGTGCTGAATGAAAATCCGGTGCTCAGAATGTCGAAATACCGCAACACCAGATCCCGCCGAAAGACGCGCAATCCTGAATTCACGTCGGGGATGTGGCGACCGGTCACAAACGAGGCAAGCATCACGAGTAACAAGCGCGCCACTCGCCGCAAAGGTCCCCCGTGGAAGTGCCGTCCAGAGCGGGCGGCCACCACCATGTCGTAATGCTCGGCGATCTCCAGGAGTTGTGCGGCCACCTCCGCCGGGTACGTGTCGTCCGCGTCGGTTATCAGTATCCATTCGTGACGGGCCGCCTGAATCCCGCGGCGCAGAGAATGCCCGTAACCCATGTTGGAGGGTGGACCGATCACATGCGCTCCGGCCTCCTCGGCTATCGCCCGGGTGCCGTCGGTAGAGCCGTCGTCCACCACGATAATCTCGAAATCGCCGGGCAACTCCCGCAGCACTGCCTCGTATTCCATGACAACCTTGCGGACAGAGGCCGCCTCGTTGTACGCGGGAATAACCACTGAGACTGATGGTGCCGTCATGCCTAACGCTCCAGAGATCGGGCCCAGAGGCCGCGCATAAAGCCCACCCCATAGACCGCGTGTGTGGCCACGATGCCCAAAACCGAGACCGCCGCGAGAAGCGGCCGCCCGGTGCGACCGGCTATGCCAAGGAACGTGGCGAGCAAGGTGGCGCCATAAACTGCGACAACCATCCGGTATAGAAACCACAACGGGGCAACACCGCGGAAAAGAAGCGGACCGGCGATCAGACCGAGCACCCAGACCGCTGGCAAAACATATGAGATGCGCAGCGATGTCTGCGGGTACTTCCGGGCGAAATGCCCTCGATGCATCCCGTACTGCACTATCTGGCGAAGGTGCGGTCCGAACAAGGGACGGCGATGGTGATAGACCAGCACATCCGGATCGTACCTGATCTTTCCCCCGTTATTCAGCAGGGCAAGGCACAACTTGGTGTCCTCGCCAGGGTAGAAGTGGGTGTCGAAGCCGCCCGCCTGCGCGAAAGCTTCACTCCGCACCAGAAAATTCATAGACGGGTAGTCATCGACCCAGCGAGCCTCTTCAGGCTGCACCCGATAACGATAATTCCCGCCGCCTAGCCTCGATCCGTACACCAGTCCCGACCCCTGCGCGAGAATCCCGTCGGCAGGCGGAGTGACGCCCGGCCCGCCCACCGCGACCACCTCCGGATCTTCAAAAATCGCCACCGCCCGGTCCAGCCAGTCCGACTCCGGGTACGCGTCGTCGTCGATGAACGCCAGGATCTCCCCGCCCGCCGCCCGCCCGCCGCGATCTCGTTTTAGAGCAGGTCCAGCCGCCCCCGTAGGCAGGATTGTTACCCCATCGAGCCCGTTCGGGATCGGCTCGTCTGGAAGCACGATCGTTTCAATCCGGGGGTAGTCCAGTTCGTCGATCGCCGCCAGGCATTCGTGCAGAAGAGGCGACGGACCCTTGCACGGCACGATGATGCTCACAAGCGGCCAGGCCTGATCGTCATTCAACCCCACAGGTCACCTCTGGTCGGGTGCCCCGGATACAGGTCCAGCACCCTCATCCGCCAGAACACTCTGATCGTGTCCATGAGCATATGCCTGACGGTGCTGGCCCTCACCGAACTCTGGAAATCCAAATTGATTCCCACCGGGAACTCCACAATGCGATCGAAGCCTCGTCGGACCGCCAGGGCGAGCAGCTCGATGTCGATGGAAAACCCGTCCACCTTCAAGTCGGCAAATAGGCTCTGGGCAAGCTCACGGCGCATGAACTTCAGACCGACCTGCGTGTCGAGGGCTTCCAGATCAAACATCACTTTGACCAGCGCTTGATAACCAAAGCTGTAAATTCGCCGGCGGAGCGGATAGTTCACCTCAGAATCAACATGCCGCTTAGATCCGATCGCGATATCGGCCTCGCCATTTTCCACCAGATTGGCTGCTATCGCGACCGCCGTCGGATCGATGTCCATGCCCGCGTCCAAGTATCCCACGATGTCGCCCGAAACCATCCGAATTCCCGCGCGCAGCGCATTGCCTTTTCCTCGATTTTTTTCGATGAGATGTACCGTCAATTCGTCGAAATCGAGCGCGGAAGCGACCGCCGCGGTCTCATCCACCCGGCCGTCGACGACCAGAACAATCTCGAAATCGCTGGCGAAACCTGACAGGGTAGATCGTATTCTGGTCAGATCGGCCGCAATGGTCTTTTCCTGCCCATAGGCCGGTACCACAACCGAGAGGCTTGAAGTTAGTTTTGGTAGGACGATTTCGCTCTCAGGAATTTTGGAATTGAGATTTATCGAGCGGGCGACCGCCCGGACGCTCCGCCGCCCTTCGAATCCCCGACCTTGCCCGGTCGGCAGCCGAACGTCACCGCAATTTACACCACCCGCTGAAGCCTGACTCCGATCACGCTAATCTTGTTCCAATCGGGTTGGCGCGACACCCCCTTCGGACAGTCTGATTCGAAGCCTGTCTACGAGTAAGCGAGAAGATTTATTGAATCGAGCCCTGGTTGCCGGCGGTGCCGGCCTGATCGGTTCGCACCTTTGCGAGCGGCTTCTCGAACGGGGCTACGAGGTCATAGGGGTGGATACTTTCCTCTCGTCCTCCCGCGACAATGTCGCCGCGCTGATCGACCGTCCAGGGTTTACATTCTTAGAGCACGATGTCATCGCCCCCCTTCCAGATGTCGGTGATCTCGATGAAATCTATCATCTGGCCAGCCCAGCAAGCCCGGTCTTCTTCGAGTCTCTTGCCGAGGAGATCGCCATGGTGAACTCAGTCGGCACCTGGCAACTGCTGCAGCATGCCCGGCGGCACAACGCGCGGTTCCTCATGGCGTCCACGTCCGAGGTGTACGGCGATCCCCTGGAGCATCCGCAGCGCGAGACTTACTTCGGCAACGTCAACACCATCGGGCCCCGCGCGCCCTATGACGAGAGCAAGCGCTTCGCCGAGACTCTGACCTATCTGGCTGCGACCCGGTATCAGGTCGACGCCCGGATCGTGCGAATTTTCAACACCTACGGGCCCAGGATGAGAGTCGATGACGGACGTGCCGTTGTCGAATTCATAGGCCGGGCGCTAAGAGGTGAGCCGCTCGTCGTCTTCGGCGACGGTTCCCAGACCAGAAGCTGGTGTTACGTGACCGATATGGCCCGGGGAATCCACCGGGCCATGACCTCAGACGTCGAGCCCGCCTTCCCAATTAACCTCGGGAACCCGGGTGAAATGACGGTCCTCGAGATCGCCGAGATGGTGATAGCAATTGCCGGCACCCGGTCCACGCTTGAATTCGCTCCCCTGCCGCCGGGCGATCCCGTTCGCCGGCGCCCCGATATCGGTCGGGCGCGCGAGTTGCTCGATTGGGAGCCGCGAGTCACGGTTGAAGATGGACTCGCCGCTACCGTGGACTGGTATCGAGGGCACGCCGGCCCGAGCGTATGACCGGTCCCGAATTGGAAATCTCCGACCGTCACGCGGCGGGTTGGTCAGGGCATTTACTATTTCGTAGATTTGAGTTGTCTTCGTACTGTTGTCGAGGCGACTCTCTCGCCCGATCCGGACGGTGGAACCAAATCGAGCCGAGGTTCGATCGAAACCGGGTTCCGCCGGTCAGTCCATCGGCGGCGACGCCAGCACCAGGCCCACTCGAATCAAAGATCCAGGAGCATGCCGCTTGAAAGTCGCGATAAGTTTCCCCCCATTTAAGAGCGACAAGGGGATTCCGCTCCTCTCCCAGAACCGGCAGTACCAGGTCTTCTCAACCCGCGATAGCGGTGGGTCGGGGGTGGTGCGGCTCATGAACAAATTCGTGGGCGACAACGCGACGGTCATTTTCCCGGTTTTGCCGGCGCTGTCGGCGACGCTGCTACAGCAGAACGGCCACGAGGCCATCTGGATGGACGGCATAGCTGAAGGCTGGACGTGGGAGGAATACTGCCGGCAGATCGAGCTTGCCCGTCCTGAGTTGATCGTGATTGAGACCAAAACCCCGAGCGCTCCGGAGATTTACGATTCGATAAGCGATCTGAAGCTGCGATTTCCGGAAACAAAAATCGCGCTGCTCGGCGATCACGTCACCGCCCTGCCGGAAGAAGCATTTCTCTTCTGCGACGTCGACTACACCATCCGGGGAGGGCAATTTGATTTCGCCACTCTCAACCTAGCCAACCACCTTGAGAGAGGCGAGGATCTGGGCGGAGGCGTGTTCTGGAGGGACGGCGATCAGATCTTGAACTCCGGCCCGGAGCCGGCTCCGCCGGTGCCGGTCGCGGTTCGTCCCTACATCGACCGCGAGCTCGTCAAATGGGAGCTTTACGCTTTCCGAAATGGGAACTTCCTTAAGAAGGGCACCTATGGCTGGGCCACCGGCACCACCGCCGCCGACTGCTGGTGGCGTCGCCGTGTCCCCGGAGGGCCAAAACGCGGCGGCGGCGGCTGCACGTTTTGTTCCTGGACCAGCATGCTTCCGGAGTTCTCCGTTCGCCCGGTGGACGATTATCTGGACGAACTCGAACAAATGGCCGCACTCGGCGTCCAGGAAGTATTCGACGATACCGGCACTTTCCCTACCGGTTCCTGGTTGCACCAGTTCTGCAAGGGGGTCAAGGAGCGCGGTCTGGACAAGGTCCTGATGTTCGGCTGCAACATGCGCGCCGACGCTCTGACTCGCGAAGAGTACGAGATGCTCGCCGACTGCAATTTCCGGTTCATTCTTTATGGCATAGAGTCCGCGAACCAGCGCACGCTCGACATTCTGAACAAGGGCACGCTGGTTCAACAGCAATGGGATTCTGTCCGCTGGGCCAGTGAAGCCGGTTTAGAGCCGCATGCCACCTGCATGGTGGGCTATCCGTGGGAGACCTTTGACGAAGCCCGTCGCACCGTGGATTACACGCGGGAGACTTTTGAGCGTGGCTGGATAAATACGCTGCAGGGCACGATCGTGATGCCCTATCCGGGAACTCAGCTCTACGCTCAGGCGCGCGAACGCAACTGGCTGCGCTTCGACGGCCCGGAGAACTGGGCCCGCTATGACATGCGAGAGCCGGTGCTGAAGTCGCCAATATCCCGCAGCGAAATCATGGGTTTGGTTCAGAGCCTTTACACAAGCTTCTTGAGTCCGCGGTACATGGCGAGAACGGTCCGCCGGGCGACCCGCAGTCGGGACCACTTCCGTTACTACGTAGTGCGCGGCTCCAAATATATCGTGGGCCATTTGCTCGATTTCCGCAAGAGCCAGGTACAGACCGACTCCGCCAACGGATCGCTGAAAAACGCCGAGACGGGTGTAGCCGATCTTCCGGTCGAGCTGTACACAGCCGGCGGGTCCACGGCCCCGCTTCCAGAAGGTGTGAGGAGTCTGGCCGAGGTGGAGTCCGGCTAAAACGTCGATTGCACGATCTCTTTCCAGCCATCCAGGAACGTCTGGCGAGCGGAGAGAGAAGCCGTTAGGGTCCCGAGCGCACCCGCTAAAACCAGGTAAGAGGCGGCCCCTCCGCGGGCCGATCTGAAAGCGGTTGGGTATTACTGGAGGCCAGCTAACGGCGGACTATCCAGTTCTCCAGCCTCGACATCTTCTTCGCTGACACGCAGATGATGCAGGTGGATCTGCCGGAACAGCGCCGCCGCCGCGATTGTCAGAAAAATCGCCATTACCGCCCCGCTCGCCAGAAGCACCCGCGCATAATCCATGGTCGAATCGGCCCAGTAAAGATAAGCCCCGGTCTGGGCCGCGGCCACCGGCACCAGCCCAAACCATATCCAGTTCCAACCGGCGGCGATGAGGATGTACGTGAGGAACAGGGAGGTCGTCAACAACGCGGTCCCCAGCAGATACATCTGCATGAGTTCCGGGTCCGCCGCATATCGATCTCCCACCAACACGTTGTGTAAGAAGCCCGGCACCGTGTAGCCGGCCACGATGGTCGGGATAGCGATCATCGCCATCACACTGGCACTGTTGCGAATCAGCAGCCAGCGCAGGCGGCGCGACATGAACATGTCGCGAAAACGAGGCAGGATTAGCAGTCCCAGCACGAAACCGGCGTAAAAAATCACCCGCCCCGCCAGGGCCGCCGCTGAAAACGACTCCATCTCCTGACCCGAAAGTCTGGAGTTGGCGATCACAACATCGATGGCCTGAACGCCAAAAATCGCGAACGTGGCTGGTACCGACCGCAGCTGAATGCGCAGGGTGTGCCAGAGGCTTTCCGAAACCGCGTTCCGCCGGCCTCCGGGTTTTCCGCCCCGCGGGAATAGCAACCAGATCGCCAGCAGTGTCGAAACCAGATAGCCGAAGGCGAACCCGGAGGTCGCGCCCGACACACTGAATCCGATCGCCACGAACACGATCGCCAGCACCACCCGCGAGGCCGCCTCGACCAGCATCACCAGGCCCAGCGAACCGAATCGGTGGGCCCCCTGAAACGCACCCCGGAAAGCGGACAGGATGAGCGAAAGCAAGAACGTGATTGCCAGCCACACAAGGACACTGTTCTCGCTGAAATGAAACACGCTCTTCAGGGGGCCGGCGAAGATCCCGAAGGCCGCGACCAGGACCAGTCCGACCATCCCGGCCGTAAGCCCGGCACGGAGCGCGAACGGCCATGTCTGCTGTGTTCCTCCACGTTCCACGACATGGCCGGTGCCCACCGCGACCGCCGCCTGAAACGAGTTGGCCGGGAACAGGATGATCGCGATGAACGACACGATCGCCAGCACAATCGGGTATTCACTTGGCTCCATCATCCTGGCCATCGCCAGTTGGTACACGTAAGAGAGCGCGTTAGCGGTCATCGCCAGCGCCAGGAACACGATCGATTGACGTGCCACCCCACGCAGCCGCCCCGTCTCCGCGGCAGGCGGCTCTGTGCGAGCGCTCAAGGTTTCAAAACCGATCTAACGCGGCTGCCCGAATCTAAAAAAATAGGTCTCGGAGCCAGCAGTACACGTAACGCCACCATGCTCGTCGAAGTGAAATTTTGGAGTGGCCGGCGCCGCGTTCGAACTCATGGCTCGGCACTTCATCTGCCCGGTAGCCCATCTTCAGCACTTTCATCACCATTTCCTGCTCGATGGTGGTGATGTTCTCCCTCAGGCCCAATTCGATCGCGACGTCCCGGCGTATCGCCCGAAATCCGTTCTGGGAATCGGTCAGACGAACATTGAACCGGTAGTTTATGCCCAGCATGATGATCTGCTGGCCAAGCCACCGTACGAAGCGGTCCATGTCGCCCGTCATCTCGTCGCTGCCACCCCGGGGACGGGATCCCACCACAAGATCGGCTTCATCGCTCAGTAATGGCGCCAGCAGCTTCGGTATGTCCTTCGGTACGTGTGAACCGTCGGCATCGATAAAAACCAGCAGGTCCCCGGTGGCCTCTCTTATCGCCGTCCTCACCGCGTCGCCCTTGCCCATTCCGCCGTCAAAAACGACGCGCGCCCCAAACCTCTTGGCAATCTCCGTCGTGCCATCGTCCGAGTGGCCGTCCACGACGATCAATTCATCGGCGTACTCTTCGACGGCGCTCAGAACCGCACCGATGGTTTCGGCTTCGTTCTTGGCGGGGACCACCACAGTGACCTTCATCAACAAACCTGTTCGTGGGCGTTGGACGCGGGATATCGCCGAACCGCAGAAAAACACCGAGAGTTTATAGGCTGGTTTGCTTACCACCAATCCTCCTCCCCCCGGCAGCCCCTCCCCCGTCTTCATCGCGCCGGGTAACAGCGCCGACATTTGGTAAGTTAATGTTAGTGAGCTGACCGATCAGCCTCACCATCAGAGTCAAAATAGGAGAGACAGTGCCGACAGCGGTAATAACCGGCATCACCGGCCAGGACGGCTCTTACCTAGCCGAATTCCTGCTCAAGAAGGACTATCGCGTCGTCGGCATGGTCCGTCGAACCAGCTCGGACCCGCTGGCGCGCATCGCCCACGTACTCGAAGACGTCGAAATTGTCCCCGGCGATCTCCACGACCAGTGGTCCCTCATAGACCTGTTACAAACCTACCAGCCCGATGAGGTCTACAACCTCGGCGCTCAGTCCTACGTGCCCACCTCATGGAATCAGCCCGTTCTAACCGCCGAGGTCACCGCTCTTGGGGTCACGCGGATGTTGGAAGCGATCCGCACGTTCAAGCCCGACCTCAGGTTCTACCAGGCGTCCAGCAGCGAAATTTTCGGCAAGGTGCGCGAGGTCCCGCAGAGTGAAACCACCCCGCTTCACCCGCGCAGTCCCTACGGGGTGGCAAAGGCCTACGGCCACTGGATTACCGTCAACTACCGCGAGAGTTACGATCTCTTCGCTTGCTCCGGAATCTTGTTTAACCACGAGTCGCCGCGCCGAGGGCTCGAGTTCGTGACTCGCAAGGTCAGCTACAACGTCGCCCGCATCAAGCACGGGCTGCAGGAAAGCCTCGGCCTGGGAAACCTGGACCCGTCTCGCGATTGGGGTTTCGCCGGTGACTACGTGGAAGCCATGTGGCAGATGCTCCAGCAGGACGAACCCGATGACTTCGTGATCGCCACCGGACACACCCATTCCGTGCGGGAAATGGTTGAGATAGCCTTCGAACGCGTCGGCCTCGATTACCGCGACCACGTAAAGACCGATGAGACCATGTTGCGCCCGGCCGAGGTCGATCACCTGGTAGGCGATCCGTCCAAGGCCAGGGAGGCGTTTGGCTGGGAGCCGCAAGTAGGCTTCCGCGAGCTGATCGAGATGATGGTCGACGCCGACATGGAGCTGGTGGAACGAGAAATCAAGAGCGGCGCGCCGGTAAGCCGGCCCGCCTACGGCTAACCGGCCGCGCTCTGTTTACGATCGGAGGGCAGGCCGGGTGCTGATCGAGAAAAAGATTGAAGAAATGGGGGTCCGGCTCCCCGAGGTCACCGCGAATACGCGATTGGCGCTGATCCCCAGAGTCAAAGTCGACAATTTTCTCTATTGCTCCGGGTGCGGGCCTGATGGCGACCCGGAAAACACCTGAAAAGGCAAAGTCGGCCGCGAGTACTCCACCGAAGAAGGCTATGCGGCGGCTCGCTGGTGCGCCGTCGGGTTACTGGCCCCGGCGAAGGCCGTGCTTGGCGACCTGGATCGAATCAAGCGCGTCGTCAAGGTCCTGGGCATGGTCCATTGCCCTCCAGATTTCGAAGATCAGCCGCAGGTGATAAACGGTGCGTCCGACTTTTTTGTCGAAGTTTTGGGCGAAAGCGGCCGGCATGCCCGATCCGCAGTCGGAATGTAGAGTCTGCCCTCCGGTATACCGGTCGAAGTCGAGGTAATCTTCAAAGTCGACTAGACGGCCGCTCCCCGGGGGGATTCGAATGGGCCACTTGAGCAAACGCCCGTGATGGTGAGGTCCATTGTCAGAATTCGCTGACTTCATCCGCGTCTCGCTGGTGGAGCTTTCGGCTCTGTTCGCGGGAGTCGGCATCGTCGCCTGGCTGCTGCCGCAAGAGCGCCGGCTGCCGATCGTCCTCGGCGGGGGGTTGGCGGTGGGACACGCCCTATCGATCTTCGTCCTCATGGCCCTCCTGCGCTTGTTGCCGATAGGTCTCGCCGTCCCGGCGGTATTCCTGCTCGCCCTACCGCCCGCCGCTTTCGCGATCTTGAGCCTGCGCCGGAGACCCTACATCTGGGGCGTCTCCCTCGGCTGGACCGTGCTGGCCCTCTCGCTGCTCACGCTTATTTCGGTGGGGGCGGTGGTGGACCTTGCCGCCAGCGTTTGGAACGGTTCCACTCACGAAAATCTGGTTGTGCGAATGGCCATGGCGGCTCACGCCGCCGAGAGCCCGTGGCCGGTCATGGATCCTTATTCGCCCGATCACCAGCGGCTCTATCGACACGCCGCCCAGGTCTGGACGGCGGCCCTCATGCGCATCTCCGGAGCCGGCCTTTATCCCGCGACCGTCGTCACCGTATTGGCGTCCGTCCTGGCGATCGCCGGCGGACTGTTCGCCGCCGTCGCCCGGCTGCGGTCATACTTGGCTGGCTTTTTGGGCGCTTCTTTGTTTTTTACCGCCACCCCCTCCAACTTCCTCGGCGTCTGGAAAACCCCATTCGGCTCCCTGAGCACTTCCAAGGCCTACGGCCTCGCCACGGTCAAAAGGGAACTCGCCCAGGGGTACGTTCTGGGCCACGGCTTGGCGCTTGCGCCGGGCAACGACTTCACGCTGATGGTCGGCCTGGGTGCCGGGTCCGGCGCCGTATTTCTGGCTGCAACGCTCGTCGATCCGACCACGCGACGCCGTACCGGCATCGTGGTCGCGGCAATGGCCCTCGCCGCCGCCGGCGCCGCCGCGGAACAGATACTGCCGGTCGCCGTCGCCACGTTGCTTGCCGTAGCTGCGGTTCTCGCGATTCGGCGTCGCTGGACGCAGGCCATTTCCTTCGCTGCACTTGTTCTTCTCTCCTCCGCCTTCGTGCTTATCCCCGAGGGAACCTACGCCGCCCTCGCGTTCGGCAGTGAGATCGGCCAGCGCGCGGGGTTCGCGTTCACGCCTGAGTACTTTCTCCGCCTTCCTACCGAATTTCTCTTTTTCGCCGGCTCCGAATCGCATTTCTTCGCCGTCCCTGCCCAGACCTTTCGGATCTGGCTATTCGAACCCATCGCGCTCAAAGAAATCGGTTGGATTTACGTGGCCCTAGCGTCCCTCATCATCCTCTCCCGGAGACGAAATTCCGCCTCGATACTGGCGTTCGCCGTAGCGCCGGCCATCGCTTTGCTAATTCCCGGGCTGGTGTCGGACCGGCTCTACGAAATAAACATCGCCAAATTTACGGTGCTTGGAATTTCGTTGGGTGGGCTGGCCGCCGGCGTCGCCGCGGCCGAATTGCTGGCAAGGCGTAAGGCCGGACTTGCCCGGGTGGGCGCAGGCGTCCTGGCCGGGGGGCTCATCGTCTTCGCCAGCGCCACCTGGATGCTCGCCGTGCCTTTCTGGCCGGCCAGGCTGTCCGAGCAGCCCTACCGGCACCTCAAAGAAGAACTCGAAGCCACCGACTACCTGCGCTCCCTCGATTACGGACGTCGAGCGCTGATCCTCCCCGGCCCCACCGACAAAGAGGAGGTCAACTCGGACGGCTGGGAAGGCATGCACCGATTTGTCGTCTCCTTTGGCGCGACCGCCATCCCGATGGGTCTGGATCGCTGGGGCGCCGCCCACCTGTATCAGCCCTACTACATCCCGGCCTACGACTCGCTGGACGAAGCCGCCATGGCGCAATTACGGATCGACACCATCTATGTCGCGCCCCATCTCCTCACCGAAGAACAGGAGCGAATGCTGGAGAGCGCCGTCGCCGAAGGGCGGGCGAAGTTGTTATTCGAATCCTTCGCCGGCAATCGACAGATTTATGAATATCAGCCCCGCTAAGTTCCACACCCTTGCCCTGGCCGGGGTCTGGATTCTCGGCGTCCTGAGCTGGGCCACAGCCTTTTTGCTCCCTTTGGACTGGCCAGTCTCCAGCATGACGGACAGGTCGGCCCTGATCCCCATTGGTCCCGTCTCGGAGTTCGTCGTGCCCGGGCAATTGTTTGGTACCCCGGAAGCAGTCTCCGCTATCGACGTCTTGATTCGCGTCGGCGGACCGTTTGGCGCCTCTACCCCGGTGGGTATGGCCGTTTACGAAGATGTCGAGCGCACATCGCTCGTCGCGCGATCCGGTGCCGAACCGGTTTCGGTCCCGGCCGGGTTGGCGGTTATCCGCTTTGATCTGGACGTTGCAATCGACGGCAACCGACGTTTTTACCTGGAGCTCGAAATCCCGCCCGACAATCCGTGGCCAATTTTCGTGGGCGGTACCCGCGACGATCCCCGGCGCGCCGGCGACTATCTATATCTCGAACGCCGACCCGGCTGGTCGGACCAGGATCTGGCCTACCAGTTTTTCCGGCGCCAAACCGGAATCCAACGTTTTATACACATCGCTTCTGTGCGCCCGGAGATGGCTTGGACCATCGTCCTCTCCCTCGTGGCCGTGCTCGGAATGTCGGCCGGTCTATCGCTTCTGGCGCTGCGAAACTACGGCTGGATGACGATATCCGGCGCAGCCGTGGCTCTCCCGGGGCTGGCCTTGCTGGCGCTCCTGGTATGGCTACTTCTTTGATTCCGCCACCTCCGACCGATCATCGGCCAACAGGGTCTAGTCAGTGAGCCCCATTGATCTAACCCTGGCCTTTGTCCTTGCGGCAGTCCCCTGGCTCGCGGGTGTTCGACTCGTCATGTGGCTGGCGCCTGGCGAGTCACGCCTGCCGATCCTGCTGGGGGCGGGCGGAGGAGTCGGCATCGGCGCGTTCCTCCTGGCCCTGATGACGCCGCTGCGTTTTTTGCCGGTGGAGATCGCGGCGCGAGGAGTCTTCATCCTCTTCGTCGTGCTGGCCATCTGGGCGGCGGTCGAATTACACCGGCGCCGTCCGGGCTGGGACATCTCAAGCGGCTGGAGCATGCTCGTGTTTGGCCTCCTGGGAGTAGTGGTAGTTGGCGCGGCCATAAATTTCGCATCCGGTGTCTGGAATGGCGCGACCCACGAAAATCTAGCGGTGCGCATGGCGATGACCGCCCACATGGCCGCCGGTGATTGGCCCCCGGCCGACCCCTACGCGCCGGGAGTCGAGCGCCTTTATCGCTACACCGCGCAGGGCTGGGGCGCGTCCGTCATGCGGATCGGTGGGGTGGGATTATTCGAGGCTGTCCTGGCCATCACCATCACTTCAGTCGTGGCGATCTTCGGCGGGATATTCGCGACCGTGGCATCGCTCCGCAGTTACTTGTTCGGCCTGTTCGCCGCCGCGGGTTTTGTCACCGCCGCCCATGCCAGCTTTCTCGGTCTCTGGAAGGCCCCGATTGGCGAATACAGCGTGTCTCGCGGCGAGATTCTGGCCGGGCTCGATCGTGAACTGGTCCAGGGCTTCACCGGGAGCCACGGTTTCGCCCTGCTGCCGGGCAATGACTTCACCAACGTCGTCGCCATCGCCGCCGGGTTCGGCGGTGCTTTTCTGACCGTGCAACTACTCCGCGGCTCCTCGGCCCGTATCCTGCTCGCGGCTCTGGCTGCCGTGTGTTTTGGGGCGATGGCCGCCGCCGCCGAGCAGACCCTCCCCATCGCGCTGGCGACCCTGGCTTTGCTCGCCCTCGGTTGCGCCGTCAGGCGCGACTGGCGAGCCGCTCTTACCGTGACGCTAATCGCGGCGGCCGGTGTGGCCCTCGCTCTGGTTCCCCAGGGTTCGCTCTCGGCGATCGCCTTCGGTTCGGAGGTCGGATCGCGGGCAAGCTTCGGCTTTACACCGGAAAACTTCTTGACGTTGCCGACCGACGCCATGCTGTATTCCGCCCGGACCTCCCCGTTCTTCACCGTTCCCGCCGAGCAAGTCCGCGTCAGCTTCTTCAGCCCGATCGTGCTCAAGGAATTCCCCTGGGTCTTTCTCGCGTTCGGGTTGGGCGCATATTTCATCTTTCGTGCACGACGGTTCTATCTTGTGCCATTCCTCGGCATGGCGCTGACCGCCTTCCTCATCCCGGGGCTGTTTACCGATCGCGTTTACCCGATCAATATCGCTCGCTTCACCTCCGTCGGCGTCTATCTGGCCGGACTGGTCGCCGGGCTCGTCGCCGCCGAACTCTGGACCCGATCGGGGCGATATCGGACCGCCTACCGTGCGGTTGGCGTGACTTTGATGATCCTCGTAATGGGGTCTTGGATCGCCAGCGCCCCTCTCTGGCCGGCCCGTCTTTACGACACCGCCAACGCCTCGCTATCGGAGGATCTTGAGGTCGCCGCCTTTTTGCGGGACGGCGCCTACGGTCGCCGGGCGCTGGTTCTGCCCGGTCCAACCACCCTCGCTGACGTCATCACCGACGACTGGGAAGGTCAACATAAATTCGTCGTCGCTTTCGGTGCCACCTCGATACCGCTCGGCCTTGACGCCTACAGCGAAGGCGGCTGGTACGGCGCCCATTACCGTCGCGCTTACGACACCCTCGATCCCGAGGCCATGGAGGCTCTGGGCATAGACACCGTAGTTGTCGCCCCTCAGCTTTTAAGCGCCGATCAGGCGGAAATGCTGACCCGGGCGGAGTTGGACGATCGGCTGGTGCTGGATTTTGTGAGTTCTGACGGCGCCCGGTATGTCTACGCGTATCTCAGTGACGACAATGACTGATCGCGTACCAGCAATAGGTTCCGTTATCGCCGCCACCCTTCTCTGGTTCGCGCTCCTACTGGTGCCCGTGGATTGGTCGGTGTCGTCTGTACCCGCCGCCGGCAGCCTGATTAACATCGGCCCGGTTTCGTCCTACGTAGTCCCCGGCCAGACCGTCCTGCCCGCCGAGCCGGTCGACAAAATCGCCGTGCCCATCCGCGTGGGCGGGCCATTTGGTTCCAGCGTGCCGATCCGTCTGCTCGTCCTCACCGAGCCCGGGGGCGACGAGCTTGCGGCCGCGGCGGCGACCGCCGTCTCCATTCCCGCCGGATTCGACCTCGTCGTATTCGAGCTCGATTCACCCTTGGCCCCCTCTAGCTGGGCATATCTGGAATTAGAAATCCCGCCGGAAACACAGTGGCCGATTCTCATTGGAGGCACCAAGTCGGACCTGTCTGAATTCCCCGGACAGCTGTTTCTTCGGGGCGAGGACGGTTGGTCGGACCAGGACATATTCCACCAGCTACTCCGCCGCCAGAATCTTGCCTCGCGAATTCCGGTGATCTGGTCGCGACATCGTGCGACTTTCCTGGGTTACCTGGCTCTCCTCTTATCCGTTGCGGCGATTTTGGCGGGTCTGGGATTCGTAGTCGGGCGCCGCCGCCCGGCTCTGCGGTGGCCGCTGGCGCTTATTCCGGTCCCGGTCATGGTTGCGACCTATTACTTCTATGCCCTGCTCTAGTCGCCGGTCTCAGCCCGGTAGGAAATCCGCAACGTCTACCGTCTGCCCCGTCTTCCCGGCCTCCGCCGCGGCGAACACCATCGCCATACTTTTCACATTGTCATCAAGCACCGTCTCCGGCGGATCGCCCCTTTCCAGCCAGTCCAAGAAGTCGGCGATGATCTGCTGATGGCCGTAAAGGTGGGTCTCGGGGATGGGCACGATCTCGTCAGGCTCGCCTGCCCGGTGCAGCCGCATGACGTCGTCGTCGTCGATGCTCAAGGCTCCCGATTCACACTCGGCCCGATAGTGCTCCTGGTGCCAGGTATTCTGGTGTCCCGCGCCCGACAGATTGCCTTCGTAAAGCGCCCGCGTATCGTTGTCCATCGAGCACAGATAGAGCCCGCTGGAAAGGCCCGCGAAGCTTCCCCAGGTCGGATTCCAACCGATACCGCTGATCGTCCGACAGTCTCCCCCGGTCAGGTTCCTGATCATGTCGAAGTGGTGAATCGAGGCATCGATCACGAGCGGATCGTCCATTTCATGACGGAAGTCACTCGAGCCTAACTTCGCTCCCCATGATCCGAACACCCGATAGTCGGCCTGAAACCGCGCTACGAGGTATTGCAATCGTCCCAGCCGTCCCGATCTCAGCACGTCACGAAATGCCAGCATGCGCGGTGTAAACCTGTAATTCTGGATGACCGCCATTTTTACGCCGGCCTTTTTGACCGCCTGCACGATCTCCGTCACTTCCGAAAGCTTGTCGGAAATCGGTTTTTCCGAAAGGACCGGCAACCCTCGCTCCATTGCCTTCAAGATGGCTTCCCGGTGATGCCAGGGCGGAACCGCGACTACGCAGAAATCAACCGCCGCGTCAGCGAATGCATCGTCCATCGTGCTGTAACGCTCGCTCTCCGGCAGATCTAAAAAATCACCGGCTTCCCTCAGCACCGCCGGCACGATGTCGACGATGGCCGAGATTCGGAGACGATCTTGATGCACCGCCGTGAACCGGCGAATCCACGCCCCACCTATTCCTCCGGCTCCAATCAACAGGCATCGTTTCATTGCCCTGACCTCCAGGAAATTGCAGGTGGCGAGCCCATCTTTGACCGACGCGGCAAGAAAATGATTGTCAATAGACTCTCCTCGGACGATCCTTTTGCCGAATCTTGGACCGTAGAAGAAATGCTGACTAGTCGGAGAGCGCGGGGATGTGTGGGGACGGGCTCTGGCTCAACGGTTTGGCAAGGAAGCCGGCCGGCTTAGATTTCTCGACCGAACAGAGGCACACAGTGGCACCAAGGGCCGTTGCGAAGGAACGCAAAGCCCCGTTGATCAAGCGTCTCCGGCAAGCGATCCGGGACGGTAGCTACGTTATTCCGTCTGGGGAAATAGCTGCTGAATTCGCCCAGTCTTACTATGCTCGGAATCGGCATCTCGCCGTAGCGAGACGGCCACTGCCGCTCAACCTGGAAAACCGCTTTCTAGGCGACCAGGCCGCGGCCGAACCCGACCTCTAACCTTCCGACGACCTGACAATCGTCAGGCCCGCTCGCGGGCAATTCCGGCTGAAGCCACACACTCGGCGCTTTCGCCAATAGGTGAATTGTTCGGCACGGCTCAAACAGTGCCGAAGGCCGAAGGGCTGTTCCGGTTTCTAACGAGCGGTCCGAATCTTGGCGGGCTCTGGTCTTCAGTCCGCCGATTAGACTGTACGGTCTTCTTCGCGACCCTCCGCGTTCCACCTCCGACTGGACCGTATGTACCCGGAAATCTTCGCCGGCGGATTCAAGGTGGCTATCGCCCTGCTCGCCTTCCTGAGCTTCGTCGGCTACGGCCCGGCCCGCCTCATGCTGAGCGGTCCCTGGGCCCCTTACCGTCTGGTGAGCGCGCCCGTTGTCGGCTGGATCATGGTGGTGCCGATCTCGTACCTTCTCAACGCGAATCTGCTGGGGATGATCCCCATCTTCTGGATTCTCGTAGGAGTTGGCGTCGTAGGAAATGTAGTCGCGTTCCGGTGGCGCGGGCGAATTGCCGCCGTCCCCCAGGATCGCCTTGTACTCCTGGCCGCCGGATTAGGTCTGGGCCTTTTCCTGGTGGCGCTAATCCCCCACGCCAACGACTCCAGCCTCGCCCTTCTGGCGCTCAACGTGGACGAGGAACTGTACTGGCCATATGCCGAGCATTTGAAGTATTTCCCCGCCACCATGGAAGGTGCCGCCCATTCACCGTTCGGCGACCTCTTTGTCGCCGACGACTTCCGCTCGCGGGGTCAAGGTTTTGTATACCTGCTATCCCTCGCAAGCATCGTCTCGGCCACGCCAACGATCCTCGCTTACATGCCTCTCGTATATACGCTGCTCGCTCTCAGTGTGGTCTCCACCTACCTCTTCGCCCGCGTAGGGCTGAACCTCGGCGGCCGCACCTCGCTCCTGGCGGCCGGGTTATACGCGGCCAACGGTCTCCCGCTGTGGTTTAGTGGCATGGGCTTCGGTCCCCACATGGTCGCGTTCGCTCTTCTACCGCTGGCCCTGGCCGCGTTAACCGTGGCCCTCAATCACGGCCGGACAGGTCCCATTCTCTTCGCTGGGCTCGTCGGTGCGGTCCTACTTATTTCCTACTTCTGGGCGATTAGCGCCGTGTTCCTCGTATCGGCAACGTTCCTGACGTTCGGTCTCGTCGCGTTCCAGCCCCACCGAATGCTGAGAATTCGCAGGCTCTTCGCCCTTACGATCGTTGCTCTTGCCGCCGGATCGGTCGGATTCTTCTGGTTGCTTCGATGGTCTTTGCCAAGACTGACCTCCGTTGCGTCCGACCTGGACGCCTCCTTCGGAAACGCCTGGGGCGATTTGTCATTTCCTCCTTTCCAACTCGCGCCGGGGATCCAGACCTACCACATGGTCTTCGACAGATCGGGGATCATGGCCGCGATACCGAACCCGCTATGGGAGATTCTGAATGCCCTCGCACAGCCCGTATGGATTGCCGTCTTATTTTTGGCCGGGATCGCCCTACTGAGGATGTCCGGCAATCGACTCGCGGCCACGATGTTGGCCGTCGGCTTTGCCCTCTTCATGTTCTGGGTGCTGCGTATCGCCGCCTATCAATATGGCCATTTCAAAAACTTGTCCTACGTATCCTTTTTCGTCGACACCCTCATAGCCGCTGGTCTCGCGACCCTCTGGGTCGGCGGACGAAAACGCTTCGCCGGCCTCGTCCCGAGTGCCACCTGGCGCCGATGGTCAAACGTCGTCTTGCGTTCGGCCGCGGCTCTGACTCTGGTGGCCCTACTGACGCTTTCGCTGCGCAATAGCTTGCACACCTTTCGCTGGTACTGGCTCGGCTTCTCGTGGAACCTGCCGCACAGCGTTGTCGATGATGTGCAAAGAGTGGCCGATCTCATTCCCGAGGGCGCCACCGTCGCCGTTTCCCCCGACGCCGAGTACCCGCTAGCTCGCGAATCGATCAAGTTCCGGCCGATCACGCTCGCCTTCCACTACGAAAACAACGCGGTCGAACGCTGGTCCGGCCGGCTCTGGGCCCTCCTCGCCACAGAGCTCCCGAGTCGCGATGTCTTCCTACCGGCCGGCACCACCGCCTTCGCCACCAACCCGGAGTTGATTCCTGAAAACCCTGATTTTCTAGTGCTTGGGCGGGACGAAGACCCGCGGCTGCACGGACTTGTTCCGGCGGAGAACCTGACTCCCGGTGCGGTGGTCGGCCTCTACCGCGTTCCCGGCGCGAATGTTCTTTCCGGCGAAGAATTGATCGTGGCGGCGGGCGGTCGAGGGCCTCTCGTCCCCGGCCGTCCACTGACAATCAGAATCGCGTCCGACGGCCTCTTCCCCGGGTCCCTCGATACGGTCCCGACCGATCCGTCCGTCCTCCGCCAGGTGTTGTTAGGGGTCGCAAACGTGTCCACAAGTCCGGTCGCCGTCCAGGTCGCTTCGGGTGGGGCCGCCACCACGCTTCTTCTCGATTCTGGTCTCAACTGGATAATCACCGACTCAATCGCGGTCGGTTCGACTTTCACCCTGGGCGCCACCGAAGCTAGTTCAATAATTCCGATGGTTGCCCGGTCGTTGGAGCCCCTCCTGGGCGTTCCCTCCGGCGTCACCGCCGATTCCCGGGCGATCGTTTGGGTGCAGGCGGTCTCGCTGGGGGACACGATTGAAGCCCGGCTGACCTTCATCCAGCCCGATCACAAAGGACGAAACGTCGGCGTCAGCTACCGCGAAGATACGACTCGCGGATACTGGGTGAGCGCCGTGACCCTGCCAGCATCGATCCACCAGATCGAGCTTGAATATTCCGTGTCCGAACGTCGCCTAAACGAAACCCTGGACGGAACGTACAAAAAAACCGGGGTTGCCCGGGAGGCTCCCGAAGACGGCGTTCGGAAATTCGACCTTGTCTTCGCCCACGGTGACGAAACCGACCGCCGCATCACGCTCTTTGAATACCAATTCTTGGAACAGACCGCGAGCATCATCCGGACCCCTTCGATCCCATACGTATTCACGCTACGGGATCGCTAATGCGCTTGAGGTTACTGAAGCCCTATTTCGAGACTTGCCCGCGGTAATTCGCCCGGCAAGAACAGCACCAGACTCACCGCGACCAGCGTCAGGGCGATCGCCAGCACATCAACGGCCCTAACCGGCAACGTCAGTTCCCTCGCCGCCACGAAGACGCCTCCGACCAGCACCATTACCGCGGACAGAATCAACAGGGCTAGGGGGATAGCCAGCATCGCCGTCGCTCCCGATTGAGCCACCCGGGACGCGTCCGCCAACCGCGCCCAGATCGCCTCCGCCCACGCGAACGGTCGGGGCGTGGTGGTAATTCGGAACTGTTTGAAATAGAGATCCTGGCCGGGAATTTCATCGTCCAAATCGTAATGGTTTCCGAACGGGTACTCGTCTGTCTGGATGTACCGGAAAAATAGCCGGTCGCTGGATGAACTCAGGATCGCCTCCGTCCGGAGATAAAACTGCTCGCCGGCGGGAACCACATCCGGCTGAAATCTCAGACTCACCCGCCAGTCTTCCCGAGTCTCCCGAAACACCACGATTTCCGATGCGTAGGTATCCGAGGCGCCCGGCTCCGGTTTCAACTCAAACTTCACCCTGATCCAGCCCTCCGGGGCAACATCCGTGGTCAGTCTCAGATCGATCCGGGCCAGGCCTTCGCCGGGATTGAGCATTGTCTGGCCCTTGACCCCCGTCAACGTCTGCGTTTGGAGGAGGAGTATTTCGCGAGAAAATTCCGCCACCGGGATAAAGACTGGTCGCAAGGCGAAATATGCGATCACGATCATGCTCAGGACCGCCACCACCAGGCTCACACCCGCTCGACGCCCGCCACGTCCGAGTGCGCGGCTGGCCGTTCTAACCAAGAGCGATGACATCCGGCACCAGCACGAATAGCACGTAGGCCAGATTGCCTGCGACCATCAGCGGAATGGTCGCCGCCACCACCGGACCGGTTCGCCGAACCAGCGGTGCGAACGTCGACAATCCGATCGTCAGTAGCGCAATGAACGGCAGGAATTCCGGGAAGAGATAGCGCCCGTGGAGCGCCATGTCCACGGAATAACTGCTCCAAAGGCTCAGCGCTAGCAGTCCGAAGAAGAGCATCGCCATCGCGGTGGGCAGCCAGTCGACGTCTGCGCTTCGTCGCTGGTTGCGCAACCAGCCGACCAATCTCGCCGCCAATCCGGCCAACCCGAGGATGGACAATCCGGCCAGCAAAATATACACAGCCGCTGGAAGCTTGAGCTTCACGATTCCATAGCCACCCCAGAACGTCGCGAAGTTCTCCCCCACCCACTCCGTCTCCGTCAGGAACCTCCAGAGGCTGTAGCCGCGCTCCCGGTACGGAATCGGAGCACCGCCCGAGGCATCTACCGCCGCCTGCGTCGTCGCCACTCCAAACGGGTCACCGTAGACGATGACCATCCGCACGTACCACCAAAGCGAAATTGCCAGAACAAAAAGCGCCACGATCCCCGCAACTTTTAGCAACCGAGTCGGAGATCGGCGCAGAGCCCACACGATCGTCAGGCCCGCCACCGGGAAGATCATGAAACCGGTGAATTTGTGAAGCGCCACCAACCCCAGCGCAACTCCCAGAAGCACCGACTCTCGATTTCCAAAGTCGGCCTTAAAGGCCCGCACCAGCGCATAGACGCCAAACGTCGAGGCCGCGATCGCCGGGGAGTCATTGGTCACATAGCTAAAGAGAAGGGTGAACTGGGGAGTCGTCGCCATCACCGCCAGCGGCCACACGCGCATGAGGACACTCGAGGGAAACAGCCGGCGCAACGTCAGGTAAGCGAGACCCAAGGTGATTGGAAATAACGCCACGTTCACCAGCCGCGCCAGATGGATGTCGAAAGCCACCTCGCCCGACCCGAACGCACCAAGCAATAGTGCCGCCGGTACCGCCGACATGTTGGGCGTAAGTTCGTACGCCACCTGAGCCCTGATCGCCAATCCGGCAAAGGCGTTCTCCGCATAGCCCTTAAATAGCGGCCAACCTCCGGTGTCCACCATTTCCTGGATCAGGCGAAAGTGATTTTCTTCGTCCGGTCCCCCGAATATCGGAGGCCGGACGACCGACCAAATAAGTGCGTTCAATGTTGCGTACGCGATCAGCGCCGCGACCACCAGCCCCTCGCTATGACGTTCGAGAAAATGACCGCCCCACTCCCGTTTCAAACCCAATCCGCGTACTCCTTGGAGACGGCATGCGGGGAACCACGATTGCCCGACCGCCAGGACGCGCCGAGCCTACTACACCCAGATCGGCTCTCCGACCTTCCCAACCCGCCGCCCCGGCCACCATCTTCGCCGTCGGCCGGCGACGCTGAAATCCGTCGACGACATCCCGGGACACTAGAATCTTCATCTCAGCTGGCAATTTAGACAGGGCGGCCCGTTTCTTGTTCACGATAGGTACCGCCGGGCATATCGATCACGGCAAATCCGCGCTTGTGGAAGCTCTCACCGGCGTCCACCCGGATCGCCTGCCTGAGGAGAAGCGGCGCGGGATGACCATTGACCTGGGCTTTGCCTCATTGACCCTGCCCGGTGGCGATTTGATTGGAATCGTGGACGTGCCGGGCCACGAGCGCTTCGTCCGCAACATGGTCGCCGGCGTCGGCGGTATCGACGCGGCCCTGCTGGTCGTAGCGGCGGACGAAGGCGTAATGCCCCAGACCCGCGAACACCTGGGCATCATCGATTTGATGGGGATCGATCGCGGGGTCGTCGCTCTCACAAAGACCGATCTAATCGACGACGACGACTGGATCGAACTGGTGACCGCAGACATCGTTGAGCTTCTGGAGGGCACGTCGCTTCGAAACTCCCGCATAGTCCCGGTTTCCGCCGTCCGGCGCTTGGGGTTGGACAAGCTGCTATCTGAACTGGATTCCGCCCTTGCCGGGATCCAACGCCCCAACGTCGCCGGGGTCCCCCGACTCCCGGTCGATCGCTCTTTCTCGATCACTGGTTTTGGCACGGTAGTCACCGGCACTCTGCAGGACGGGTTCCTTGAGGTCGGCGCCGAACTGGAAATTCTGCCCGACGGCGGCCGCACCAGGGTAAGAGGTATCCAGATGCACGGTCAGAGCGTGGAACGCGCCGAGCCCGGCGCCCGCACCGCCGTGAACCTTTCGGGAGTCGGGGCTTCCGAGCTTCCCCGCGGGGCGGTCCTCGCACCCCCGGGAACGATGAGTCCCACCCGTCTGATGGACGTGCAGCTCAGAATGTCGCCGCACGCGCTGCCGCCGTTGCGGAGTGGCGGGGAGGTGGCTTTCCACACGGGTACGTCTGAAGTCCGGGCGGCGGTTCGGCTCCTGGACAGTGACGTCATGTACGCCGGCCAAACCGGCTGGGCGCAGATGCGCGCTCGGGCTCCGCTGGTTGTGCGCCCCGGCGATCACTTCATCGTCCGGCAGTTATCGCCGGCCATCACGCTGGGCGGGGGAGTCGTAGTGGCGCCCCGCGCCGTGCGGATCCGCCGTCATGACGAACGCGCTATCCGACTGCTTGAACGTCTCAGCGAGGGCAGCCCGGTCGATCTGCTGATGGCCACTCTCGAACCTCACGGCAAGCTCGACCGTGATGATTTCGCTCGACAAACCGGCCTCCCGGAATCGGATTTTGACCTGGCTCTGGACTCGGCCCTCGCCGAAAACAGAATCGTTAAGGCCAACTCCACGTATCTCACCCTCGAAGAAGTGGCTCGTCTCAGCACGAAGCTGCGCTTGATCCTGGAGCGATTTCACGGCGCTAATCCCCTGCGCCCGGGGATACCGCGGGAAGAGCTGAGAAATCAGCTGGGGCTCACGGCTGACGCCTTCGCCGGGGTGCTTGATCGATTTACCGATGAAGGCATCGTTGGCGGTGGCGATACCTTCGTCGCTCTGCCGGAGCACAGCGCTGCCTTCACCCCCGAAATCGAGACGGCGGTTCGCTCGCTGCTTGGTCAGTTATCTCAATCTGGTCTGGAAGCGCCTCCTCTCCAGGACCTTGCGGCCAATCTTGGAATCGGGGCTGACGTACTTGAGGCCCTCGAAGACGACGGAAGGCTGATTCGGGTGACTCCCAACATCGGGTACGAGCGCGACGCCTTCGACAGCCTCATCGAGCAGGTCAAGAAGCTCATCGAGGAACGCGGCCGGATCGATGTCGCCGGACTGCGCGATCATTTCGGCAGCAGCCGGAAATACTGCCTCGCTCTGCTAGAGCAGCTAGACTCAACCGGCGTGACGAGGCGGGTCGGCGACGATCGCGTGCTGAGAACACGCCAGAGCGAATAGTAGGCGCCCGAATCGTCTCGCCGTCCGAACGGATTTTCATCTACCTGAAAAAAGCGAACGCAAATATCGTGCCCAGCGAGACGGCCACCGTCAGCAGGGTCGCGACCGAAGGCCGTACCCTCCGCAGCCATCGAACTTCAGCCTCCGCCACCGCCTTGAATATGGAGAAAACCGTTATGTGGACCAGGGCCAGCAAGAAGGCTCCGGTCACGAGCATCGCCGGATACAGGGACCACCAAGCGGTCAGCCTTTCGCGCGAGGACTGCCGGCGGAGCAGCTGAAACACGAGATCCTGATCGGCGAATCCCGGCGCCCTCTCCAGGTACAGCCGCCCGTCGACGGTCTGATCCGCACGCGTCGCCATCGTAAATGTCGGCCGCTCCGCCGACGGGGAAACTTCAATCTCGAAGTACAACAACTTTGAAACAGCTATCGGTCCCTCAAATTCAAAAGTGATCTGCTCCATCCGGTCGGATGCCGATTTCACCCGGACTGTCCCCGAGCGAACGCTTTGCGATCCGTTCACCCCGTCGAGATCTATCCGGAGACTCAGCTGGTTCGTCTGTCCGGACGGGCCTCCGATCCGCACCGGGATGCTGATCCGATCGAAAGGCTCCGTCGCCCGAAAGGTCTGCCCGGCGGGCACATCCGCCGAAATCGGACCCAGCCGAAAGGGCGAGCGTCCCGGGTCCGACAGAGGCCACGAAACTGGGACCAACGCAATCGCCAGCCAGATCGCCAATCCAAACATCACCAACCCCGCCTCACGAAGGGACATCGGGGACCCCCGTCACAACCTCATATATCCGCCTCGCGTCGCCGGTGCTCGTGAACGCCTCCCGCAGGTAGCCGCCCTCGACCGCGGCCTCAAGAAGTCGACCCTGATCGGTGGAGATTTGATCGACCGCGACGTAAATCAAATCGATCCGCAGCTCCTGTAGGCGCTCCAGAGCGAGCGTGTCCTGAGCTTCCGCGTAAGGCTCCTCGTAATCGTCTCGATGTCCAAGATTGTCGAATCCCATCGGCACTCGCAGCCGGCCAAAGGTCACCGCGTACTTATGCATCCCGTCGCCGAGGCTGCTATTTAACTCGGCGAACGTGCGTGGCCCCGGGAGCAGCAGGGCCCGTTGCGGATAGGGCAGGGCGGCGGCGAACCGCGCGGCTTCCAGCTCGTCGGCGAGTACCGGGCTCTCGTATGCCTGAAATTCCATCGGCAGCAGCGGCAACGTCAGCAGCCACGTCCCGCCCACCAACACGGCCAAACCCGAAGCAACGACTCTTCCTACCGCTTTAAGCTGGCCGGATTGGCGCCAGAGCCTGTCCACGACTATTCCCAGGGACATGGCGGCCATCACGAGCGCGGCGACCACGAAGCGCCCGGTGTTGTGCGGGTTTAAGACATCGCGCAGGACTCCCGGAATCATCAGCATGATGAAGGCCGCCAGCGCCGGCACCGCGATCTCCGGGCGCCGTTTCCAGATCGCGATCGCCAGACATCCCCCAATCCCGACCAACAGCCAGCCGAACTGTTTCCACATGAGCGGGCCGAGCAACTCGGCCCGCCCGATCGACTCGGTCTGAAAGAAAATCGAGGTGCTGCCCGGGGAGAGGATTTCCCGGGTCGGCAGTGTGAAAAGATCACCCGGGTACCACTGGATGTAACTCGAAGTTGCCTCGGCGTCACCGAATATCGCCGCATTGAGCGGCCCGGTGGCCAGAACGCCGACCAGCGTCCCCAGAGCCACCACCGCCGCCAGGCCGGCGGCGGCCGACAGCCTTTTCCTCACGAGCAGCACCAGCGCCACGATGCCAATTGTCCCGGCCAGCACCGGAAAAAGATGCTCCGTCGTGATGCTCGCCCCGCCAAACGCCGCGGCCGCGGCCAGTATCGCGACCGGTCGGATGGTTCGTTCACGGGCTAGCAGCACGCTCAACCCAGCGGCTCCGAGCGCCCCGGCGATTCCCACCAGCACGGTGAAGTTGAACGCCGCCAGCTGTTCAAATGCGGTCCCGAGAACGTAGCCCTGCTTAAATCGATTCAGATGTTCGGCCAGGGTGTAGGCGACCGACGGCGAATAGTCGGGATAGTTGGCCAATAGCAAAGAAAGGAAATTTTGCGGAGCGGCGACCGTCACGAATATAGCTGCCAACAATCCCGCGGCTCGATTCACCAGCAGGCTGATAAAGGCGTAGACGCCGAGCAGAAGAAAGGCCGTGGCCACCAGGGTGACGGCCAGCCCCGATACGAAGATGTCCGCTTGCGTCGTCAGGGAGACAGCGGCGGTCCAGAGCTGGCCGCCGAATCTGTACGTCTGCACGTAGTCCGGCTCCCACGGATTCACCGGCGGCCAGTTCCCGGCGGCCAGGTGGGAAGACAGGGCCAGTTGAATCAGCAGATTTTCATGACTGTTTCCGTACCAGACGCTCGACACGTATCCGACCGCCGCCACGAACAGCGCCAGGAACAGAAACGCCACGGCCGCCCGGAACGCCCAGCTCCCAAACTCAAGCCGAAATTGGCCCCTGCGAATTCCATCGACGGCCCGGATCGCCAGAGCTATCGTCGTGAGCTGTACGGCTCCGATGACGAGGTACAGGGGCAGAAGGGCCGCGAGTGCAGTCAGCGCAAAGGTGACCAGGCCAATTCCGAGCGATCCGCCGATACCCAGTACGACGAGCAGCCGCCGCTCCTGAGGCAGAATCCAGCGCACGATCTGAACCCCGGCCATCGGCGCGGCCAGCGCAGCCAAAAGCGTGGTGACATATTCGTAAGCGGGTATCCCGAAGTCCATCGTGATTAATTGATTCCGAATGCACTCATTCGAGGCCGCGCGCAGATACCGAAGTTACGCGACGCCCTCGACCTGACGGTCGGATAGGCCGCGGCGACGCGCAGCCACCCGAAGTCTAGGCCGATATTGTTGGCGGTGAACAATCCCCGGCTCGCCCCCCGGCCGGCCGCGGTCAGGACATAGTCACCGATCTTCGGCCTCACCCGTTTTCATCCTCTGGCCCGGCCTTCCGCGTGGCCAGAACGCCGTTAAACTGTCACCAGCAATTGAGTTCTCTTGGCGGTTCGCCCAAGATTCGGAACTCAACCCTTCAAGTTCAACACGAGGATGAGTTTGACTCAAATTGGAAAATCGGCTGAAACTGGTGACGGCCCCACCTACGTTCTTGGCATAAGCGAAGCCCACAATTGCACAGCCGCATTGTTGCGTGACGGCGAGATCATCGCGGTTGCCAGCGAGGAGCGGTTCACCCGCTTCAAGAATGACACCGGTTATCCGAGACAGGCCGTTGAGTTCGTCCTTTCGCATGCGGGGATCGCCTCCGATGAACTCGACCTGGTGGTCCTCACCTACGACAACCCGTATCCCCATTTCGGCGTCGCCATCGACCACGTTGATCCCCGGCAGCAGGCCGCCGAGACGGGCGCCCGCCGCGTCACGTCACTGCGCCGAGCCGTCCATAGCAGCGCCCAGTTCGTGTACGGCATGGGATCGTCCAACCGCGTAGCTTCCCGACTCCTCGACTTCCTCGAAAAGAATGTCTACGAACACCTGTACGCTCCCGCCGTGTGGCCGCGTCTGCGACGAATTCAGTACCGGGATCTGGCCGCCGAACTCGGGGTCCCCGAATCGAAGATTCAGTCAGCCGACCATCACCTTTGCCACGCCGTGTCCGCCCTCTATTTCGGCCCGGTGCCCGAAGGCCGGACGATAGTTCTTACCCTCGACGGAGCCGGTGACGACTGTTGCGCCACCGTTTCAGTGGCAGAGAACGGTACGTTGAAGCGCCTCGCTCAGACTCCGAATCTGTACTCCCTCGGAATCTTCTACACACTGGTCACCCGCGCGATGGGGATGAAGGCGGGCGAACACGAGTACAAAGTCATGGGTCTGGCTCCCTACGCGGACGAGGAGGGGGTCAAGCGAGTCCTGCCGATATTCGAGGACCTGCTTCAGGTCGATGGAATGCAATTTCGCGGACCGACCTCCACCCGCGCCGCCGGACACCGTCTTGAAAGGTCGCTCCATCGGCAGAGATTCGACTGGATCGCCGGCGCGGCCCAGCAACACTGCGAAAATCTGATGCGAGAGTTTGCGCAGAACGCGCTGGAGGCGACCGGGGCCGTGAATCTGCTCGCCGCGGGTGGTGTGTTCATGAACGTGAAGGCGAACATGATCCTTAAAGACTTGCCCGGTTTGCAATACTTCGGCGTCTGTCCCAGCGCCGGCGATGAGTCCACCGCCATCGGCGCCGCTTACCACGGGTACCAAATGCTCACCGGAAAGGCGCCCCTCCCTCTCTCCGACCTCTACTTGGGCCCCGATCTCGTACCCGATGAGATTGAAGCCGCCATCCGTGACTTTGGCCTTGCCGACTCGTGCGATATTCGCCAGCCGGAAGATGTCGATCTGGAAACCGCCAAGATGCTGCGCGATGGCCAAATCGTGGCCCGTTGCCAGGGGCGCATGGAATTCGGTGCCCGTGCGCTGGGCAATCGCTCCATCCTGGCCAATCCGTCGAGTCCCGAAGTCGTTCCGATCATCAACCACCAGATAAAGCAACGCGATTTCTGGATGCCCTTCGCCGGCACCCTCCTCGACGAGAGTCAACACCGATACATCAAGAATCCCACCAATTTGCCGTCCCCTCACATGATGACGGCATTCGATACCCTTCCCGAGGCTCAGGCCGATCTTGCTGCGGCGATCCATCCCTTCGATAAAACCATGCGCCCTCAGATCCTGCGACAAACTGACAACCCCGGGTACCACGCGCTGATTCGTTCTTTTGAAGACCTGACCGGCATCGGTGCAGTTCTCAATACATCGTTCAACCTCCACGGGGAGCCGGTCGTGTGCAGCGCCGCGGATGCCGTCAAGACCTTCATGGGGTCAGGCCTGCAGAATCTCTCTCTCGGCCCGTACATGATCTCGAAGAATCGAGAGGGCTAGACCAGCGGTGGTGCCCCAACGCCGCTGGATCGCATTCGGCAGGCGATTCGTGCCGTCCCCGGCCCTGGCGGTCGTTCTGCTCGCTGGGTTCGCCCCGTTCTTTTGGGTGAAATTCGGCTATGTCGCAAAAGCCGAAGATTTCATCCTTCCCATGACCCTAGAGCAGTGGGCCGAGTTCTTCAGCACCTGGCAAACCCGCGTCGGTTTCGGTTCGAGTCCCGATGATCGTCTACCTGCGGTGTTCTTTCTCTTCTGGCCCGCCCTCTTCCGTGCCGTGGGTGCATCCATCGAGCTTGCCCAGCGGCTCCAGTTCGTACTTTGGTTCTCGGCTATGGGGCTCTCCATGTACGTGCTCATGCGACACCTCACCAGTTCCCGAATAGCGTGGGCTGCCGCCAGCCTTGTTTACATGTTCAATTTCTATCAGGAACCAGTCTGGCAGGGCGTCAACATTGCCAACCTCAGCGCATTGGTCGCGCTACCGCTTGCCCTGGCAGTGACTATTTCATTCACCCGGAATGATCGATTGCTGACCAGTGCGACCCTTATAGCTTTGATTACCGTGGTCGGATCTGGTGTGGGAGCCAACCCGCCCATGGCACTGATTGCAATGATCCCCATCCCGCTTTACATGAGCATGTACATGATCCACCGATTCGCGACCGGCCGGGCCCTGCAAGCACGTCGAATGCTCATGATGGCGTCAATCGCCCTGGTTCTTATCGTGGCAGTCAACGCCTACTGGCTCGTACCGCAGTCCGTCGGACTCATTACCGGCGGACCGGGACAAAATTTTATCGGTCGCACGAAGGACGTTGGACTTGCCCAACTCGCTCACCTCTCCAGCTTCACCACTCCGCTCAATGTTTGGCGGCTGCAGGGTGCCTGGGTCTGGTACGGCGGCTTCGAAGGCATCCCGTATGTTCCCTACGCGGCGGGGTACTTCAAGAATCCGCTACTTATTTTTGGGAGTTTCCTGCTCCCAGTGGCTGCCCTTGGCGGTTTCGCCGTCCGGAGAGATCGCAAACTTCTGTATTTCGGCGTCGTGGCATTTCTCGGGCTAGTCCTGGGCAGTGGCACCAACGGTCCGTTCGGTCTGATCTTCGCTTTGCTGTGGGAGAATGTGCCTCTTTTCTGGGTCCTTCGGAGCCCCTGGTACAAGGCCACCTCACTGACAATCCTCGGCTTTGCGCCATTGGCCGGCCTCTTCGTCGCCGCGACCACGGTATTCATAGGCCAGTTCCTGGCCAGCTCGCGTTTCGGTCTCCGCTATGGGCGGACCGCCCGGACCCTGTCAGCGAGCTTCCCTTGGCTCCTGGCGGTGCTCTATCTCCTGTACACAATGCCCATCGTCCGGGGGCACTTCATGATCCAGCGCCCGCTGGACTCACCGCTGGGCACCCTTCAAGTCGCTATTCCGGACTACCTCGTCGAGGCAGCGAACTGGATGAATGAGCATCCGGGCGATTACCGCGTGCTCGCGTTCCCCCCTGCGCTACGGCTTACGACCGATTGGGGCTATACCGGCTACATCCCACCGATCGGCGAGCTAACTACCGAGCCCGTCATCAATCTGATCGAACCGTCTGAGATGCAAGCCTATCTGTATGCCCAGACGCTGGGCTCCCGGACTGTTCCAGTTGCTCGGATCGCCGGGAGGTCCGGCATCGGCTATTTCCTTCACCAGCGCGATGTCATCCGACCCGAGTTCCCGGACTATTTCGACGAATACATTGATAGGGTTCTGGAATGGCAAGGGATCCATGAGGTGGCCAGTTTTGGCCCGATGGTTTTTTACGCTGTTCCCGATGTTCGAGACCTCGTCTCGGGTTCGGTGCTTACAGTCCTCACGCTGACCGGGCTCACGTCTCTTAGTCCGGTCATGAACAGCTTGACTGAGACTGACCCTGCCATCGTCATGATCGACCCTTCCGGGAAAGATTCCAGTACCGCACAGTTCGCCAAAGAGATACCTCCGGCGAGCATCTTGCGCCTTGGGAATGGGTTCAACGAGTTTCTTGCGTTCAAGAGCAATGAGAGCAGCCTGACTATCCCGCCGGGGTCCAAATCCGTGGATATGGAGATACCGGCCGACGGAACGTACGAGATTTGGGAGCTAGTCGGGAAGCTTTCCGGGTTCGACTTTGTCAACCGTGAACTCCTGCGGCAAGACGTGTTTCCCACCCCCAAAGGTCCCAGGGCTCCGTCCATCGACGGCAAACCGCTAATCCTCGACCCGTTCGCCGAAGTATTCGAGCTTCCCGATTCCTGGGTCTACTGGGGTAGTTTTGAAGGGGTTCGGGGCAGCAGCACACTCAAATTAGGATTCCCATCACCGGCTCCTGAAGGGCTTCGGCTCGTCCTTGTGCGCTCAGACGACCGAATCAGCCTGGACAATAAGATTAAATTGGACGAGAACTTGGGTTCTTTTCGGTTTCCCGGCAGCGCTGAGCTCGGTATCAGCCCTGGAACCCCCCCCAATCACATCTATCTTTTCGGCCGTGTCACTCCCCCGGATATTGTCAATTTCCCGGCGGAGATACAGGTAAACATCGCGCTCAAAGATAACTGGGACGAGCCCCAGACCGGAGTCGATGGAACAATCACGCGGCGCCTTCGAGCGGTTCAGAAATACTCACCCCACCTGGAGATTTCCAACCAATCGGGCGCTGTACAAACAATCGCCATGGTTCTTCGGCCTACCCCGATTGGGACCATTCCCAGGTCCCTTTGGATTAACGTGAACAATTCCTTTCATTCGATCTTCCTCCTTCAGCCTTCGGTGCCTCGGGAAGTATTGGTCCTCGCAATCGAAGTTGACCCTGGGACAACCGATGTGAATCTCTACTCCCCTGAAGGAGATGCGCTTCTGCCGGACGGGAGCTTTGTCAGTTTCGAATACGAAATGCCGATCGCGATCGGGACGATCAAACGTGAGCGATCCTTCAACGTTGCACAGGGCGGCAACTATCGCCTTGGGGTCCATCTGACGTACCAGGCGTCTACCGGCCTTGGCCCTTACGATTCCCTGGTGTCTACCGTCCATGCGGCTAACGATCTGCTGAACGGTCTAACTATCGACGGAGAGGACTTTCTCCCCGTCCTCGTTACTGACAATCAGAATCAGATCGCCACGACCACCGTAAATCTCTCGGTCGGGATGCACACGATAATCATCGACCAGAAAATGGGGGCATCCATTCCCGTGACACTGGTTCCCATCCGGCCGGAAGTCAACGAAGATCAGGTCCTGGATATCCGGTATGAATCCATTTCCCCCAGCCATCTCCGCGCGTCCGTGCGAAGCGAACATCCGGTCATGATCGTGCTCAACGAACTGTTCGACAGCCGTTGGGAAGCCACTATCAATGGGGTCCCTGTTGAAACCCATTTGCGAGTGAATGGGTTTGCCAACGGCTTCTTTGTCGACCAAGTCGGAGAGTACGAAATCGAGTTCCAATTCACCCTACAGCCCCTCGCCGATGCCACCAAAAATTTCTCCGCCGCTAGCATCGCCGCCCTGATATCGCTATTACTAATTAGTCTTGCACGCGACCGGGTGGCCCGTAAGACCCGTCCCCCAGAAGGCATTGCGTCTTGACCAGGCGCCGTTGGGTATTCACCCTGGCAGCTTGGGCCGGTCTAGCCCTTCTCGCCGCAATCGCAGTTGCGAGTCAACTCACCATTCGTCGCGACATACAACTTTGGGAGATCGATAAGCCTTATCAAGAAGTGGTGTACCTGCAGCCCGGCGGCAGCGTGAGCCAGCGTATCGACACGCAAATTGGGGATGTAACCGGTTTTGCAGCCCTCGTGCGACCTTCTAATTCTCAGCGACCAGCGTCAGTAAACATGCGAATTCGGCGGCCGGGGGCCGACCGCCCAATCATTCGAGAGTCAAGGCAGCACACCATCGGTCCTCACCATCAGGGACTGGCCGCGATTCCCCTGCCGCCGATCCCTTCCAGCGACGGAAGCTCCTTTGAATTCGAGATAGAGGTTGCCGCCGATTCTCCTGGAGGCATCGTCATCCTTGGCAGCATCAATCTCGACGAGATTCCACCGCGCCAGCTAACCATCAACGGTGCCCTAACGTTACCCAACCTCAGAGCGCTCGTTTCACCGATAATCTCGGTGAGCACCTGGTCGCTGATCAAGGGGATGTTCGGTTTCAACGCCACGCGCTCGGCAATGTACTTGCTGGCGATCGCTGTCTTGAGCGCTACCGGGATCGCATTCGGCCGACTAGCCCTCCGGTGCGTGAGCGGAGCCTCCACCCGTGCCCTCCCGTTTATCGCTCTCTTCCCTATCGCGGTGGCCCTCATCCTGGCCGTAGCAACTGTCACCTTCACCGAGCAATTCGGGAGGGACTATCGCTTGGCTCTGACAGAAGCCTACTGGAATACCGGCCTTGCCTATTCCTGGTTTATCAGCATCTCAGGCGTCGCCGCCTGGCGGCTCAGCATGTTGGCGCAGAGGCACCCTTCTTTCGACCCCACATGGCGAGCGCGGCTGCGTCCCGCGAATTTGTGGCAGCCGCTGGTTATTGTCGCGGTTGCCACCCTGGCGCTCTCAGTCGGATTTGTCCTGCTCGAGTTGGATGGTGTGGGAAACGTGGCGGGCGCTCTAGCCGAGATCCTGTTTGGCTTAGCTCTGATCCTCGGGATAGGAACCTCCATTCGGTCTTCGGAATAGCTCTGCTGTGATTCTTCTTGCTCGACTCCAGAAACTCCTGAATTCACCGGGGAGCTCCGGTCTCGCGGTCCCGATCCTGATCATCGCGCTCGGATTCATGCCTGCCATCTGGGCCCCCTGGGATGTCATTCTCATATCCGAGGACCTCGCCCTTCCTCGCACACCCCAGCAATTCTTCCTCACGCTTCACACGTGGAACCCGATCCTCAACACCGGTACCCCCTATAACGTCGCGCATACCGCCATCCTCACCTTTGCCCAGCAAGCCGGGCTACAGGCGATCGGGCTCGGCCCGGCCGCCACCCAGCGTCTTATCATGATCGTCTGGATGACGTTGCCCGGCTTGGGCATGTACGTTCTGGTCCGAACACTGTTCGCGTCCCGGTTGTCCCGCAGGCGATGGCAGACCGCCGCCGCAGTCGCGGCAAGCTTCTACATGTTCAATCTCTACATCGAGCACGCCTGGCGCGGATTCAACATCGGCGTCCTCAGCGCCCAGGCCGCCCTGCCGCTGCTGCTTACCTTGCTCTACCTGGGATTTAAAGGCCGCATTTCCGCTATCCGCCTGGCCCTTTACACCGTTCCCGTCGCGCTGTGGTCCTCGGGCGTCGGGGTAAACCCCCCGCTGGTGCTGGTCTTTGTCGCCACGATCGTGGCGTTCGCTCTGGCCTACCTGCTGTTCTCGCGCGCCGGCCGGTTGTCTTCCCGACTGCTCCCGGTACTGCGCACGGTGGGAATCCTAGCTGCGGTGTCGATTCTGACCAACGCCTTCTGGATCCTCCCTTTCGTCGGCCAGATCCAGGCCACCACAACCGGCGAATTGACCACCTCAAGCGAGTTGGCATCCAACTGGCTCGGCGGCCTCTCCGCCAATACATCCTTCAGCAAGGTTTTGCGATTTCAGGGCGACTGGACCTGGTACCAGGGTTGGAACGAGCCCTACCGTCCCTATGCCGGCTTCTATGAGGAGTCCACCGGCCTGGCGATGCTCTCCTGGGTGGCCCCGGCCCTGGTCATAATCGGCCTGGCGGGACCGAAGCGACGGCTCCGCCTCTTCTTCGGCGTCATCACCGCCCTCGCCCTCCTCCTCAGCATGGGCACCCACCCGCCGATGGAACAAATTTATCTGTGGCTGGTTGGGAACGCACCTCTCTTCTGGATCATCCGCAGCCCCTGGTTCAAATTTGCCCTGGTCACCAGCCTCGGATTTGCCGTTCTCAGCGGACTTGGCGCGGCGAACCTTGCCGGCTGGCTGCGCCAGGTCTCCCGCGGATCCCGAATCGGCCGGCAAGTTGGCAGTAGAATCCCCGCCATTGTTGTGATCGGTGCCGTCGCCAGCAACCTCATCTATGCCTACCCGGTGACCACCGGCCAGATGTTCCCAGCGGCAGAGACCCGCGAGCACCTTCCTCCCAACCAGATGCGGATCCCCGACTACATTGCCGACGCCTCCTCGTGGTTTGACGAGAACGTGGGCGACGGGCGGGTCGCGGCCCTGCCCGAGACCACCGTCTGGGCCGACCAGAGCGGCTTCATCAGCTTTTCTCCGGTACTGACCCAGATTGGCACAGCAGCAATCGTCTACCCTTTCCAGACCGTCCACGGATCCCTGGTGTCGGCCACGAACGGGATGCTGAACGACATCGCCTACGAGGCCCTCTACCGGGCATCCACGCGACGCGCCGACGAAATCCTCCGGTTGATGAGCGTCCGCTACTTGAACCATGAGACCGGCATCAAATACTGGCTGTACGCTGGCGATGTCGACTCCGCCGACTGGGTTCGGCTCCGGCTGGAGAAGCAGCTCGGCATCGAGCCGGTCGCGACATTCGGCGCCTGGGAGGTCTACGCTGTCGATGACCCTTTGCCAGAGTTCTATTTGGCCCCGGGGCTGTCCATCGTCGCCGGTGGCGTAGAGGCCCTGCCGACGATGGTCGGGATGGACCTGCTCTCCACCCCGGCGATTCTGTTCTCGGATCAGCAAACTCCCGAGGGCCTGTCCCGGGCTTTGGACTCGCCCCTGCTCAGGGACATTCTGTTCTTCGCCAGCGGGCCCGAGGAAGTGGCGCTCGACCTCATACCGGCCCGCTATCGCCACCCGGTACCGCGGAGCGGCCTCCCGGTAGAGTTCACCATCGACGAAACCGCCGAGCACCGAATCTGGCTGCGATCCCCCGATCGGACCCGCTTTCCCTCGGGTGACCTCGCCGTAGACGGACAGCCGCTCGATCTCAGTTCCAGCCCGGGCCCATCGACGCCATTCTGGATACCGCTCGGCGTCCATCGTCTCGCCACCGGACCTCACCTCCTCACTGGTACGCTGGATTCGGCCGCAGGCGAATTGGTAGTAATCCCGGAGAGCTTGCATACCAGTCTCATCAATCGAGTTCAGGAGCAGCTCCTCCGCCCCGGCCTTCAGGTCGTCTACCTGGCCTCAACCGAGAATCGCGATGTCAACGCCCGTCCGCCGGTCAACCGGCTAATCGACAACCCGGTCAGGCTTCAGTTCGGCGAGCACCTGGCAATGACCGAGACTGCCGACGACGGGATCGAATGGCGCTGGCTCGAACCCGACGGAAAGCGGGCACTAATCGTGGTGAACGATTCCGCCAGCACGGTTCGCACCAACCTGATGCTGACCGTAACCTCACTCGGACAAGCCCGGGACTTCTACATATTTCCCTACGACGGTGAGCTGCCCTCAAACGTTCCGCTGATCATCCAACGGCTTCCGGCCGACCGTGCGACCGCGGTCCTGGTAAAGGATGTCGAGATTCAGCCGGGCGAAAGTCATCTAATGCTGTACACCGCCCACCCCGGGACTCCCGTGGGTGACAGCACCCGGAATTTCGCCGTTCGAGACGGCAGCCTGCTATCCGGTCGGCTGGCGTTCGATCTCGCATTCGAGTCCTTGCGCGACGGTATCCATAGGCTGGAGATTCGCCCTTACGGACTGGATGCGCTCCCCGCCACGGTGGCCGCCGATCTGGACGGTACGCCCCTAGACCTGGAAAGGCAGGACCGGCTCGGCGAACCCACCTTCGTTGCCGACGTGCCACTCGAGCCCGGAGCGCATACGCTCACGGTGCGACAGGCCCGGTCGGAGAACTATGCGATCCGGGTGATCTCAGGGGCCGTTACGAGCCCCCCAACCACGCCCGGCCCGGTCATCACCACCCACGAGAGTCCTACTTCCTACGAGCTCGAGATTTCAGCTGACGTCTCCACCATGCTGGTTTTTGGCGAATCCTTCGATCCCCGCTGGGGGGCCACATCCATCTCGGGCTCGCTGGAGCAACATCGCGTGAACGGTTTCGCCAATGGCTACATCATGCCGGCCGGGCAGCATTCTGTTCGCCTATCTTTCGGACCGCAGCGACTGTTCGTCAGCGGCGTGGCGGTCTCGACGGTTACCCTCGCCCTGGCATTCCTGACCACCCTCGGCTTGGTCCGGAGAAGCTGCGGGTCGGATCGGAGCGAAGTCAAGATTAGTTCACGATCCGAGAAGCTGTTGCGACCGGATCTCCCACCCGGCCAGGCCTAATCGTGAAAACCGCCCCGATCGGGTGGATTACCCGACTCAATCAGCGGGCACCGGTCGGCGATCTGGCCATCATCCTGGTGCTCGGGCTTGCACCGCTTCTCTGGTTCCGCGAAGGGAAGCTTCTCAATTCCGAGGACCTCATGGTCCCGCCCAACTGGGACGAGTTCACTCAGTTCTGGTACGTCTGGAACGACCAACTCGGCACCGGAGCCCAGAAGATTTTGGACTCCGGCCGGTTCCCCACACTTTTTATTGCCGCTGTCCTACAGGGGTTAGGAGTTGGTCTCGTCCAAGCCCAGATGGTGCAGTTCGTTTTTTGGTTCACACTGCCCGGCCTGGGCATGTATTACCTGATGGCCGGCGTATATCACGGAGACCATGAGCGCCTTGCCCGGCTGGCGGCCGTACTGTTCTACATGTTCAACCTCTGGCTGATCTCGAACTGGCTTGGCTACAAGGAGCCCATGATCGCCGCGGTAGCGGTGCTGCCATTCGTCATTGGCATTTGGGTGCGGACGTTCTCAGCTGACACCGGCTATCTTCGCGCAGTCTTCGTATCCGGCCTTGTCTCGTTGGCCGCCTCGCCAATCGGCAACAACGTCAGCGAAATGATCGCTGCCTTCATCCCGATTCCCCTGCTCTTCTTGACCGTCGCGATTGTTGCCGCCACCCGGCGACGTTGGCCGGCGCTACGCCGTTTGCTGCTGGCGAGCTTGGCCCTGACGGTCTTGATACCTCTCCTCCACCTTTTCTGGATAGTGCCCGAAATCATAGGAATAAATGCGGCCCAGAATGCCAACAGCTTCCCCGAATTCCAGCGAGTGAGCAGCCAATTTCTGGAAGGGCAGAGTATCTACACCTCGATCACCAACAACATCCGCTTCGTTAGCGACTGGACCTGGTATCAGGGACTCGTAGACCCGTATCGAACCTATGCAGCCAGCTTTGCAGACAGCGGTCCCTTGAAGCTGCTCGGTTGGTCTATTTTTGGGATCGTTCTGGTTGGCGCCGCCCTTGGCCGCGGCACCTACAAGAGGTACTTCGTCATTGCCACGGTGGTGGGTCTAATCGCCAGCGCAGGGCTTAATTCGCCCATCGGGCCCGCATATTCTTGGGCTGTGGACAACCTCCCATTCGTCTGGATCATCAGAAGCCCCTGGTTCAAATTCTCTATCCTGACGGTCCTTGGTTATTCCGTCCTGCTAGGCCTTGCTGCTCCGTTCGTAGTCCGAGTGGCGAAACTCGTTCTCGTTCGCATCGTCGGAATTTGGTCCGATCGGGTAGCTACCCGCGGCGCCGTGTTCTGCGCGTTAGCCGTATCCATCGCGTCCGGGCCGGTGTACGCCTATCCGCTCACCTTCGGCCTGTCCTTCGCCACGGATGAAGAACGGACCTTTCTGAATCCCAACCACACCGAACCGCCCGCCTACGTCTATGAAGCGGCCGATTGGCTAAACCGCCAGCCCGGGGAATTTCGAATCATGACAATTCCCGGCGATTCCCCGTGGCTCAACGACTGGGGATATTCGGGTTTCGGATCGTTTCTCCAGACTCTCACCCCACATCCCCTCATATTTAAGCGGTCTACCCAGAGCATCAAAATCTCGCAAGGGGCCCCCAATGCCAGCGGGGATCTCGTTGACCAGATCGACGCCGATCTATTGGACGAACGATCTGAAAGCGCCGTGGCTCTTCTTTCCCGCCTCGGCGTCAGGTATCTGGTGCACGAGCGCGACGTTCGCTACGATTTCTACCAAGGTTCCGGCTATCGGTCTACAGACAGCCCGGACAACGTCAGGCGAATTCTCTCCAATGCTCCAGGCCTCGTCCCGGCCGCGACCTTCGGTGCCTGGGATATTTACGAGATCGAGTCACCGCGCGCACACTTTGAAATAGCCTCAGGGATAACCGCCGTCATGGATCTAGATGCCCGTCTCGTCTCCCTCCTGACCGCCCCCTCCGACAATCGCAACACGGCCTACGTCGCACTTGAGGATCTACCGCCCGGTGCCGATCGCTTGCTGGTGGCGGAAGCCGCTGCCGGTCAACTCAGTCCCCCTCGCTCAGATGTGTTGCCCATTGTATTCGCCGACACCAGTGCGCTGGATGACACAACCCGGGCGCCCGTGCCCGAAATTTCGATACGCTACGGCGACCCGGACACGTGGGGTCAGTTCGAAGAATTTATGCCCGGACAGACTTGGCGGTGGTTCACGCTCAACAATGGCGACCACTACCTCGTTACCAACGACTCCCAGAATGCTGTCATGGTCGAGCTTTCCCTGAATGTCCTTTCCTATGCCCGGCAACGATCCTTCTTTGTCTACTTAAACTCCGAATTGCTCAGCGTTACCGACGTGCCACCCGACACCCCGACCACCATCCGGGTTCCGGATACCCAGGTCAACCCGGGTGAGAACGTCATTTCTTTCTATACGCCCTATCCTTCCGATCAACGAGGTACGCAGAACCTGGCGTTCGCAATTCGGGACGACCTGCGACTATCCCGCGCAATATATTCGTGGCGTCCCGCCGTTCCGTTTGGTGAGTACTGGCTCCGGGTGACCCTTCGACCTTTCGGACATCTCGACTGGCCCGTCGGACGGCCGGATCCGCTGATCATTCTGGTGGATGGCTTGTCCACATCCCTGGCCCCCGAAAATGGCATGGTCTCTCGCTTCAGCGCCAATGTTCAGCTCAATAGAGCATCCACCGTCACAGTCCCTCAGATCGGCCAGGAGGAGTATTTTCTTGAACTGACTCCGGTCGGGGCTGTTACCGACCCGGCCGCCGCCGGCGCCGTCACCCTCCTCAAGACTTCTGCAACCAGCCACCTTGTCCAAGTGGACTGCGATTCGCCCTGCGTTGTCATCTTTAACGAGTCTTACCATAGAGACTGGGTCGCCTCAGTTGACGGCCGGCCTCTGACTCACTTCAAAGTTGATCACTATGCCAACGCGTACCTGATTGAAAATCCTGGCGCTCAGTTGGTAAAGATCGTTTTTGAGCCTCAGCGATGGTTTGAATTAGCCGTTGTCGTCTCCACGACTGCCGCCGCTATCGCTTCCCTCATCCTATTTGCAAGCCGCAAGAGAAACCGATTCGATCCGACTAATTCTGGCGAGCCGCATCCTTCTTGACCTTCAACCGAACTGCTGATTTCTTTCGGTAAATCGGCCCTTCGTGCACCTCCTGGTACAGGCGCACCGTCTGCTCCTCGCTCAAAGAAAGCGCTTTCGGCATGGCGACAAAGTACTCAAGCAGGCATAAATCCCGAAACACCGGTAAGTGCGCCAGATAATCATTCGCAAGCTTTGTGATGCCCGGTACGTATCGCGGAAACAAGAGCTCGGTGCCCTGGTCTTCGATCTCAAATCCCGCCAGTTCCAGCAATCCGCGTAAGTCACCCATGCTCAACCAGTTCTGCCTTGGCAAACTCATTTTCTGGCCGAATTGCTCCGCCAGGGACAGAATGGGCGACCCAACAAAGTTGTCATGGCTTAGCACGATTCGGGTGTCGGCGCCGATATTTGCCCGCAGGGACCGAAGGGACGCCAGAGCGTCCTCCAGATGACCTACCAGATCCTGCAGGATCACATAATCAAACTCGCCCTTAACCGGGACGGTGTGCGCATCGCCGACGACAAATTGAAGATCCGGATGCCGTCACCGACACCGTCCGAACCGAGATTGCGTTCCAAGCCCCGATTCCCTCGTCGAACAAGCTCTCCTCCCCCATACATGCCTTTCTACGGTGGAAGATCGGGCATAGCTTAGTTTTATTAGGACGGCGGCGGCCCCCCCCGATTTGAATTCCGGCCCGAGTAGCTTACCCACCACTCGACCATCCGGCTTGGCGTGCTCCCCCGCATATCGTGCGTCTTTGAATCCGCCTGGGCCCTGCGTCATGAAAATTGATACGTCAGTACCTTCATCGAAATCTTCAGCGCAGGCGTCACGTCAAAGCCGTCACCCGGTTGTCGTCGGCCCGGCATACCGCGGGTCTCGGTTGAAGCTAGAATGCTTCGATGCTGGACTCGTGGCCATACCAACAATCTCGCAACTTACGGCTCATTGTCGCCTGTCTGCTCATCTTCGGTGTCGGCGTTGCCACCACGGTCATGCTCTGGGCCCTTTCGTGGGACGCTCCCTTGGATCCCGCCACGCCGGAGCCCATCTTCGCCATCGGTCCTTTGGCTCCCGGCGGTTCCGTGGAGCAGGAGTTCAAAGGGGTTGGGTCCTATCTGACTGGGTTGGAGATTTTCGTCCGCACTGACTCAGAAGAGAACGCGCAAGCACCATTTATTATGCGCCTGTTCGAAGGAGATTCCCTTCTCCGACAGAACGAAGTAACCACCCGAGTCAGCACGGAAATCTCAGCCGTACGCTGGGATTTCGCCCCCATAGTTCAGATCGAAGACCACCAATTCCGGCTGCAAATCGTCGTCGGCGAACGGACCGGTGTGCCCGTTTATATCATGGCTTCTCTCACCGACATGCTGCCCGGCGCCGCGGTTACCAACGGCATTCCGACCGGCGACCATATCGATGTGGCCCTCCGTCCCTGGCGCACCATCCAACGAGCCGACGTCTTTCGGGCCGCGACGACCCGCCTTCTGGCCGGGCTGTTCGGGTTGGTCGCAGCAATCTCGGCACTCACTCTCTTCGTCGGCCACTCATCCACAAAACTGATCCCGCCACACGGGAGTCGAAGTACGCGCCTAATTTCCCCTTTCGTAACTGGCCTTGTAGTTACCCTATTCATCCTTGCGATCAAGCTACGCATGGTCGGGCTGAGAGTCCTGCCCGAGCAGGAGGCGAAATTCTGGCCAGAGTGGATTGCGATCGTCGTACTGGTCGGAGTTGCTCTATGGGGATTGGATCTGAGCCGGAGGCTCGGCCGGTATTTGGCACGCCTCTGCGAGTCGGTACAGAGAGACTTGGGCAGAGCCTCATTTGACAAGTCATTGGAAGGTGCCGCACAAGTTCTTCGGAGGCTTAGTCTGACCGGAGTACTTATCGTCCGCGACCGCTACGCAGCAACTCGCCGCGCATTCGGTGGTGGGCCGGAGCTGCTGCTGGCTATCGCTGTGTTTGCCGCGATGGCCTTAACATTGACCGCGCTCGTCGCCCACATCCTTGAGGGACCCGATTCGAAGGTAGTGCAGATACAGGTGCTGAAATCGGGTAACCCGTTGGAGGGCAACCTTGACCTACTCAACCGCATCCACACCGCGCTCCCTCCAAAGCTAGCCGGCATCGCGTGGCTCGTCGTCGCCATCGGTACACTTTTGCTTCGCCTAACTAGGCGCCAACCGATCCAATTGTCTTGACGGTGAACATGGCGGATCCCCCCGCGTCCCGGACCAAGATCGCGCTCAGGAACCCCCTGGTGATGGTGCTCGCCCTTCTACTATTGGCCGCCATCCTGATGCGGGCGGCAGCCTTTATCCGGCTCGACTACGCCGCCTGGTGGGACGGCGTGGGTTGGAGCTATTCCGACGCTGTTTGGACAGCCTCGGCTCTGCGCCTGGCCGACGGTGACCTCACTGCCCTGAGCTTTCGTACCGAGGGTCTCATGTTCATACCGGTACAGGCCCTACTGTTTAAGGTTCTCGGAATTGAATTGGGATTTCATGTCTGGGCCTGGTTTCTCGTCGGCAGCAGCGCCCTGGTAGTCCCGATCGCCGCCCACACGGTCTACTTGGTGACCGGCCGTCTCGCCGGCGCAATCCTGACCGGCGCCTTCGTCATCTTCGATCCGGTGGCATCCTGGTTCGGCCTCAACGGCTGGTCCGATGGGCAAACCATGATCTCGGTTGCTCTGGTGTGCTGGACGTTCATGCTCTGCGCAAGGCGCGCCACCCTGCCCCGCCAACTGCTATTAGCTTTGGCCCTGAGCGTTCTGGCTCTGGGTCACGCCACCTGGACATACCCAGCGACCGCCTGGGCCGTCCTCGCCTGGCCGCTGCTGGCCACGCGGAAACGCTGGTTCCCCCGGGCCCTATCCCTATCCAGTGGCTCTGCTGCGCCGTCATTTGGCTGGGCACGGACCTTGCCCGTCCCGGGCGTATTCCTCGCGATCGTCCTGTTCGCCGTGTTTGCCGTCGGATCCATTGAAGGAAAACCCGTATCCGAACAGGGGCTGGGGGCCTTAAGCGGAGACACCAACAATCAGCGCGCTCTGGTCGTCACCTACGATCCCTCCGTCAAGTGGGACGACTGGCAGCCACGGGACACGATCCGCGTGGTGTTCACAAATTTCCTCCCGAGAGTTCCCAGCATGGTCCCGGGTCTGCTACACGGACACATCGCCAACGTCGTCCCCCTGTTTCGCTGGCTGCTGGCGATTATCGCGTTGGCCGTTTTAGTAATTATTCTCGACCGCTGGCGTCGGCCATGGCCTTCGCTCACCGGGCTTATCGGCGTACCCGTTGCGGCCGTGCTGTTCTCCAATCAGCTCGCTCTAAACGAACCTACGGTCATGCTTTTCTATCTGGTTATGACGGTGGCCTGCATGTACATCCCCATCGTTCGCGTGCTCACGCTCTTATTTATCCCGTTTCTCACGTTGATGACCCTTTATCTGCCTCTGCTGACCCAGCCGCGCCACACAAACGCTCTCGTATTCTTTGTCCTAATCGTCGCCGGCATTACCGTCGGATTTGCCCTCGACCGCGTCACCAGCTGGCGTGGCCGGTCCTCTCAAGGAAAAGCGCGATCGATCCAGGTTGCCATCGCTTCCATGGCGTTGGTCATCCTTGTCGCATCGGGGGCCTCCCAGTTCGCAGGCGCAGTCGAGGGCAGAAGCGCTGAAGCGCGATATCTCAAGTGGCTCGCGACCCGCTTTGACGATAAGTCCATGTTGCTCACAAGCGGCGATGTAGATCCCTGGGAGGTCAGGCATTTGACCGGGGCGACCGTTCTGTATGACGTAGAAAACGGAGGCAGGCTGGTTTTGACCGCTGGCGGGAAAGCGTGGGGTACCACAACCAGCATGTTGTTCGAGGGGCATGACTCTTCCGTCGAGCTCTTCGACGAGCTTCGCGCCAGCGGCCGTCAGCTCTGGTTTTACTCACCTTGGGACGGGTTCCAGCCCACCTCGTTCGCCCCCAATATTATCTGGGAGCCCCGACAGCGCGAGTTTCAGCTCGATTCTGTCGCCACTTATCCCGGGCAACCCGGGCGGGGCGCGCTGCAAATCGGCCCGCCGGTCGTCAAGCCAACGGACTAGTCCTCCGTTGACCGACGGAGCGGCGTAGTCTTCCTCCTTGCACAGTCCCGCCGAGCTCGTTCGCCCCGGTATTCTTGGCAGCAAATTCCCACGAGTTTCACGACAACGGCCACGCCTCGAGACCGCCCCAGCTCCCGTCTGCCCCGGGCTGAAGCTCTCCGACAAGCCCTGGCGAGCGTACCAACCGCGACGCCAGTCCTCCCGGAGCAGGTTTAGTCGCACGGTCGGCGGCTATGGCAGAATCGGTCGCGGGCAATCCGTCGTCACCAATCCAAAATCGCTGGAGTTCGGCCCGACATGCCGCCGAGACCTGAACCCAATATCGGAGTCGGAACCCTACGCATTTCAGACCATGCCCGCGACTTGGTGATGCAGGTTCTCGACTCCGGAAGACTCTCCTATGGGCGTTTTGCTCGCGAACTCGAAGATCGCGTCGCTCAGATGCACGGGTGCCGCTTTGGCGTCCTTAGCAATAGCGGTACCAGTGCGCTCCACGTCGCCGTGGCTGCATTAAAAGAGATTCACGGCTGGGCGGATGGAGACGAGGTAATCGTCCCGGCCGTGACGTTCGTCGCCACAATCAACGTCGTCATCCACAACAACCTCACTCCGGTCCTTGTGGATGTCGACCCCATTTACTACGGACTTGACCCGGCCGGCGTTGAGGCCGCCATCACCAGTCGAACCAGGGCGATGATCCCGGTTCACCTATTTGGCCAGCCTTGCGACATGGACCCGCTGATGGATATCGCGCGGCGTCACGATCTTCGCGTCATCGAAGATTCCTGCGAAACAATGGCCGCCAAATACGAGGGGCGCGCCGTCGGATCGTTCGGCGATATCGCCTGTTTCTCCACCTATGTGGCACATCTGCTGACCACCGGCGTCGGGGGGTTGAACACCACCAATTCTCCCGAGTACGCGGTCAAGCTCAGATCCCTCATCAACCACGGCCGTGATTCGATTTACACCAACATCGATGACGACGACAATCTCGGCTCGGAGCGTCTGCGAACCGTCGTTGAACGCAGGTTCAAATTCATCAGTCCCGGGCACAGCTTCCGTTCGACCGAACTCGAGGCCGCTCTGGGGGTCGCACAACTTGACGAAGATTTTGACGAGTCTATTCTCGCCCGACGGGCCAACGGCGCCTTCCTGACCCAGGCCCTCTCCCACTTTGAATCCGAAATCCAATTGCCCGCTATCCGGCCCGGTTCAGAGCACTCTTTCATGATGTACCCCATCGTGCTCCGTAACCAGGACAAGAGCGATTTCGTAATGCACCTGGAGCGTCGCGGGATCGAGACCCGCGACATGATGCCGGTGACAAATCAACCTGTCTACCGGGAATCCTTGCAGATCGACGAACGTGAGTTCCCCGTAGCCTGCCGAATCAACGCCAGAGGCTTCTATCTCGGGTGCCATCAACATCTGACCAGCAGCGATCTCGACTACATCGTCTCCGTAGTCGACGAGTACTGGAATCCCGCTGCCGCACCCAGACCGCGCGAGTCAGTCCTCGTTGTCGATGCACTTAACATCCCCGCGAATCTAGAAAACCTGCTGATCGAACGTTTACCTGCTCAGCTTTTCGAACGAATCCTCGTCATCTCCCCGGACTTACCGGAGCCCGCCTTGGAGCGGCTTCGCTCCGTCGGTCCCAATGTCGAGTTCCTCTCCACCAGAAACCTTGCAGCCGCCCTGACCGAGCCAGATAATCGCGCCCGCGACATAGTCATTTTTCCGCTGGACGGCGGCTATGATCCCGACGACATCGGCCGCCTGCTCCTCACCTTGCAGCGAGGCAACGATCTCGTAATCGCTTCCCGGTTTACCGTCGGTTCCGGATCACGCCCCGGGCCGCTCTCTCAGCCCCGACGAATTGGCAACAGAATATTCACTCTGTTCGCCAATCTCATTTTCGGCGGTAATCTCACCGACAGCCTCTCCCAATTCAAAGCCTTCCGCAGCGAGATCATCGCAGGTTTGCATCTTCGCTCCGACCGAGTCGTCGTTTCTTACGAAGTTTCCCTGACCGCGCTTCGCCGCCAACTGAACGTTGCCGAAGTCCCGACGGCCGAATCTAGGGTCTCCGGCGGCAGCCGCACCCTTCGCGCATTAGCCAGCATTCCGTCTCTCATACGGGTGCTTGCCTCCAACATATTTCGCGGCCGAGGGGTACGTTCGTGACACCCCGCCGCTCGGCCTTTTCCGCTCCAGCTCGCCTCTGCGGATGGAGCGACCGCCCATGAACTTCTGGTCGCGGACTCGAGTTGTCGTTCCTGGTGGTTCGGGCTTCATCCGCTCTCACCGGCGATTCCCTGGCTTGATAAGCGTGGCCCGGTCCATCGCATCGTTCCAGGCAAATCCTCCCGGATGAATCGAACGATAATCCTCCTCACTCTCGACGAAATCGACGGACTTCGCGCCCTGCTCCCGAGTATGCAGGCCTTCGATGCCGAAGAACTATTTGCCGTCGATGGGGGATCCGCCGATGGCACCCGCCAGCTGCTCGAAGACAACGGCATCCGCATAGTCGACCAGGTCGGCCGCGGACGCGGCGCCGCGATTCGGGAGGGCGTCCTCGCCGCCACCGGCGACCACATCGTCCTGTTCAGCCCCGACGGCAACGAAGACCCCGCCGATGTCCCCCGCCTCTTTGAACTGCTCGCCGGTGGGCACGACATGGCAATTGCCTCCCGTTTCCTGCCCGACTCGGTCAACGAAGAAGATGACGACCTTCTCCCCTTCCGAAAATGGGCCAACATCTTTTTCGGGCGAGCGCTCAACATCGGCTGGGGCCAGAATCGTCCCTTCGTTTCTGACCCGATCAACGGCTTTCGCGGGTTCAGCCGGCAAGCCTTCTTCGCGATGAGCCCTCAATCCAACGGGTTCACCATCGAATACGAAATGACCGCGCGGGCTCTCCGGCTCGGACTTAGCATCGGTGAAATTCCCACCCGCGAGGGCCCGCGCCTCGGCGGCGGCAGCAAGGCCCTGTCGATTCCCACCGGAATCGCGTTCCTCCGCTTCCTCATAGGACACTGGATTCGAGGGATCTGAGTCCGAGAACTGCCATGCGCCAAATCCGCCACACTTGCTCTGCCACCACCCGATCCGGTACCGATTGTCTTCTACGGATCGGTCATCGCGCGATTCGCACCCCCGCCGGTATCCGGGGATAAGAATCCCGGCACCAAATCCGGAAATACATCCCATGCCGGAAGGGCCGATCACTTGACCCGCACAAGTCTCCACGCCCGGGACCAGTCGCATTTCGGGCGGCGCATCAACCCCCAGTTCAGCACCAGATTGCCAATTTGATGCTGTAGATCACATCCCTGACCGGCCAACAACTCCATCCCGGTCAGGCCAAGGTGCGGCCTTGGCTCAAGTTAGGCGGAGCAGGCCATACCCACCGTATCTTCATCGCGACCAAGGGTCCGAAACTTCACTTCCCAAACCTCACCACCGGGCTTTTCCATCCACATCAGTCCCACTCGACCTTCCGTCGCCGCCGCCGCCGCCAACCAGGGGTTTCCCGCCTGACGCAAATCTGGAATC
>Ga0114999_10000135_pt1 | contig 103215 bp, 92 predicted proteins | sample ArcticOcean_MG_C_3_FD_89820 | JGI IMG/M metagenome (GOLD analysis project Ga0114999, IMG submission 89820) | Marine microbial communities from western Arctic Ocean - ArcticOcean_MG_CB8_126 | ecosystem: Environmental > Aquatic > Marine > Oceanic | place: Arctic Ocean: Canada Basin | collected...
AGGCACGCGGCATCACGATGTCCTCTTTCAACGGCAGCAATATTCCATATTGGACTCAAGGCACCTATTATGGCACTGGATTCGATACCTTCGAGCCGACCCTTGGTGTCCTCAGTGACGGCACCATCGTCTTCACGAATTACAACGGATTGGGGAAGGGCACACAGATCATCCGCAGTCAGGATCAGGGCCAGACCTGGGAAAATGTCGGCCCATTCAATCAGGTCTATCCGGCCCTGGGTCAGGTGGCGAATTCCAACGACCCGTACATCTATGTCGACCCGTGGACAGATCGCATCGTCAAGTTCGACATGCACGCGCTGACGATGATGTGGGTGGAATATTCCGACGATGGTGGCGATACGTGGAGTGTCCCGTTCACCTCTTACGGCTACTACACGCCGCAGGATCACCAGAGCATTGCGTCGACGCCGGATGTCAATGGCATCGCATTTCATGACGTCATCTACGTCTTTTGCATCAACACGGGCACCTCGATCGCCGGTCCGCAATGCTCCCGCTCACTCGATGGTGGCCACACGTGGGATGTGCAGCGCCCCGGCTCGCCCCTGACGACCCAATGCAGTGGACTGCATGGTCATGTGACCGGGGCGGCGGATGGCTGGTTGTACCGCGGCAATCCCTCTTGTGAAGGCGCTGCGGTCTATGCGAGCAGCGATGGTGGCTATTCCTGGACCGAGCATACCGTCAGCACAGAAATCGGCATGCAACAGGGCTGGCACAGCCACGAGGTCAGCACGGCTGCGGATTCGGCCGGCAATGTCTACGCCATGTGGATTGGGGACGGCATGCAGCCCTGGGTGTCGTGGTCCACCGATCACGGCGACACCTGGCGCGACCCGATCATGGTCGCTGCACCGGGCGTTGAGGAGAGCGGATTCCCGACCATCTTCGCAGGCGGGGATGGGCGCGTCGCCTTCGGATACATCGGGGAGTTCTCCGACAATGAGGGCTGGTACGGCTTCATCGGCACCATCACCGATGCCCACGCTGAGAACCCGTTGATTACCACGGTTCAGGTCAACGTGGACGGCGACATTCTCGATTCTCAAGACAACTGTGGCGACATTCGCTGCGGCGGCTTCGGCGACTTCATCGACATCGAGATCGATGACGAGGGGCGGCCTTGGATCGCCCTGGCTCACAATCTCAACTCCGAGGAGGCCATCATCGGCACCTGGACCACCGGCCCGAGCCTATTCGACGTCAATGTGACCGCCCTCCCGGTCCTGCCGCTGGGCGGAAACACCACACTCCTGATGTGAGGTGGACCCGCCGCGGTCAACTTCGGATTCGTCATCGACCAGCGCACCTGCATCGGCAGTCATGCCTGTACCGTGGCCCGCAAAGCCGAGCATTACGGCGATGTTGAGGTTGATTCAGAGAAATCCTTCGCCTATTACAAGAAATGGAATCAGATGGCCTTGGAGAAGGAGACCCACCCGCGTGGCGAGCGCCGTCCCCTGTGGATGAAGCGACCGCTGTCTCCTGCCAAGGAACACTGGTTCATGCCGGAATGAAAGCCAATCTGAACGAGTGAAATCTCGTTCACTTCTCTGGTTTCTTTCCCCTCTTCTTTTTCTTCGGTGACTTTCCGGGTTCAAAACCCTGATTCTTGCGAATGATTGTCTGCGTCTTGTGTTTAGGGTGATGGTGCTTCTTGGCACAGGATTTGCAAAGGTCACTGCCCTTTCGTGGGGCCTTGGTGCAGCCGGGATGGCGACATGTCAAGCGGCCTTTACGTCGGGTGCTGCTCTTGCGAGATGTGGTGAACTTCCGCCCGATCTTGGCGCCGCATTCCTTACAGGATGTCGTTCCCCACAGCATGACACCGCATTCGGGGCAATTCTGAGTCACGCTCAGGCCAGAATCAGCCATCAGATGAACATGTTGCTGAGGTCAACCGCGTAGCGCAGAAGGCCGAGAGAGACCACGGTGATGAAAATCCAAGTGATTACATTCACCGGCATGTGACGCGCGGCGAAGCGACCACCGAAGAAGGCCACAGCGACCGCGAGGAGCGGCGTCGCCAACAGGACGAGCGGGTCGATACTGGCCAATTCGCCGGGTCCACCGGCGATCAGGTGGGTCGCGACAGCGATGGGGACGACCCAAGCGGCGATCATGAATGAGGTGCCCGCCGCTTGATGGACATCGAGTCCACCCCAGCCGCGGTTCATGGTGACGTAGATGGCGCCGCCACCGATGCCGAGCATTCCGCAGGAAAAGCCACCGACGCCACTGCCGAGGCGAAAGGGAACCAGGTCGAATTCTCCGACGCTGGCCTGAGCCTCGGCCCGCATTTTTCGAATCGCTTGCAGGAGAATCCACGCGGTCAATCCCATGGTGAGAATCTTGACCGAGACATCCGACACCCGCTCGATGACCAATAGGCTGGTCATGGCGCCCGCTGCTGCGCCGGGCAATGCCGTCCACAATGCGGCCTTGACATTCGTGGACGAAACCATGCGCTCTGTTCGATGGGCCTGAGAACTGCCGATCGCGGTGCAAAGGACGAGCACCAAAGAGCCGAGGATGGCCGACTCGAAGGGCAGTCCCGCGAGGTAGTGCAATATCGGCACGTAGAGCAAACCACCGCCGAGCCCGATCGGACTGAACAATAGCACGACCAGCAGGAGCAGAATGACGATACCGAGACTCTCGAGTTCCATCGAAATCGCCTCAGAGTGTTTCGATGACCATGGCGATGCCTTGACCGCCGCCGATACAGGCGGTCGCGACACCGTACCGGCCGCCGCAGCGCTGCAATTCATGGGCGAGTGTCAGGACGAGTCGGGTGCCGGTCGCAGCGAGTGGATGGCCGAGGCCGACCGCACCTCCGTTGACGTTGACCTTCTCGATATCTAGGCCGAGATCCTGGATGCAGGCGACCGCTTGTCCAGCGAAGGCCTCGTTGATCTCCCAGCGGTCGATGTCCTCGATGGACAGTCCCGCCTTCTTCAATGCGAGTCGAGAGGAGGGCACGGGCCCGTAGGCCATGATGGCCGGTTCGAGGCCGATGATTCCCCAAGAGACGATCCGCGCCAGAGGTGAATCTCCATCCGATTGGGCCTGAGATGCTGACTTGATGACGACAGCCGCGCCGCCATCGACCACACCGGACGCATTGCCGGCCGTGACCAGGGAATCCGGCCCGAACGCGGTTCTCAGCCCGGCGAGAGATTCGGCCGTGCAATCGAGAACCACATGGTCCTCATCCGCGTAAGTGATGTCGCCCACGTTGACAATCTCTTGTTCCCAGACTCCCTCGGCGACAGATTTGGCCGTGCGTTGGTGACTGAGAGCTGCATGGGCATCGGTTTGTTCTCGGGTGACACCCTTGCGGGCACAGATCTCATCGCTGGTCTGTGCCATGAATGAGCCACAGACGCCATCGCGCAGATTGGTGAACAGATAATCCTCCATGTCTTTGGCCAATGTCTCGCCCTCTTGGGGCGGTCGTGCCAGTCGGTAGGTGTCGCGCATGCCGCGCAGGACGTGGGGGGCTTGGGAGAGGTTCTCCATGCCGCCGGCGACGACGGTCGACGCCTCGCCGAGCATGATCATCTGCGCGCCGGAGACGATGGCTTGGACGCCGGACCCGCAGATGCGGGACAGGGTGAGCATCGGGACCTCCTCGGGAATGCCGGCGCCGAGCCCTGCGTGGCGCGCACCGAAGATGGCCTGGTCACAGGTCTGCAGGGCGTAGCCCATGACGACGTGGTCTACCGAAGCGGGGTCCGTGCCGGTCTTTTCCAGCGCGCCGGCGATGGCGATCTCACCGAGTTTGAGGGCGCTGACGTCGGCGAGCAGCCCACCGGGTTGTCCATCTCCGCGCTTGCCACCCTGCCATTCGCAGAACGGTGTTCGGGCGCCTCCGACGATGACGACGTCTTCCATGATGCGGGGGCGGGCGGGAGGGGTTCTTGACCCCTTCGGGGTCAGAGCATACTGCCGATGATGGCGCTACCCGCGACCCATGCACCCGCGGATGAACCGAGATTGGCGAGGGCGGTCACCAGCAGAACCCGACCGACCTTGTTGCTCCAGAAGAGCGAGACCCGGTCGAGTCGGAGGAAGTCCTGGAGGTCTTTGGTCGTCGGCGCAGCGAACTTCATTTGGACGGCCCCGGCGAACCATCCCGCCGCCAAGGTGGGATTGAGACTGGTGATCGGACTGGCGACCGCGGCGGTGAGAATCGCCAGAGGATGGCCTCTTGCAATGATGGCGCCGACCGCTGCGAGCGCGGCATTCAGGACGAGCCAGGTGAAGGCCGTCTCCTTCAGCGTCTCCCAATCGCCGCGACTGATGAGGAAGCCCATCAGGCCGATCATCAGCAGAGGGATGCCCCACTTCACCACCTTCCATGCCGGGTTGGGTGGGGCGATGTGGTTCAGTTCCTTGAAGCGGTCCGAGGTCAGGGCACACCCCGCCTCCAGATGTTTGGTGACCCCGCCGAGGTGGCCCGCACCGATGACGGCGAGGACCCTTCCTTCAGGTCGCAACCGCTGGATGGTGCCGGCGAGAAACTCGTCGCGTTCATCGATGAGCACCTCACCTGCTGCCGGCGCAGCGGCCTTGAGTTCGGTCATCAATTCGGTGATCAGGTCGGTATTCTCGAGCAGGTCTTCGACCTGGATGTCCTCGATCTCCTCGTCGTCGGGAAAGAGCAGGGCCGACATGACCCGGGCCTTTTCGCGGAATCCCATTTTGCGCCAGGCGCGGCGCAGGGTGGTCTGGATGTCACGGTCGACCAAGGCGACCTCCTTGTTGGCCTCGCCCGCGGCCTGGATGGCGGCGAGCAGGTCGGTACCAGGCTTCTCGCCTTCGGCGAGTCCGAGGCGTCGTTGCTCGGCGGCGAGCATCGATTGGAAGAGGACGAGGGGTGCCTTGCCCTCCTTCAACACCTTGCCAAGGGTCTCGTTGTCGAAGCGGTCGGGCTGGGTCAGCGCATCCAGTCGACTCTTGCACAATTCGACCGCGACGATATCCGGATTCCATTCCGCGATCTCACGGCGCGCGGCCTCCGCACTGGTCTTGGAGATGTGTGCCGTGCCCAGCAATCGAAGATTTTCATCGATGTCGACGACGGTCATGCGCCGACCTCCGGTCGAAGCGTCGCCATCGTTGTCATCAGATCCGCATGCGCCGCCACATCGTGAACGCGGAGAATGTCGACGCCTTCGAGCATGGCATGTGCAGTGACGCCAAGGCTTCCCGCCAAGCGTTCCGACGAGGTCTTTCGACCGAGGAGTTGATTGAAAATGGACTTGCGACTTACACCCCAAAGAACGCTATAGTCTGAGAAACCACGCGTATGCAGCAATTCGAGATTGTGATTCAAAGTCTTGCCGAAACCGATGCCTGGGTCCAAGCAGATCAAAGCGGGGTCATGCCCCTGTGCCACGAGCGAAGAAGCGGTTTCAATCAAATGGGCTTCAACCTCCAAACGCACATCTGCATAGGCCGGTGCCGCCTGCATATCACCCGGTTCGCCCTGCATGTGCATGATGCAGACCGCACAGCCCGATTCGAGCACGAGGTCGAACATCTCTGGAGAACGCAATCCGGTGACATCGTTGACCATCGAGGCGCCCGCCTCCAAGGCGGCTCTCGCCACCGATGCATGTCGAGTGTCGATGGAGATCAGCAGAGAGGGATTCGCAGCGATCAAGGCGGAGATGACCGGAATGACTCGCTCCATCTCCGCTTCGCTGGAGACCGGTGATGCCCCGGGCCGGGTCGATTCACCGCCGACATCCAGCCAATCCGCACCCTCTGCAATCATCTCTAATCCGATTCTCACCGCATCAAAACCACTGACTCTGGAGTCCGCATGGAAAGAGTCCGGGGTGGTGTTGAGGATGCCCATGAGCCTGCAACGCCCATCGGCGCGGCGCGTCAGAAAGGGTCTCAAATCGACCATCTGAGTTCCGGGTGGCGCAGTATGGTTTATGATGTGCGCAGAGGCCGTTGGCCTCTCGTGAGCAGCGTGTTGGATGAAGATTCTCTCGCCCTTGTCCCCTCGGAGGATGCGAGTCGCCTCTCGGTTGCCGATGAGGCGGATGAGCTGCCGACCGCCGAGGCACTGGAATTGGCCGAGTCGATTCTGCAACGCTTGAAGCCAACGGATCGTCACGAGATGGGTGCCATGGTCTACCGCAATGCGGTCGCTTCAGGCGTCCTGTTGATGGCCGTGGTCCTGTTCTGGTGGTTGACCGTCACCGTCTTCGGTGATGAGTTGGGATCCGAGAAGGCCCCAGCATCCCTGATCATGGGCTGGAATTACATGGTCGTCGCGGCCGTTGTGCCCCTCCTTGTCTTCGTCGCGACCGTGCTGATGAAGATGAGCCGTGAACGCAGTGAACCGTGGCCCGGCTTCTTGGCGGGTGCCATGCTGATCCTCGGCGTCTTCATGGCGCTGGAACCGATTGGTCACCTCGCCTTTGGTGGGGCGCCGCCACAATTGATGCTGCACTCGGCGCGATTGCTCGCCCTCGGCGTCATGGTCTACTATTGCGCCTCGATGTTCCTCGACGCGCTCCTGCTCTCCTGGGTCCGCAACCTCCTGACCTCCTTCTCTGTCGACATCTCGCCCTTGGCCATGCCCACCTACGAGGGACAGGCTGAAGAAGAGGCGCCGACGGCTTGAGTGGTGTGCAACCCGACGTCACCGTGGTCCGTCTCGGCCATCGCCCACAGCGCGACAAGCGCATCACGAGTCATCTGGGCCTGACGGCCCGGGCGATGGGTGCATCCCACTTCATCCTCTGCGGCGAAGCCGATGACAAGGTCCTCGAAACGATGACCGATGTCTCGACCACCTTCGGTGGTGACTTCACCGCCGAATATGCCAAGGGTGCGCTGCGAACGATCAAGCGGATGAAGGCCGATGGCGTGACCATCGTCCATCTGACGATGTATGGCGAGCCCCACCCCAAGGTTGCGGCCGCGCTCCAACAGACCGAAAGGGTGGCCATCGTCGTCGGCGGCGCGAAGGTTCCGGGCGAGATCTACAAGTTGGCCGATTACAATGTGGCGGTCGGCCACCAACCCCATTCCGAAGTCGCTGCACTGGCCCTGTTCATGGATGGCCTGATGGGCGGCGTCGCCGGCCCGGAGAGGTTTCCGGGGGCGCGCTTGGAGGTCCACCCCCACCCTTCTGGAAAGGTCGTCGTGGACCACTCGGAAGACGCCAAGTCATCTGAATGATTATAACCGGATTTCAGGCAGAGGTTGAAGGTGCAGAGGTGACGGTTGCAGGGGGCTTCTCTCCCGGTTCCGGACAACTCGGTGTTTCGAAAGCCTTTCACGCCCGTGACGCAGCTGATCTTCTGCTCCCCGGTGCGCTGTCTCATGGCCATGTCGCAGCCTCTGGGCGCGGCGTTTTGCTGCTCGCGGATGGCAGTCGTCACGAAGGTGATTTGTTCGGCGCGGACGTGCTCGCCGAAGGCGAATTGGTCTTCACCACCAACATGACGGGCTACCAAGAATCACTGACCGACCCCTCCTTCGCGGGGCAGGTGCTGACCTTCACCTGGCCCCTGCTCGGGAACTATGGCATCGCGGCGGGCATCTCCGAGTCGTCGAGCATCTGGCCGCGTGGTGTGGTCTGCCGCGAGCAGATGGCCGAACCGGATCATCGCCACTGCATCGGTTCGGTGAACGATTTCTTGCTGGCCCATGGCGTGCCGGGCATCTCTGGCATCGATACGCGGGCCGTGACCCAACGCGTGCGAGAGCACGGCGTGATCCTCTCGATTTTCGGACCGCTCGAGCGGGAGGGCGAGATGGCCGCCATCCTCTCAGAGATGGAATCTCCAGACCTCGCAGATCTCGCCGATGAGGTCAGCCGCGATGACCCCATCCTGCTCAACGAGGGCGCGATGACGGCATCGAGTGCCCCCCTCCCACGCGTCGCGGCTTTGGATTGCGGCATCAAATACAACATCCTGCGAGAACTCTGTACGCGCTTTGAGGTCCTGTGGTGCCCCCCCGACATCTCCTATTCGACCCTTGTCGATGACTACCACATCGACGCCCTCTTCTGTTCGAATGGCCCGGGTGACCCGGCCCACCCTGGCAAGGCGACCGCAGCCCGAATGACCCTCGCGAAAGCGACCAAGGAAGGCCTCCCTGTGATGGGCATTTGTCTCGGACATCAGCTGATGGGATTGGCGAGTGGACTTCGCACCTACAAGTTGCGCTACGGCCACCGCGGTGGCAATCAGCCCGTGCTCGACCTCGTCACACGCAAGGTCAGCATCACCAGCCAGAATCACGGCTTCGCCGTCGAGGATCCCGTGCAGGGCATGCTCGCCCCCCACCCCTCGGGAGCGAATTCCGGTGAGGTCAGCAATCTCACCGGCTGTGAGGTCGAGGTGCGCTATGTCAACGCCAACGACCGCACCGTCGAGGGCCTGGATGTGAAGGGACGACCGGCCTTCACCATCCAATACCACCCCGAGGCTTGCCCCGGTCCCCACGATGCCAATCCGCTGTTCAACCGGTTCGCGGACATGGTTGCAGAACACTTGGAGGAGGTGAAGCCGAATGCCAAGACGCGATGACCTGCACAAGATCATGATTCTCGGCAGTGGGCCGATCCGGATCGGTCAGGCGGCAGAATTCGATTTCTCGGGTTCCCAAGCCTGCAGGGCCCTGAGGGCTGACGGTTTCGAGATCGTATTGGTGAACAGCAATCCCGCAACCATCCAAAACGACCCCGAGATGGCGGACCGCATCTACATCGAGCCCTTGCTCCCCGACGTGGTCAAGCGTATTCTCGAGATCGAGAAACCCGATGCCCTGCTCGCGGGCATGGGTGGACAGACCGCGCTCAACATCGCCTCGAACTTGGCCCATAGCGGCGCTTTGGCAGAACTCGGCGTCGAACTGATCGGCTGCGACCTGCGCGCCATCGATGAGGCCGAAGACCGCGACCTGTTCAATCAGGTCTGCGAAGAGATCGACCTGCCCATCTCAGAAGCGATGGCCTGCAATTCGATCGATGAGGTGCTCGCTGCAGCGGATATGCTGGGCAAATATCCGATTCTCATCCGCCCCGCCTTCACCCTCGGTGGCTTGGGCGGTGGCACGGCTTGGAATACAGGTGAGTTGGTTGAGATTGCGAGTCAAGGAATTCTCCACAGCCAGATCGGTCAGGTGCTCATCGAGGAGAGCATTCTCGGTTGGCAGGAATTTGAGTATGAGGTCATGCGCGATGCCAGTGACAATTGCACCATTGTCTGCACCATGGAAAACATCGACCCGATGGGCATTCACACGGGTGAATCGGTCGTCGTTGCGCCTGCGCAGACGCTCTCCGACCGCGATCATCAGGGTTTGAGAGACGCTGCATTACGCCTCATTCGCCGGCTCGACATCAAGGGCGGCTGCAATGTCCAATTCACTGTGAATCAAGACACGGGAGAGTTCCGTGTCATCGAGGTCAACCCCCGCGTCTCCCGTTCCTCCGCCCTCGCCTCCAAGGCGACGGGCTATCCCATCGCCCGCATAGCGGCCCTCATCGCTGTCGGCTATACACTCGACGAGTTGCCCAATCCGATCACCGGCAAAGGCACGACGGCGGCCTTCGAGCCGACCCTCGACTATGCCGTGGTGAAGATTCCACGCTGGCCTTTCGACAAATTCCGCACCGCCGACCGCACACTCGGGACGAGCATGAAATCAACTGGCGAAGTGATGGCGATCGGCCGCAATTTCGAGGAGGCTTTCCTGAAAGCAATCGCTTCACTGGAATATGGTCAACCCCACCCACGACCGCTGACCGAAGCGGATGCTTCCGATGGGGAATCGATGGATGAACGGATGCACGAGCCCCTGCCACAACCGGTTCTCGACGAGTGGCTGAGGGTGGCGACCGACCGCCGAATGGGTGCCTTGGTCGAGGCCTTCCGCCGTGGCATGGGCATCGAGGAGGTTCACGAGGGGACGGGCAAGATCACGCGATGGTTCCTTCACCGATTCAAGAAGATCGCCGATGTCGAGGCTGAGATCGTCGCAGCGAACTGCGATGCGGCCGACATTTCAGAGGCCCAGATGTGTGCATGGAAGGGGCTCGGGTTCACCGATGCCCACATCGCCGATGCGATTTCGGGCTTCCCCGCCTCTGGTTGGAAGAACCTGCCTGCGAACAGAAATGAGATCGCCGTCATGCAGCGGCGTCATGCATTGAATCTCCACCCGCGCTTCCGCATGGTCGATTCCTGCGCGGCTGAATTCGCCGCGGTCACGCCCTATTACTACGCCACCTACGAGGGTGGCTGTGCACCGGACGGCATCGATGTCGTGCCCGCGGCCAAGGTCGACGGAACGCGTCGTCTGATCGTCATCGGTTCGGGCCCAATCCGCATCGGCCAAGGCATCGAATTCGACTACGGTGCCGTGCATGCGGTCCAAGCGATCCGCGAGGCCGGCCACGAGGCCATCATCGTCAACAACAATCCCGAGACCGTCAGCACCGACTTCGACACCAGCGACCGACTCTACTTCGAACCCCTGACCTCAGAGTGCATCGCTGAGATTCTCCTGCGCGAGAACGCGGATGGCATCCTCTTGCAATTCGGAGGACAGACCGCCATCAACCTCGCCCTGCCATTGGATTCGAGGATGGAACACCTCGGCAGCCTCGGCCTGTCCTGTTCTATGTTGGGCACGAGTCCAGACGCGGTGGATGAGGCGAGTGACCGGGAGCGCTTCGAAGCCTTCGGGAAACGCAGCATCATTCGCTTGCCGAACGGTCGCACGGGCACGACGCCAGAAGAGATTCGAGAGGCGGTCGTAGAGATCGGCTATCCCGTTCTGATTCGGCCCTCATACGTGCTCGGTGGGCGCGGCATGGAGATCCTCACCGACGATGCTCAACTCTCGACCTACATGGCCGATGCCTACATCGCGCCGGACAAACCGTTGCTGGTGGACGAATACCTCGGTGGCGCCATCGAACTCGATGTCGATGCCGTCTGCGACGGGGAAGATGTGCTCGTCGGCGCCGTCATGGAACACCTGGAAGAAGCGGGGATTCACAGCGGTGACTCGACCTGTTTCATCCCCACACAGAACGTGAGTGAGGACATCCTTGCAAAGGTGCATGCTTGGACGAAAGAGATCGGCATCGGCCTCAATATCATCGGCTGCTTCAACATTCAATTCTGCATTTGTCAAGGCGAACTCTACGTCCTTGAAGTCAATCCGAGAGGCAGCCGAACCTTCCCCTTCGTCGCCAAGGCCACCGGCATCCCACTGGCCCGAATCGCCGCCCACATCACCATCGGTGAGAAACTTGCCAACAGGGAGATTCCACGGCGACAAACCGATGCGGTCTGCGTCAAGGCACCGGTCTTCCCCTTCCTCAAGTTGCGCGGACTCGACCCCGCACCTGGGCCCGAGATGAAGAGCACGGGCGAGGTCATGGGCAGCCATGTCGATGCGGCTTCAGCCTACCTGAAAGCAAGGCTAGCGACCGAGTTGCCCGTGCCGACACGCGGCGGCGTTTATCTCACGGTCAAGGATGAGGACAAGGACAGCCTGATCCCCGTCGCGCGCGCACTCAAGGCGTTGGGATTCACCCTGCACGCGACCAAGGGCACCGCCCGGCATCTGCGGGAGATCGGGGAAATCGAGGTCGAGACCTGCTTCCGAATCGCCGAAAACATGCGACCCGATGCACTCGACCTGATGCGAAAAGGCGAGATTCATCTGATCATCAATACACCGCGGAATTCTGGCGGCGCCGTGCTCGATGGCAACATGATGCGACGTCTCGCAGTCGAGCTCAACATCCCATTCGTCACCACCATGAGCGGCGCCAAGATGGAGGCCCAAGCCATCGCAGTGGCCCAGAAAGGCATGCCTGAGCCACGCCGTCTCGTCGTCGACTACGTTTGATCAGCAGGCGTCGAACGCTTCGATGATGTACTTGGTGAAGGGACTGGTCCAGGCCAATTCGCTGAGCCCATCCTCGCCATCGGCGTGATAGATATTGACGACATCCTGGACCCGAACATTGCCCTCGGCTGAACGGGCGAGAATCGTTTTCATTTTCAGGACCTTGCCGGTGCCATGCGGGTCGAATACCGTGTCGAGCGCCTCTTTCAGGAACCAGTCGGCCTTGCCATCTTTGCCACCCTCGTAGGTCTTCTTCGCCGCACCGCGGCGCACGGGAACACTGGCCTTCTTCTTGGGCGTGGCTTTGGGTTTGAACGTGGATCCACTGCTCGTCGAGACGACGCCTCGGCCACCGCGTGCCGCCATGTCGGCCCGCACCTCTTCTTCGATCGATTCGCGGAGTTCATCCTCGACCTTGGTTCGAAGGTCTTCCTCGATCTCCTTCTGGATCTTGGGGCGGAGTGACTTGGTCAATTTCTCTTTGATCAATCCCTCGTCCAGCGCGGATAGTTGGCCGGCGAGGTCTGTTTTCTGGGCCTCGAGTGATTCGTTGGCGGTGATATAGTGGGCGGCGATCTGGACCAGGCTCGTCTCCATCGCGGCTTGGGCTTGCAATTGGACGACCTCGCCGGAGTGGTCGCGCCACTTGCGCCATTGGAGCATTGTGTGTGAGTGGATGTCAGAACCGCACTTGGGGCAGAAGGAACGCTTGGGTGGCTTGAGAATCGGAATCCCACGCAGGTCCTCGTTGGTCAGGTCGGTATCATCGATGCCACCGGCCGCGATGTCGTGGATGTGGTGGCTGGCCTCCATGCCGAGGGCCATCGCTTCGAGAAAGAGCGGGTCTTGGGTGTTGATCGTCCCGGCTTGGATGTGGCCCCACGCGTCGGTCTTGCGGGAGAGCAGGGCGACAGCGGCGGCGGCGGCGGGGCTGGTCGTATAGCTCTGCGCGGCCTCGGAGAGGCTGCCGGTCGTCACTTTGGGCGCCGCGGCCTGTGCCTCCATCTGGGTTGGTGTGATACCGCCGCTCTCGGCCGATGCCGCGAGTCCGAGTTCGATGGGGTTCGCACCATCCTCGATCTTGGCGATGAGGTCGAATTTGTCGGCCATCGAAAGGTCGTCACGGCTCCGAATCAACTCTTTGAGTTGGCGAACATCGTGTCCGGTGGAGGTGATGGGGCCGTCTTTCTCGAGGTCGTGACCGCACTGAAGACAGAACTTGGAAACCGCCTCAACGCCGGCTTCGCAACTCGGACAGTGGACGGGCATGGAACAGCCGACTCCCATTGGAGGATTTCAATCGTGCGCTTCCCCGACGTTGCTGAACTAGGTTCAGGGGCTCAGTCGAATGCGGCGAGGATCTCTTCGCGGTCGAATGCGGCCAGGAGTGTCCCGACCCGCGGCCCTCGGGATGTGCCGAGCAGAGATTGATAGGTCACTCGGAATGCATCTCGAACGGGCAGGTCGAGCGATTTTGCCGTCTCTGGCAAGCCGTTCTGAATCGCCTCGGCAGTCCAGTCAACCTCGGCGAGCAAAGCGCGGATGGCGGCCCGCAGCACAGCATCCTCGGGTGAGGAGGGGGTTGGATTCAAACGAATTCGGCTTTCTTCGGGGAAAAAATCGGATGCGATCCAGTTTCGCATCCTGTCGATTCGGTAACGCAGTTGGGCATCATCGGCGCCAATCGCTTCGATCACCGCATCGTCATCGGGCCGCACCTGACAGAGGAGACTCAGATGGGCGAAGGAGACCGGAGGGCCCGCATCGCCCACTGTACGACCGCGTCGGTCGACTTGAGCGAACTCGAAACCGCGGCCCTGATCCGCCAATTGGGAGGTTTTCCGGTCCATGTCGGCGCCCATCGTGTGGTGGCCGAGGGCCTTCAACTCGGCATGGTAGCGAGATTCGAGGCGTTCATACTCGTCGGCTGTGACGGCAAGACCTGAACCCGGGTCGAAGTCGAATGCCTTCTGCGGCTTGTTGCGACTGATGATAAAACGCATGATTTCCGGCGGAACGATGTCGAGCAATTCTCGCCCCGATACGGTATTGCCTGCACTCGAGGACATGGCGCCAGCGCCCTTGAGCATGATCCACTCATACGGTACGCCGAGGGGTGGGCTACCGCCGAGACGCGCGACGATTTGACCGCCGGTGTCCCACGAACCACCGGCTGCGGAGTGATCCTTGCCGAACGGCTCGCAGGTGATGCCATTCCACATCCATCTCGCTGCCCAGTCCAGTCTCCAGGGGAGTTTTCCTTGGCCCTTTCGCACGTCGGAGGTGCCCTCTGTGCCATCGGCTGCAGTCCACGAGAGAATCGGGCCGTCGAACCCTGTGACGGTGACGCCGTGCTGACTGCCATTGTGGTCGGCTGGGTTGTAGGGGAACCATGTCTCGGGGAGCGGGTGTTCTCGGACGCTGTCGAGGATCTTGCGAATCTCATCGCGCTGCTCGATGCATTTCAGTGCGGCCGTGGTGTATCGGCCTTCCCGATAGGAGGCCGATGCCCGCACAACCCGGCGCTCGATGCCCAATTCATCGAGGGTCGCCAAGAACGGCGAGAGGAAGTAATCGGCGTAGGAACCCTCGCCATCCGGTGCGGGTATCTCGGCGAGACTTTGGCCGACGAGGTCACTATAGACCGACTCATCAAGGAATTTATACACCTGTCGGAGCGGGTCTGCATCATCGGCAATGTAGATCATTTCCGCCTTCAGACCACGATCCTCACAGGCCCGTGTGATGATGTCAGCCGTCAGCACTTCGCGCATGTTGCCGACATGGATCGGACCGCTCGGTGTGATGCCGGTGGCGATGACGTGGGTATCGCCAATCTCGGCGAGGCGGTCGGCGATGACATCCGCCCAGTGCATGTTGGTCGACCTCAGACGCGGACGGTTCGAATCAGGCCGCGGAGTGGTACGCCGGAGACTGCGTTATCCTCGGTCTTGTTGACGAGAACGACACAGAGTGCGATGTCGCCACCGGCGGCCTTCAATGTCTCGATGGTGCGGCGCATCGTTTCACCGGTCGAGAATAAATCATCGACGATGACGACCTTGCGGCCGGCGACATGGCCGTATTTGTTCGACAGGTGGCCATCACCCTCCGCGGAGACCGAGCGGAAGATGGCGACGTCGAGGCTCAACTGATCGGCGATCGAATTCGCGAATAGAATGCCATTGAGGCTGATGCCGACGATGGTGTCGACCTCCTCCAACTCCTCGAGGACGATGTCGGCCATGATGGCGCCAATCGCATTGATGCGGTTCGGGCGGACGCCGATGGTTCGCCAGCCGATGCGAACATCGTCGGGTCGCTCGGACTCGGAGGCGCCGGTTTGGAGCCAGTTGACCGTGCGTTGAGAGATCGATAGTTCATCCGCAATTTGCTGGATATTGAGCCCCTGGCCGGCCAGTTCGCTCGCCTTTTGTCGCAGTTCGTCTATGCTCAACGCCATGTGGACCGAAGGCCTCTGCGAGTCGGTCGACTATCAATTCTGCGCCATGAGTCCTCTGGGAATCGTTCAGAATCGGCCCGTTGAGCCAAAGCCGCCCTCGCCGCGCTCGGTCGCATCGAGCGCATCGGCTTCCACCTCGACGAATTCGATGGCCGGCACCCGTTTAATGAGAATCTGACCAATCCGCTCGCCTTTATCGACGACGAAGGATTCACCCTCGCCGATCCAATGGGCGAGCACCATGAGTTCACCGCGGTAATCCGCATCGATTGTCCCCACTCCATTCGGGAGGATGAGCCCCTTCTTGCCGAGGCCAGAACGGCAGCGGACCTGCCCTTCCCACCCGGGAGGAATCGCCAGGACGAGGCCTGTTGGCAACATCTCGGTCGTCCCTTTTCGGACCTCGATGCGCGCCACGCTATGGAGGTCGAATCCAGCTGCGAGATCACTCCCTTGAACGGGCAACTGCGCATCAGGATGAATGCGGGCCACACGGACCTTCAGCGGATCGCTCATCGGTTCATCGGCAGGCGCGGTGCGCATTGGTTCTGTCGGTGGTCTCAAGAAGGGGTTGCGGGTCGGCGAGACGATGACGGACTTCGAATACGAGGCACTCCTCGACCGTGCGCGGGACAAGATTCCCGACGACATCTCGGCGCGCAGCCGTTGGTCTCTGCCCGAGCCGGACGTCATGATCGAAGGCAGTCAGACAATTCTTCGCAATTTTGCGGAACTCGTCTCGATGATGGACCGCGACGCCAACCACGTCTACCAATTCCTCCAGAATGAACTCGGCACCTCGGGCACGCTCGAAAAGGGCCGTGTCCTGCTCAAAGGACGCATCCCGCCGCGCCGCATCAAGGAGCGCATCGTCGTCTACGTGAAGACGTACATTCTCTGCCATCAGTGCAATGCACCCGATACCTCGTTCATCAAGGCGGACCGCACCACCCTGCTCAAGTGTCAGGCATGCGGTGGCACGAGGCCGGTCAAGCTCTGATCAGTCCGGCTTCATCCGCAGCGCATCGGCGACGGTGCCATCTCGAAGATGGGCGAGCATCGCCTCGACATTCTCAGGCCCAGTCAGCGTGTACCAGACGGCCTCTGGATAGACGACGCAGGAGATGCCGCGCTCGCATTGGCTGAGGCAACCCGATTTCTGTACGCGGATGCGTGGGATGCCCTCGACCTTCGCGGCGGTCTTGATCGCCTTCATCAGAGCGAGGCTATCCTTCGCTGCACAGCATTCGCGATCCTTGTCCAGGCTCCGCTCATGTGCGCAGATAAACATGTGGCGTTCGAAACCGGTCATCGCATCTTCACATCCGATCGATCACTTTGATGAGATCCCAATCCCGTTTCGTCAAGCCATCGACGTCATGACTCCACGTCCGCACGAGCACGCGCCCCCAACCGAGTTCAAACTCGGCGTGATGATTCTGTGACTCGCAGATTGCGCCGACCTCATTGGTGAAGGCAAGCGCGGTAGCGAAATCCGGGAATGTGAACTCGCGTTCCAGATGGTGGTCATCGATGACCTTCCAGTCCGGATGGGCAGCCATGGACTCAACCCCAGAGGTGGTCGTCTTCGACGCCCTTGGATTCCTTCTCGACATCTTCGTGGAGTTTGGTCCGGCGCTTCTGGTCTTCGCGCTCGTATTTCAGCAACTCCTCGTCGTCGATATAGGCCGGCCGCATGTGGGCGACCAGACGCACCTCGACGATGACATCGCGGGCGATGTAGCGGTAATTTCCATCTGAATCGAGAACTTCGATACTCAGTTTGTTGGTGCCGATCAGGCGCCCTCGAACCCACTCTTGCGCACCCTTCGGCAGGGAGCGGCCATCGAGCAGTACCTCGACCAGATCATCACGTCGCAGGCCGGCCCGGCGGGCGAGCAGCGGCCCTGTCAATACATCGTCGCAAATGTCAGGCTTGCCGAGAGATGCCCAGATCGAAAGGGCCCACTCGGGGAGGTCAGGGGAATCATTGGTCATTGGAATCGCACCTTGGAGTCGATGGTGCCTCTTGAACCGATGGGTGAATGCGAACAGGCTGTTTGAAGAGGGGGGCGCCCCGCGGTGGGAACGGAGGCGTGCCCATGGTTTCAGTGGTCTGGCGGAACATCCCGACGGTTCTCACCACCGAGGAACTGCTGGACAAAGCCTTCACCAAGGCCAAGAAGGCCGGTGACGCGGTGACGGACAAAGACCGCGTCTATCGCACGCGCAAGCAGATGACGCGCATGGTCGGCTCCGCTGGCGATATCCTGTCCTCGACATTGACGGCTTGGGTTCGTCGTTGGCCGAGCCTGGACCGGATGTCGCCGTTTGACGTGGCGATGGTCGAGGCGGCCGTCGGCTGTGATGATTATCGACAGAGCCTTGGGGCACTGCAGTGGGCGGCTGAAAAATGCGTTGATATCTCGACGCAGAACGCCAAAAAATTGCGTCGCATGATCAATCTCCCGCCGATGCACGATGCGCGACGGGAGGCCTATGGGCGCATCTCGAGCATCATGGGCCGCATCGAGAAGAAGCTCGATTTCCTTCGCGACGCGCGAGACACCTTGCGCGCCCTGCCGATGATCGACCCGGCCGACCCGTGCCTGGTCGTCGCCGGCGCGCCGAATGTTGGCAAATCCGCCCTCATCTCGGTCATGTCCAGTGGCAAACCCGAGATCGCGGCCTACCCGTTCACCACCCGTCAATTGCACGTTGGTCACTTCGTCCACCGGCGCATGCGATACCAGTTGGTCGACACGCCCGGATTGCTCGACCGCCCGATGGCGCAGCGCAATCCGATCGAGATGCAGGCCATCGCCGCCCTCGAACACGTCGGTGACCTCTGCCTCTTCCTGATGGACCCCTCCGAGACGGGCGGCACACCGATGGAGACCCAACTCAATCTGCTCGATGAGGTCGCAAGCCTCCTGCCCCAGACCCCACTCTTGGTCGTCGACGGCAAAGGCGACCTGATCGAAGGCATCGATGCCGGCGAGTGGAAGGCCGTCTGTGAGATGGAGGCGGCACTGGCAGTCGACCCCTCAGGCCCCATTCCTGAGATTCGCAATCCCGCGAGCGGACATCTCGTCATCAGCGCGACAGAACCGGCGGGCATCGCCCGCCTGCACCACGAGATCATCATGCGCATCGGTGAGATGCGGGATACAGACCCACTCAACCTGCCGGATCACTGGCACGTCAACGATGACCGAGTCTGATCAGATTGTCGTGACGTGGCCGCAGCGGACGCAGAAGACCTTGCGCTCCGCATAGGAGGGCTCGAGCCCACCGATGTCGATGCCATGGCCGCAGCCGGTGCAAGAAAATCCGCTCATGTCCATCCTACCCTCATCCGGTTCTTGAACGACTCGGCTCACTCATTCCTGGCCTTGCCGACCATCGGGAAGGCCATGTGGAGGCCAGAGGCACAGAGGCCGAAGCCGGCCAGGGCGAGAATCACGCTGAACCAGCCGGCGAGGTGAACCGAATAATGGGTCGTGACGATGTTGTCTTGCAGGGTCGCTGCGCCCTCATCTCCGCCGGTCACGAAGCGGACACTGCCTGGGTCCAGGGTATGCTTGACCGGCCCATCGATGCCCGGCCCGCCCGACAGGAAGGTGTACTCCCCGGCGGTGCATTCGGTCAACCCGGTCTCATCCGGCGGACAGGTTTCAGCCCATTCAGCATCGACGACGCCGATCCATGCATCGTCTTCCAAGGCGGTGCTGATCTCGAGATCGACACTGAGAAGGAAGAAGGCTGTCGGCACATCGAGGTCGGCCTCGGACATGCCGGTGGCACAGTCTTCGACATCCATCCCGATACAAGGGATCGCGGGAATTTCATCCTCGATGGTCCCCGATGTGAATCCGAACATCGAGACGAGGACGAGCAATAGACAGACCGACCCCGTCGCAAAGGGCAACACGGACATGAGGCGCACCATCATCGTCATCGGCTCACCTCTCTCCTCTTCACATCACTGAAATGACGAATGTCAAGACCATGATGCCCGGCGCGGCGTACATCAGGATGGTCCAGCGTTTTCTCGCTCGGGTGCGACCTTCGTGCTCTTTGTCACACTCTGCATCCCCACAGATGGGGGGGTCATTCTTGAGGGAGATTGGGGTTTGACAGACCTGGCAATGCCGATGGGCCGCAACGAAGGCTTTGGAGGCGGCGGACTTTGGCAAACCCGTGCCTTTTCGCACCTTCTTCACATCCGAGGCACGCTCGACATTGGCGCGAATCTGGTCGGCGAGCTTCTCCTTCCCAGCCATTCATGTCACCTCGATGTGGGTGCCGATGAATGCATCCCCCTTCAATGCTGATGCGAGACGGTCGTGATCTCGGCCATCGAGCACGGCGAGGGGCAGACCCGCATCGATGGCAGCCTGCACGCCGACCGGGTCGATGACACCCGAGCCGCCGGCGGTGCCGTGGATCGGTGGGCCGACGATCGCCTGCAGTTCTGCGAGGGTCATGGATTCTATAGGGCGAGCCTCTGAATCGGTGCGCGGGTCTGAGGAGTAGACGTGGTCGACGTTGGTCGCGATGAGACAACGGGATGCCTGTGCCGCGATGGCGAGTCGAATGGCGACGTTGTCTGTGGTGTGACCGGGGCGGGTGCCGCCCATGACGACGATGCGGTGGGCGGATAGGCCCCGGGCCGCAGCCGCCACGTCCGAGGGAATCCCCGGACTGACATCAAGGCCGGCGCTGGATAGCGATTCGGCGACGATGGTCGCGTTCAGTCGGGTCGCAGCGATGCCGATCTCGTCGAGGGCTGCGACGTCACTGATCACCGGTTTGGCGAGTTCGATCGCTTCTCGGGCTGGCGCTCCACCGCCGACGACCAGGCCCACAGGGGTCTCGATGGTCGCAAGAATCTGAGCCAGATGCGCCAACCAGGTGTGTCGGGCCGCAACCTCCGGACGCAGCAGACTGCCACCCAGAGCGACGACCAGAGGCGCCTTCATCGTCGCGTCGGCGGCGTCGACGCTTCATGACACCTTCCCTCCCGGGCGGCTACGCCGCCGGAAGGATTGATGAGGGCCCGACAGTCGCCAAGGTCTGGAGGCATCGCCATGGCTGAAGATCTCGAGGAACAGCAGCGTCGCCTCAAAGCGAAGAACGCGCTCGACGAACTCTCGAACATGCGTGGCATGGGCACCGAGCTCGTCACGGTCATCATCCCGCCCGACCGGGCCATCCACGACGTCCGTCAGCAGTTGGCCAACGAATTGGGTCAGGCGGCCAACATCAAGTCGAAGTCGACCAAGAAGCACGTCACCGACGCCATCGAATCCGCAATGAGCTCCATCCACCAGATGCGAGCGACCCCGTCGAGCGGACTCGCCATCTTCACCGGCCACGTCATCATCGGCAACAACAAGACGCGGATGGTCACCATCATCCTCGACGATCCACCCGAACCCTTCCGCTCCTTCCGCTACCGTTGTGATAGCACCTTCGAAATCTCCCAGTTGGAGGACATGCTGGTCGACAAGACCTGCTACGGCATCTTCGTCATCGACCGCGGTGAAGCGGCCTACGGCATCGCGTCGGGCAAGAGCGTTCACTGCCAGGAAGAGATGCAGTCCAACATCATGGGAAAGCACCGCCAAGGTGGTCAGTCAGCCCAGCGATTCGAACGCCTCATCGAGGAGCATGCGCACAAGTTCTTCAAGCGCTCATCAGAGCATGCAAGCAATTACTGGCTTCCGATGATCGATACCATGGAAGGCATCATCATCGGTGGTCCGGGCGCGACAAAAGACCAGGTGATCAAGGGGGAATTCTTTCACCATGAGCTCGCCAAGTTGATTCGAAAACCGACCTTTGATGTCGGCTATTCCAATGAGTCGGGACTGCGCGAATTGTTGCAGCGGGCCGGCGGGTTGATGCAGGAGATCGAGTTGGATGCAGAGCGTCAATTGGTCGACCGATTTCTCGCCGAGATCATGCAAAAGCACCCCAAGGCGACCTATGGCGAGATGATGATTCGCAGCGCGCTCGAACAGGGTGCGGTCGACATACTCCTGCTCTCTGAAAACCTGCGAAAGACGCGCCAGGCCTACACCTGCCGTCAGTGCAATCACGGCTGGGTGGTCACGACGGACCGCGCCGTCGATATGCCGCGCTGTGTGGACTGCAATGCGGCACCGGATCAGATCAGGGAAGACGCCGAGTCGACCACCTCATTGATGGACGAGTTCACAGAGATGGCAAGCCGTTCCTCATCGACGGTCAAATTGATCTCAACGGATTCCGAGGAAGGCCTGACCCTGTACGAGGGATTCGGTGGCATCGCTGCGATATTGCGCTACCCGTGGAGCTGATGGCGTGAGGGCACTCATCTCTGCAATCCTGCCCCACTTGGGCGAGGCGATGGCCAGCGTCGGCATTCAGGGGGACTTCTGGCAGAAGATGCTGGGCCGGTCGAAGGAAGCCAGTCAAGGAGATCTCGCACTGCCCTGCTTTCCCTTCGCCAAGCAACTCGGTTGCGCACCGGATGAGGCCGCACAACGCGTCGCAGCGGCGATCACGATTCCCTTCGCTGCGGTCAACGCCGTCGGTCCCTACGTAAATTTCACCGCCGGTCCCGACTGGTTGCTGACACAGATTGAGGCTGAAACGGCCTCGCAGGGTGCGGTTCTCATCGAACATACCTCGGCCAATCCCAATGGGCCATTCCACGTCGGTCGGGCTCGAAATGCCGTGCTCGGCGACACCTTCGTGCGCATGCACCGGGCGGCTGGCTACGACGTCACAGCGGAGTACTATGTCGACGACATGGGCAAACAGGTGGGCATCCTGTGCTGGGCGCTTGAGAATCTCGACCAGGCACGCGTCGATGCGCTGCTCGCCGAAGGCGGGATCGAGATTCAACAGAGCCAACATTCAGCCAAACCCGACCACGCCGAGTGCTGTGGTATCAGGCGGCCAATATTCTCAAATCACAATCGACCGAGGTCGATGCCGGCGTCACCTCACTGGTCCAGTTGAGCGAAGACGCGGATGAAGATGTCCTCAACCGCTTCGAAGCCGCCTACCAACCCGTCCTCGACGGCATGCTAGAGACACTCGGCAGAATGGGCATCGCCTTCGATTCCTTCACCAAGGAATCCCGCTTCATCGTCGATGGTTCGGTCGAGGTCCTGATGGATCGCCTCCAGACGAGTGAATTGCATGGCGTCGCAGACAACGGGGCCCACTTCCTCGAATTGGAATCCAGAGGCGTCAAGGGAAAGACCACTCAGTTCTACTACCGCAGAGGGGATGGCAGCAGCCTCTATGCGACCAGAGACTTGGCCTATCATGCCCACAAATGGAGTCGTTCGGACCGGCTCATCAACATCCTTGGCGAGGACCACAAGCTGCAGTCCAAGCAGGTCGGCATCGCCTTGGATGAATTGGAGATCAAGAATCCCGAGGTCGTCTTCTACGCCTTCACCAAACTCGCCGATGGAAAGATGTCGACGCGACGCGGAAATGTTGTCTTCATGGACGACCTTCTCGACGAGGCCCAAGCCCGTGCGCTCGCGGTTGTGAGCAGCATTCGCGCCGACCTTTCTGAGACCGAATCGAATGAGATCGCCGAGGCCGTCGGCGTCAGCGCCACCCGGTTCAACATCGCCCGCATCTCACCGGAGAAGGGCATCACCTTCCGCTGGGAAGAGGCGCTCAGCCTCGAGGCGGACAGCGCCCCATTCATCATGTACAGCCACGCCCGTGCCTGTTCTATTGCACGCCGGGCGGGCGATGTCGAATTGCCTACAGCTGTCGAGACGAAAGGATTGGACCCCACCGCCATCGGCCTGATTCGACGCATGGCCAAGATGGCCGATGAACTGCAGAACGCCATTGACCTCGCACGACCGAATCTCTTCTGCGCTTGGCTGTCCGGCTTGGCCGCAGATTACAACCGATTCTATCGGGAAAATCACGTCCTCACCGACGATGGCGTTCATCTGCAGAATCTCAAACTCAGCGAGATGGCCCGCGCGCACTTGCGCCGGGGTTGTGAAGCGGTCGGCATCATTCCCATCGAGCAGATGTGAGGGTGACTCACTCCTCTTCCAGGATGCGTTCGACCTCTTCGCCTGCCCCGAAGATCGATGCGATGAGCGCTGCGAGGAAGCTCATCCGGCCTACTCCATCATATCGTCGAGCAGGCTGTCGACCTTGCGCTGACGGATGCCACGCCGCTCGCGGTCCTTGTCGCTGAGCCAGGCTTCACGGCTGGGCATCTTGTGCTGATTGCCCGCGGTTTGCGATTGGGCCCGCATCTCGATGAGTCGCTGATAGGCTTGCTTGTAATCGTCGGCCCGCTTGTTCCAGTTGGCCGCGGGCCATCCACAATCCCAGCGGAGGTGGTCGAAGGTATTGCGCTCAATCCAAGCCCCACAGCGTGGATAGTAGCAGCGCGCCTTGTCCTGATCGCCCTCGACCCAGAAGGTGAGTTCCTCACAGACGGGGCAATTCTGCCGGTCCAGTGCGGCGAGTTCGAGTTGCCCCTCCTCACCGACGTAGTCGATTTCCCACACGGTCATCGCCCCGGAGACGATCTTGGTCGAGCCTGCCTTTGCGAGGAAGGCTCGCATGACATCCCATGCATCCTCTTCCTTTGCGAAACAGCCGAGTTGGGTCTTCTCGCCACCCGCGGTGGAGACCGAGGGGACGAAAACCTGCTTCAGTTCATCCCCCATGGCCGTGCGTCCCCTCTGGGGACGGATGAAGCCTTCTCTGCTCTCAGCGCTGCAAGAGGGCTTCTTCGAGGCGCTCACGGGTCGCCGCTCGGATGACTTCGGTACAGACCGAATCGTCGAAGATGCCGGCGAACGGCAACACATCGATGGAGTGTAGGAAGAGCGTCTGGTCAGCGAATAGAGATGTGGCTTCACCCTTCTCGATGAACCTGTGAGCGACCGAGAGCGGAGCCACGGCGAGTACCGCCTCCAACTCGATGCAGTGGAGGCAGTCTTCAGCGGTGATGATGATCACCTCTCGACCGAGCATGGACAAGGCATTGGACACATGCTAATAGCGTGGTCGCCGGTGGGCAGCACATGGCGAACATCGGCGATGATGCCCCTGACTTCAGTCTGCTCGATCAGAACAACAACACGGTGACCGGGTCCCAATTCAAGGGCCAACAGGTGGTGCTCGCCTTCTTCCCTGCGGCATTCACAGGTGTCTGTCAGGCCGAGATGTGCGCCTTCCAATCCCACATCTCATCGCTCAACGATGCGAATGCCGTTGTGCTGGGCATCTGCCCGGATGCGCGATTCACCAACAAGGCCTTCGCCGACGCCAATGAGATATCCTTCTCAATTCTCTCAGATTACACCCGTTCGACGATCGAGGCCTACGGTGTGGCCCTGTCTGATTTCGCCGGAATGGCCGGCTATACGGCCAGCGAGCGTGCGGTATTCATCGTCAATGCCGACGGTGACATCGCTTGGAAGTGGGTCGGAGAGAACCCGGGCGTCGAGCCGGATTATGACGCCGTTCTCGCCGCTCTCTCCTGATCAGAAGGTCGTGCCTTCTGGCCAGACACGCTCGACCAGTGCCAGGCCGCTCGCATGCGGCATCGGCGCGTCGGGCTTCTCGATTCGAACCTTGACAGCCGCGACGTTGAGATGACCTGAAATCGGCTCGATGATCCGATCACACAGCGTTTCCATCATCATCATGGATGGACCATCAGCAATCACTCCGTAGATGGTGCGCTGGAGAAATCCATAGTCGACACTGGTCTCAAGGTCATCACCAGATGCCGGTTGCTCCAAGCGGACCCAGACGCTGACAACGAAGGGCTGTTCCTCTTCCCGTTCGTAATCAAAGACGCCGTGACGGCCGAGGAGGCGGACGTTCTCAACCGCGATGATGGTGCTCATGGGGGCCCCTCACTCGTCGCGCTCGTGAACCCAGATCAGATGATATCCGAATTCGGTCCTGATGAATCGGTCGACCTGATTGAGATCTTGCTCGAAGCAGGCGGCGCTGAAGTCACGCGCCATTTGGCGCTCGTGGAACCAGCCGAGGTCACCACCCTTCTGACCGGAGGGGCATTTCGAGTGTTTCTTTGCCGCCTTCTGAAAGGCCTTGAGAGGCTTTCTCGCTGTCTGCACCTCCTCGAGGATGCGCACGGCGTCGGACTTCTGGCGAAGCAGGATGTGGCTGGCGTGTGCACGTCGAATCGCCATCTCATTCACCCCATCCCAGCCAGGCGGCATAGGTGCCATAGATGATGCCACTGACCGCGAGACTCTCCTCGTTGAATCGGCTCATGTCATCCTTGTAGGTGTGGTATTCCCAGGACCCCGTCCCATAGCAGACGATGGCGCGGCCAGGCTTGTCGCCCTCCTCGCGCTGCAGGTCGTAGACGAAGGGGCCGTGATCGGAATTGTACGGCATGCCGGTCGCCGTTCCCTTCGCCCCATCCATCGTCATCATCTTGATGTCATATTTCGTTGCCAAACCATTCGGATTGACCTCCTTGAACTTCTCGACGATGCCCGCGATGTGTTCCATGTCGCGGGCGTCATTGCCGAAGAACGTGACCTGCTTGCCGCGGGTCTCTAGGTCAATGTCGATGTGATTCATGTCGAGGTTGACGTAGAGTCTGAGGTTCTCTTGCAGGGTTGGCTGATAGGCTGCGACGTAGGCTTTCGAGCCGTGCAATCCTTCCTCCTCTCCACCCCATGTGCAGAAGTGGATGGTGTATTCCGGCTCTCCTTTCTGGTCGGCCATCTTGGCGAATTGTCGGGCCAATTCGAGCACGGTCGCTGAGCCGGAGGTGTCGTCAATCGCGCCGGGTCCGTTGTAGACCGTGTCGTGATGGCCGCCGAAGATGATCAATTTCTCCGTCTTCCCAGTGAGGACACCGCAGGGCACCTTGACCTCACGCTCGCCTTGGTTGTCGACATTGGTCGAGAGTGCGAGCAGGCCGTTGCCGTCGACCACATCATCCATGATCTGCTGGCCGACGATATCGCTGACCATGATGAATGGGATGCCGGCGGGTAGGTTGGTAAATTGGGTTGTGTCGACTGATTTGAAGTAGGGTACACAGCGATTCTCGCCGGGAATCATGCAGTTGCCTCGGGGGTTTTCACCGTTGGAGGCGTCGAAGGTGACGATGATCAAGCCACTGAGATCGTTGGCTTGGGCGCGCAGGAAGAAGTCGGTATTGCTGCCGACGCCCGACTGCGCCCAGACGATGCCGACATTGTTCGCCGCGGTATCCCAGGGTTGTTCTTCGCTGCCATTGCCGAGGTCGATGACGTTGACACGGTCGACGAAGCGCAGGTCGGCCGAGCCGGAGTAGCCCTGGAGAACGAAGTCCTCCCTGTGGGTGAAGTCCGTCTGTGCCGATCCGAGGTCCGCGAGGCTGCAGGGTGCGACAGCGCCGCCGAATCCAGGCATGCAGATCGACAAGGTCGGCGTGTCGAGAATCTCAAACATCGGGACCGAGAAGGAATCTTGCGTCCCGGATAGACCGAATGAGGTGAAGTTGTCAAAATTCGATTGAGCGGCTGCATGCTCTTCGGCCGTGCCACTCATGCGACCGGCGTATTCGGAATGGCCGAGGTTGACCAGGCCTTCTGCGAAGACACGGGCTTGGGCCGGGTCGAAGTCGATGAGATCGTATTCGGGCTCACCTTCGATCCAGGCGAGAATCTCATCGCCGAACAACACGGCTGTGCCAGCGGAGGCGATCAGAAGAGCGCCGACAATGATGAGTACGGGGCTAGATTGCCACACCTTTCGAAGCGGAGAGATCTCCTCCTCCTCACGCTGAACTTCAGCTTCCATCTATCTTCATCCTCACATCTGTCACTCTTGAAGCCGTGGGCTCACTGGACCTCTTCTCCGGTCCATCGTCGGCCGAGGGCGTGTTCTACGCCCATTTGGTCGAGGATTCGGGCGACGACGAAATCGACAAGGTCTGCGATCGTCGTCGGTTGAGAGTAGAATCCCGGCGAAGCCGGGAGGACGACCACACCCCATGTGGACAATTTGGTCATGTTCTCGAGATGAACGGTCGCATAGGGTGCCTCGCGGGGCACGATGATGAGCGGTCTGCGCTCTTTGAGCGCAACCATCGCAGAGCGGGTGACAAGGTTGTCAGAGATGCCGGCGGCGAGTTTGCCGATCGTCGTCCCGGAGGCCGGGCAGATGACGTAATGATCGATCTTGGCCGACCCACTCGCCGAGCGTGCGGCGAGGTTGTCATTGTCCTCGAGGCTCACCCCGTCGATGGCGGCGAGGTCAGCTGGTTTCATCCCCAATTCCAGGTCGAGATTGATCGCACCTGCGTGGGTGACGATGAGTAGAACCTCCCAGCCCGCGTCCGATAGCGAGCGCAGAAGCCGTTCCGCATAGACGGCGCCGGAGGCGCCCGTGATGGCGATGACAGCCTCGGGCATCATGCCGAGCGGGTGTCACGTTCCTCTTCAAGCCTCGTCAGGAATCGGCTCAGGACGGGCATCGCGGCCTGAAAGGCCGCAGGTTCTCCACCCCAAGCGATGCGAAGGTAATCGGACAGGTCGGCATGAAACATCGAACCCGGGGTGGCCAATAGGCCGAGTGGCGCGCCGTGGCGGGCCATTGCGCGGACCGAATCTGTGCCGATCGGAATCAGACCGAAGATGCCCGTCGGTGGCTCATTCCAGTTGATGTCGTGTGCTTCGAGCACCTTCCGAAGCCGCGGCAGGTTGGCCGTCCGGTGCGCATTCAATCGTTCGAGTGCCTCATCCAATCGAGGAAAGGCGATGCGGGCGAGCGCCATCGAAGGTCCACTGGTTTCTCCTTGCAGATTGTACATGGCATTCTGAGCATTCGCAATCAGCTTCGCATCGCCGATCAGCCAACCAAATCGCAGCGAACCGAGTCCGTAGCACTTCGTCAATGAATTCACAGAGATGATGTGAACTCCACTCATATACATCGGCCTATAGAATTCAGTGCCACGCGCAGCATCGAGATAGACCTCGTCGGACACCACATTCACCCCTTCGGTGTGAGTCGCCATGGCGAGCCAGTCCTGATCGCCTCGGCTGAGCATGTGACCGGTCGGATTCAACATCGGTGTCAGGACGATGACCGAGACTTGACCGATGATTTCGAGGACGGCATCCCGGTCGAATTCACCCGTCTCCATGTCCCGCTCAAACGTGATCACCTCACATCCGAGCAGCCGCGCACACTGGGTGACTGGGCCGAAGGATGGCATCTCGACGCCAATCGTTCGTGCCCCATGTTCGGGCAGGGCGGCGAGAATGGCCATGGTCAATGCCTGACTGACCCCGTGCGCAACACAGACCCTGTCGGTGCTGACCCCGTGCCGATCGGCGACCCATCCGGCGGGGTTGACCCCTTTCGACCAGAAGTTCAGCATCCAGTCGGCATCCGCTTCGATATCCCACGGGTGAGCATATCCTGACTGTGATAGATCGTGGGGCCGATTCTCGCTGAGTCGGGGGATGTACCAATCCAGATAATCCACAGGTGGAATGCCGGCACCACCGGCGGGACCTCCGATTCTTGGCTCCATCAAAATCAACGCCGTTGGATTTTGGCGAGTAGACGCAGCAACTCGAGATAGAGCCAGATGAGGGTGACGACCAATCCGAAGGCCGCGTACCATTCCATGTGTTTGGGCAGGCCCTGCTTCGCACCGTTCTCGATGAATTCGAAATCCATCAAAAGGCAGAAGGAGGCGATGACGACGATGACCAGCGACAGCCCGATCCCGAGGGGGGACGAACTTCGTAGGATGGCGATGGGCGCACCCATGGACCACAGAAACATATCGACGATGTAGACCAGGAAAATGCCCGCGACGGCAGCGCTCAATGCCATCTTCATGCCGTGTGTCATGCGGATGATGCGATGGGTGTGAAGCAACCCCATCGTGATGGCGATGCCGATTGTCAAAGAAATTGCCGAGAGGACGACACCATCGTATAGATAGGCGTACATCAGGGTGATTGGACCGAGAAACAATCCCTCAAAAGCCGCGTAGATTGGCGCCAGAACCGGGGCCTTCTCTTTGGCCGAGAAGATCAGCACGAGTGCCGTGACCAGACCGCCGAGCATGCCGACGATCATCAGGGTCATGCCGATGGCTGGATTCTGGAGTGTCATCATCACGGCCATCACGCCGGTGGCGCAGATGATGCCGAGAAGGACGAGCGACTTGACCGCCGTGCCCTCGACGGTCATTCTGTCGGTGGTCATCAGGCGGATGTCCGCCCATTCGGATTCGTTGAACACGGGGTTGCTGGGGTTCAGCATGGAGCCCGGTTGTCCGCGGTGGTTCTCAAGACTTCGCTTCGACCCGACCGATGGCCGAGGGCATGGTTCGCAGGAGTGAGGTGGTCATTTCGGGCCTTGAAACCCGGTGGCCGAGCGCCAATAAGCAGGTCGTGACCCCCGGTTCCAAACCGCATCCATGGAGACCTTCCACCCGACCGGGGGTGGTGGCGAGATTGAGCGTGAATCCGTGGCGGGAAACCCAGTTTCGGAAAGCCAGACCCACCGATCCGACCTTGTGTCCATCCGACCAGACCCCCTGCATGCGTTCATCTCGGCCCGCGACGATGTTGAATTCCGCCAGCGCCTCGATGCACCACGCCTCCAATTTCGCCGTCACCCGCTTGACGTTTGACTCGCCCTCAAGGTCCCAGCGGAAGACCGGGTAAACGACGAGTTGGCCCGGGCCGTGATAGGTCAGGCTGCCACCGCGGTCGACCTCGACCTGGGCATAATCATCCGGAGCAGTCACAGCATCCCGTCTGGCTGCTGGTCCGAGGGTGACGATTTCGGGGTGATCACAGAACAGCAGCGTGTCTGGAATCTCCTCACCGAGTCGCAATTGCTGCAATTCCCGCATCCTGAGGCTTGCATCCGCATGGGGAATGGTGCCGAGGTCGATGACGACGACCTCGCGCATGTTGGCCGGGAAGCGGTCGGCGGGCATCAAGGGATTGGATTCAAGAACCAATTGGCCTCAGTCCCCTCCATGCTCCCCGACACCCTCCACATGTTCGACAAGGAGGACCGCAAGGCCTACTGCCGTGTGCTCGCCGCTGTCGCGCTCGCCGATGGACGGGTGACTTTGGAAGAGATGGCCAATTATGAGTCGAGGATGGGCATGGCCCTACTCGCGCCCGAAGAGCGTATCGTGTTGCGTCAGGAACTCAAGCGAAATCGGTCTTTTCTCAACGTGGCGGATGATATGCATCCCGCCCATTTGCGTGTGGCATTGCGCGATGCGCTTCTGATGGCGGCCGCGGACGGTCATTACGATGCCCGCGAGATGGAGGTCGTCAAAGTTCTCGCCAAGAAGGCCGCATTCTCAGATGAGGATCTCGAGGCCCTGTACGATTGGATTGATCAGGGCTGGGAGTGGATGAAGAATGGACGTCGCGTCCTCAGCCTGCCCGAAGAGGTTCACCACTGGGGCAACGTTTACGACGAGTGAATCGCGTGTCCAAGGGTCTTGAGCACACCTTCGTGGAAGGCTTCAGTCATCGTCGGATGGGCGTGAATCGTCGCGGCGATATCCTCCAGAACCGCACCCATCTCCAGCGCCAGAACGAATTCTCCTGAGAGTTCGCTGACATGGCTGCCGACGGCTTGGACGCCGAGGATGACGTGATCGGATTTCCTTGCAACGACCCGGACGAATCCACCGGTCTTCTCGGCCTCCATCGTCAGGGCGCGGCCGTTGGCAGCGAGCGGGAACTTGCCCGTGATGATCTCCTCGCCGGCCTGTTCAGCTTCATCCGGTGTGAGGCCAACACAGACGATCTCCGGTTCGGTGAAGACGATGGCCGGAATCGCGACGGGGTCGAAGCTGCGCTTGTGGCCGGCGAGAATCTCCGCCACCATCTCACCCTGTGCGCTGGCGCGATGTGCGAGCATCGGCTCGCCCGCGACATCTCCGATGGCATAGACGCCTCTCATCGAGGTGCTGCACTGATCATCGATGCGGATGAAGCGGTCGTTGCGGTCCATCCGCAATCCCATTTTTGACAGGCCCCAACCCTTCGTGTTGGGCTTGCGTCCCACGGTCACGAGCACCTTGTCGAAGGTCTCGGTCTGCAATTCGCCATCGCCGTCCTTCCACGATAATTCAACCGAATCACCCTTCACTTCGGCGCCTTGAGCGAGGCAGTTGACGTGCGTCTTGACACCGTTCTTTCGCAGCCAGGTTGTGAGCGGCCGTCTCAATTCATCATCAAAGATGGCGAGAACCTTGTCCAGACCCTCGATCACCGTGACCTCTGAGCCGAGTCGCCTCAGGGCGATCCCGAGTTCCAGGCCGATGTAGCCTCCGCCGATGACGGCGACGCGCCCCGGTAGGGAATCGAGATCCAATGCGCCGGTGGATGAACAGATGTGCTTCTCATCGAATTTCATGAAAGGCAGTTCGATTGGGGAGGAACCGGTGGCGAGAATGACGTTTTCCGCCTCGATTTGAATCTCGCCATCAGACGTCTGAACGGTACAGTGCTTTGCATCTGAGAAGGTTGCCCAGCCTGAGATCAATCGCGCTCCAGCCGTTTTCAGCAAATGTTCCACACCCTTGTTGAGTTTGGTCACGATTTCATCCTTCCAGGAAATCAATTCCCTCATGTTCAATGAGACAGATCCGTCGATTTTCATCCCCATGTGTCCTTCGACGTGTTGGCTGAGATGATGCATTCGCTCAGAGGCATGAATCAGCGCCTTTGAGGGAATGCAGCCGCGAATCAGGCAGGTTCCGCCGGCCTTGTCGCCTTCGACGATGACGGTATCCAGGCCGAGTTGAGCGGCACGGATGGCGGCGACATAGCCACCGGGGCCCGCCCCGACGACCAGCACTTGACAGGAGATTTGTTCCATTCTCAATCACCTCAGAGGATCGAGATCGGGTGCTCGAGCAGCCGCTTCAGTGCTTGGACGAGTGCGGCACCGTCGGCGCCATCGACGACGCGATGGTCCCAAGAGGAGGAGAGGTTCATCATGCGGCGAATGGTGATTCTTCCATCGACGACCATCGGGCGGTCGACCGCCTTGTGAACGCCGAGGATGCCGACCTCGGGCTGATTGATGATCGGGGTTGCACCCAATCCACCATCCCGGCCCAAGCTCGTGATGGTGAAGGTCGAGCCCGTTAGGTCGGCCAGGCCCGCTGTGCCATCTCTGGCAGCGCCGGAAACCCGGCGAAGTTCGGATGCGGCCTCGTGGATGCTCATCGCCTCAACATGCTTGACCACGGGCACATACAGGCCGCGGTCGGTGGTGGTGGCGATGCCGATGTTGACCGATTCGTGCAAGGTCAGCACCTGTTTCTCATCATCGTAGAGGGCATTGCACCCCGCGTGTCCATCCTGGAACAACTTGACCAGCGCCTGCATGATGAAGGCCAGATAGGTCAGCTTGGGTTGGTCATCTCCGCGGTTGGAATTCATCCATTGACGCAGGGCTTCGAGATCGGTGACATCGACCTCTTCAAAGTAGGAAAAGTGCGGAATCGTCGTGTAGGATTTCACCATCTGCTCGGCGATCTTGCGTCGCAGTCCGATGATCGGCACCTCGGTCGTGCCGGAGCGAGCTGCACCGGGTGCCGAGGAGGGAATGCCTCCCGAGCCGCCGGCGAGATGCTTGTCGAGGTCCTTGTGTGAGATGCGACCCGCGGGGCCACTTCCACGCACATTCGAGAGTTCGATGCCCTCTTCCTTGGCGCGACGACGCACCGCAGGAGAAGCCAATGGTCTGCCACCGGAGGGTGCCTCAAACGCGGGTGCGGGGGCGGCCTCGATGGCCTTCGTTGCAACCACAGGTGCCGGTGTGGGTTCGGGCGCGGGCGCGGGTTCGGGTTTGGAGACGGGCTCAACCTTCTCTTCCACCGCAAGTGTCCCTTCACCTTCAACCTCGAATTCGATGAGCGGCGCGCCGACGGCGATGCTATCGCCGACCACTCCGTACATTTTGCTGACCGTGCCGTCGACCGTGCTGCCGATGGCAACCGTGGCCTTGTCCGTCATGATGTCGACCATGTCTTGATCCTCGGTGACAACATCGCCGAGCGCGACATGCCATGCCGTGATCTCGCCCTCGACAACGCCTTCTCCAATGTCGGGCAGTTTGAATACATGAACTCCCATTTTCATTCCTCCAGGGTGGCGCGAAGGGCCTCGGTGATGCGTGCCTGACTCGGGAAATAATCCCATTCCAAGCTGTGAGGGTAGGGTGTATCCCACCCTGTGACCCGCTGAATCGGTGCTTCGAGGTGCCAGAAACATCGTTCCTGCACCTGTGACATGAGTTCCGCGCCGAATCCGGATGTGCGCGGCGCTTCGTGAACGATGACGCATCGACCGGTCTTCTTGACGCTCTCTTCGATCGTATCGATGTCGAGCGGGACCAGACTTCGTAGATCGATGACCTCGCCATCGATTCCACTGCTCTCCACAGCGGCATTTGCCACGTGAACCATCGTTCCATAGGCGAGAATGGTCACCTCATTGCCGGCGCGGACGATCTCGGCCTGACCGAGCGGGATGGCATAGTAATCCTCTGGAACCTCACCTTTCTCGTGTGTATCCCACTTGATCATGGCTGCGGCGTGGTCCCCTGCGAAGGGCCCATTGTACAGTCGCTTGGGCTCGAAGAAGATGACGGGGTCGTTGCATTCGATGGCCGAGATGAGCAATCCCTTGGCATCGTAAGGGTTGGAGCAGATGACCACCTTGAGGCCGGGGGTATGGGTGAAGTAGGCCTCCGGGGATTGGCTGTGGTAATGCCCGCCTTTGATGCCGCCTCCACAGGGTGTGCGAATGGTGACGGGTGCGCTGTATTCGCCGCCGGATCGGTAGCGCAGTTTTGCCAATTCGTTGGTGATTTGGTCGAAGCCGGGGAAAATATAGTCGGCGAATTGGATTTCAGCGACCGGGCGTAGACCGTTCATGCCCATGCCGATGGCGATGCCGATGATGCCGCCTTCGGCGAGCGGGGTATCGAAGGAACGGTGCTTGCCGAATTTCTCTTGCAGGCCCGCAGTACAGCGGAAAACGCCGCCGTAAAAGCCAGCATCCTCGCCGAATGAGACGACGGTCTCATCGCGCTCGAACATGGTGTGCAATGCGGAATTGACCGCTTGAATGATGTTCATTTGCGCCATCATCTCACCTCAGATTCCAATCTGGCCACGCTGCTCCAAGAGGTGCCAGGGTTCCGTCTCGTAGACGTCTTCGAACAATGTGCTGAGCGATGGGAAGGGCCCGTCTCGCAATGTGCCGTGGGTTTCCGCTTCCTTGTAGGCCGCGATGATCTCCGCTTTGCAATCCGCTTCCAAGGCTTCGTGGCGTTCATCATCCCACTCGCCGAGTTTGCAGAGATGTGCCTTCAATCGGTCGACCGGGTCGCCGAGTGGGAAGGATTCGTAGCCATCACCTGGGCGGTAAATCGTCGGGTCATCGGAGGAGGAGTGACTGTCACCGCGGTAGGTGTACATCTCGAGCAGGGTTGGACCATGTCCCTCGCGCGCGCGCGCGGTCGCCCACTGGTGCGCCGCAAATACTGCGAGAATGTCTTGGCCATCGACGCGCATGCTGGCGACATCGTAAGGAATGCCACGCGCGGCGAAGGAGGGGCCGCCGTGGGCGAGGTTGCGATGGGTCGAGATGGCCCACTGATTGTTGACGATGACGAGCACGCAGGGCGCCTTGTAGACGCTGGCGAAATTGAGACCGTAGTGGAAGTCCCCCTGCGCCGAGGTACCTTCACCGACCCAGGAACAGGCGATGCTGTCGTCGCCGCGTGCAGCGAAGGCCATCGCCGCGCCGACGGCTTGAGGGAATTGGGTGCCCACTGGGCTTGAAATCGAGACGAAGTTGCCTTCTTTCCAGGAATAATGCACCGGCATTTGTCGCCCTTTGACATTGTCTGCGGAGTTGGTAATACAGTGACAGATCATGTCGACCAGGTTGCAGCCTCGAACGAAGAGAAGTCCTTGTTGACGGTAGGATGGGATGACGATGTCTCGGTTTTCCATCGCCATGGCCGCGCCGACGCTGACGGCTTCTTCGCCCAGACACTTCATGTAAAACGAGAGTCGACCCTGTCGCTGCATCTTCATCATGCGATCGTCATAGGCTCGGATTCGCACCATGTGGGCCAGGGCGGTGCGCAAGGTGTCGGGGTCGAGGCCAGGATCCCATGCGCCGACCGCCTCGTCGTTGTCATCGAGAACGCGGAGCAGTCCGTAGGCGAGGTCGCGGGTCTCGGCGCCATTGCAATCGATTGCCGGCTTGTCGTGGTGACCCGCAGGGACATCGTGCGGGGAGGGGAATTCGGAGCCCCCCTCGCGGTGTGGCGGCACGGGAACGTGCATGTGGGTATCACCGTCTTCGCCCATCATTCTTCACCAATCCAACGTCGCTCATAGCGTTTCGCTGCCCTCTACGAGGGCATCTCGAGCCTCGGCATGCAGGGTGCCCGCCCTGTAGGATGACCGCACCAATGGACCAGAGGCGACCGCGAGGAAGCCCATCTCACGGGCTTCTGCATCCCACTTTGCAAAGGTCTCTGGCTCGGGGAATCGGTCGATGGCGAGGTGCACTGGACTCGGCGCCAGATATTGACCGAGGGTCAACAGGTCCACCCCGACACCGCGCAGGAGTTGCATCGCTTCGATGACCTCTTCATCGGTTTCGCCGACACCCACCATGATCGAGGATTTTGTCAGGATTTCCGGGCGCAGTCGCTTGGCCTCGGCGAGGACCCGCAGGGATTGATCGAAGGAGGCGCGGTGGTCACGAACCACAGCATCCAATCGAGGGACGCACTCCACATTGTGTGCGAAGACCAGCAGTGGCAGGTCGGTGAGCAGGTCGGTCAATGCGGCTAGATTGCCATCGAGATCCGAGCAGAGGAATTCCAATCCGACCTCGGGATTTCGTCGGTGAACGGCCTCGAGGCAGGCCCGGTAATGGGCGGCGCCTCCATCGGGTAGATCATCGCGGTTCACACAGGTGATGACCGCGTGTTGTAGCCCCATCACCTCGACCGCCTCAGCGAGATTTTCCGGTTCATCCGGGTCGAGCGGTGGCGGCGTCTTGATGGTGCCCACGGCACAGAACCGGCAGCCACGGCTACAGCGTTCGCCCGCGACCATGAATGTGGCCGTGCCGCGGCCCCAGCAATCGTGGATATTGGGGCAGCGCGCCTCTTGGCAAACGGTGTTCAGCCCATTGTCTTCGACATTCGTGCGCGTGTGGTTGAACGCTTGCTGTGCGCTGCCGGTCGGGAGTTGGACCCGGAACCATTGCGGCAGTCGTTGTACAGCCATACGCTCCGCTCCTGTTCAGTCCCGAGTCTCGGCCTCGGTTAATCGTTTGGACGCTCACCCTTGAGTTCCCCGTTCGGAGCGTTGAAGGTGGATGTGCCGCTTCAAGCCGCCATGGGTCAGGCCTTGGAGGACCGCGTCGCCCTCGTCACAGGGGGTGCCGCCCGAATTGGCGCGGCCATCTGTCGTCATCTCGCCGCTGAAGGCGCCATTGTGGCCGTCCACTGCCATCGGAGTCTGGCGGCGGCCGAAGATTTGGTCGAAGAGATTGAGGCGGCCGACGGCGCGGCCTTCGTCGTTCGCGCGGACCTTGCCGAACCCGAGGATCGCAAGGCATTGATCGAGGCCGTGGTCGAGCGGGCCGGCCGGCTCGACATCCTCGTCAACAATGCGTCGATTTTCGAACGCATTCCACTCGCCGAGATGACCGCCGATGCCGCCCGTCGCATGTGGATGGTCAATGCCGAGGCGCCCTTGATGCTGATTCACCACGCCACCCCTCACCTCGCCTTCGAAGGCGCCCAAAACCCCGGCGCGGTGATCAATTTGATCGACAGCGCATCCGGCCGGGAAGATTGGCCGAATCACGCCCATTATTGCGCCTCGAAAGCGGCCCTCATGTCGATGACCCGAAGCCTCGCTCAGGAACTCGCCCCGACCATCCGCGTCAACGCGGTTGGACCCGGCGCCATCCTGTTTCAGGAATGGGAATCCGAGGCGCGTCAAAAAGCCGTTCTTGATCAGATTCCAATGGGCCGCCAAGGCACGGTCGAGGAGATTGCCCAGACCGTCTGCTTCCTCGCCGCAGGGCCCGCCTACATCACCGGCCAGCGCATTGATGTCGACGGCGGCTGGTCCCTGTCGTGAGAGCGTTCAAGACTGCCCCCGTGTTCAGGGATTTCGCAGGGGTAGCCAAGCTTGGCCAACGGCACCGGACTTAAGCTCCGGCAGCGAATGCTTTCGTGGGTTCAAATCCCTCCCCCTGCATCTACGATGCACTTCGAAGTCGATGCCGACACTAATCACATCCTGCAAACCGTTTAATGGGCCACGGGTCACGAGCCCACCGTAGGTGAGCGAATGGTTGGTTTTTCTCCATCGAAGTCCGGCGTGTCCATTCTCTTGGTCGCGGTCATGATCGCATCCATCCTGACGGGGCTTGTTCAAGCCCCCGAGGAACTCGATGACGAGGCCCTGATTCAGGGTGCAGCGGCAACGGTTCGTTACGACCTCTACTTCGCCGACGCACCCGGTGGCCACCCCACCGACGGCCGCATCACCACCGAACGGCCGGATAGCGGCGGTCAGGAGGAAGATTCCGCCTCCGGCACGAATATCGAGTTCTCAACCGACCAGATGCTCTCAGACATCACCATTCAAGGCATACCCAATGGCAATGAGTACAACCTCCACGTCTATCTCTTCCTCAAGGCGACCGGCCCCGAGGGCAGCACCGTCGACTGGACGATTTCGCTGATCGCCGGCTCCTCGATCATCGGCTCTGAGGATTGGAGCACCGATGCTTGCACCCCTTCCTTGGGTGGCGGTGGCTGTGGCTACAGTGAGTTGAACTTCTATCCGAGTTGGACCGGGAATCAGGACTTCACCGTCGATGCCGGTGATCGTCTCAAGGTCGTCGTCTCCGCTGACATGGACTGCAATTCCGGCGGCGGCAACCCCGACCCGCCGAATGGATCCTCGTCGGCCCGTTCCTTCCACGGCGGCACCGAGTGTGATGCCTGGGTCGCTTGGAATGAGATCGAGGATGCGACCGGTCGCTTCTCCAAGGTCGAGGTCGATACCAACCCTGTCGAAGGCTCACTCATCAAGGTGCAGCGTCCGGGCTCCGTGTGGACCGATGCAGAGGTCGATACTTGGTTCCCCAACGATGCAGTCGCCATGCGCGTCATGCAATTCAATCTTGAAATTCTCAACGCCTTTGGTTTGGAGGACATCGAGACAGTCCGCCTCAACATGATTCAGCCTGATGGGAACATGGCGTTCACACACACCTTCGATGACCAAGAATTGGGTGAACATCCCAACGACAACGCGATTCGCGCGCAATACAACTGGTCCTATCAGGGTGGATTGGATTCGGGCGATTATGAGTTGGACCTCGAGGTCATCAACATCCAAGGCAAAGTCTTCACCATCGACCATCCGACCGTTCGGATGAGTGATTATGGCGTTTCATTGACCCATAGTCTCGACCGGACCGTCGAGTATGTCGCCCCGGGTGCGACCACCCCGATCACCCTCGATCTGCGCCACGTCGGTGCCTCCGGTGGCTCGTTCAACCAATCGGTTGAACTCGCCGTTCTGACCAACCTCGGCTCGAACTGGATTGTCGAATTCGATCGAGCCGACCGCACCTACGAATTGTCCGGTGGCGGGCAGGTCGCCCACCCGACCCTGTTGCTCACCGCACCCAGCGACCTCTCGGGCTCACCCAACACCATCGACATCCGAGCGGTCGCCTACGATTCAGAGACGGTGCTCGTCCACCAGACGACGTTGCAACTCGATCTTGAGAAGTTGGACACCTATGCCCCGCCGATGGCGAGTCTCTGGCCCGAGGAGCACGACAACCAGTACGCCAACAGCACCGGTGCACTCAACATCGATGAGACGATTCCTCGCTATGTTGAGGATGGCACCTTCACCACCTTCTACCTCGAGATTTTCAACACCGGATTCGACACCGACCAATTCCGAATCGACGTCAAGCAGGACTCCAATGCGAACCTCCAGTTCTGGGACAATGACACCGGCCAGCGCATCGATGAGGACGAGGGTGATGGCACCTACCACACCAATGATTTGGCCCGTCACACGACCGACACGATTCGCCTTCGACTGAAGCCCTCCAGTTCGCGTGATGACCCCGACATCGGCCTCATCGAACTGGATATCACCAGCATTGGAAATGCCACGCAGAACGCGCGCATCGCGTTCACAATCCAACGCACATTCGGCATCCAGGCCCAGGTTGTCTTCGACTGTGATGCAACCCCGTTCGGTCACGTCGATGCCGAGGTCTGCCTCAACTCAGCAACCACCCTGGCCTTCGACATTGAGATCAGCAACACGATGTCTGAGGGAGACACGGTGACGGATTGGTTGATCGTCAACCCCAAGGATTTGTCACGCAACACCGATGAGGAGTTGTATCCGGATGCGAATGAGAAGTACAAGCTCTGGATTTATTCGATTACCGACAACAATGGTGACCCCGCTCCGCGCGTCCAACTGGCGCCCGACGACAGCACCATCATCAATCTCGACATCACCTTGACAGAACAGGTTGAAGAGGGCAACCACACGATTTACCTCCGAGTGCGCGAGGACATCGCGGACGAGTCGATCGCGCGTTACTTCGACCTCCCGCTGACGATTCTCGTCGGTCAGGATGATCCGGAACTCTCCATCCATCAGATTTCAGTGAGCCATGCGATGGAACCGGACCGCGTCACCGAGATTCAGATGCGGGTCAAGAACCATGGTAACAGCGAGGTTCTCGTCCTCCTCGACGCCGATGTGGGCGATGGATGGTCGGCCAGCGTCCTCAGCCAGAACGGTGCCCAGGTCGTGACAGTACCCGCGTTCAGCAACATCAGCTTCACCCTGACGATCGAGTCGAGTGAAGACGCCCTGAACGGTGATCAGGTACCGATTGTCGTGACTGCAAAACCGCTCTCGGAGGATGAATCCTATCCCGATGATTTCACCGCCCGAAAAACGGTGACCATTCAGGTATCAATCAACGACCCCTTCTCGATCATCACGAGCGAGATTTTCGGTGACAGGCTGGAAACCAAACTCATCGGCATCGGGGTCATCGTTCTCCTCGTCGCGTGGATTGTCGGTCGTCGAAATCGCATTGAGTACATCGATGAGTGGATCGATGAAGAGTTGGAAGAGGACCTTGCCGATGAGGCATTCGACCTGCCCGACCCTGTCGATGCGGATGCGGAAGATGCCTACGACGATGATGAGATTGAGCTCATCGATTTGGATTGATTCCACATCGATTCGCTTCAGACCCTCCATAGGAGGGTACGTGGGGTGTCCGAACGTCGCTCCATTTGCCTTAATACCCTGATGGGCAGGGAGGAGATTGGGTTCAGCCATGACTCAGATCGATCTTCCCCCGACCGCCGCCAATCGACATCCACTGCGTTCGCAGCGCAGCCATGCTCTTGTCATGGTGATTTTGATGCTCTTTTCGAGCCTCGCCGCCATCGAATATGGCACGTGGGAAGCGGCGGCAGCAAACGATCAGGACGGCGACGGCCTGACCTATGGACTCGAGTTCCTCCTCAACACTCAACCCCAAGATTGGGACAGTGACAACGACGGTCTTCCCGATGGCTGGGAATATCAGTACGGACTGGACCCCCTCGACGCCTCCAGCCTCGGAAATAACGGCGCGGCAGGCGACCCGGACAACGATGGCTTGACCAATCTTCAGGAGTACACTTACCTGATGCCGGCCAATTGGGATCTATCTGGCACGCCGAGTGTTCTCGACAACGGTGTCTGGTGGAACGGCACCGTCCCGGTGCGCAACTGGGACGAGGAATCCGCCATGCAAGCCACCCCCGGCCAAGGCAGCGATGGCAGCGATGAAGATCCGATGGGCGACATGTGTAACGACGGCATCGACAACGATTACGATGGCTTGGTCGACAGTGCCGACTCCGATGGAGATGGCGATGCGCTGTGCGGCAGCGATGATGACGATGGCGATGGCTTGATCGACGAGGATCCCGACGGTTGGGATACCGACAATGATGGCATGCCGGACGGTTGGGAGGTCGCCAACAACCTCAACGCGACCAGTCCTTCGAATGCCAATGGCATGTATGGAGACCCCGATGGTGATGGTCTCATCAATATCTACGAGTACATGAATCCGAGTTGGGATACCTCCAGCGGCGGCATCGACTACTTCCAGCCCGGACCCGCGGGCAGTGGCCGCACAGAGACGATCTCTCCATGCAATCCCGTCCTCGGCATCGGCCCGGGTGGTTGCGCGACGATGACGGCCGAGGTCGATGGCGTCTTCTCGACCAATCCGATGGCCGCTGACACCGATGGTGACGGCCTGAACGATTCCTACGAAGCACTCACCCTGCTGACTGACCCGACCGACATCGACACCGACAGCGACGGCATCAACGATGGCGTCGAGGTCAATGGCCTGTATGGCAATCCGCCGCAGGCCAGTGACCCGCGCGACAACAACACGGACGATGACCAACTCGACGATGGTGAAGAGGACAAGAACGGAAATGGCCAGGTCGATACCAACGAGACCGATCCGACCCGGCGCGAAGATTCTGGCGATTTCGACAACGATGGTATCGAGAATTGGGAAGAGAACCTGACCTGTACCCTGTGGGACGTCTTCGACTCCGATTTCGGTGGCATCGGAGATGGCGATGAACGCAATTGGTCACACGGCACAGATCCCTGTGATTCGATGATTGACTTCTCATCGACCCACACGCTCTACGATGGCGGCCTGCAGCGGTTGACCCTCACCGATGGCTCGGGCTTCCGCGCCAGCGGTGGCACGGGCTACTACAACGACTCCAGTGGGCAGCATACATCGTTCGCCTACTCGTTCCGGAACGGCGACGTCCTCTTCGGCGTCGCCTTGACCCCGCCCCTCGGCACGACAGACGTCGTCAGTCGGAATGGGTCATGGTGTCATTACGATGCACTTCAACAAGGGACCATCGGCACGACACAGCGCCATTGCGATGATGATTACGAGGACACGGATGGCGATGGGCTGGCCGATTGGGAAGAATTGCTCGGCACCTACGGCTTCACTTCCTTGCCAACCAGTGTCGATTCCGACGGAGACTTGGTCTCGGATTATGACGAGGTCATGAACGGTACGGACCCGATGGAACCCTGTGACAACAATCTAGATTCCGACGGCGATCTACTCAACGATTACTTCGAGAACAACATCGGTTGTCCACTCGATTTCATCCCCGGCATCATCGGCAATGGCAGTCTTGACACCTATACGACCGATTATCTCAATCCCGACACCGACGCTGGTGGCGTCTGGGACGGTCAGGAATACATCGACGGCACCAACCCTCAGAATGACGCGAGCGACGACATGAACCCCGTCGACACCGATGGTGACGGCATCCCCGACAGCGTCGAGAACATCACCGGCACCGACTGGCGCGACCCCGACACGGATGGTGGCGGCATGATGGATGGCGACGAGTGCCCTCCCCCGATGTGGCTGTTCAATTGCATTGGTGGCCAATTCAACCCGTGGGATCCGACCGATGACGTCGTCCAGAATGCAATCGTCTTTTACGCCAACAACACGACGATGACCGTCGACCCCACTCTGGAGCGATTCTGGCGTGTTCATACCTTCGATTCATACACAGGCGCAGCCTATGGAAAGAATGCCTCCACCCAGTTGTGGACGCCGATGTCTATGGGCTTCACCAACGACCAATGGATCGCCAACAATTCCTTCCACAATTCGACCGAGAACTGGTTTATGGATTTCCTCAACCCGCAGAGTGAGACCAACATTCCGCATCCATATGCGACGACCGGATTCATGGATTGGGTGGATGGCATGGCCAATCTCAGCCATGGCAACGTCACGCATGAACTGAAGGTCGAAGATGCCGATATGTTCGGTTTGAATGTGCAAGCACCCGAGATATGGTACGATGCGACGGACATTGCGAATTCGATTCCCTACGCGGGCGTGACCACTTATGCTCTCGACGTTCAGGCGGAGTTCCTCGATTCCTCGCATCCTTACTCCGAGGTTCGGAACATCACCTTCGCCGTCATCAATGACGCCGGTGCGCTCAGCGCTTACGACAAGGCACTGGCCCTGCAAGACTTCCTGATCAATGGCAATGGATCGACCGAATATCTGCTCAATCACGATGGGTCGGCCCTGCCCCTTGGAGAGGACTTGACCTACCACCTCATCGTCGCGGCCAAGGAAGGCCGATGCACCGAGTTCAGCACCGCCTACACCACCATGCTGCGCATCGCGGGGCTCCCCGCGCGCAAGGTGAGTGGTTACCACGGTAGATACTGGAACGGCGGCGGATATACCGTCGCCGGCGCCCACGGCGACACTTGGTCTGAGGTTCACCTCCAGTCCAACCCTGCCAGCGGCAGCTTCGACATGGGCTGGATTCCCTTCGACCCCTGCCCCGCGGCTGCAGCGGTTGGCGTTGTCAACGAGACATGGACGCCGATGGTCATCGACCGCGATCACTCGACCGGGGACATCTATCTCAACGGCACCTTGGAATTCATCGACAACGCCTCAGCTGTCGAGAATCACTCGGTTCGCCTCTACCTGATCCCACCGGCCGAAGCCAGCTCCAACCCGAGCCTCGGCTCCACACCGGAGCGCATGCTCGGCACCGGTATTACCGATGAAAATGGCTCGTTCTCCCTGCGCGGTATCCCCGCGGAAATCGTTGAACCGGGCTATGGTTCACTCATCCTCGAAACGGTTCAAGGCGGTTATGTGGCTCACGATTACAAGACGTTCGCCTGGACGATCAACGTCACGGACGATGTGAATATCACACAAGATGTACCCTTCATGCCAGGAGAACCGATCGTCGGCGCGGGCTCGACCACGTTGATCTCGGGCTATCTGCGCTGGCAAAACATCCCGTTCAAGGATCCGAGCACGGTGGGCAATCTCGCCCTATTCATGAATTACACCAGTTCGGTGGACGGTGTGGTCTCACTGAGCACGACGGTGGGCGCCAATGGATACTACGAATTCAACGTCACACTGGACGAGAATGAGAACATCGGCCTACTGGCCGCGACCATCGAGTTCCCGGGTTGGCATGTCGATGCGCTACACCTCATCGTGCCGCCGACATACCACGTTCGGCCGGGCACGTACAATCTGAATTTCAATATCAGTGCGGCCCCGAACTTGACAGCCTCACTCGAGGGGCCCTACAGTTGGAACAATTCACTGCTCAGCGTCGGCGAGGACCTCTCCATCACCGGTACCATCCTCAGCCGCGGCGCCAACGTCGTGCCGATGACCGGCACCATGTGGCTGCAGATGCGCAACAATGGTTCGACCGGCCCGATGGACAACATCACCTCCTTCGTCCTCAACGCCTCGACCTGGTCGACCAGTCCGGGCAATTTCAGCCTCGTCTGGAATTTCGGCGTGGCCGATGCACAGACGCTCGACCCCGGCTACATCGATGTCGAATTGCTCTTCATCCCCGACGCATTGGGAGCGACGGACATCGCCAACCTCTCGGCTGGATATGGGTTGCAGACCATTCTCACGATTGAATACAACCTCGGTCCGATCCAACGTGGACAATCGATGACGACCAACATCGGTTTGACCGATCACCGCGGCAATTACGTCATTCCGGCCAACGGCACCTATGTCTCGACCTTCCTCGGACAGGTCATCGCGACAAACGGCTCTGCGGACGTGACCTTGGGTTCACTGAACATCGATTGGACCCCCGGTGCGACCACGCCGGTCGGCGATTACTGGTGGTACACCAATTACACCAACGCCACCCAGTGGTACAAGTCCAACAATTCTCAGGGTGCGGCCCGCATGGTGGGACATATTCTCGTCAGCACGACCTTGGCCACGGATTGGGTCCACATCGGCGATACATCCTACATCACAGGAGACATTCGTGACGATGTCAACCTTCAGATCATCACCGGCAATCAGACGACGTTGATCTTCCAGTTCGAACTGCCCGGTGTCGGTCCGACCGACCCCATGGGCAACCCACCCCCGCCCACCAACATCGACATGGGCGCTGTGGCGGTCAACGCGACGACGGGGATGTTCAACTTCTCCTTCGTGATGCCGCCCAATTTCCCCGGTGGAATCTATGACATCGTCGTGACGGCAGACTTCGCAGCCGGCGCACCCGTCGGCGGGGCCTACTACGGCCTCGACATTCCGCACCAGTTCATGGTCGGCACCGAGTCGGAGGCCGAAATGCGCCTCAATGTCACCAACGTCCTCGTCGAGGTCAACAATCAGTTGGTCATCGAGGTCGATGTGCACGATGTCGCAGCCTACTACTCCACGCCACCCCCCGGCATGGAGGATTCACGCAACCTCAGTGGTGCCACGGTCGAATTCTTCTGGGATGCACAGGGCGTCAACAACTCTCTGGGCACACAGGTGACGGATGCGCAAGGTCGCGCGACATTGATCTGGACCGTGCCTCAGATGCAGGATCCGGGATATTACGACCTCTACGTTGTCATGGTCGACGACGTCAGCGACACGCTGGCGACCAACGGTGGTTCACGTCACCTCGGCAATGATACGATGGCCAATGTGACCGTTCAGGTCCAAGCCCTCGTCGATATCGATCCGAGCGTACCCGGCGTCGTCACGGCGGGCACCTCCTTCCAACTCACCGGACAGGTGCTCGATTCGGTCGTCTCCAACCGCACCTTCGTCGGTCCGGTCGACATCGAGGTCTTCTGGCTCGACGACACTGAGGAATACATGGCAGCGGGCCACACGACCACGGTCAACGGCTCGTTCAACCTCTCCGTCAACACCGACCCGAACAACGACGGCATCGTCAGTGGCAACCACACCCTGGTCGTCTCGGTCATCGATGGCTCGAATCCGTTCTACCTGACGGCCACGGGCACGAAGGACATGCTCATCATGGGCGTGACCGACTTCGAGAATCTCTACCCGGTGACCGGCCTGGTCGTCACACGCGGCGATTCGATTGATTTCGGCGGCAAACTCGTCGAGACCACAGACACGACCGTCAACGGTCAGCCGCGCCTCCTGAACTTCACCAACGTTGCCGCCGAATTCCATGAGACGTGGATGCCTGAGAACACGACGGATGCGAACGGCAGTGTATCGTTCACCTACAACGTGCCGATGAGCCAGCCGCTCGGGCCGATCATCGTGACGATGTACTACAATGGATCGTGGAAGTTGCACCCCGATGCAAGCCCGATCACCACGATCACTGTTCGCTCGATTACCGTCTTGGTGGTCGATCCGATCACGGACAATCCCATCTCCGGTGGTGGATTCAACGTCACGGGCACCTTGTTCTCGGACAATGGTTCCGCTGTCATCACACGGGATGGCACACCGATGCTGCCGACCCTGACCTACGACATCGATGGCTACACGACCACATTCATCGTGGCCAATGGCACCGCGCAGGGCGATGGCACCTGGTGGGCCTACGTCACCCTCGATGCGGACTTTGCCCGCGGCACCCACGTGTTGACGGCGGACTACACGCCCTCGGTCAACTTCTATGGCGCCAGCACAGCGAATGGCACCTTCGACAGCCGTGGGTATTCAGTGCTCACAATCACCGATCCACTCGACCTCAATCTGGACGACAGGGTCGTACGTGGTGACACGTTCAACCTCTCGATTCTCTTGATCGACAATGCCGGCGACCCGATCGCCAACGAGAGCGTGCAGATCGATGGGCTGACCATCGGTGACTCGGCGATTGCCACCACCGATGCGAATGGCCTCGCCACCGTGACCCTGCTGGTCTCAAACATGACCACACCGGGCGCACACACGATTTCAGCCACCTATCCGGGCCTGGCCGGCACGACCGGCGTGATCGGCGATGCGGCAGCGGTTCAGATCATCGTCCTCGCACCGACCGTGCTGACCATCGATTCCATCGAAGGTACGATGATTGCGGGTCAGACCTTGGTCCTCAACGGCACCCTGCTCGATGAGCACGGCGCAGCGCTGCTAGACAGCGCTGGAAATGTATCCGGTGGTGTCATCCATCTCTACGTGGATGGCGTCGACGTCGGCAGCGTTTGGTCGGTCATCAGCGATGGCCCCTCCGGCGCTTACTCGCTGACCTACACTCTGCCGCAGAGCATCCCCGCGGGTGCGCACACCGTCGAGGTTCGCTTCCTCGGTGGCTACCTCTGGGTCGACCCGGTTGGCAGTGGAGATTCGGTCAATCCGGAATTCTACCTGCCCTCGATGGCAAACGGTTCCTTCAACGCCAGTCAGCCGACACACATCGACATCCTCAACGGCGGCGGTCCGATCGACCGCGAGCAGTTGATCTCGACCAGTGGTGTGCTCTTGGATTCGGTCGACCGGCCCGTCGTCAACATGACGGTCGGCGTCTGGTTGGATGGGGTATTCCTGACCAACGTGACAACGGATTCAATGGGTGGCTTCGATATCTTCTACCCGGTTCCCGCAGACATGACCCTCGGACCAGTGACCATGGACGTGGCCTTCCACGGTGGGAACTTCCACCTGGCTTCCAGTGCGGAGGTCGATTGGCAGATTTACAGCGCGGTCAACGTCGCCATCCATCCGAACGAAGCGGCGGCGATTGGTGATACCATCACGATCAGTGGAACTGTGCGCGACAATCTGCCCAGTGGCTGGATTGCGGGCCATGACGTCAACATCCGTGTCGGCAACATGCTGATCGGCAATGCGACGACCGATGCCAATGGCGAGTGGAGCCTTGAGTGGACCATTCCGACATCGACCACGTTGGGCAGCCATGAGATCGAGGCCTATGCGCCCTCGCAGGGCTGGTATCGTGACGGTGTCTCGAACAGCACGCTGTGGGTCGCCCACCACTCGGCACTCACCCTGACGACCATCGGCGGTGCCGACGGCACCCGCGGCATGGATTGGACGATCGAAGGCAGGTTGTATGACAGCGATGTCGTCGGTCTGCCCGGTATCGAAGGTGCACAGATTCACATCGCCCTCGATGGCGCAACATATGCGACGGTGACAACGGATGCGAATGGCACCTTCATTGTCGTCATTCCCATCGACATGGCGAGTCCGCGCGGCGGCCACACGATTACCGCGCGCTACGATGGAGACAACTCCTGGATTGGCAGTGAGCGCGATGTCACGGTCACGACATGGGCCGATGTTGTCGTCGAGGTCTCCTTCGTCTCGGACAATTCGATCCGCAGCGATTCGACCTACCCGGTCCGAATCGAAGGCCGTATCGTCGAAATCGGCGGCAGTGGAAACACGGTGTCGAACCTTTCGATGAGCCTGATGTACGAAAACATGAGTCTGCCCACCTCCGGCATCATCTGGGACGAGGCGACAGGTGGATTCGTCATTGAGTTCACAGCCGACCGCACGATGCCGCCAGGCGACCTGCGAATGGTTCTCGCCAGCGCACCAGACAGCAACCGAAACCTGAACGGCGCCAATACCACACTCGACCTCTTCCTGCGCGTGCGGGCGACCTTCATCATCGAATTTGACGAGGTTGAATGGGGTGGACACTCGGTGAACGGGACCGTCACCGTCCGCGATTACTACACGAGCCAAACCATCTCGGGCCTGTCAATCGAAGCCCACCTGCGCAACGATTCCGCGGTTGATCCGCTCGACCTCTTCCGGGCGGGCGACACCGACGACACGGGCGTCTGGGCCTTCGAGTTCTCGGTTCCCGAGAGCGTGGCACCCTTCTCAGATCAATCAGCTTGGGGCAAGATGCACCTGTGGTTCAACAGCACGGCACCCGAATTGGCCGATGCGAGCCGGGATGACCTCTCGCGCAATGTGCACGAGTTGGAATACCAGTCAGAGTCGACCGTTGAGGACGGCATCTCCTACTGGATTTGGGCGGCAGTCTCCCTGCTGATCATCGGCGCTGCCGGTGGATTCTGGATGCTCTACATGCGACGCAAGGAAGCCTTTGACGAGTTGGCAGAGATCTTCTCCTACACCGCTGAATTGCTGGCTGCGGGCGACGAGATCCGCGAGTCCATCTTCAACTGCTACGAGGAACTCTGTGGCGTTCTGATGTCGCACGGTCACCTGCGAAGGGACTTCGAGACCGTCCGAGAATTCGAGATGGCAATCCGCCGAGCGATGCCAATCAGTGAAGAGGCCCTGACGGCAATTGACAACATGTTCGAGATCGCCCGATACAGCCGACACGAACTCAACGACACCCACCGCCAACAAGCAGTGGCTGCTCTGCAGCGCACCGTCATGGAAATCGAGAATGCCATGCGAGCGCCAGCGGAGGTCGTAGCGGCGGCACCGACGGCTTGAGACTCAGTCTCGAACCAGATCCAACACCAGAGCGTTACCGCGCCATCCGGCGCGGCCCAGCTCAGTGCCGGGCGGTAGCGCAAACGTGCGGTGAATGTGTGAGCCATCCGCGCCTTCGACCTCGAGTCGAAGGGCGGTGAATTTGGACCCCAGACCCAGTTCCAACGTGACGCGATCCTGCATCGCACCCTGGAGGGGCAGCACCATCGAATCGCCTTCGAGATGGCCACCCAGTTGGGCGAACACAGAGGCAACACCCGACATCGATTGCAGGCCTGAGAAATGGGCTTCGGGCTGGGCACCCGCACCGTCCACCATGGTCGAGTGTGCGAGTTGAGCCTCGTGCAGGTGCGGCAGGTCGGCCAGGAAGGAGGCGTGCAGGTCAGAGGGAGCCGCAGAGAGACCGGCGATAATCGGCATCGCAGGTTCATCCGAATCATCAGGCAACGCGATCAGGTCGACTTCGGTCCATTCCATCGCCATCGACTCCACCCCTTCGGCAGCCTCGGGTGTCCTTGAACCCTCGCTCATCCCTGACCGCGCGCCGGATCGGGGTGACGGGCGAAGAATCGCCGCACCATATTGGCCGTGCGTTTCGAATCTTCAGCGGTGAAGGGGGAGAGGGTTGGAGGCAGACATTGGCGGTAATTATGGGACAGCAGCCGGTCGTCGAGCAGGAGGATGAAGGCACGATCTTCGGCCTTGCGAATCGCCCGACCCATGCCCTGTAAAATTCGATTCACCGCCGGTTGCATCACGGCGTAGCGCCAGGCCTTGCCCTTGCCGTGCTTATCCTCGATATAGCCGCGGAGTGCATCGTTATGCACTGATTTCGGCGCGTTTGGAATGCCGATGCAGACGACCGCATCGAGGATGTTTCCCGCATAATCCACACCTTCGGAAAGCCGGCCTCCAAAGACGCCCGCGAGGAGCACGCGAGTGCCCTGCTCTCGTTTTTGCCGGAGATCTTCAAGCAGGCCATCGACTCGATTTTTCGACCACCCCGTGGCTTCGACCCAGACCATGCGGCCGGGCCAATTCGCCTCCTCGATGATATTTTCGAGCATGGCATATGAGGGGCAGAAGACCGCGACGTGTCCAGGTGTATGTTGGAGCAGGGCATGCAGGTGTTGACGGATGCGGGCTGTGTTGTCCTCGCTGCGGCGCTTGAAGAGGGAGGTCACACCTTTGGCGATCATCACCGGGCGCCGATCCGCCATGAATGGGGATGGGTATTCGGCTGCCGTGACCGCCCGGCCCTTGGGGATGCCCAATGTGTCTGCATACATCGTTGGCGGTGTCAATGTGCCCGACATCAAGACCCCGCCGGCGACCGTCTTGAAGACATCTTCACCGATGATTGCGGGGTCGAGCAGGTGGGTGGTCAATCGGCTCTCATCGCCTTTGGAATTGAGCACGACACACATCGCGGGAGATGTCGCGTATCGGCGCAGGATTGCGAGCACCGTCGCCAGACGATCGCTCGCCAGCTCATCATCATCCTCCGCAAGGTCCGCTTGGGCCAGAGATAGGAGGGTGATCAATCCGTCCAGGTCGGTCTGTTCACCGGTCACGGCGCCCGACAGTTCGGCGCGCAACATGCCGAGGATCTGGTCCGCTTCGACCCGCACCTCGACCTCGGCGCCAATGTCGCCCGGGTTGCGAGCCGCATCACGTCGCTCTTTGATCCAGGTCGCGAGACGGTTGCGAAATCGCTTGAGAACGGCCTCGCATTCTCGCGACCGCGAAATGCTCGCAGCTGTGACGGCGGAATCATTCGGCTGTCGCTCCAAGTCCTCGCGGTACTCCTCCAATTCCATCCGTGCATCCCGGATCAGTTTCAGCGTCAGGGTCCGACGCAATCCCATGCGGATGCGTTCGGGCAAGTTATGTGCCTCATCGACGACGATAATCAGATTCTCCATCTCCAATCCCATCGCGCCGAGAGAGGCCTTGCGAACGTCTTCGATGAACAGATGATTGTAATCGCAGACAAGGATATCTGCGCGCCCGGCGGTTTCGCGGGCCACCTTCCAGGGGCAGGTCGGTTGCGGCAGTTTGCCCTCGGTGTGATTGCGGGCCATGGCGACGAGTTCGGAGACGTGAAGTGGGTCTTCCAATACCCGCAATCGAAGACCGGGTGATTCGGCGAGGAACGGCTTGCATCGACGCTTGCTGCGCAGTTCACCACAGGCTCGATTGAACCCGGACCCCTGTTCCAGAGCCAGTTCATTGATGCACATGCCGCGCAATCCGATCATGTCGATCAGGCTAACCTTCTCCTCGGTGGGGCCGAGGCGTTCGTTGATGAGGCGCACTGTATCGACAATAATCCTGTGCTGAGATTGTCGTCCGGTCATGAAGAGAATGGTCGTATGGCTCTCACGGGCGCGCGCGACGGAGAGAGCGGTCGAGAGCGCCGCCGCCGTCTTGCCTATGCCCGTCGGCGCATTCGCCAGTAGGAATCCACCTTCTCCGACGACTTGATTTCCATCCAGAATCATCTGATGCTGCCCCTCTCGAAGCTCGCCGTGGGCGAGGAACTTCAAGTCCGAGATGGCAGTATCTGCACCCATGGAACCCGACGTGACGCTCGGCCCCCCTTGAAGATTGACCCCGTGACCCATCCGGGCTAGCCTTGCGGCCGGAAGAATCGGGGGGCCCCCCTGCCGATTTGACAGGGGGGTGAGGGGTGACGAATCAGAGATTCGACGTTGAGGGGGGCCCCCCACCGAAGTGGGAGGCAGGGGTTTCGTGAGTGGGTTCGGGCGCCGGTGATCGGAACATCTGGAGAATCGTTGCGCGAGCACGTGCGCGGAGTCGGGACAGACCGAGCGTCAACACCGCCGGCGCCGCCTCGGACATCAAGTCGACACCACGGCTGTGCGTCGTCCTTGAACGGGCGAGCAGTCCAGCGAACGCAGGGGAATTTGCGAGGGGGGCCGAAACCCCCCCCGCGGTGTGCATCCCATCGTACGTTGCCACGTCTCTCAGCCCCTGGTTGGTGCTATACTGCTCACGCAGTGTGATCCTCATGTGCGCGGGTTCGTGCCCGCATTTCCTCGACCCGTGCTTCGAGAAGCATGGTCAAAGTTTCAGAATCCGCCAACGTTTGGCGGAGGTAGAGTTCGAGGCCCATTCGGGCTGCTTCCGAAGACGACGTGCCTCGGAGTTCGTAGAGTTGAGCGAGTTGGTATCGGGTCTCGGTGCCGATGTCGAACTTCACCGTGTGAACATCCGCGTGGGTGGGCGTGGAATCCAGGTAGAGTGCGATGGCCGCGCGGACGACATCTGACCGGTTTCGCATGCCATCGAAGCCGACCCGCTGATCGAGTAGTGCGAGGTGGTCCTCGGGGACTCGAAGGCTGGTCATCTGGCTGGCGGTCATGGGTGGCAACTCCGGGGGTTCTCAAGCGGTCCAACCCCGACGAGGTATATAGTCGTGATGCAATTGAAATACAATTTGAAATACAGACTGTCGGGGAATGCTGCCGCTAGTTCCGGGGGTCAGTGTTGCGTTTCCAGGCGAGAAATGGCGGAAATGCACATTTGATGCAATTCACCAGGAGCGCAAGACACGCCGCATCTTGCGCGTCGAAGGCTCATGTGAGTAAGCGGAGATGGATAGCTCGGGCGGCACGACGCCCTTTTCAGCCCACAGTTGGCCGAATCCTGTCAGCGATGGTCGCTCGTCAACGGCTGAATTCGAATCACGATCCGTGTCGCATTCACATTCGAATTGGTGCAGGGGGCAGGATTTGAACCTGCGAACCACTGAGGACTGCGACCTGAACGCAGCGCCTTTGACCAAGCTTGGCGACCCCTGCCTATCGCGCCGGTCACGATTCCCCTATTTGAGCGGTGCGACATTCACCCCGGCACCGGCATTCGGCTTATACCGAGGAACCGAGTGGTCATGGCATGGCGCTCGTTGGGACCCGTGGATTGCATCTCTATCTCCGCACGTTGGAGACGGCGCTCGCCGATGAGATTGTCACCGATGACGAGATGTCGATTCTTGGCGTCATCGCCGGCGCATTTGCCCTGCCTGACGGCGTGATGGGCCAGTCTTGGGCCATCCTCCGCGGCCAGGTCGACAACCCGGTGGATCCGATCGATACAGCCGCCCACGAAAAGCGCCAAATCGGCGACCCGACCACCTATCAAACCGCCCTGATCGCCGCCCTTGATGATGCGGTCATCACCGAGGATGAGTTTGCGTTGCTCGATGTCATGCGCCGTGTGATGGGCATCCAGTCCGATGAACACGCCCTGATCGAGGAAGCCGTTCGGGCGATGGCCGCCAAGGTCGATGAGGGTGAATCCTTCGTCTCCCGACTGGATCGCTACATGAGCCTCCATCCCTACCGCTGAACGCGTCCCTACGGGACGCGCTGGGACGCGCTGGGACGGGCAATCCCTATTGATGATGAATGCGCGTGCGATAGCCGATGCGCCCCTTTGTACCGTTGATTCTGGTCCTGCTGATGGTTCTGGCTCCGTTCACAACGATGCCCGAAGCTGAACTTGCGGCAGAGGCCGAACCCGCTGAATCCAGCCACGGCGTTGGAAATGCCCTGCTGTGGGGTGCACAGGTGTCTGGATCTGCCAGCACCGATGCCGTGATGGGTCTGGCCATGGACGCCCAGGGCCACACCTATGCCTGCGGTTACTTCTACAATACGGCGACCTTCGGCTCACTCTCTCTGACCTCCCATGGCTCGTACGATATCTTCGTCGGCCGCATGACGAATGGCCAATGGGATTGGGTGGAAAAGGCCGGCGGATCGAGCAGTGACCAATGCCATGACATCGCCGTGGATGATGGAGGCAACATCACCATCACTGGCTATTTCTACGGCTCAGCCACCTTCGGCAGCCAATCTCTGAGTAGCCGAGGCAGCAACGACATGTTTGTCTCACGGCTCGACACCAATGGCAATTGGCAGTGGACGGCCAAGGGCGGCGGATCATCCTCGGATTATGGCTACGGCGTCGACATGGACGCCGCCGGAAATGCCTACGTCACCGGCGCCTACTACAACACCGGATACTTCGGTTCACATACCCTCGCCGCCTACAGCAGCGATGAGGCCTACCTCGCGAAATTGGACAGCAGCGGGACCTTCGTCTGGGCCAAGCGCTTCTACGGTTCCTACTACCAGCGCGGCCGCGACGTCGCCGTCAATGCCAATGGCGACATCGCTGTCACCGGGGAATTCTCGTACCGAATCAACATCGATGGGACCGAATTGCAGCCGAGTTATGCCTCCTCGTCCTACTATCGAATCTATGTGGCTAAATTCAACAGCGCCGGTTTGCTTCAATGGGCGCGGATGGCCGGTTACATGCAATCCTCGTATTCCTCTTATGGCGAGGATGTCGATATCGATGATTCAGGCGAGGTCGCCATCGTCGCTCGCTTCCAGTATATTGTCGATTTCCATACCAATGGGAATCAACGACTCTACGCCTATCAAAATTCAAACAATTGGGATTGCCTCGTGGCGAAATGGGACACCAATGGTGGCTATCGATGGGCCCAAGCCGCTGGGGGTTCGAGCACCGATTATTGCTATTCGCTCGAGATGGATCCTGCGACGGGCAACATCACCATCGCGGGGATGTTCAATGGGAATGCCTGGTTCGCCAATCAACAACTGAGTTCTGCGGGTTCCTATGATGCATTCATCGCCCACATTCCCGACGCGGGCGGCTGGGATTGGGTCAAACAATTTGGCGGTTCTTCCTCCGAATACGGTTATTCCGCAGCGATGCGCAATGGGATGTACGCCTTCGGTGGTTACTTCCACGCCTCCGCCTCGGATGGCTCCGGTCAGGTCACCCTCACCTCTGTCGGTGGCGCGGACGGTTTCATCATGATGTACGGCGCAGATCAGGATGGCGATGGCATCGGTGATCAAGTCGATGATTTCCCCTGGGAACCGAGCCAGTGGCGCGATACCGATGGCGATGGATATGGCGATGAGATCAACGGTTGGCAAGGCGATACCTGCCCGCTCGTGGTCGGGACTTCGACCGTCGACCGGTTCGGCTGTCCGGACACCGATGGCGATGGCTATTCCGATGCAGGGGATGCGCTACCACTCGAACCGACCCAGTGGATCGATTCGGATGGTGATGGATTCGGTGAGAATCCGAACGGCGTCACGCCCGATGGTTGTCCGAACGATTTCGGCGATTCTTGGCGTGACCGTCTCGGGTGCAGAGATATCGACAGCGATGGTCAGTCCGACCTCTACGACCACTTCATGATCGAGCCGACCCAATGGTGGGACTCTGATGGCGATGGGCTCGGCGACAATTGGGGCAGTGCGGTTTGGAACGATACCCGCATGGAACATTGGCCCGGCATGTGGGTCGAAAATGCCTCTCGACCCGACCCGACACCGCTGGATTACGACGGCGATGGCTTCGAAGATCTGAATGCCGGTGGACCGTGGGGCCCGTACGACGATTGCGTCTACACGCCCGGTACCTCGACCCGTGACCTCGTCGGCTGTCCAGATGCGGATGGCGACGGTTGGTCTGACGAGGGCGACGAGGTCGATGATGATCCGACCCAGTGGGTCGATTCCGATGGCGATGGCTTTGGTGACAACCCCGTCGGAGACCAACCGGACAGTTGCCCGACCCGACCCGGCACCTCGACGCGCGACGTCTATGGCTGCCCAGACAACGACGGCGATGGCCTGTCCAACGATGCCGACGAATGTCCATCGATCGCAGGGCAATCCAGCAATGGCTGCCCAGATACCGATGGCGATGGTTATGTCGACGGAGGTATGGCCGACCAAATCGATGATTGCCCCGAGGTATGGGGCACATCTCACCGCGACCGAAAGGGTTGCCTGGATGCCGATTCGGATGGTCAATCTGACCTCAACGACGCCTTCCCACTCGATCCCTCCCAATGGTTGGATGAGGATGATGACGGCTTCGGGGACGAACCCGGTGGTCACCAGGCCGACGACTGCCTGAACTGGGCTGGAACCTCCAACCGTGGCGGAATGTTTGGTTGCCCGGATGCGGATGGCGATGGCTGGGCCGATGCGATCGACCCGTGGAATCAGGATGGTCGACTCTGGTCGGACTCCGATGCCGATGGATTCGCCGACCAACAGGGCACGGATGAGAGCGATGATTGCCCGCAGTCACACGGCACGAGCACACTCGGCTTCCGCGGCTGCAAGGACAGCGATGGAGATGGTTGGCCCGACACGCTCGACCTTGACATCGATGGTGACGGTTTCCCGAATGAGGATGAGTTGCTGGCCTACCCACCGTCCAACATCTTCGATGCGACCTCGACGCCGACCGATGCGAATCACAATGGCATCGCGGACCACACGGAACCAGTCGAGAAATCAAGCGTTGAAGATCCGGTGATCCAAGGCGTCATCGCGGTGCTCGCCGCAGGATTGCTCATCACATTGATCATGGCGTGGACCCTGTTCAGCACCGGCTCGGGCAAGCGCAAGGAGTACGAGAGTCTGCAGCGGATGATCGACGAAGCCGAGGGCTTCGCGGGTCTGGCTGAAGTCGAGCACGAACTCGACAGCATGCTCGAGGCGAATCGCCTCGGCGCGGGCCAAGGCCTCTTGCTGAAGGACAGACTTGAATCGCGACGCTTCAATTTCGAAGATGATCTCGCCGGTGCGGAAGGTCACGCCGAGAATGCACCCGCCGGTGGCAACACCGACTCGGGTATGCAGATGATCGAAGAACACGGCAAGGTCACGTCTTGGAGTGATGATCAGGCAAACTGGACTCCCGAACAGGCGGCATGGTATGCCGAAGCCCAGCAATGGGGCGGCTACTACGACGCCGATGGCAATTGGGTCCCCCTACAGTGAGGTGGGCACTTGGCGAAGGTGATCAATGACACGATTCATGGCATCTTCAAGGTCGAAGGCTGCCGCGAAGATCTGCTGAAAACACCTGAATTCAACAAACTCAGTCACATCAAGCAATTGGGCTTGGCTCACTTGGTCTTCCCCGGCGCACACCATACGCGGTTCGAGCATTCTCTCGGGGTTTCACACCTCGGCGGCCTGATGGCCGACAGCACGGGGCTCGATGCCCATGAGAAGGAGATGGTTCAGGTCGCCGGGATGTTGCACGATGTCGGCCACGGTCCCTATTCCCACACACTCGAACACATCCTTCACGAGCGAGGGGGGCAGGATCACATGCACATCACCGAGGGAATCATCACCGGTGATTATGACGTGCTTCGCGAAGGCGAGGAGACGATTTTTGCCGACCGACAACGCGTGCCAGACATCCTCGAGAAGCACGGCCTCGTGCCCGAGGAGATCGCGGCACTGATCCACGGACCGGACGCGGCGGGCAGCGAGCGAAATTTGTTCACCTGGGATGGTGGAGATTCCTTCGAGACCACCGATCACACGGTCGCCCACCTGGTGCACGGTCCGGTCGATTGTGACCAACTCGACTATCTGCTGCGCGATGCACATTTCACTGGGGTCAAACATGGCATCGTCGACCACCACCGGCTGATCCATTGCCTGGAGAGACACTCTGGTGATGTCGCGGTCAATGAGGGTGGACTCTCCGCGCTTGAAGGCATGTTGATGGCCCGCGGTCTGATGTATAGCGCCGTTTACTTCCATCGCGTCACGCGCGTGACCGAGGTCATGCTATCGCGCGCGGTCGAGCGAAGCGAGGATGTGCTCCCCGCCTCCCACGACATGCAGCGCATGGTCGATGCAGAGATTTGGGAGGCGCTCGGCAATGCGGGCGGTTTCGCTCAGGACATCCTCCGCCGCCTCAAATATCGACAGATGCTGAAGGTTTGCCTGACCCGACGCAGAGAGGAATTGTCGGATGAACAGATTCGTCGTCTGGTCGAACTCGCCAGCGATTCAGCTGCACGGCGGGCCGTCGAAGACGAGATCGCCGCCCGTGCCAAGGTCCCAGAGGGATACGTCGGTATCGATGTCCCCAGCGTCAAACTCTTGCTCAGTGAACCCCGCATGGCCGCCGTCGACATCCGCATCCTCGGCGATGATGGCAAAACCCGCTGGTTCCGCGAACATACACCGATCGCTGAAGCCCTGAGAAAACGACAGGTCAGCCAAGCTGCACTCTTCGTCATGACCCTGCCCGCACACACCGAAACAGTAGCGGATATCGCCGAACGGGTGCTGTTCGCATGAGAATGTGGAATCGCACCCGTCAGGCGGATTATTCAAAAGGGGGTCTCCGGTCGCCCGGTACACCGAACAGGCGGCTTGAACCCCCTTCGGACAACCCCAGGTGAATGGAATGAACCCTGATATGAAGGCCATCTACGACAAGATTGTCGCCCGCGACCCCGACCAACCCGAATTCCACCAGGCTTGCCTCGAGGTCCTCGAAACCTTGGGCCCTGCCATCGAAGCACACCCCGAATACATCCCCCTCGTCGAGCGGCTCTGTGAGCCCGAGCGCATCATCCAATTCCGCGTCCCGTGGGTCGACGATGCTGGCGATGCCCAGGTCAACCGCGGCTTCCGCATTCAATTCAACGGCGCCATCGGCCCCTACAAGGGCGGCCTGCGCTTCCACAAGTCTGTCAACCAAAGCATCCTCAAATTCCTTGCTTTTGAGCAGATCTTCAAGAACAGCCTGACCGGTCTGCCACTCGGCGGTGGGAAGGGTGGATCGGACTTCAACCCCAAAGGCAAGTCCGACGCCGAGGTCATGCGTTTCTGCCAATCTTTCATGATGGAATTGTGGCGCCACATCGGCCACGACTGCGACGTCCCCGCGGGTGACATCGGGGTTGGCGGTCGTGAGATCGGCTTCCTGTTCGGCATGTACCGCCGTCTGCGCAACCAGTTCGAAGGCGGTGTCCTGACGGGCAAGGGTCGCTCCTACGGTGGCTCTCTGATTCGACCTGAGGCGACCGGCTACGGTCTCGTCTACTTCGCGCGCGAGATGCTCGCGACCACGGGCAAGTCATTCGAGGGCGCGACGGTCAGCGTGTCGGGCTCCGGCAACGTCGCCCAATTCGCCACCGAGAAGGTCATCGATCTCGGCGGCAAGGTCGTCACACTGTCCGACTCGAGCGGCTGGATCCACGATCCCGCTGGCATCGACCGTGAGAAGCTCGCTTGGGTCATGGACCTCAAGAACAAGCGCCGCGGCCGTATCTCAGAATATGCGGCCCACTTCGATGGGGTGACCTACACCGAAGCCGAACCAGAGCCCGCGATCAGCGGATTGTGGTCGGTATCCGTCGACGTCGCTCTACCCTGCGCAACGCAGAACGAGATCAATGCACAAGAGGCACAGGCCATCGTCGCCGGTGGTTGCATCGCCGTCGCCGAGGGCGCGAACATGCCCTGCACCCCCGAGGCCGTCGATGTCTTCCAATCCAATGGTGTACTCTTCGCACCCGGCAAGGCGAGCAACGCCGGTGGCGTCGCCACCTCCGGACTCGAGATGGCGCAGAACAGTGCGCGACTCTCCTGGTCCCGCGGCAAGGTCGACAAGAAGCTCGAAGAGATCATGGTCAACATCCACAAAGCGGCATTCGAAACCGCAGAGAAATATGGCAAGCCGGGCAACTATGTCTTCGGCGCCAACATCGCCGGATTCCTCAAGATCGCCGAGGCCATGCTGGCCCAAGGCGTCGTCTGAAGTCGCTCAGATGGCCGTTGGGGCGACGTGATCGTCGTCCTTGTCATCGGGTCTGCGCACGCGGGTCCACACGCCCGACATCAACTCGCTGTGGTGGTCATCGCAGTAGTGGAAACGGCGGTAGGCCTCACGGAAGGAGTAGGCCTTCTTGCCCGTCGCGACCAGATAGCCTTCGGGCGAGAGTCGAGAGACGATCTCGCCATCGTTGCCACAGCCGGGGTAATCGCAGCGCGCAGTTTTCTTTTCGGCCGGCATCTCACCCATCCTCCTCTGCGACCGGCTCGATGACGACCAATGGAACATTCGCCTCTACGCTCAGCCCATCCTCGCAATGGACGGCGGTAACCTTGCCCGCGATGGGTGCCGTGACCTCGTTCTGCATTTTCATGGCCTCGAGGATGAGGATGGTTTGGCCCTCTTCGACCGTATCGCCGACCTTGACCTCGACGGTGACAACCTTGCCGGGCATGCTTGCGGAGACGGTGCCGCTGCGCTTTCTGCCGCCACCGCCTCCACGTTTCCGTGGGGCGCTCGCCGCGGCGTTTGGAATGACGAATTCGAATGTCTGTCCCTCGATGGTGGCGGTGTAGGTATCGCCCTCGATCTCGATGGCGACCTCGATCTCTTCGCCGTCGATGATGACGTTGCGTGTCTCTGTCATCCATTCACCTCCAAGTGGCGCGTTGGCTGCGCAAGGCCATGAGATTGGATTTCCCCATGCGTGTGCGACGATGGTCCTCTGTCCACGCGTCGCCGAGTTCCCTGGCGATTCGACTCTGGTCATCGACCGTCTGAATCATCGACAGGACGGCGACGAGGGCGGCTGCACGGAGGAGTGGTCTGCGGTCATTTTCAACCGGTGTTGCCCTCTCTGGAGTGGGTGCGTCGCGGGCCTGTTTGAGGACACCTGAGAGGGATTCGGAATAGGAGTCGCCCGACATTTTTCTCACCTCAGAGGGGGATGTTCCCATGTTTTCGTGCCGGGCGTGTCTCTTCCTTGTCGAGCAGCATACCGAGCGCCTTGGCGAGGCGTCGACGGGTCTCGGAGGGTTCGATGACATCATCGATGTAGCCCATCGCAGCGGCTTGGTAGGGATTGGCGAACCGATCCTTGTATTCATCGACCAGCCGTTGGCGTTCCTCTTCGGGATTGCCCGCGGTGTTGATGCGGCGCTTGTGGATGATTTGCACCGCACCGTCGGCGCCCATGACGGCGAGTTCGGCGGTCGGCCAAGCAACGTTGTAATCGGCGCGGATGTGCTTGGAGCACATGACATCGTAAGCACCGCCGTAGGCTTTGCGCAAGATGACGGTCATCTTCGGAACCGTGGCCTCTGAGAATGCGTAGAGCAACTTCGCGCCGTGACGGATGATGCCACCCCACTCCTGATTGGCACCTGGCAGGAAGCCCGGCACATCGACCAGTGTGATCAGTGGAACACCGAATGCATCGCAGAAGCGGACGAATCGAGCCGCCTTGGTCGACGCATCGATGTCGAGGCAGCCGGCCAGCACCTTGGGCTGATTGGCGACCACGCCGACGGTCGTGCCGCCGAGTCGGCCGAAGCCGACGACGATATTCCTTGCGAAGTCGGCCTGGACTTCGAGGAAGGCAGCTGAATCGAGAATCTCTGAAATCACGTCGAGGACATCGTAGGGCTTGTTCGGGTCTTCGGGAATGATGGTGTCCAACGTGTCACACAGTCGGTCCGTGCCATCCGTGGCGGCAACCGTCGGCACGCCGCTGAGGTTGTTCGAGGGCAGCAAAACGATGAGGTCCCGGGTCAGCTCCAGAGCATCCTCATCCGAATCCACGGTAAAGTGAGTGACGCCTGACTTGCTGCCGTGCGTCATGGCTCCGCCGAGATCCTCGAAGGAGACATCCTCGTTCGTGACCGTTTTGATGACCTCGGGCCCGGTGATGAACATGTGGGCCGTCTGGTCGACCATGACGATGAAATCGGTGATGGCAGGGCTGTAGACCGCACCGCCCGCACACGGCCCCATGATGACGCTGATCTGCGGGATGACACCGGATGCGCGAACGTTCCGGAAGAAAATCTCGGCGTAGGATCCCAGGCTGGCCACACCCTCCTGGATGCGCGCCCCACCGGAGTCATTCATGCCGATGACCGGTGTGCCGGCCTTGACTGCCATGTCAAGGATTTTGCAGATTTTGAGACCGTGCATCTCACCGAGGCTACCACCGTAGACGGTGAAATCCTGGGCGTAGCAATGGACGGGTTTGCCATCGATGGTGCCGTGGCCCGTGACCACACCATCGCCGGGGATGATGTTGCCCTCCATGCCGAAATCTGTGCAGCGGTGTTCGACCAAGGAGTCGACCTCTTGGAACGACCCTGCATCGAGCAGTAGGTCGATCCGTTCCCGCGCCGTCATCTTGCCACGTTTGTGCTGCCCCTCGACCCGCACAGCCCCGCCGCCGGCCTCGGATTGGGCCTTGCGTCGGCGCAGGTCTGTGAGCCGGTCCTCTGCAGTCTCCATGGCCCTCGGCACGCCCTTGCCACAGCCCGTCCTTGAAGGTAGCCCCCAAAGGGGGCTTCACACGGGCCGAGGGGTTCAAGGCGGCGCCATCCATCGAGTGGCCATGGCCACCCCGCTGCGCATCGTCATCGCCAAGCCGGGTCTCGATGGGCACGACCGCGGCGCCAAGGTCGTCGCACGTGCGCTCAGGGATGCGGGCCATGAGATCATCTACACAGGCTTGCGGCGCACACCCGAGCAGATCGTCCGCATCGCCATGGATGAGGATGCACAGGTCGTCGGCCTGTCCTCCTTGTCCGGCGCGCACGGCTTCCTCTTCCCTCGCGTCTGCGAATTGCTCAACGAGGCGGGCATGACCGATGTGGTCGTCTTCGGCGGTGGCATCATCCCCGAGCGCGATCGCCCCGCCCTCTACGAAGCGGGTGTGGCCGCCATCTTCGGTCCGGGCACGACCTCGACCGAGATGATCGCCTTCCTCGACGGGTTGGAGCGCTGAGCATGAACCGGCGTGAACTGGGCCGCGCCCTCTCCTCCATCGCCTCGCTTGAAGTTGAGGCACGCAAACGAGATTCCACCTCTGTCCTCGGTGTCACCGGTGCGCCCGGTGTGGGGAAATCTTGTCTGGTTGACAGACTGGTTCAGGCCTGGTTGGCGGCCGGTGAACGGGTCGCAATCCTAGCCGTCGACCCGTCCAGTCCAGTCAGCGGCGGCGCCTTGCTCGGTGACCGACTCCGAATGGGCTCTGTCGATGATAGCGAGTCCGTGTTCTTCCGCTCTATAGCGACAAGAAACGTCCCCGGTGGCCTCGCTTCCAACCTCGACAAGATGGTCGATCTGCTGGTAGGGGAAGGCTTCACCAAGGTCATCATCGAAACGGTTGGTGCTGGCCAATCCGAGGTTCGCATCGTCGCCGTCGCCGATCGAATCCTGTTGGTCGAAGGTCCCGGCCGCGGCGACATGATCCAGGCGGAGAAGGCCGGTATTCTCGAATTGGCAGACATCGTCGCCGTCAACAAGTCCGACCTTGCCGGCGCGGACAAAACCGCACAAGAAATCATCACAAGTCTTCAGATGGGCGACCAATCCAAACCGGTCATCCTCTGTTCTGCCGAGACCGGAGAGGGCATCGAAGGCTTGCTAGAAGCGCTCACCGACCTGCCTCAAAATACTGCAACAGCCCTCGCCAGAGCCAGAGAACGGCTCTTGGCCATCCATCAGGAAAGCCTGCTCAACCATGGCGATTACGCAGAAGTCCTCAAGGGCCTCGCAGCGGGCGAACTCAGTTTGGAAGCGGCGTTGGCCGCGCTCCGTTGAGGCATTCCCATGGCTGATTTCGAGTATGAACCAGATCATGTGAAAATCAGTGTTGGCGGCAAGGGCGGCCATCTGTTCCGTCGCGGCATCCACGTCGGCATGGCCGGTATCCCCTGGCTCTACTATGCGCACGGGACGGTCATCGCAGAGATGGTCGACATGGAGCGAGTGCAATTCGCCGCCGCCTGTGGCATCGCCATGATTCTCATCGAGATGATCCGCCTGAAGGTCGGGTTCACCATGGTCGGCCAGCGCGAATACGAGCGCACCCAGGTCAGCGCACTCGCTTGGGGCGCGACCTCGATCACCTTGGTTTTCGTCGCACTCGAAGGTTGGCAGGCGCCACCCGGGGTCCACGATGGCTGGCTCATCGTGCCCCTGATCCTCTGTCTGGTCTTCGGTGACCCGGCGATGGGCGAAGCACGAAGGGCAGGAATGGAGGCCAAGCAGGTCTTCGCCGTCGGCACCGTCCTGTGCACCATCATCTGGTTGGCATGCTGGCATTTCTTCGGCACACCGTGGTACCTCGCACTGCTGATGGGACCCCTGACCACAGCGGCGGAGTGGCCCAAACTCAAGTGGATCGATGACAATGCCACCATGACACTCATCCCCCTCGCCACCATCCTGTTGCTCGTGCCCTTCCTGTGAGCAGACGCGCTAGTTTTACAAAGCGAGTTCAGGTGGACCGAGACATGACCGAGGACGCAGCACCTCTCACCGACGATGCCCCGAGTCAGGGCCTCTACGTCTTCGCCTACTTGTTCTCGATGGCGGTGCTTCTCGTCACGGGCATCATGTTCTGGTGAGGTGCTCACCCGACCATGTGCGGCATCGCTGGCCTGTTCGGCCCCGATGGGCCCGCGGTCGACATCACTCGGTCGATGGCAGAACTTCTCGCACACCGCGGCCCCGATGGTGTGCACGCCTGGGGCGAATCATGTCGCGACGGCGGCATTGGCTTGGGCCATGCCCGCCTCTCCATCGTCGATGTAACGGGTTCGGACCAACCCCTTCACAGCGATTCAGGCTGTGTCCTCATTCAGAATGGTGAGATCTACAATCACCACTCCCTGCGAAATGCTTCGCGTGGTTTTGCCTACAGAACGAAGGGCGACGGCGAAACGATTCTCTCCTGTTACCAGTCGAGAAAGACGTCGACCGATTGGGTCCAACGCCTGGATGGCATCTGGGGATTTGCCCTGTGGGACCCGAAAAGGGCCGTATTGCTGCTGTGCAGAGATCCGTTGGGCGTCAAACCATTGGTTCGCACCGTGACCGCATCGGGCACCCTCCTGTTCGGTTCCGAGGTCAAATGTTTGAGAGCCCATCCCGATCACGTTCCCACGCTCGATGAGAATGCCTTGGTGGCGCGTCTGGCCTACGAATATCCGCTGGATGACACGACCCTCTTCCAGGATGTGCATCAAGTTCGCCCGGGGACCTTGGAAACCTGGTCTCTCGGTCCACAAGGCGCGTCGCTTCTGTCGGTTGAGCGCTATCATTCCTCTGATGTCGTCAAGCCGACTCAATGGAGCAAGGACCGTGCGGCTGAATTATTGGAAACGTTGACCACCTCGTTGGCCGACCGGCTGATGTCCGATGTGCCGCTCGGCATCGTCCTGTCCGGTGGATTGGATTCGGCCATGGTCGCCGCCCTTGCCCACGAGGCCAGTGAGCGGACTGGCTATCCCGTTCCCGCCTGTTGGACGGTGGCGGAATCCGAGGACAATGCCGACTGGTTGGCCGCGGCCGAGGTCTGCCAAACGCTTGACCTTGCACACCATCAGCACATCCTCGGCGAGGATACCTTCCCCAAGGCACTGCCCGACTTGGCCTGGCACGGCGAGGACCTCGACTTCACCGTCCTCTTCTTCCAGCCGCTGTTCAAGCAGATGGCGAAATCCGTCACGGTCGGTTTGTGTGGTCAGGGCTCCGATGAATTGCATGCGGGCTATCCGCGGTATTCCCATCTGCCCGAACACCGCGCCCTGATTAATTCCAGATTGGAGGCCTGTGAACATCCATTTGCCACGGCTCTACTGACGTCGAAAATCGAAGCGGAGGGCTGGACTGGCATCGATCATCGTCCGAACAAGGTCTTCGCAGACCTACCGACGACACTCCAGTACGAATTGGATCATGGCCAATTGACCAACTTCCAACTGCGATTGGTCGACCGACATTCAATGGCGCATGGATTGGAGGTTCGCGTTCCCTTCCTCGGGGCTGCCCACCGGGAGGCGTCGCACGCCCTGCCGATGGATTGGCGGCTCGCACCGCCGCGGGAGAAGCTCGCCCTCCGAGAGGCGGCGAACTTGACCAAACTGCCGAAATCCATCGTCTTCCGACCCAAATTGCCCGCCGGCCGTGCCACATCACCGACCCTCATCGACGATCTTCTCACAGAACTCGATGGCCACGCCAAGGAATACGCGAACGACATTCCCTCGATGGCCAAGATGTTCACTGGTCAGCCTGAAATAAGTCTAGGACTTCGACTGTTCCGTTCGATGCACCTGACCGACGGCGGCATCGGCCGCCATGGCAAGGATTTGATGACCCTGTTGGAGGACGTGAATTGATGGATTACAGTGGCCCCGACCTGCTCTCCGAATTGGAGTCCACCATCGTGGAGAAACAGGCTGAATTGGTCGCTTGGTTCGCCGAGAAACGCGCTTCCCTCACCATGCCCGTCTACGGTTCGGTCGACATCCGCGATGCCAATTTCAAAGTGGCCGTGGTCGATGCGAATCAATACCCAGCAGGCTTCAACAATGTCGATTGTGAAGGCATCGGATCCAGAATGAAAACGGCACTGGGCGATGTGGACCACGTCCACATTTATCCAGAGGCTCATACCCGAAATGAAGCCTATCAAGCCAACTTGGAACGATTGAATTCCATTCTCACCAAAGAGGGATACACGGTCACAGTCGGCATCGACATCGATCCTGCCGCGTCGATCATCCTGCTCAACAATGACTTGACAGATGGACCGCTCAAAGGCATCACAATCCCTGTCGTCCCGCCGATGAAGATGGGCTGGTACCGACGGCGAAAATCCCAACACTTCCGCGCCGTCCAACCACTCATCGATGAGGTCGCCGCCATCCTCGACATCGACCCGTGGTTGCTCGGCACCCATTGGTTCGTCTCCGAGGACAAGTGCTTGGACAAGGACACCTGCCGAATCCTCCTCGCCGCTGAGGTCGATGAATGTCTCAAATATCTACAATCCAAGTATGATCAATATGGCATCCAAGGCACACCGGCCCTGTTCGTCAAGAATGATGCCGGTACCTATGGCATGGGCATTCTCGAGATCACCAGTGGGGCGCAGTTGCTCGAACTCTCGAATCGGAAAATGCGGAAGTTGACCTATGGAAAAGGCGGTGTCGAAGCCGAGGATTTCCTGCTGCAGGAGGGTGTTCCGACCGCGCTCTCCTCACAGGGCATGATTCTCGAGCCGGTCGGCTACTGCGCAGATGGGCGCGCATGTTGCTGGTTCTACCGAGCAAATGCCAAGAAAGGCGAGATGACCAATCTCAACAGCCCGTCGAGTGTATTTCTCCAACCCGAGGAGATCGAGGACGATGCCATCGCCTCACGACGCGACCACTGGCACATGCTCGTCGCCGAGATCGCCATGCTCGGCATGGCTCTCGAGGCCCAGTAACCAGGCTTTGGTATTCGGCCCATCGAGTGCCGAGTAATTGCCGAGGTCTCCATTGGCTTGGAGAACCCGATGGCAGGGGATGAGCAGCGGCCAGGGATTCATCACGGCAGATGATTCCACACTAATCCTCGTCCTCTGGGGCGGCCATCTGTGGCGCCTCATCCATGCCTGTGATCTCGTAATTGGAGGGGAAGAGGGCGACGAGCACACCGGCGATGCCCGTGGCGAGGGCCCACCAGAACATCTTGTAGGCGATCGCCATTTCAAGTGCCACAGCGACGAGAATCAAGCCGCCGATGTTGGAGATCCACACGAGCCGCTTGAAGGTGGCAACACCGACGCCCTTGGTCGTACCCGACATCGAGTCGGGGCCGAATTCAGCGCCGAAGCGCACGGGGGTCTTGTCGTCGCCCATGGTCTCACTTCACCTCTCAGCGGTCAATCATGATGATGGCATCGGTCGGGCAGGCCAGAACGCAGAGACGGCAGCCGGTGCAGGGGTCTCTGAGGATCTTCGCCTTCTTGTTGACCTCGATGTTGAGAATGGGGCTGGCGAGCGGGGTATCGTAGAGTTCGATGGCATCGTCATCGCAGACGATGGTGCACTGGTCGCAGCCGATGCACAATTCCGCCTTCACGAAGGCGACCGTTCCTGGTCCGCCCTTGACCTTGTCACGCGCCTCACTGCGCATCGCGTTGAGCGAGAGTCGGATGCGGGCGGCTTCACCGAGCCTGCGCGCTGCCAACTCCTTGGGAGTGGTCATGGTGGTGGGCAATTGCCCGCGCTTCTCAAGCCTTCGCTAACCGAAGGTCAGCCATAGTGGGTGGGCGGCCAATGCCAGGGCACAGGCGAATCCCCACAGCGTGCCTCGGGCCAGTTGTGGCTTGTCATAGCCCAAGGCGACCAAGGTCAGGAAGGTCCCGATGAAGAAGTGGCAGACCATGCCGATCCACGCGGCTTTCCACGAGATACCGAGTGCGACGATGCCGACGATGAGCGGTCCGGTCAGGAAGCCGGCCAACCAGGTGCGGTCGGATTCGACGCTCATTCCCGCTCACGCCTGCTTCTTGGCATTGACCTGGCGGGCGAGGAAGGAGACGACATCGAGGATTTCGAAGTCGTGCTTGGGGTCGCCCTCGAACTTGAGGCACTCGAAGTGAGCGACACACTTGGGGCAGGATGTCAGCATGATGTCGGCGCCCGTGGCGCGGACCTCATCGAATCGGGTGACTCGCAGGGCGCGGCTGTCCTCGTTGCAGGACATCATGCTGGAGACACCGCAGCACAGGGCGTCTTCGCCGGTATGCTCCATCTCGACCAGCTCGACGCCCTCGACGTTGGTGACCAGATCTCGGGGCTCATCATAGATGTTCATCTGACGCCCGAGCCGACAGGGGTCGTGGTAGGTGACCGTGACATCCTCCTCGGTTTTCAGCTCCATGTCGAAGTTGTTCTCGGTGAGGAATTCGGTCGTGTGCATGACCTTGATGCCCTCCAATTCGTAATCCTTGGCAAAGGTGCGGAAGCACTCAGCACAACTGGAGACGAGAGTGTCGATGCCACTCGCTTGGATTTTCTTCTGATTGTAAGCCTTCAACTTCTCAAAGACCTCGTCCATGCCCTGCCACTTCTGATCGTGACCGCAGCACTTGAGGAAGTCTCGTCCGAGGTAGGCCACCTCCGTGCCCATCTCCTCAAAGAGGGTGAAGGCGGCAGTGGTCGAATCGCCGAGATTCATCGTGCCCTCGTTGACATGGCTGAAGACCATCTCTTGATCGATGTAGTCGACGCATCCGGGGTAGTAACCGATGGTCGAGTCGATGGGGTAGTCCTCGGTGGGGATGAAGTGGACGTCGCTCTCCGATTCTGCCTCCGCTGCGAGGACCGCGGCGAGGACGGTGTGGGGGATGTTGGCCGCGGGCGGTCCGCCGACGACCAGGCTGCGGCGCATGTCGACGTATGAATCGTAATCGACCAGTTGCGGGCATGCGTTTGTGCAGGCGGTACAGGTGAGACAGGAGTACATCGGCACGCCGTCATCCTCGTTATTCCAGGTGTTGTAGATGATGTTCAGTTTGTCACCGGCGTTGAAGAGGCGGACCGGACAGGCATCGTCGCACAGGTCGCAGCCGTAGCACTTGTTCATCTCGTACTCATAGCCGCGCGCCATGCTGCGCATCATCATGAAGACGATCGCACCGACGCCGAGGCAGGGGATGAAGAGCGAGTAGACCAGTTTGGCATCCAGGCTCTTGGGATTCTTGTGGTAGGTCGGATTCTCAACCATGTGCTCCGACATGCTGGCGATGTCGAGTCCAACACCCGCGCGGGTCATGTTGACCGGGTCATTGCGGTCGATCGCCTGTCCATTCGGGCCGATGAGAAGCGGCTGGTAGGCGACGACCTCGATGCCGGCGAAGACGGTGTTCGAGGCGTCGACCTCGGTGTATTCTGCCGTGAAGTCGATGGTGTATTGTCCCGGGTCCAGTTTGAGGGCGCCATTCTCGCACACGGGTGAGAGCATGGTCGTGCCATCGGCTGACGTGATGGTGAGCGCGGCCTCGCCGACGCCAATCCCGCGCTCGCTGGTGCGGTGGGAGCAGGCGAAGTCGGTGGTGACTGGACCGATGTCGAAGTCCTCGACGATCATCGTCCAGGATTGAGAGATGCTGACGGTACTGGCTGCATCGCCTTGGAATGCATATTCCTGTGAGACACCATTGCGCCCTGTCGATGTGTCTGTGTGGTGGTTTTTGCCGCTGAAGTCGATGAGATCGATTTGGGTCGGTTGATAGAGGCCCCAGTTCAGGAAGGCCCCCGCGCGAACCAAACAGAAATCATTGCGATCTTTCGCATCCTCGCCTTCGAACCTCGAATGGGACCAAACATCGTTGGCGAGACTGTTCTGATGGGTCAGGCAATCCGCCTCGATGCTCTCCCAGTGATGCCCTTCGTTGATATCGACGAGGGTATCGACGGGCTGTCCGCGAAGATCCTCGAGGTCCGAGACTTCATCCATCGCGCCGAGTCCACCCTGGTCCCAGAACCCATTGTTGTAGACCGGCCAGGTCACACTGGCGAGCAGGATGGTGATGAGCAAGGTGCCGAGCGCAACCTGCTTGCCCAACTTCGGGGTCGTTCGCGCGCCGATCGATTTGACGAGGAACCAGCGAATGCCGAGATAGAGAACAATCCAAATTAAAATGCCTGTCAGCACCCAAGGTATGCTGTTGAACACCTCCGCAAGCCAAGGTGCACGGGTACCACAATTGAGGCCGCCGTGTGAATTCATTTGACAGAAATCAGCGCGATTTTTGGCATATAATTCGAGGAAGATGTTGATGCTGAAGACGCTGATGAACCAGACGTGGGCGAGATAGACCGCTCCCCAGGTGGCAAACCATGGATCCTCCACACCGCGCTTTGAGCGGCCGCCGAGGAAGGGCGGCAGGGCCAGAATTCCGACGGGCAGGCCGGTGATGAATGCGCCCCACCACGCGGCGTTCCAGGCGATGACCGGCTGGCCGAAGAAGGCCCCGATGGGACCGGCGGGAATGTCGAACTGCGGCAGGTATTCGCCCCAGCGCAGGTAGCCATAACTGAACAGCACATACCAATCGGGGAAGACGAACCCGGCCTGTGCGAAGGGGTCGGCCGCGCTGTGAAGGGGCGGCGGGATCAGCCAGGAGTAGAAGGCGAGCACCGCTGTCATGGCGGCCAAGATGATGGTGTCGCGAAGCACCTCATGCGGCCAGAAGGCATGGCCGACGAAAACGCGTCGTCGTTCCTTGTCCGCGCCCTGCAAACCTTCCTTTTCGCGAACATACGTGTCCGCGATGCGGCCTAAATCCTCGATGAGTCCCATGTCTTTCCCTCCAGATCAATGTGGCTCCGCGATGCCTTGCACCCAGACGATGAACAGATGAATGATGATCAGAGCGGTAACGATCACTGGCAGAATGAAGACGTGCAGGAAATACATGCGCGTCACGGTTTGGTAGGATAGACTCGTGCCGCCGAACATCGCATTCGCCACCCAAGGTCCGATCAAGGGGGTGCTGTTGGCCATGTTGATGCCGATCGTCGCCGCACCGAAGGCCAAGCTATCCCACGGCAGAAGGTAGCCCGAGTAACCGAAGAAGATGGTGAAGAACATCAGGCCGACGCCGATGAGCCAGTTGAGTTCTCGGGGGTTGCGGTAGGCGCCGGTGAAGTAGACGCGGCACATGTGGAGGAAGACCGCGGCGACCATGAAGTGGGTCGCCCAATGGTGCAGGGAGCGGATGATGTAACCGAAGGGCAACTGAGTCATGATGAACTCCATGCTGGAATAGGCCGGGGTCGGGTCGCCCTGTCCACCGGGCACGTAGTAGATGCCGAGAATCGTGCCCGTGATGACCAGACTGATGAAGGCCAGGAAGGAGATGCCGCCGAGGCAGTAGAGCGGATACCAATACCAGATGATGCGGAGTTTGTACTTCTCGGCGTGGGTCATCGGCATCTGACGGTGCATGCTGTGGTAGGCATCTCGGCTCATCGCCCAGTAATCTTGGATGCGGAATCGGGTATCGAGCCAACTGAAGACCCAGAGGAAGGATTTCTCGATCAGGCCGAGTTTGCCTCTGGATTCGACCGCGCGAAGGATCTCCTTGCGGGGCATCTCTTCGTTCTCCTTGCGGAGGGTGAAGGCGACGATGATCGTGATGATGGCGATGAAGAGACCGAGGAACCAGACTTGTAGCATTTTTTCACCTCAATCGCAGAACGTGTACCAATCCATGTAGTCCGGAAGGCCTTCGATGATATCACCGTTGACCGCGAAGGGGATCAGGGGCAGGCCGACGGGGGCAGGGCCGCCCGTTCGGCGGACGCCGAAATACTTGAATGTCGAACCATTGGTCCGATTTCGGTTTTCATTCATCTCGAGAACCGTCGGGTCATAGCGACTGGAATGGCAGATGCAGAACAGCTTGTTCCCGCCTGCATCGACGCCGCCGGGCAGCCAGGTGTCGGCGGTGAAATCGTTGGCGACGAGTTGCCACCCGGGGATGCAGCACAGGTGGGGGCATCGACTGAACAGGAGCAGGATGTTGTCGTGTGGGGCGAGCAGCGGGTCTGTCAGGACGTCCTCGCCGTGGCCGATGTAGGCGCCTGCCGCGTTGTAGCCGCTGTCGAACTGGATGCGGGGGACGCCTTCAGCCGGGGGCTTGGATGCGTTTTCCTCGTGTGGGATGTAGACGATGTTGACCGGCAATCCATTCCACACGCCTTGGGCACCGGACATGCCGGTGGCGGATGTCGCGGCCTGGGTGACGAGGGCTGACTTGGTCCTCGTCTCGAGGTGGAGGTCGCCGTACCAGACGTTCTCCTCCTGTCCCTTCGGCACCCAGTAGCGGACACCGGAATCGGTTTCACCGCTGCTCGCCTGGCCCATCAGCAGGGAGGCGAAGCCGACCGCGCCGAGGCTGGCCGTCGCGATGACGCCACCGGCGGCATTGAATGCGTATTTCATGAAGAGACGTCGATCGAGGGTGGTGCGCGGCTCCATGTCCTCATCTTCGACGGGGGCTCCCGGAGCCGGACGGAGTCTGAATTGTCTGGCCATGGATCACACCTCGTATTCGACCCAGGATTCGGGGTCTTTTGCGCCGATGTACTTGTTGCGTCGATGCTTGACGATCACCGTGTCTGCCATCACCCACTTCAGGTAGACAATGCCCATGATGATCAGCGTGGTCATCATCATGCCGAGGAAGAATGAGAGGATCTGTTGGTCCCAGTGGTTGAACAGGCCGACGGTCATGCCACCGGCCCAATACAGTGTCCAGAAGACACCCCAGACGTAGACCAAGGTGACGAGCCATGAGTTTGAACTCGGTGAGATCGAAGCGCGGACGATGGTGCCGGGTTCCGGCGCGTTGAACACACCGTGGTCGGTCGCCGTGATGTATTCCTCCTCGGTCAGATTGACCCCTTCGAGGGCGGCGCGGGCATCCTCAAGGCTGACCTCGCCGGATTGAACCTGCTTCAGCAGCAGCATGACGACGTCGTCGGTCATAGTTGGTCACCTCGACGCAGATGTTTCATGCGCAGTCGCACGAGATTCGAGCGACCCTCGTAATGACGGCTGAAGCCGTAACGGAGGAAGAAGCCGCAGAATAGAATGACGGCGACAACGGCGCCGAAGCCGAGCAAGCCGAGCCAGTGGGCGCGGAAGGGTGCACCCATGTCGTGCAGGTCGAGATGGCCCGCTTCACCCTCGGGTGCACTGACGTCGCCGTTCCCTGCGAAGACGGTGCGGGTCTGGCCATTGTCCTGGCCTTCGGATAGAGCGAATGAGAGTCGATTCCAGGCGTCGCCGAGCGGACTGCCATCGCCGTCGACGCTGTTGCCTGCCAACCAGAAGGAGATGTCGCCGCTGTCCGCCGCCGGGGCGGTCCAAATGATCATCCACGCCCGGTCTGCGGTATTCGAGCCGTCCGCTGTGTGGGTCAGTGAGGATGCATCATCGCCGTTCTGGACCATCTCCTCATAGCCCGCGGCACCGGCGAGGTTCCCCGCAGAGGTCCGCATGGAGAAGCCGCCTGAATGGTCGCCACCGATGTCGGGCCCACCGATGATTTGGATTTTCAGTTCGTAGGCGACATCGCCTTCGTACAGATAGGGCAGCCCTGAAACCAGCAGTGTGACGCTGTCATCGGGGGTAATTTGGTCGCCGGAATGGCAGGTGCATCCGGTCTTTGCGACGTCGGTATCGGCGACTGCGACATCGCCGGAGATGCCGCTGGGTCGGGCCTGTGTGCCGCCGACCATCAGCAGCGTCACGAGCAACACCAAGACGAGGTGTCGCGAGCTAGATTTGAATCGGAGCATAGCGATGCCTCACCTATGGTGAGCGGACGACCTGAAAGCCCTCCATAAACGTTCCTCGCTCGCCACGACGGAATGGCGGCGCAGTGCATCGATTCTCGCGCGCCCGCGATGCGACCCTCCAGACGCAGGCCTGAAGAGGCCGGGGGCACTCCCCCCTTGTATGGCGGGGCATGTGTGGGAGAATATCTACGACCTCAGTGAGGCACAATTGGAGTCTCTGGACCAAGCGGAGACCCTCATGGAGGGCATGGATTTGACCGCCGCCGAGACCATCCTTCTCGAGATGCTCGAAGCTGCACCCGAGTGTGTGCCTGTCCTCTCCAATTTGGGTCATCTGTACGGGAAGTATCTGTCGGAGTTCGAGAACGCCGTGAAGTATTACGAACAGGTGCTTGAAATCGAGCCGGACAATGCTTGGGCGCGTGACGCCCGCCGCCGATACGCACGCTACGTCGATCGGGATTGAGGGCCAACCCTCTTGGCCCGCCGACGGCGAGACCTCGGCCATGGCGGAGGGCTCACTTCTCATCGCTGGCGTAGGGGGGCTCGGTTGTGCTTGGGCCAAGGCGGCACACCAGCGCTGTTCGGGCAACGTGGACGTCGCCTTGATCGATGCCGACGAGCGCTCGTTGGAGGGCGCACGCCACGCCCATTGCTTGGTCCTCGGCGATGAGCCCTCAGCCGAGGGATGTGCGGCATTGCCCGCCCTTGCTCAGGCGCGAATGCGGGCCCTTCTCCCCGTCACAGAGCATTTCCTTGCACAGGCCGAACTGGTCGTTCTGTTGACCGGTCTCGGCGGTGGTTCGGGTTCGGGGGCTGCACAGGAATTCGCCCGACAGGCCGCTCAGGCGGGCAGCCTTGTCATCACCATCGCTGCGATGCCGTTCGAAGCCCAGTCCGTGCGCTGTCAAATCGCGGAAGAAGCGCTCGCCCGACTCACCAAAGTCAGCCATGTCTGCGTCGAGTTGAGCTTGGATCGGATGGCCTGGCAAGCGCGTGAACGCGGCGTCGATTGGCAGCAGGGGAGCGCGTGGATCGAGGAGTTGGTCGAGGGGCTGATGACCACACTCTCCGCCGTCGGACTGATCAACCTCGATCTGATGGATCTACGCGCAATCGTCTCAAAATCAGGATCTGCAACCCTCTTGGTCGCCGAGGGCAACTGCGACGATGCACTCGATCTCTACAACCGGGCGCGGGCCGCGCCGATGGCCGCTCTCTCGGTCGGTGGGGCCTCGGGTTGTCTGCTTCAGGTCGAGGGCGGCCCGAACATGACGATGCGGCAGGTCGCCGATGTCGCCGATGCCTTCACCGACGGGCTTTCCGATGATGCCCAGGTCATCTTCGGTGCACGCGTCACGCCCGAACTCGGGGATCGAATGCGTGTCGTCGCCGTGGTCAGCGGATTGCCCCGCGGCTCGGCGGACGGGCTTCACTGATCCGCGTTCTCTGCGGTCACGGGTTCTGGAATGACGAGGTCGGACTCGGGCACTTCCCAATCGACCTCAGCCCCTTGAATCGATGAGGTCGAGTCACCGACGACATCCTCTTCGGACCTCCAGCCGGTCTCCTCCCAATCGTCATCCTCGGGCTCTCCTTGAGATGCCTCATCTCGGGTTCGGGCGAGGGTCAACCAATCGGAGAGGCTGCCGATGCGCCACCAGTGAATCCACATCATGGTGCCCGCGGTGATCAGGTGGCCAATGCCGACCGACCCCGACAGCCCGTAGTCGAAAATGCCACCCGATAGGCGTGAGCCGAGCACGGCGATCATGGCGATCGAACCCGCATAGGCCATGCCGAAGGCGAGCCCCCAGAAGATCGCGTTGTCCCGGGTGAACAGGTTGAGCCCTCGGTCGTGGGTATCCTTGGCCAAGGTCCAGATCGCCGCGACCACGGTCAGAAGCATCAGAATGAGTTCCTCGATGACCACACCGAGGCCCCATGATCCTCCGGTGAACCGACGCAGTGCACTGAGCAGGTGCCATGTGACGAAGAGTTGGACGAGCAATCCCCAGGTGAATCCGAAGGCGGCGGTGTCCGAACGACGGCCATCGATGGCGCGGCGCTCCGCGGTTTGGCGCAGCAAGAGGAATTGCACTCCGGCGGCAAAGACGGTGAAGAGACTCATTTTTCCGATCTCGAGCCAAGAGAGCGACCGATCCTTCTCGTAGCCGATGATGAGCAGCCAATAGGCGAGGGCAGCGAACCCTGCGATGATCAGGATGTGGGTGGTCGCCGAGGCCGCAAGCCGCCCTTCTCGGTCGGTGGATTCCATGCGGGCTGCACGGGCTTCGACCGGGATGCGCAGGCTGTTCGCCATCGCTCGCCCCTGCATATAGGACCAGACGACGAACATCCCAGCGATGGCCAATGCCCAATACTCGACCTGACTCGCCCCCGGTCCGGTGAGGAACCACGAGATGACCATGAACGGCAGTGCGCCCAACGAGAGCGGTGCGAGCCAAGAGGCGAGCACGCGGACAGGATAGAGTTTCATCCGCTCGCCGAATGATGCACCCTCGGGAGCGGCCTGGACATGGCTGAATCGGTGGACCAGGGAGTGGGTGTTGAACCAACCAGTCAATGCGTAGCCGATGGCCAAACCGATGTATCCAGCGACGCCAAACGCGAGCAAGGATTCCTCGGCTGAGACGCGGTAGAGGATGAGTCCCGTGATGCCAATCAGCACGATATGGGGCAATGTCGAGATGTCGAGCAGATTGCGCAAGAGGTCACCGAGCGTCGGTGGACTATCGTCACGCTCGGCATCCATGCCCGCGCCAACGGGCGAGTCCTGTTAAGGCCGACGACTGTCGGCTGCCCATGGCGAAGCGATTGACCAAGGCGCTTCGCGCCAAGCGTCGTTGGGTCGGTCTGTCGATTTCTGGTCTGCAGACGAGATCCGATGTCGAGGACCATCTCCGATCGATTGAACCGACCGATGATTGGCGTCTGATGGATTTCAAGGAGGACAAAGCCATCCTTCGCATCCTGCTGAAGGATGAGATAGATTGGCGGGCTGCACTCGCCGATTCTGCCGCCCCGATTCAGTCTGTGACGATGTCGGGCAAGATTCGACTCGTCAGAGAACGACTCGGACTCCCAAAGCCCCAGCGCCGCTGATTATAGAATTAATCGGCGGGACTTAGGCGGGCGGTCATTGGCTCATCTTGATGTGCTCGCGACGGCTCGGCAGGGCATGGCCGGCGGTGGAGATGTGGAGAGCGTTCCCGCGTGGGACATGGCCGTGCTCGTCGGCGCTGCCCTGATGCTGTCGACCTTCGTCATCGTCACCTGGACCCAACCAGTGACCCACGCTGTCACCGAGCCGACAGAAATCTTGACCCTCCACACCGGCGTTGCCGATGCGTCGATCACACTGACGGCAGCCCACGATATGTCCTGTACTGAAGCCGACCCCTGCGCTGCCTTGCTGGTCTATGTTGTGCCTGCGGGAGAGGACATCGACAGCGTGACCCCCATCGAGCTGCTCGATGCCGGCCATGGTCAATCCAACGAGATCAGTTTGAACCAACCCCTCGAGCAGGGCGAGTATCATCTCTACTTGGACGGTGAAGGAGAATATGCTTTCGAAGTGACGATCAGTCGTGCGATTCCACACGAATACACACCCGCCTTGATCGGGGCTTTGCTCCTGGTCTGGGGCATCTGGCGCAAGCAACAAGAAGACCACGATTGAGTCGAGCTTACCACGATTGAGTCGGCTTCATTCCCGCGCGCCCGCGTGAGAGGTCAAGGTGGAGACGGCTTCTCGCGTGATCTCGACGAGCAGAGGATGAACCTCGAGCAGACTCGCCATCGACGCGTGAAGCATTGGGCTCAGGGTATCGGCATCCATCTCGAAGAGGTCGGCCCAGCCCGCGGTCGGCACATCGGCGTCCGGCCCCCATCGATTGATTCCGATTCCGAGCACGACCCGAACTTGATCACCTTGTGTGCGTCCTTCTGCCAGGATACCACCCAATTTCGACTCGTTGAGCCAAACATCGTTCGGATGCTCAAGGCGCAATCCGATGTCGGCCAACGCCGCGATATGTGGCCATCCATGGCTTGGCAATGGGAGGTGGAGTGCACAGGAAAACGCATCGAGAACCGCGATACCTGCAGCCAATTGAAGGTGTTCAGCACCCCCTCCTATAGAATCAGGAGGGAGATTCCAGGTGCCCATGAACCCGCCGGGCGAGTCGACCCAATGCCGTCCATGCTGCCCTTTGCCCCCCGGTTGGCTCTCGGTCCGGAGCAGGCTGCCGATGCCGAGATCCGCGTCGAGCATGGTCACATTGGTCGAGTCACAGACCTTCAGGATCTCCTGGGGGGCCAGTTCGAATGGCCGCCAGCAGGCGATGACGCTGAGGCGCTCATCGCCGAGCACAGTCTCACGCTGAATTCGGGTCGCCCATCCCGCACGACGCCAGGCGCTCGGTATTCCATCCCCCATGCGGTTCGAACTGTGGAGTAGCAGGACGATGCCTCCCGGTCGTAATAGGGACGGGTTCTCAGTGAGATGCTGCAACAATTGCCCACTCTCATCGTGACCGATCAGGGCAGCATCCTCCAAGGGACCCAACTGGGCCTCTGTGGGCTCGAGATAGGGCAGATTCCAGGCGATGACGTCCGCACCGGTCGATGGGTTCCAATCGCCAGCTTCCCCTGGGCCACCCTCCCGAATGGACAGACTGGCCTCGAAACCGTGGTCGGCGGCATTTCCGCGGCTGGCGGCGACTGCGAGAGGATGGACGTCACACGAACTCACGCGCCATCCTCGAATCGCTGCGGAGATCGAAATCGCCCCACTTCCGCAGCCGATTTCAAACAGGTGTCTGCCGCGACCCGGTCCAAGCCCGGCGAGGACCCGGTCGAGCAGGGCACTGTCCTCGCGGGGCGGATAGACCGTGGCCGGGATGAGAAGGCTCAATGCGGGCAGGCCGTAGGCCTGCCATGCCACACGAAGGGCTTCACCTTGGGTAATCTCGATCTCTCTGTCAACAGTCGACATCGCCTCACCCCCCCGCTTCGATTCCCCGGTTCGGCGCCCATGCGAAGAAGATTCTCCAAACCTTTATGTCGAATCCAGAACAGGACGGGATGGAGCCCACCCTCCCCGGAATGGGCGATTATCCAGCCTGCGTCACGCTCCAGTCGTAGGCGTAAGGCTTTTGAACACCCCCACGGTCCGCGGGTGGCCCAGAGACATCCATGGGCCTGTAGCTTAGTCAGGTAGAGCGTCCGGCTTTTAACCGGATGGCCAAGGGTTCGAATCCCTTCAGGCCCGCTCTCTGGCCTAAGAAACAGGCTCGTGGTGTGTCGAAGGGAAAACCGGGGGGTCGAGTTTTTGGTCGTAAAGAGTTCAACGAAGAAGCGTCTGATTGAGTTGGGAGTTCCAGAGGAACATGCCCACAAACTTGCAGACGATGCCAACATGGATGCCATTAAGCAGATGAGCGTCGATGATGTCGCAAAGAAAATCGGGGTCGAGAAGGATACCCCCGAATTGGAATCCGTGATGAACATCATCCGGGAACAGGGCACGCGCAAGCGAACCCGCTCCCGTCGTGTCACCATCTCGCAGAAGGCGATCGATGATGACGACATCCCGACCGGTGAGGACCGCTTCAACACCCTCAACCACCACCTCGTGCCGCACCACGAACTCGTGCCTGCGGAAGAGGAGGAAGGCACACTCGCACCATGGGGGCTGAGAATGGCTGACATCAGTGGTGAAGGCAACCGCCTCGCCAAGGAACTCCTGCCGAAGATTCTCATCACCGACCCTGCGGTCCAGGTCATCAAGGAGATGGCCGAACTCAAGGATGACGAATTGCCCGCTGGCTGGCTCACCAACCGTGTGGTCCGCGTCATCCGCTACAGCCGGTCCGCCGGTACATCAACCGCCTATCGCCTCATTGTGGAGGGCAACTGAACGGAGTGATTAATCATGAAGGAAATCATCGAGAGCTACTTCAGAGAACGCAGCCTGGTCAACCACCAGCTCGCCTCGTACAACGACTGCATCCCGACCGCCGACTCTCAGGAGTCGCGATTCGAGAAGATCGTCCGCAACATCCGCATCGGCACAGATGACCTCATCGAAGACGATGAGGGTGGCATCATCAAACTCGACGTGCTCGACCACGAGATTCAGGTCCGCATGAAGAACATGACACTCGGCCCGCCGACCATCCGCGAGGCCAATGGCGCGGAGCACCCCTCCCTGCCCCTCGAGTGCCGTCTGCGCAAGCTGACCTACATGTCGCCTGTCTATCTCGACTTCACCATCCACCGAGACGACCTGCCTCAGCCGATCATCGAGGACAAGGTCCAGATTGGAAGCGTTCCGATCATGGTCCGGTCCCGCCGGTGCAATCTGCACCCGGCTCACATCGACGCCAACCGCAACCTCTCGCCCGAACAGAGCGAAGAGGACAAGGAGCACTACCACCACCTTCTCGCCGGCAAAGGCGAGGACCCCCACGACCCCGGTGGCTACTTCATCATCAACGGTACCGAGCGCGTTCTCATCTCGATGGAGGACCTCGCGCCCAACCGTGTCACGGTCGAGATGAACAAGCGATACGCACGCAAGACTGAGGTCGCGAAGATCTTCAGTCAGCGCGACGGCGTCCGCAAGCCTCTCACCGTCGAGAAGCGCAAGGATGGCATGCTGATGGTCAAGATCAGCAGCGCCGGAACCACGGCGATTCCCGTCGTGCTGCTCATGCGCGCCCTCGGCATCGACAACGACCAGGAAATCTTCCAGGCGATCGCCGGCCCGACGGAGACGTTCAAGTACATCGTCGCCAACCTCAACGAGGTCAAGGACAACGATGAGTACAACGTCGAAACCCAAGAAGAATCAATGCAGTGGCTCGAGAAGAAGTTCGCCGCTGGACAGCAGAAAGAATACCGAGAGCAGCGCATCACCAACCTGCTCGACAAGGAACTCCTGCCCCACCTCGGCAGCCTCGAGGACAACCGCAACAAGAAGGCCATCTTCCTCGGCCGAATCGTCCGCCAAGTTCTCGAGATGGCCATCAACAACAAGCAGCCCAACGACAAGGACCACTACGCGAACAAGCGCGTCCGCCTCGCGGGCGACCTCATCGAGGACCTCTTCCGTGTCAGCCTGCAACAACTCGCGCGCGACCTGAAGTACCAACTCGAGCGCCACCACAACCGCAAGCGAGATCTCAAGATCACGTCCTGCCTTCGCCCCGACGTCCTGACCTCCAAGGTCATGCACGCCCTTGCGACCGGCAACTGGGTTGGTGGACGCAGCGGTGTCAGCCAGCTGCTCGATCGCACGACCTTCTTGGCCGCGCTCTCCCACATGCGCCGTGTCACCAGTCCGCTGGTGCGCAGCCAACCCCACTTCGAAGCCCGTGACCTTCACCCGACCCAATGGGGACGATTGTGCCCCAACGAGACCCCTGAGGGTCAGAACTGTGGCCTGGTGAAGAACGCCGCTCAGATGATCGACATCTCCGAAGCCGTCAATGAAGACGATGTCAAGGCCCTGCTCGCCGAGGCCGATGTCGACCCCCGCCCAGCCGGCTGGGCAGAGGGTGCTCGCGTTCACGTGAACGGCGACATCTTCGGTCTGCACATGAATCCGCACAAGTTGGTGGAGCACTTCAAGCGCCGTCGCCGAAGCGGACGCATCCGCTCCGAGGTCAGCATCCGACACGATGCACTCAACCGTGACATCTTCATCAACACCGACAAGGGTCGCATCCTGCGCCCGCTGCTCGTCCTCGACGGTGGCAGTCTGGTCCTCTCGAAGGAAATCATCGACAACCTCCGCGAGCGCACGATTACGTTCAAGGATCTGGTCAACGAAGGCGTCGTCGAATGGGTCGACGCTGAAGAGGAGGAGGACCTGTTGGTCGCCCCTCGTCCGTTCGACCTGCCGATGGTGAGCCCACGACATGAGCGCCCGATCAATCCGGCGAAGGTCGAGTGGATCAACCTCGGTGAGGAAGGCATTTCACACGCCAAACTCAAGGTCGAGGTCGCCCTACCCAACGGCAAGAAGGTCAGCGAGACATTCAAGGTCGCGTTGAACTACTTCCAAGAAGACCTCGACAAGAAGCGCCGCAAGGAGAAGAAGACCGGCGACGTTCTCATCTATACCCACGTCGAGATCGACCCGCAACTGATTCTCGGTGTCTGTGCATCTCTGGTTCCCTACCCCGAGCACAACTCGACGCCCCGGGTCACCGGTGGTACGGCGATGGTCAAGCAGTCCCTCGGTCTGCCCAGCGCCAACAACCGTATGCGTCCCGATACCCGGCAGCACGTTTTGCACCACACACAGAACTCGATGGTCGGGACGCGCGCCATGGGCGCGACCAAGTTCCTCAAGCGCCCCGCAGGGCAGAACTTCGTGGTCGCGATTCTCAGCCACCACGGCTACAACATGCAGGACGCCGTCATCATGAACAAGGCGAGCGTCGATCGTGCCCTCGGCCGTTCGACCTTCGTCCGCACCTACAATGCAGAACGCAAGCGCTTCCCCGGCGGTCAGGTCGATGAGATCGAGATCCCCGGCACCGGCCTCGACGAGGTCAAAGGCCTGAAGGCACCCGAATCGTACTCCCACCTGGAGGACGATGGTCTGCCGACACCCGAGACCGAACTCAGCAGCAAGCCCCAAGACCGCGACCGCGTGCCTCAGGTATTGGTCGGCAAGACCAGCCCACCGCGCTTCCTCGAAGAGACCCACGGTGCCTTCCTGCAAGCCCAGGAACGCCGCGAGTCGAGCATGAACGTGCGCCACGGAGAGGGCGGCTTTGTCGACAATGTGTTCGTCACAGAGTCCTTGGACTCCGGCCGCCTCGTGCGAACGACGCTGCGCTCAAACCGCATCCCTGAACTCGGCGACAAGTTCGCCAGCCGTCACGGACAGAAGGGTGTCATCGGTCGTCTGGTCGACGGCGAAGACATGCCCTTCACCGTCGACGGTGTCGTGCCCGACCTGCTCATCAACCCGCACGCGATTCCCTCGCGCATGACCGTGGCACACATCCTCGAGATGATCGGTGGCAAGGTCGGTTCGATGGAGGGCCGTCTCATCGACGGTACCGCATTCAGTGGCGAGAAGGAGGACAGCCTCCGCGAAGGTCTGCTCCGCAACGGATTCGCCCACACCGGCCGTGAATCGATGGTCAGCGGAGAGACCGGCGAGCAATTCCCCGCCCAGATTTTCGTCGGCGTCATCTACTACCAGAAGCTGCACCACATGGTCAGCGGCAAGATCCACGCCCGCAGCCGCGGTCGCGTGCAGATTCTGACCCGCCAACCGACCGAGGGACGCGCCCGCCAGGGTGGCCTGCGATTCGGTGAGATGGAGCGCGACTGCCTGATCGCCCACGGTGCCTCGATGGTCATCAAGGACCGATTGATCGACGAGTCCGACGTTTGGGAACTCTACGTCTGTGCGGAGAGTGGCCACGTCGCCTTCTGGGATTGGCGCAAGCGCTGCTACGTCAGTCCGATCCACGGGGACAAGGCCGAGGTCTTCCCCATCTCGACATCGTATGCATTCAAGCTACTCCTGGATGAGATGAAATCACTTGGAGTGGCCATGAGACTCGAACTGGAGGACCGCAGATGAACAACAGAGACGTCGCAACCATCCCGAAGCGCATCGCTTCAATCAAGTTCAGCCTGATGGACCCCAATGAAATCCGCAAGATGTCCGCCGTCGAGGTCAAGACTGCGGACACCTACAAGGACGACGGTCACGCCTTCCGCCAGGGTCTGATGGACTCCCGCATGGGTGTCATCGAACCCGGTGTGCGCTGTGAGACCTGTGGAAACAAGCACGACAAGTGCCCCTCCCACTTCGGTCACATCCAGCTCGAACTGCCGGTCGTCCACATCGGATTCACCAACCTGCTGAAGACCTCGCTCAAATCCACTTGCAACACCTGCAGTCGCATCCTGCTCCTCGAGCAGGAGGGCAGTCACCCGACCGACCCCGCACTGTCCGAGCAGGACTACTACCGCAACCGTGTCAACGATGTCATCCAGAAGCACGGTGTCGGTTCGACCGAATTCAGCAAGATGATCAAGGAGATCGAGAAGATTTGCATCCACAAGCAGCGTGGTGTCTGTATGCACTGCGGTGCAGAACAGGGCAAGATCGTCCTCGACAAGCCGACCACATTCAAGGAGAAGAAGGCCGACAAGGGAGAGCACAAACTCAACGCCCGCGACATCCGCGAGTGGCTCGAGCGCATCCCCGACGAAGACCTGCTCTTCATCGGCATGGACGGTCAGTCCAGCCGCCCCGAATGGGTCATCATGCGCGTGCTTCCCGTGCCGCCGATCACCGTCCGCCCTTCGATCACCCTGGACAGCGGTGACCGGAGTGAGGATGACCTGACTCACAAACTCGTCGACGTGCTGCGCATCAACCAGCGGCTGCGCGAGAACCGTGACGCGGGTGCACCCCAACTCATCGTTGAGGACCTGTGGGAACTCCTGCAGTACCACATCACGACCTACTTCGACAACCAGACCGCGGGCATCCCGCCCGCGCGACACCGCTCCGGCCGCCCGCTCAAGACGCTGACACAGCGCCTCAAGGGCAAGGAGGGCCGCTTCCGCAGCAACCTCTCCGGAAAGCGTGTCAACTTCTGTGCGCGAACCGTCATCAGTCCCGACCCGAATCTCGACATCAACGCCGTCGGCGTGCCCGTCCAGTCGGCGAAGGAATTGACGGTCCCCATCCGGGTCACCGGACGAAACCGAGAACAGCTTCGCCAGATGGTTCTGCGCGGCCCCGACGTCCACCCCGGTGTGAACTACATCGTGCGCGGCGACAACCTGCGAGTGCGCATCACTGACCGAACCAAGTTCATGTGGTCCGGCTTCCGCTGCCACAACCCCGAGTGTCACTCCGGCGATGTCGAGCGCGATGAGCCCTATCCCGGCCTGCGCCCCGACCTCAACGAGGTGCTCTCAGCCCCGAACTTCTTGCCCGGCATGGAGATCGTCAGCGAGGTCAAGCGCCTGGCCGACGGTTCGACACTCGACAGTTGGGTCACCGACCTCAAGTCGACGATTGCCAACCTTCGTGGCGAGGACAACAAGGGTAGTCAACTCGAATATGGAGACCCGCGCGCGGTCATTCACCAGCGTTGGATCCACGAGCGTGAAAACCCCGGCACCGCCTTCCCCGAAGAACTCCAAGTTCGCTGCCCTCACTGTGGCAGTCCGGAGATCGATGAGGGCATCCGCACGAATGTCGAGGACCGACTCGCGACCGTCGACCTCGAGAACAACCCGAAGCCCGGCATGATTGTCGAGCGTCACCTGATCAATGGTGATGTCGCGATCTTCAACCGACAGCCTTCGCTTCACCGCATGTCGATGATGGTCCACGAGGTCCGAGTGATGGAAGGCAAGACCTTCCGATTCAATCTGGCCGTCTGCACCCCGTACAACGCGGACTTCGACGGTGACGAGATGAACCTCCACGTGATTCAGAGTGAGGAGGCACGCGCCGAGGCCAAGATTCTCATGCGCGTGCAGGAGCACATCATCACACCCCGCTACGGCGGCTCGGTGATCGGTGGCATCCACGACCACATCTCTGGCGCCTACCTGCTGAGCCACAACAATCGCTTCGTCCCCAAGACGATCGCAATCGATGTCCTCGGACAGATCGGATGGTCGGGGGAACTCCCCGATGAGAAGGTCGTCGACGGCGTCGCTGGCTACGCAGGTCTCGACCTGTTCAGCCTGATCGTCCCCGGCGGCTTCAAGCTGAGTTATACCAGCCGCAGCCAGGACGCTGTCGTCATCGAAGATGGCCAAGTTCTGTCGGGCACACTCGACAAGCGCGCCATCGGTGCGGAGGATGGACGCCTGCTCGATGCGGTTGTCCAAACCCACGGCAACGACATCGGTGCGAAGTTCATCAATCAGATGACCAAGCTGACCATCGGCATCTGCACAGCGATGGGATTCACCACCGGCATCGACGATGAGGATCTTCCCGAAGATGCTCGAAATCTGATCACCCTGCGCAACCAGGAAGCCAGTCAGAACGTGGATGACGAACTCGAGAAGTTCGGCACCGACGGTCGCAAGTACGAGTCCCGACCCGGCCGCACGCCGCTCGAGACACTCGAAGAAAACATCCTGCAGATTCTCGACCAGTGCAAGGCCGAGACCGGCAACATTGCGAAGGAACACCTCGCCGACGACAACCCTGCGGTCATGATGGCCGTGTCCGGTGCCCGCGGTTCGATGGACAACCTCGCCATGATGGCCGGTTCAATCGGTCAGCCAAAGGTGCGTGGAAAGCGCCTCGAACGTGGCTACAGTGAGCGAGTTCTCTCCCACTTCCGCCGTGGTGCGAAAGGTGCGAAAGAGAAGGGCTTCGTCGCCTCTTCTTTCAAGCGCGGCCTCGAACCGACCGAGTTCTTCATGCTGTCCGTGTCCGGCCGCGAATCGCTGGTCGACACCGCGGTTCGAACGAGCAAGTCCGGTTACATGCAGCGACGTCTGATCAATGCGATGGACGACCTGAAGGTGTGGAAGGATGGCCAGCACTCCGTGCGCAACACGGCCAATCGCATCATCCAGTTCAAGTACGGCGAGGATGGGATTGACCCCTGCCGCTCGCTGAAGGGAGCACCTGTCAACGTGGATGCGATTCTCGATGACGTTCTTGGAGGTGGCAAGTGATGGTTGTGAAGTCTGCGACAAAGAAGAAGCTCATGGACATGGGCGTGCCCGAAGAGTACGCCCACCAACTCGCCGATGACCGCAAGTGGGACGATGTGAAGATCCTCACCCCCGGTGAGATCGCCCAAATCTGCGGTCTGGCATCCGATGAGTCGACCGCATTGCACCAGCGCTTGGCCGCCTTTGGCAAGACGGGCAAAGATGCGTCGAGTTCCGCGACGACCACCGTCGTGCGCCGCCGCGTCGCCCGCCGACGAACCGCCAAGCAGCAACTCGCGCTGCAGGATTACGATGTCGACGGCAAGTTCGAGCAGCTCAACCGTGACCTCGAAGCCGAAGACCCGATCTACGTCGCCCTCGAGAAGGCGGCCGTTGCCTCTGATACCAACATCACCCCGAGTCTGCTGCAGGACCTCTCCGAGTCGATCCGCAACCGTGGAAAGGCCAAGTTGACGGCGCCCCAAGCGAAGAAAATCATGGCCAACACGGCCGACCAGTTGGCGCGCGCCCGCGTCGACCCATTCGAAGCGGTTGGCATCGTCACCGCACAGTCGATCGGTGAACCGGGCACGCAGATGACCATGCGCACCTTCCACTACGCCGGTGTGGCGACGGTCAACGTGACTCAAGGTCTGCCCCGCATCATCGAAATCGTCGACGCGCGCAAGGTCCCCAATACCCCGACGATGAACATCTACGTCGAGGAGAACGACCTCAAGGGCAAGCCGCTCGCCTCCAATGAGGCTGAGGTGCAGAAGCTCGCTGCGTCACTCGAAACGACCACCACACAGGACATTTCAGACATCGATGTCGAGGTCGCACAGCGATACATCACACTGCTGCTCAAGCCCTCGCACCTGAAACTGAAAAACATGACCGGTGCCGAGGTGCGCGACAAACTATCCCGCGCCCTCAAGCTCTTCATCGTCGTCGATGAGGGCTCGGATGCCAAGCCCAAGCGCCTGCGCATCGTGCCCGGTGTCATCAAGGAAGATGATCTCGCGGACATTGCGACCAATCCCCCGACCTATACCGAACTCCTCCAACTCGAGGAGAAGATCAAGGCCCTGCGCCTCAAGGGAGTGCCCAACATCGAGCGCGCCAATGTGCAGAAGGATCGCGATGGCGAGTTCTACATCTCGACGATCGGTTCGAACCTCGCGAAGGTCTCTGATTTCGCCGGTGTTGACCGCAGTCGCACCTACACGAACAACATCATGGAAATCCATGCCTACCTTGGCATCGAAGCGGCACGCCAGGCGGTCATCAACGAGTTGATCCTCACCCTGGAAGGCGCTCGACTCGACGTCGATGTGCGACATCTTCTGATGGTCGCCGATGTCATGACCAGCGAAGGAGAAGTCCGCGCCATCGGTCGGCACGGTGTCTCTGGAACCAAGCACAGTATCCTCGCCCGAGCTGGGTTCGAGGTGACGGTGAATCACCTGCTCAAGGCCGGCGTGATCGGCGAGCGAGACCACCTTGCGGGCGTTGCAGAAAACATCATTGTCGGGCAACCGATTGCATTGGGAACGGGCAGCGTCGAGCTGTTCTACATCCCGAACGATTGAACATCAGCATCAACCATGAGAAGCAATAGTGGAGAATGGAGGAGACAGAATGGACCTGAGTCGACAATTGAAGACCGCCAACCAAACAGGGGAACTGACCTATGGTCAGAACCAAGCATCGGATGCGTGCGCGAACGGGGTGGCCAAATTGGTCATCTTCGCTGCGAATTGCCCGCAGTCCTTCATCGATGGGCTCCGTGCCCGACACCCCGATGTGCCGATGCACCGCACCGAACTCGTCAACCGCGAGCTCGGCGCAGCCAGTGGCAAGCCCTTCCCGGTCAGCACCGTCTGTGTGCTGAGCGAAGGTGGCAGCGAGATTCTGAGTTTGCGCCCGAACCTGGATTGAGCCCGCTCTAACCGGTGCCTATGGCACCGCCTGACGCGGAGTGTTCAAGGGTCGAGCGGCAGCCGTCTCGGCTGCATGGAGGCGCTGATTCGTGATCTGCTCACGCAGTTGGGCGCCACATTGGCCGATGCCCCACCACATGCGCCCTGCCCTGGCATGACCCTGCTCGGCACCGTCCAGACACCACCATCGACTCGCAGTGGCCCTCAAATCGCCACAGGGACTCACGTCTGGCATGCTTACGACGGCTGGTCTCCTCTCGATGAACTCGAAATCGAGCGCTGGTTGGTCGATGCACCGACCGGTGCACACTGGTTGCTCAGTGAGAGGCGGTTGCGCATCGAAAAGAAGGCGGTCCGCTCCGGTGTCACCTACGACATCTGGGGCCCCGATCGATTCGCTGAATGGCTCGGCCAAGCCGTCCTCAACGGTGACCTCAACGCGACGGTCCCGACCCACATCGTCGACGCTGTCGTCGAGGAAGAGACCGAACGCGCGCCCGTTCAGGTATTCGATGGACCCGTGGCACTGCGGCCGAGCATCGAACTTCACCAGGTTCTCGACCGGCATGGACTTCGCGCAGCTGAGGCCCGCCCGGTCCTCCTGTGTGGTAGAATATGGTCGGTCCAAGGCATTCTCCGCGGGCCCGAAGATGCTGCAGAGCGTCAGCAATGGCAATTGCTGGAAGACCCATTCACGAGCGAAATCGATCACTTGGGTTCGGCAGAATCCCTCGATTTCATTCCGAGCCTTGCCCGGATTGAACCGCCGGTTTGGCTGGAGGAAGCCGAGATCGCGCCCCAACTCGCCACGATGTGTGAGGAGCGCCGGCACTATACTGTCACCGAATCGAGTGGTGCAAGCCAAGTGCAAGGCAGCGTGCTCCACTGGTGGAAATTGGATCCCTCGAGTGCCGAGATGACGCCGAGACTGGCGCTTCTCCCCGCCTGGCAGGTGAGGATTCCTGACAGAGGGGTCGCGTTGGTGCACGGCCTGACAGGCCAATTACTCCCAATGCCCTGATTCTCAGGTCAGGACTTCGTCGAGTCGGTCTTGTTCGACCGCTCTGCGCAATTCCATCGCGATGCGACGTCCGCTGCTGACCGGCTTGCGCCAGGTTGCATTCCCGTAGGGGTGGCCCACACTGACGTGGACATTGGTGCCGCCACCGAGTCGAGGTGCGACATCGTAGATGTGGTACTCCATGTCCTTGTCGATGCAGGTTTGGAGGCAGAAGGGACCGATGATGCCGGGGTCGTAATGCTCCTTGCTCGCCGTGATGAATTTCTCACCGAGTTCGAAGGCGGTCTCCAATAGAGATTCACGAATCGTCGCCGTGTTGTGTCCGACGACGGTCATCTCGGGAATTTGCTGGTGTGCAGGCATGGTCATCTGCTGCGGTGCGGGCAGGCGAACGTGTCCATCGAGGGATGACTCGAATCGCCAATCGACACCGAGCAATTCCAACTTGGGCATGTCCTCTTCGAGGGGGCTGTAAAAGAAATTCAGGTTGAAGACCGGGCCGATGACGTAGCGCTCGATGCGGGCGCCGTCCAAACTGGCCTGGTCGATCACACCCTCCTTGAGCAGAATGGCGGCCTTTTCCTGATATTCAGCATGCGAGGCGCAGGTGAAGAATCCGCGCTCCAACTTCTTCTGGGCGTGGTGGAGTTTGACGATGACCAAACAATCGATGTCTTCGGGGTTGGCGATGGCTTCGGGATAGGGCAGACCTGCCTGTTCGAGAATCCAGTAGTAATCCTGCTCCTCGGTGCGCTCCTCCATGCGGAGCATGTTGCGGCTGCCGAACATCGGGACGCGGAAATCATTCTCGATCGATGCCATCGGTGAATAGGATGTAAAGGATCGGTTCGGGATATAGACGACGTTACGGTCACGCATCTGCTGTTGAAAGTCGGGTGCCATCACATCGTTGAAGGAATCGAGAACAATCGCCTTGTCAACCATGCCGCGGGTCACACGCCCCGCGCTGTTGCGTTGGGTGCGAAAGTAATCAGCGTAGGTTTTTTCACGACCTTTCTGGCAGTAGGCGACCGTTGGAAAGCCCTCTTCGATGGCGCCGTCACAGATGTCGAGCGCACTGTGACTCGCCGTCATGCCAATCCTCAGCTTGAGGCGATCGTACTCTTCCAGGATGCCCTGGATGTCCGATGCACCGATCATGGAATCAACCGCCGCGCTGAAGGGCCATCAATTCCTCGGTGGACAAGGTCTCGCCAGCCATGAGCTTGGACATCAGGTCCTGGACCCCGACTCGGGCGGGTGGGCCGCCCGGCGTGCCGGTCTCGATGCCGGACGCCTTGTTGCGCTGTGCCCGGAGGATATCCTGAATTGAGTGAAGGCAACGCAGGCTGACGATGTAGGATTGGTGGGCGGCGTCGGCCTCTCGCTTGGCGCGGCGGACCAGTGCCTGACTGGAGTCGGCCTGTTCGCGCAGCCGATCGACCTCTTCGCTCAACTTGAGCATCAAGTCGTGGGCTTCCTGTGCGGATTCCGCAGCCTCAGTGACCTCCTGATGGGCCACTTCCTGGTCGTCGATGGCGATGCGCAGCACGCCACGAGCATCCTTGAGTTCGACATTGGAGTCTTCTGCAGCTTTCATGTCACGAATCTGCTTCTTGATGTTCTTCATCTTCTCCATGACCTTCTTCTCGTTCTTGCCGGTATGCATCCCTCGCTCATACTCGCTGTCAAGTCTCTCGAACAAACGCTGTAGCGTCGCCGGTGTCTCTTTGCGCTCGCGACGGCCGCGGCGTTCGCCGGGCATCGGACGCGGTTCCTCGGTCTCACCGGACAGTTCTCGGAGGGTTTCCTTGGCGGATCGAACCTCGTCGTTCTTCGTGGCGCGGACGCCCTTGGCTTCCTTGACGGCGAGATTCGCCTCGTCACGGATCGCCTTCTGGCGTTGAACTTCAGAAATCAGTTCCCTGACCTGGCTGTTGAAGGAGTTCCGGGTGCCCAGATGTTCGCGGGTTTTGCCGTTCCATTCATCGCGAACATTTCGGCTGTCGGTCGCCTTTCGGTCGACGTTCTTGCGCATGTCTTCGAGCACAGGTTTGAGATCGTTCATCGCAATCACCGATTCGGCCTGACAAGGTCGGGCCTGCAGTCAGCCCGGCCCACATGGGGGCGCCATATAACCGCTGCTCTATGTGACAGCGCCCCCATAGGGGGCGTAAGCCATTATCCTCCACCATTCCAAGAGAACGATTAAACCCCGTCCACGAAGCGTTGGAACCGATTCACATGTTCATAGATGGAATGCCCGGAATGGACCGCGTGCTCGCCAGCGACGCCAATGCACCTTACCTCACCCTGCTCACCGGGCCACCGGGTTCGATGAAATCCTCCTTCGCCCTGTCGATGGTGGCCAATCATCTCAGACACTCTGGCGGGTTCGGACTCTACTGCACGGTCGAGGAGACCGTCGACAGTTTGCTGCGCGCCTCGCAATCACTCGGCCTTGAACTCCCGCACAATTTGCAAATCACAGATTTCACCGAATTGCGCAAAGAGAACGAGGCGATGGATTACCTGAAGTTCACGCGCAAGATGATCGAGCATTTCAAGCGGGAGCGGGGCGATGCGTTCTCGGTCTTCGTGCTCGATTCTCTCGGGGCCATTTACAGTTTGACCAAGGTCGACGAAGAGATGCGAAAACGCATGTTTGGTTTCTTCGATTTCCTGCGCAGCCAGAATCTGCACACATTCATCATCACAGAGCGTCAGGCCGGAGAGCATGCCGAATTGGAAGGCAATGAGGGATTCCTCGCAGACGCCATCCTCAATCTGGGCCTCGACCGCAGAAATGGACAGATCGTCCGCACCATGCAGGTGGAGAAGATGCGTCACGTTCGCCATTCGATGGAGAAGCAGGCGATGGAGGTCACCGATGGTGGCATCTCACTGCTCGGTCCGCTGTTTGACTAGACCAGATCGACGAGCCGGCCAGCGGCATCGGCGAGGGCTGCCCGAGATGCGCCCAGATTCCCATCCGTTGAGATACGCATCAGAATGGAGTGAACCGCATCGATGCGATGGGAGAGCAAGGTAGCCTCATCGCCGCGAACCGTCATCCGCATCGGCGAGCCCACCTTGGCCTGCAAGGTGCTCCACTGGGCGGTCGCATCCGCAAGATCAGAATCCGCGGGTGCGTAATCCATGGGGAGGGCATCCTCTCCGATGATGACCACCCAATCGACACCATCTGGACTGGCGAGGTCTGCCAGCAACCGTCCGCGCATGTTGGACCGAGCCAAGCGGCAGGGCATCATTGTGACGCTCAAAGCGGGCCGAGCATGAGCCAGCCATCGAGGCCACGATAGAAGCCCTTCAGTGAACCCCGCGGGCGAAGGCCACGCCGTTCGTACATACCCAAGGCGATCTCGTTGTCATGCCGAACCTCGAGCTGAACGACCCGCATACCCGCACCGCGCGCCGCATCGCGGAACAATGACCAGGCCAGCGTGCCATATCCATCGCCCTGAAGAGAGGTATCGACGCTGAATGCCAAGACCCGGGCGCGGTGATCGGACAGCCGCATCGACCACAGAATCCCCACCAGTTCCCCCGCATCCAAGAGAACCCAATTTCCGAAATCTGGATCGGTCGGCAGGCCGCGGAGTCTGGTCGGTTCGTAGGATTCGCCCGCCGTCTCGAGAATGAGTTGGTGGGCTTCTTCAATCCGATCCTCGGACCAGTCCTGCAGAGGCGCTCCCCGTGTCCACACGAGGTCGCCCAGAGAATCAACTCCGACGGCGTTCACGTTCGTCCGCGTTCAGGGTACGGCGCTTGCCGCGGGCCGCACCAACCTGACGTCGCCTCGGGCGGATCGATTCGCGTCCGCTCTTCTTGTCGTCCTTCTTGTCGTCGGCAAGGCCGCCGAGGCCGCCACCCTTGAGCAGGGCACTGAAATCTTCGATGGACAGGGTGCCACCACTGCTGGCGCGGGCCTTGACCTCATCGAGACGGGGTCCAATGCGTCGACCATGTCGGGGTTTGTCCGACTTCTTGCGAACCCGAAGACAAGCCTCCAAACGACCGGCTTCCCGGCGCATCTTTCTGGATTCTTTGCGCTTGGATTGAATCTCTTCGAGCATCTTGCCGATGCCATCGTTGAGTTTGCGGATCTCTTTCGGATTGGCTTTCAGGTCGGGTGTGCCATCCGACACTTCCTCGACCACGGCTTTCTTGTCATCCGTCAATTTGTCGAGCCCTTTCAATTTCTCTTCCTGGCCGCGCAACAGGTCGATGTATTCCTGATGAAGTTCGGTGCCACGCTTCTTTCGCGCGTGCATGGCTTGCAATTCGAAGAAGAAAGTGAAGAGTTTGATCTCGTGGTCTCGATTCGGCATCTTGGCGAGATCGTTTGGCACCATCACCAGTCGTCGGTAGGTCTGTTGCAGACGCTGCCCGATGACCTCCAGAGGGGGCGGCACAGCGGTGTTAATCGAATCTCGCTCGGCCCGGATGGCATCGGCCTTGCCTCGAAGGCCACGAAATTGGTTGAGAAGGGTGGTGCGCTCCTTGGAAATCCCGCGCGTCGCCTCCTGCACCGTGCGAAGGCTCTGGACGAGGGTGATCATCGCTTGGCGCTCCTCTTGAATGGCCTCCTGTTCCTGATCTTCGGCGCGAATCGAGGCACGAAGTGCACTGGCTCGCTCATCGATCTCATGGTCCGAGAGTCCTTCAAGGTCGTCGAAAAGGCCCTCTTTTGGCTTATTCTTGCGCTTGCGACGGGGCTTGTCCTCGCTCATTCCTCCTCACCCCCTGAAGTTGTAGTGGGCGCGGCAGGGAGCTCGGCATTGCGTCGACGAACACTGGAAGCACCACCGTCGACGACCTTCTTGGCCGGCCCGAGCAGGCTGTCGAAGCCATCTTTGAGAGTGGATTCCCAGTAGGCGATGGCTGAGTCGGATTGGCGAATGAGTGCGCGGGAGCGGTCGACCTGCCGCATGGCGGATTTCAGCCCTTCACGCTTTTCGATGAACTCCGCATGTTTCGGTTCATTCTTCTCCACACGTGTGAGCATCTCCGCGTGCAACTTGTCCGCTTGACGGAACAATTTCTGCATCTTCCGGCTCGCTTCGATGTATTTCGTCATCTCGGGGTTGTCCTGCCGGCGTTTTTCGAGGAATTCGTCATTCTTTGCAAGTATGGCCTTGCGCTCCGCCAACAGCCGGCGTTCATCTTTGAGCGAGAGGGCCTGTTCATCGATCTTGATCTCGAGGGCTGCGAGGGATTCCTCCAACTTCTCCTTGGCCCACTTGGGGTCGAGGTTGGTCAGGCCGCCGGCGGCTTCCATCGTTTCGCGCAAAGCGCGAACCTTAGCGAGCAATGTGTGCGCCTCGGCCTGCGCTGCATTTCGGCGCAGTTTGAGGTCGGCAACCTTGTTTGAGCCGAGATCACGGGCGAGTCGCAACTTTTCGACCTCGGGGTCGAGTTTGTCCGCCTCGTCCGAATTTCGGGTTTCGATCAGCGGCAACAATTCTGCGAGTCCCTTCCTGCGGGCGAGAATTCCACCGGCGAGTTCCTCCGGTGAAAGGGCGAGCAATTGGTCAAGGTCCATGGAGAACGCCCTGCCGAACCACGGATTGCGGATAAAGGTTCAGCGATTCCAATGCGCGAACGGAGCAAGGGTCTTCAACCGGCCATCGCCGAAGGCAAGGCATGACCGGAGGGCAACGGCCGATGCGGGTGGCCCTTCTCCTGCTGTTGCCCCTCTTCCTGCCGCTGGTCTCAGCCACTGGAGGTGGGCTGCTGATGGCGGGTGATTCCTTCACATTGGTCGGTGACCAAGAGGTCGGTCCTGGCGATGTCAACATCAGCATCGAGGTGAGAGCCTACGACCAGGCTTCGAACGGATTCATCGAGATGAGTCTCGCAGCGGGTGATGGCACGCCGTTGGCCGTTGACAACCGATCCGTTGCCCTGTCCGCAGGTCAAGGAGTGGTCGAGGAATTCGATGTTGCAAATGTGCCGATTGGCACACATAGCCTGACCCTGCGGTTGTGGGGAGATGTCGGCCTGGAATTCGAGAATAACCGGAGTGACATTCAGGTCTTTGTTCAGCGATTGGCCCCCGCCAACATCAGTCTGGAGAACGCCGCTGGTTGGGATGTCATCCCCCAGAGCGCCAATGCAACGTTGCGCGACGGCGATTCCGCTTGGATTCTCGCCGAGGTCAGCAATGCCGGGGATGTCACCTGGAGCGGGGTCGCTGAAATCGGTGGCGATTCCACGGCGGTGAATGTGACGGGATCATCGACATCTGTCGTCAATTTGAGTGTCGGACCGCTCCTGGAAGGCAGTCACCCATTCACTTTGGAATTGAGAGAAGGCAACCTCACTATAGAATCTGATTCAATCACTCTTGAGGTCGGACCTCCACCGTTGGCACGGCCCACCCTCTCCCTCACCTCGGACCGATCGAACCCCTCGCTTGGGGAGATTGTGAACTGGACCGTGTTCTTGGACAACGATGGCGAAATCTACCATGATGCACCCCTGGTCTGCACATTTCCACTTGGGATCGAAGTGCTGAATGAGTCGGTCTCAGTTCAGGCTGGAGAGAACCTCAGCCGCACCCTGACCTTCGACGTGCGCCCGGGCGAATTGGAATGCGCGACCTCTTCGACCGAGCGAATTCATGATGATTCGATTCTATCCGCTGGCCATACCTACGACATGGCGGCAGGTCACATCGTTCGCGCGGGCAGCGATGGGCTGACCGTCACCGGTGGGCCCTTCCACGTCGGGGATGCACTACCACTGGCCATTCTGGTCCACAATGGCGGCGATCTGGTTGGCGACGGCACATTACAGGCTCGAGAAGGGGCAGGAAACGGTGCCAACATGGGACTGTGGCAGGCATTGGAAAGTCGCTCCCTCGAGGTTGGAAGCAGCCTCGAATTGGGCGCGGATCACCCGACAACAACCGCGGGTGAACGCCGCATTGAATGGCGGATCACCAGTTCGAACAGCCTTGTCGCCGAAGACCTCACGGGACACCTCAACCTCTCGATTCTCCCCTCCCAGGACCTCGATGTGACGATCGAGTCCACCGGTTGGACCCTCGCAGATGGGCTCTCCGTCGAGGTAACGACATCCCTCTCGGCGGGGGAAACCCGCACAATCTTACTCGAGGCCGGCACAAAAGGCGCTGCGGGGGAGGTCATCCAAATCTCCACCGAGGTCGAACTGAGTCCTGGTCAGCGCACCCTCTCCTACGACCTCGGTCAACCTGCGGTCTCCTCCATGGCATGGGTCAGGGTCAGCCCCGTCGGCTGGTCCGCACAGGCTGATGCCGAGGACGAGACGGTGATCATCCGTCCCGACCCAACGACCTCTGTCGTGCTCGATTCGGTACAACCATCCGCGCCCAAGATGGGCAAATCCGCCGTTCTCTCCTATCGGCTGATCAACAGCGGTGGAGGCGCAACCCTTGCGGGGAGTCTGACCCTGATCGACATGGCGACCGACGAAATCCTGTGGACAGATACGGTCGATGCGGTCGAATCCGGGCAAACCGAGAACGGCGTCATCTCATTGTCGACCTGGCCCGCGTCTCCGGTCGTCGACCTGCGCATCGAATGGCGGACTGACACCACCGAAGCCGAAGCCGCAGGCTCCTATCTATCTGAAAAGGCGACGGGCGAATCCGACGAATTGAACATTGATTGGATTTCCTTACTCTACGGCGCCCTCGCCGGCCTCGTGCTCGGTTTGGTCACACGAACCGTCATGCGCGCGAGAGCGGGCGTGCCCTTGCTGAGCCGTCGCGAACGCGGCACCCGCGAGGTCAAACCCAAGCGGAAAAAGAAGGTCGAGGAGAAGGTCGAGGTCGCCTGCCCGGCCTGTGACCAGCGACTGCGCGTGCCGAATACCTACTCTGGAACAGCGCGTTGCCCCGCATGTGCCCAAACCTTCCCTGTCGTCGCCTCCGTCGAAGAAGAAGTCGATGAGGAAGAGGACGAAGAACAGGAAGAGGACGATGATTGGGAGGATGAAGACCTCAAAGAATTCCTCGATGATACCACTGAAGAAGAGGTAGAGGAAACGCCACCTGCCAAGGTTGCAAAACCGGCGCCACAGGAGAAGTCCAGCGCATCCTCCGATGATGTCATCCGCTGCCCAGATTGTCGACAGAAACTGAAGGTTCCATTCACTCGTCGCCCTGTCAAGGCCCGCTGCCCGGCCTGCAAATGCGAATTCCGCGCCTTGAAGGAGTGAGTGGGATGACCGAGCCGATCAAGGAATTCGAGGAGATGTACCTGAAGACCTTGTACGAATTCTACGTCGAAAATCCTCAGGAACCGATCCGCAACAGCCGTATCGCCCAGGCGTTGGGGGTCAGTCAGGCAGCGAGCAGCGAGATGGTCCAACGACTGGCGGGCAAAGGCATCCTCTACCACATTCCCTATCGCGGCGCGACCTTGACCGAGGAGGGGCTCGTCGCCGCTGCACGCATCAAACGGCGCGAGGGATTGATGGAATTCTTTCTCGTCAACATTCTCGAGTACGAAGGCGATGTCAAGGCCGCTGCCTGCCGACTCGAACATGCGTTGACCGACGACCTCGAGGCCGCCTTCGATCGCATGCTGGGTCAACCCGAGACGACGCCAGATGGCGAGACCATCCCCCGTTGAGGAGCAACCCCTTAGTGCGGAAAGCCTCCGCAGGGGCTCTATGAGTGATGCGCCGCTCTCCACCGAGCATGCGTTGGACCTGCTCGTTCCGGCGGCGGACGTATTGACGACCGCCGAGGCGATCGCCGCCACCGAGGTTGAATCGAGTGGGCCGAGCCTGGCCGATATCAACGCCGTCGAACAGCGCATGAAGCGGCTCCGATCCCGCGAAGGCCATCTGCTGCGACTTGACCGCCTCTTCCTGTCGAGTGGAATCCACCTCTCGCTGACCCTACCGATTTTCGGGCTCGCCTTGCAACTGATCAGCCGCCGATTCGCCCGAGAATCTCCCGCGTGGTGGATTTCTAGTGTCGAATCGACGATTCCCGAAGCGACACTGACGGTGGTCACAGGTTTGCTCGCCGCCGTCGTGCTCATCGCTTGGTTCGTCTCGTTATGGGTCGTGCGCAGTTTGCGGACGACGACGCGAGATGTGTTCAGGGCGGAGCGAGATGCCTTTCTTCTTCGCGGACGCCCCTTTGAGAGCCTGCACGGGTATGAATCGATTCACGACGTCACGCGCAACGCCGTGACCCGACTCTCGGGCGTCTTGACCGTCGTTTTCCTCGCCGCCATCGCCCAATTCGCAGCCACCTTCGAAGGCGGTCTCTCCCCCGAGGGTGGCGTGCTGGTCGGGATCGCCATCGGTAGCACCTTCGCCGCCTTCGGCCTCGACCTTCTGCGGGGCACCACCTCGCACAACACGGTCGAGAGATGGGGCCTGTTGGAAGCCTACGAACCGCCGCTCCACCCCTCCTGTCCAGACCGGGTCTTCACCGAGATCCTCTCGACCTGGATGGACCCGGTCCTGCGCGCCAGATTCGATTCCCATGTCCAATCGTTACGCGATGGACTCCAACCCGGATGCAACATCCACGAGGCCATCGAACACCTGCTTCACATGCGCTATCTCGAGGCCCGAGGAGAACTGAGCAATCGACAGGTCAGACAGGCCATGGAAGCGCAATTCCGCATCGACCGAGTCCCCGAATTGTTCGAAAACGATTGGTTCGACGAGGAGACCTGGTCGCATCTCTTCCTGCACGTCCGCGGCCATTGCGCACCCTTCTTCAGACTCCTCGCACGACTCCAACACGACCTGTCGGACGATCTGGAATCGCTCAGAACGGACACCATCCACTTCGATGTCGACATGCAGAATGTGGTCGACAAGTCCGGCCACCTCTTCGCCTATCTGCACAATAGCGGCGCCCACAGCCGCACGGTCGTCGTCAAGGTGCAAACACCCGATTTCCAGCCGCACGAGAGTTCCTTCACGCTGATCCTAGATGCGGGCAATGCCCTCGCCGGCATCGAAGCCCATCTGCCCAGTCTGTCGTCAACCGGGGAGGACATGCACGATGTGCTGGCCAAGATGTTGGGTGAAGGCGAAATCATCTGGCAGACATTGCTGCCCCAGCACGATGGAGAAGCGACCGTCACGGTCCGACTTGAGGACCCGGAGGGGAACCTGCTCGGCGGGAAAGTTCTCGCCGTCCAGATCCGACCGAGATTGCAGGACCGCATCCGCCACATCAGCGGTGTTGCCGCCGTCTCGGCGGGCCTCCTCTCCGTCCTCTACCGGGTCGTGCCTTGGCTGGCCAGCCTCGCAGCCTTGTGATGCCGGTGGCCCCGTAGGGGCCCATAGGTCGGTTCAAATGGGAAAGGGCGGTCGGCCGGCCATGGCGGCACCGTCCGAAGAGAGCAGCGGCACAGATGCCGACCTGCGCGACCAACTCAAGTCGATGGAGGCGCGACTGAAGCGCCTCCGCGACCACCGTCAGGCCCACAATGACGCCGGCAAGCGAAACGCCGACGCCCGAAATGCGGTCCAAAAGGAATACAAAATCCTCCGCGAGGCCATCGATGAGCAGCTCGCCGAGAACAAGGCCATCCGCAACAAGGCGAAGATTCACCAAGCCCGCAGAGATGCCATTCAGGCCCAGATCCGAGAACTCATCGGCCAAGCAAAATCCAACCGAGGCGAAAAGGGCGAGCGCAGCCCGATCCTCGAACTCAGTGAGGTCACCGCCCAAATCAAGAAACTCGACACCTTGATCGAGACCACCGGCATGACCATCGAGAAGGAGAACAAGATCGTCAAACTCGTCAAGAAGCAGATGGAGCGCAAGCGGGAACTCGAACCACTCGTCGATGAAGCGATGCGAATCAAGATCGACCTCGACAATATCGAGGGCAGCATCCAGGAACTCAAAGTCGAGGCTGATGCAGAACACGCTGCCATGGTTGAAGCCCACAAAGAGGGCGATGAACTGTGGGAGAAAATCAAGCCGATGTTCGAACAACGCGATTTCAAGAAGGCCGAGGGCGACCGACTCCACGAGGCCTTCCTCGATTGCCGCAAGGAAGCGGACAAGATGCACGAAGAGGTGCTCGCTATGCTCGCACAGGTCAATGGGATCCGTGACAAGCTCAAGCAGGAACGCCTCGAGGCCAAGTCCTGGATCGATGACCACAACAACAGCGTCCGCCGTGACCTGACAACTCCGGACAAGGACGACAAACTCGCGGGCGCTCTCACCGATGCCCTCCTCGCCGGCAGCAATGTCAGCCTCGGTGGTTCCGATACCGGCACCAATGCCAATACGCGAACCGACGGCCGCAGCAACCGCAAGTCCGGCATACGCCGGGCCGGTGCAGCGCGCGGCAATCGCGGGCGCTCAAAGCAAAAAGAGGACTGAACAGCTGACCTCGTCCGGGGCCACCCTCAAATACGCCCAGTCCCGCCTTTGACTCAATGACCCAGTCGAAGGGACGACCGCACCGGTCTTACGACCGGTCTTGGGATGAGATTGAGCAGATGCTCGAGATCGCCGAAGAGCGTGTATTGGAATGGCAGGAATGGTTTGAGACCTGCCGGGACCAGGGGGACCGCGAAGGCATGAAGGAAGCCGCTCGCAATTACAAGGCGCTCCAAGGCGTCGTCAAGTGCCTGAAATGGGTGCTCGGCGAGGAAGGCGTCAACCACCCCTTGGAATGAAGGCACAAGGGCCCAGTAGAGGGTAGCCTCTCGAAGGACGCACTGAAAGCCCTTTGAAATTCAATATCTTTTGAATGGGTAATCGGATAGACCCTTGTAAATAGCCCGATATCGTTGAATCGATCCACGTTTACGCCAATTTGACCGATTTTCAGTACTTTACACCATAGGAGAGATTAACTACAGGTTGCGCGGTATTGAATGTTGATACCATGCCCGAACACACAATTACCGAGCACATCGAAGGAGCGGGGCACTCTGGAAAAAAACGTAGTCTAGTGAAGACAATATCATGGAGAACGATTGGAACGATTGATACAATCATAATCACTCGAGTTGTAACCGGCAGTTGGGCTGCCGGAGCCGCTGTAGGAGGAATTGAGTTATTCACTAAGATGATATTGTACTATCTACACGAGCGCGGTTGGAGTAGAGTGGATTGGGGTCTAGAGGACGTCGATGTGGATGTAGATGCTCTGGCAAAGAAACATTCAGTTCATTGAGATGCCCCTCCGATGGCGCTCGCAAGGGGAACGTCGGGCTGCATTACAACATTGACAACTGACGCTGAACTAGAGGGTACCCTCTGATTCGTACTACTTGAATCAGTGCGGTTTTCACCTATTTCAAAGGATGCGTAACAGATTACGCAGTGGCCTGAATGGCATTCAATCAAGCATTTATGACTTAAATAATACTTTATATTAGAGTCAAGCACGCGATAATGTGTCCAAATATCTCTCAATAATCATTGCAAATTTAATTATTGTATCTGGGCTTTCAGGATGTATAAACGTAGTTGAAGAAGATGAAGAAAGAATCACTGACATTAAAGCCGAAAAATTATTGATCATCACAGTAGATGTTGAAGCAGGTAATAATTGCAGAAAACTGGTTTCCAACAATACAACCAGCGATGAAATATCAACTTGTATGTATGGTATTTTTGGCGAAC